>Ga0207646_10001895_pt1 | contig 25182 bp, 20 predicted proteins | sample KBSK5502metaG_FD_184343 | JGI IMG/M metagenome (GOLD analysis project Ga0207646, IMG submission 184343) | Corn, switchgrass and miscanthus rhizosphere microbial communities from Kellogg Biological Station, Michigan, USA - KBS K5-50-2 metaG... | ecosystem: Host-associated > Plants > Roots >...
CGTGCCGTTCGACCCTTCCGGCGGGATATCGTTGACGAAATCGCTATCGGCGAGCTTGACCCACACACCCGGAATGCCGAGCTCCAGATCCACGGTAACGTCGTGGTTCTCGAAATTGAGGAACACGACCATCGCCTCATGGGCTAACGCGTTCACCCGTGACCGCCAGCCGATAGTGCGCTGACCGCCGCCGTGCGAGCCATCTAGCCAGGGTGCAACAATGAACGTGAACTGGCCAGTCTCCGCCGGGTTGTATCCGTGCAATTTCAAGCTCGGGTAGCGTCGCCGCAAGCGGATCAAGCGGCGTCCCCATTGGAAGAACCCGTGCTGTCCGAGGTCGCTCGGCCAATGAACAGTGACGATGTTGCGTTCTTGTTCCTGGTTGATCTCCGTACCCATATAGATCATCGGTTGGCCCAACGCCGTAATGGTGGAAATCAGCCCTAGACGGCCTTTGCGCTCCTTGGTAGAGGGGTTGTTCAGTATAGGGTTAGTGCCCACTTCAAAGGGAATGCTGTTCTCGTCGTGGCTGACGCAGTAGTTCACGACGTTGTTGGTGTGTGTGGCAAAGACGTCGCGGCTGAAGAAGAAGATAGTTCCGAGCCTGTCGGTCGAATAGAAGTTGCTGTCCTGAAAGACGCCTTCCCGAAGCATGGCTTTCATCTTGTCATGAAAAGTGTCGCACCACTGCGCGAGGCCATCGAAGCCGGAGCGGTTCAGGTCCGCTTGATTGGGCAGGTTCTCGGCCACTAGAAGGACGCTCGGCTTGAACCTCTTCAATTCATCCGCGAGCCGCAGCAGGAAGCGGTGATCCATGTAATCGGTGTGCGTGGCGTCGAAACGGAATCCGTCCACGTGGTATTCGGTAAGGTACATCTTGCACGCGTCGATCAACATATTCTGAACGTCTTCCTGCTCCGTCGCCACGCGATTACCCCAGGGTGTCGACCCGCTGAAGTACAGCCCGCCCTCGGCCGGATCTGATTCCTCGTCCGGATGTTCGAGGATCATTTTATACAGTGGGTTCACATCGTTGGACGTGTGATTGAATACTTGATCAACCAGCACAGCCAGTCCCTTGCGATGGGCAGCGGCCACGAGCGCACGCAAATCGTCCGGAGTACCAAAATCGCGCTCCACCGCAAAGAACAGAGATGTGCTGTAGCCCAGCGACTTAGGCCCTTCCGGGTCCGGCACCTCAGCCAAGGGCATGAGAGAGAGCGCGGTGACGCCCAGTTCGTTGAAATAGCCCGCTTCGATCCGTCTGGTAATGCCACGGAAGTGCCCTTGCTCCTCAGCCGGAATGTGCGAGTCGAGGTCCGTGAACCCGAACACGCTCATCTCGTAGAGGATGAGCTCACTGATATCAGGGGTTTGGAAGCCGCCCTCGTCCCACTGAAAGTCCGTCGAGTCGATGATCTTCGAGTTGTTGAAAGCGAAGTTGGTCGCGAGCTGCCGCGAATACGGATCGGGAAAATATTTCTGCGAACGACGGTTTCGGTCCCTAGGTACACCGCCAATAGCGAAGAACTTATACTCATCGCCGACGTGCGCCTTGTCCGTGACCAGCAACCACGTGTTCGGTATTCCGAAGTATCCCCTATAGAGTTTGCACTCAAGAAAGCTCGAAGGATCCTCGTCGTCCGCGCCTGGCCGCTGCCAAGCATTGAAGGCGCCCATCACGAACACCCGTGCGGCGTTGGGTTGATACAGGCCGAACAAGATTCGGCCGTCAGCCAATGGAGTCGCGCCAAGACCGGAAAGCCCTCCCGTGTTCGGAACAAAACTGCCTTCTTTCCTCGGCAGCGGCACGATGAATTGGGCGGTGCTTTCGGCCTCGGGAACGCGGGGCTCGACTGGATAGACGAACGCGTTGGAACCGACCGCCCACACCTGGGCCGGCTCGACCGCGCCCGCCTCCGTTACGACGAGCGCCTCATAGTAACGATCGAGGCGGTCGCCTTCCCACGGCCCGGCCGTACCCGGGCCCTGTTTAAACTTGAAGCCAAAATCTTTTCTCTTCGTCGAAATGCGAAAGAAAGGGCCAAAGGCGTCGACACCTGTGGCCGCGACATCTTCCTGAGTGGCCACCGAAGCGTCGTACCAAACCCACACGTGGGGGTCAGCGAAACCAGGGCTGTTGTTGTAATGAATTGTTACTTCGAAACTCACGACATTCTCCTGGCCAACTTCCCATGGAACGGCCGTTTCGGGAACATTAGTTTGGCATGATGCGAACGCCGTCGACAGCCAAAAGTACTGCCCGACGGGGTCCCGGCTAAAACGATCTTCACGATCTTGAAATGACTCTTCCGGACAGGATTGTTAGTCAACTGGAAACTGAACGCGGCGCGTTACTTCAGAGTGCGCGTGATGCGACGGTTGCACATTCTGGCGTCGGAGTTGGGATTGTTGCCTGGCAACGTGATTTCTAAGTTTGCAGAACCGGCGCTGATATTCGTGGCGACGAGCGTCGCGGGAGTGGTAGAGCCATATGATATGACTTGCATTTCATGGTGCTATATGTATAGTAGCATTGGCAGAGATGGCGGCCATGTCCGATAGGTCGACGAGCGAAACTAGGTTTTTTGGAAGCGACGCGGTGAAGCGTGCCCATGTCGGAACTGGCCCACTCGCGTGCAAGCAATCTTCACTGTGCGGCAAGACCAGTCGTGCCAGATGTTTTTAGGTCATAGGCGCAAGTCGCTTAAGGTGTCATCCAATGAGTCATTTTCAAATTTCAGCTGATTCCTCGAACATCGCAATCGCGGAAATGGAACACCCTCTAACAGTGAAGGATGCGGCCAAATTTCTTGGCGTCAGTCCGCAAACTGTGTATCTTTGGGTTGAGCGAAAGCAGATTCCCCATCTCCGCGTGATGGGCCGAAACATCCGGTTTCTCAGATCGGATCTCGCGCCTTTCCGCGCTTCCTTCAAACAGGAGATGGAGAATGGGAAGACCCTTTGAGCGTGATGGTGCTGTCTATCCACGAGGCGGGACTCAGTTCTGGTGGATGAGATACCGAGACCGGAATGGGAAACTTCAAAAAGAGTCCACCGGCACGAAGGACTGGCATGAAGCCCAGAAGAAACTCAGGGAGCGGCTTCAGGCCAGGGACGGAAACTTCCTGGAAATTGTCCGAAGGGGAGAAAATTTGACCTTTGGGCAATGGGTGGATTTCTTTTTGGAAAACTATTCGAAACCGCCTGTCCGCGAATTCAAAACCCATGAAGCCAATCTCCGGGCAGCGAAGCATCTGAAGCTCGCTTTTGCAACCCGCAGGTTGATCGACGTGACGACTGACGACATTGAGCTGTTCCTCCGGGACCGTCTCCGTCAGCGCGTTAAAATCAAAACCAATGATGGCATTCACGAACGAGGATATGTGAAACCATCTACTGTCCATCAAGACCTGAGAGTGCTTCGCCGCTTGCTGAACGTGGCTATTCGGAAGAAGCTTCTTCCTTCGAACCCATGTTCCGGTGTCGAGTTTCCCGTCGCCGTCAAGCGCTTCTTCAAGCCACACTACGTGACCTGGTCAGAGCAGCAACTGATCGAACGCCATAGTCCCGCCTTTCTGCGCAACATCGTCCAGATCATTACGGAAGCAGGCTTCCGGATCAAAAAGGAACTACTGCCTATGCGAAAGGACCAAATCGACCTCGCTAACGCGACTGTCTGGGTTTCTGATTCCAAGACGGAAAATGGCGTCGCAGAAGTGCCGTTAACCTCCATCGCAGTTAAGGCATTTCAAAACCAAATCAAACTTGCTGGGCCAGGCGACTATTTGTTTCCCAGTGGCAGAAGTTCCCGGCAACATCAGAAGTCGGTTAAGAAAGTCTGGCGCACAGCGCTACGTAGAGCGGGCGTGCCGTACTTCAGAATCTACGATCTCCGCTCCACGTACTCTACCCGCCTCAGTGCGGGCGGCGTGGCAGATGAATGGGTTACGCAACTGCTTCGGCAGGGCGATTCCCAAGTGTTCAAGAGGTACTCACAGATGAAGCTGGCGATGAAACGAGAAGCCCACGAGAAGCTTAACCGCCGGGCCAATGAAATGGCTTTTGACGAGGCGCAAACAGCACCCGTACTCGGGGGTTTTGGTACAGTTTTGGTACAGTAATGACCGAAAAGCGAAGGAACGGATTTTGGAATCGGCGGAAATGCTTTAGAATGAAGGTAGTTCCCACTGTGGGCGTGTAGCTCAGCTGGGAGAGCACCTGCTTTGCAAGCAGGGGGCCGCGGGTTCGAGTCCCGCCACGTCCACCAACCATCCTGATTTCAAGGAAATAGTGTCAAAATTTGCCCGACATAACCCCTGCTATCTAAGCAAGTGGTCAGGTGTTCGAAGCTCGGCTTATAGGCACGCTTACGATAGAGATAGCTCTGGGCTATTTTCAGCGCGAAGGGTGGCCGTCTTCTCATCCTCTCGGTTAAAGATCAAACTCATTTACGAACTGCGTCTTGGATTAGTACGAGTGGTCTATTGACACGTCGATACCGGTATGGTTTGTAACCGGTCACACCCACGGATCGTCTCGTGAACGGCTATGAGTTCACCGCAAGCAGGCAGCTTACTAGGCGGGGTTGACATACAAGAAGGAACAGTGCCCTACCAAATCGCCCGCGCTTTCACTTACTGTGGTCTTGCCCTTACGGGGGTGGCTTATCTCCTGTTGGTCGGTTCTGTAAATGGCCAACCGCGGTCAGTTCAGGAAATCAATGCCAAAGGAGCGGAGCTCGTAATGGCGGAAACGGCGGATGCCAGCCAACAGACGCGGCCTTATTGCTCTCGGAAGCGGTTATATTCACCGTTCGCCAAAGCCGGTTCAGATATTTGTTGATTGAAGTTCGGGTGGAGCTTAAAGACAAGAAAACCCACACCGTATCTATCGCTTCCCGCGCCTCGCCCTGAGGAGGTTGCATATGACCACAGGCTTCAAACTCAGCTTGCCGACCGATGTCCCTTGGCGCCGTATCTGCGTTAGTGACGACATGATGGATCCAATTTCGTGCGACGATGATAGGCCGCCACGATGGCATTCATCCCTCGCAGCATTTCGCTACGATCCTGCGGATGAATACCAACCGTACGAGGACAAGGTAATTTCCTACGTCAAAGTAGTGGTGACGATCGCTCCTTACCAGGACGAAGAGGTTGGGGCGGCTCCGAGTCCCAAATGGCTCCCTCAAGAAATCGATCTGGACAAATTGCAAGAATCGCACCCTTGTTACGGCGCTGTATTACAGGTAAACGTGGCACCCACGCAGGCCCAAATGAGCGATTTCCCTTTGAGCCAGTACCCATACTTCATCGATTTCGAACCGAAAAAGCGGGAACTTTACGAGCAGGTGAGCGATACAGGTGAGCTCCTGTCAGGCTCCATGTCCAATCTGACCGTCGGAAAGTCTGCAACTGACACCCATAGTACGGAGGATTACAACCTCGATCTCGGTGGCAGTGGTGGTGGGAGTTTATTGTGGGGCCTGGTACAAGGTCAGGGCGCTGCCCAAAAACAGGAGGGCACCGTCCAGCGATGGGGACAAGAAATTTCGAACGTGCGAACAACGGATTTCAGCACGGAGCGCCGCGAGGTCTTGTCTCACACCACTCAGCTATCGCAGATGTATAACTTGTTTCAAGCCTTCCATTTGGGAACCAACCGTGGCGTGTTTCTGATCGAGCCGCGCCCCCACATTCAGCAAACCGAGGCCACATTCATCAATGGTCCGCGCGCCATTGAAGGAATCCAGGAAGTATTTCTGGTTGTAGTGCGGCCAAAGACCATGACGGATTTCTGTTTGAGCGCGCTCCTCGAGACCGCGCACATCACAATTGATGAACTTTCTGAACCGGATCAGTCAACAACTTCTCTGAAATTGCAAGCGAAAGGCGAAACGGAGACAGAGACAGGTGAGAGCAAGGGTTCCCCCAGTAAGGGAACTCATAAGATAGCTGGTGAGGGCCAAGTTGATTATGGTCCTGAATCAGGATGGGTGATTGATACAGCGCATTCTGGTGGCTACAAGTTTTACGTCAACAAAGCAGTTGGGGTAACGGAAGGTCCTCACATAACGATAAGCGCGGAGCACTTTCATGCCGACGTCAAAACTACAGGCGACGGAGAATACAATGCGGACATAACCATATATAAGAAGTCGACGGAGGACAAGATTGTGACCGGTGTGAGCAGGCTGTTTATGACTGCCCGTGAGCTCTGTTGTTGTGCCCCCAAGAAGAAACCTTTTTCAGATCACCCCGAGTCCAAAGCTACTTCGTGGGTGACGTACGAGGCCGATCTCAGAGCGTACAAATGGCATGCCTATTCGGGTCTTATGACACGCCAAGCCTTCGTGGAGAGTCGAAAGCTGGCCGCGGCTATTCGAAATGAAATGACTCGAAGTTTCACGTCTGTACGGCGACAACCACGGGGAAAAGTGCGATACGTAGACAGTGATACATACCGGCAACGTGTGGTGAACACCATGAAAAATACCCCGAGCTTGGCGGACCAGTTCGCACTACCACTAGCGAAGGTGTCCTATCTCGACGACACAACACGTGGAGAGCTTTACCGGGTGCTCGGACCTGTGACTGTTGGCGACGTGCTGACGACTGATGCCGCCGTTCTCGCGAGATTGCTTAAAGTCGATGTATTGAAGGCAGGGCAGCTAAAGGACCGGATCCTCGGCGGCATGGAGGAAATTGGCCAAGCTCGCCGAATGGACATGAAGTGACTTTTGGCTGCGAACATTACTGTCGAACCATTATGCAAGGGGTTGCGCGAAGCCGATTTTCGGTCTCGCGTACTTTTGGACGCTGAATGCTGCTGCAAAACTTCATTGTGGTCGCAAGCCTGAACTCGTCAGGACGATATCCCTATGGAGTTCTTCACGTCGCCGACACCTCCACGCGCACCTAGCAGACGCGCTGAATCTTTTTTGCCCAAGGGATCGCCTGGCCGCACCGCTAACCGGTATCGCAAAGTTAACGCCGAGAGCCACAAATGCCCGTCGCGGATCCTCGACCAGCAGTTCATCGCAGAAGGGCAACGACCTTCGGCGTGAGGCCGGGAGAGGTCTTGGGTCGCAATGTAGCGAGATCAGCCAAGTCGGAGGCTATGCGGATAACCGCATGGGAGACATCTCGGCCTAACGCCGGAGCCTAAAGATTATGGCAAGCAGTTGGTGGACATTCGCGGCCACTACTACCAACGACCCCTGCGCTGCGGCAGCGTCTTTGGCGGGTGACAGTCTGACAGAGAGCGCGCCGGGACTGTATAAAGACCTCGCCAGCAAGTGCAAGGACAAAACAGGTACTCCACCTAAGCCTCCGGTCCCCGCGCAGACGAAATCAGTGCCGCCCGGAAGCAGCGGTTCGGACCAATCGCCCAATCCGCCGGACGATCCGTACCAAGAGGGTGCGCCGTCCACGGACACAAGCGTGTCGCTGTCAGGTGAGCATTCTCCCTACGATGTTAATCCTCAGAGGCCGACCGACGACATTTACGCCCCCAACAATCCGACGCGGCCGGAAGTTGCAGTGGACAGCTTAAAGCCGGATGCAACTCCCGATGAGGCACAGGCGCTGATTGATTTTTTGCTACAGAATAGGCCCATGGAGGGTCAGCCGGATCCATCGCGCTCGGGCGAAACAACCCGCTTTCCATCCAAATTGGGCGATCCGGTTGATCTGTTTCGCGGACTGCTGTCGATCACAAACGTGGATCTTCAAGTGCCAACGCCGCTGTTGCCTTTGCGGTTGGTGAGGCGTTACGAGAGCGCCCGGCCGTACTTCGGTCCCTGGGGCTTCGGCTGGGACCACAACTTCAACGTCTACTTGCGGGAGTTGGCAGATGGTGGTGTAGCGCGCTGGACAGGCGAACTGCACGAAGATTACTTCAGGTGGACGGGTGACGCTTTTGAGCCCGAGCGAGGTGTGCACGATCGCCTGGAACGGCTGGAGGACGGATCCCAAGGATACATATTGACCCGTCCAGGAGGTATCAAGCTGCATTTTGCACGCCCGACTCAGTGGACGGACGCCGAACGCATACCACTTGTCGAAGTGCAGGACCGGCACGGCTCATTCCAGATCCTCAAATACGACGAAATGAATCGCTTAATGAGAGTTGAGGATGAGGCAGGTCGCGCGCTGATCTTTCAATATGGCGATTGCGGCCTGCTCGAAGGTTTGGAGGACCACACTGGTCGGCATGTCCAATACGTTCACCACCCCGAAATCGAGCACCTCGTCAGCGTAGTTAGACCGCCTACGGCTGTCTATCCGATGGGCGCATCTACGTCTTACGAGTATGACTTCCTTAACGATCATCCCGCCCTTCAACACAATCTCGTCCGGATCGTAGACGCAGACGGGAATACTTATCTACAGACCCTATACGGTGATGACCCGTTGGGCTGGTCGTTTAATCGTGTAATTTCGCAGCTCTACGGTGACTTCCTTTACGAGTACGCGTACGAACAGATTCAATACGTGCCGGAGGATGCTCAGTATGTCGACGTGCCGTCCGTTCAGACCACAATGACAACGTCGGACGGAGCTGTACATAGCTACACCTTTAATTATAGAGGAGACCTGCTCGACAGCCGTTTTCGTCTCAGTTTGGACGGGTCCTACCGGATTGCTGCATCAGCATGGGAGTACGACGCACAGGGTAACGTAATCCGAGAAGTGCATCCCGATGGGAGCAGTACGGCGTTTACCTACGATTCGGAGAATCCAAATCCCTGCGCTCGCGGCACCCTACTGAAGGTGGAACGCTTTGCTGGGCCGGAGTTCGTTGCCACTAGCCGCGTGGTGTACCAGGCGACCTATGATCCCGCCTATCAACTGCCGGTCGAGACTATTACGGAGAATGGATCCAGCACACGTTTCATCTACGACTTTGATACGGCCCCGGGGCCGGGTGCTACCGGCAAGCTGGTTCGCATCGAATGGCCTGATGTTGCTCTGCCCGACGGCGGTGTGCAGCAGGCGGTGACACAGATCGAAACGAACAAGCGCGGGCAGGTGACTGCGGTAGTCTCGCCGGAAGGAAGTCGTCGCGAAATAAGCTACATGGAGGAAGGCACTATATTTTCGCAATTCTTAAGAGAAGAAGAGAGGGATGTCGGTGGACTTGCCGTAGTGACTCAATACGATTACCAGGTTCGTCCGAACGCAACTGGGTTCCTTCTACGGCGGACCAACGAAGCAGGGCACGTGACGGAGTATCTCACGGATGCGCGGGGCGATCTCGAAGAGATGCGCCTGCCGGCCGTCGACGGTATCGTGGATACGATTCGCTATCGCCATGATGCAAATGGCAATGTGCGCGAGATCGAGCATCCACGGGGAGAGTATGACGATGCAACCATAAGTGAGCAATGGATTCGCGACAATTACTTCGTCGATTGCATAGGTCACCTCGTTAAGAGGGTTCTTGGGTCTAATACCGCGTCCCAGCGCATTCATTACGCATGGCCAGACTTTGAAGGACGTGCGGCGGAAGAGACGGATGCAAGCGGCATAACGACTCGAAGGTCTTTCGATGAGCGCGGGTTGCTACTGTCCGAGATCGCAGCGTTCGGCACGGCAGTCGAACGCGAGACACGATTCATCTATGACCGGGCTGGGCGCATGCTCAAGCGCACAGATCCGGGAGGGCGCTCCACGCAAATCGAATACGACTCATGGGGTCGTCCCGCAGCGATTACGCTGCCTAGCGGAACGGTCATTCGTTCCGACTGGGGCGCAGATGACGTTCTGCTATCACGCACGATCGAGGGGGTTCCTGAGCCGGGCGGTGCTCCTCGTGTATTAGAGCGCACCGCATTCGCCTACGACGAACGCGATCGCCTCGTGCGCACGACACACTTCAGTTTTACTGACGATGTCGCGACCGCCGTGGAGCTGCCTATTGTGCACTGGTATGACCGCGATGGTCGACTCTTAAAGCGGCAGGGGCCACGCGGTGCCGAGTGGATCAACGAATATGACGGGCTTGGACGACAGGTACGCGCGCAGGACCCACTGGGAAATGCCGTGCTGACACAGTATGACCCCACCGATCTTCCAGTATCGATCATCACCGAGGATATTGAGGGCACGGTCCTGCGGAGTCGGTCGACCGCTTTCGACCATGACCCACGTGGCCGTCTAACAACCCGTACAAGCGCTGCGGGCATATCGACAATACGCTATGACGCCCGCGATCTTCCGGTAGAGGAGGTCAACCCTATTGGGACGGTCACGCAGTATGCCTTCGGACTGCTCGGCGAGGTCGTCCGTCAAACCGTGGATGTGGGAGGTCTCGGCCTCGTCACTGAGCAACAGTACGATATCTTGGGCCGACCCACGGGGTTTAGCGATCCCACACTCGAGCAGACCTTGGTCGCTCGCGATCCCCTCGGACGTGTCGTCACCCTCACCTTGCCGGACCAGACGACTTGGAGTTTCAGCTACGATGGCTCGGGGAACTTGACATCCCTAGCCGCGCCCGGGGGATCAACCGTAACGTTCGCATACGACGTTGCTGGCCGACTAGCCACGCTGACAAGCATTCCGGGCCCAGGCCGCGCTTCTGTATCGCCGCACACATACACGTACGACGGCTTGGACAGGATCGTTAGAGCTTCAGCCGACGGAACCACGATTACGCGTTCGTTTGACGCTCTTGGTCGACTGGTAATCGAGACGACGGCCGATCGCACTTTCGCACGTTCTTATGACGACCTAGGGGGCAAGGCCACGCTTGAGTATCCCGATGGTCGCATTGAAGAGAACGTATGGGATTTGCTCGGACGTGTCCGGCGCATTGCACTAGTCCAGCCAGGCGGATCAGCTGTAGGTCCCGGAAGCGGTGCGTCCGGCGCGGTCCTACTCGATGTTACATACGCTGGTCCCGCACGAGTATTCGAAATGCAACACGGAAACGGCGTCGTCACACGCTGGCATTATGACGACGAGGGCAGAGCCGTCCGTGTCGACCATCTTGACGCGTCGGAAACACTACTGGAGTCCGCTCGCTATCGCCACGATGCTGCCAGCCGCCGCCGAGTCGTCCAGATACTTGGTCCGCCAGCAGAGTCTCTACTACATTACTTCGATGCACACGATCGCTTGACACAGGTGCGCGGGAATTTTCCGATTCCACCTTTGACCGACGCGGATACCCAAATCACCCAGGACCTGGACATCGCAAGCGCTGAAAGCAGCGCTGCGGACGCGACAATCGCTGAAACCTACATGCTCGATGCCGCTGACACACGAATTTCGACGATCACGACAACGCAGGCGTCTACGAACACCGCGTTATATACGAGCTTACCGGGCCATCGTGTCGCGGCTGTCGACGGAGAAGTGATTAGTTATGACCCGGACGGACAGCGCACGGCCGACGCAACTCGCCTGTTCACTTACGATGCGCTTGGGCGCTGCGTGGCCGTTCGCAGCGCTACAACCCAGGCCGTCGTTGCACAATTCAGCTATGACCCGCTGGGCCGCATGTCGGGTGGCGATTTCGGGGATGGACCATTCTACCGTGTTTTCTTCGGTCCGTCGTGGTTACAGGAGGAGACTGCGGGAAATCTCGTGCGGCGCCAGCGTACCGTCCATCCGTCACTGATGGTGGCGGCTCTCGAGTGGAACGAGCAAGGCCTCCATCACCTGCATCTGGACGGACATTTCAACCTGGTGCTCGCGACCGACGCTGGTGGCGTTCCGGCCGAACGGTTCCTGTACGCACCGTTCGGCATGCCGACCATTCTTAAGGGAGACGGCAGTGAAATTCTTCCCGCGAGCGCAATCGGTCTGCAACCGATGTTCGGCGGCACTGCGTATTGCCGTCAAGCGCAGCTCTTTGTGACTCCCCGACGCCTGTATGATCCGCGACTTGGGCTCTTCCTGAGTCGCGACCCTGATGCGTATCGAGCGAGTTCGTCCCCGTACGCGTTTGGTCACCATGACCCTGTTAACTTGGCCGATCCCCACGGCGACGTCCCGGTTTGGCTGATTACCGGCCTTGCGGTTGGTGTCATCACGGCCGCCGCGGTGGCCATTTCTATCTATCGCTCGAATCCCGATGCTGGCATCCGAGATTATCTTGTGCTCGGCGGAATCGGCTTCGCCAGTGGGTTTGTCGGCGGCGCTACCTTTGGACTAGCGAGCTCGGCGATCGAAAGTACCCTGCTTAGTTGGGGAGTCGGTGCGTGGCGCGCAGGTTCTGTAGGCTCCGCTCTGTGGAACGCGAGCGAGGTCGCAGTGCCTATTGCCGTGTCAGCTACTTCCGAGGCGTTCGGCGGCGCTATTACCAGTGCTGGAGCTGGGGCGTTTTCTGGGTACGCGTCGGGGCTTTACCAGGGTTACCGCTATGGCGGACCGGGCGTTGACCCATGGGAGGTTGCTAGCCAAGAAGCCTCGCAGGAGTTTGTCACTGGAGCAGTAAGCGGCTTTGTCGGGGGTGGGATGGTAGGAGGGCTCCGCGTCGCAGCCGCTTTACCATCCGGTGCATACTCCGCGTTGCGATCCGGTGCACCAATGTCTGCGGGCCTGTGGGCGAGGGGACTTGCGGGTCCCTATGGCCTTGGAGGCTTCGCAATTGGCTACACCAGCAGCCTGAGCGGGACGGTGGCACGGCAATGGATGCACGGAGACGCCATCGATCTGTTTGACGCCGCGGCGCAGCGCGATGCGCTATTAGGCGGCGGAATTTCAATGGCCATGCCCTGGCTTGTGCCCCACCCGTATACGACTGGGGGTGAGCCAGCATGGGGAGACCCGATTGCGCGCATGTACTGGTCGCGACGTCTGAACCCTGGAGAGCTGCGCGGGATGGACACGTTCCGGCGGGGTATTTCTCGCGGGCAACATCATATGTTGAGCTGGTCCGCGTACCCCGAGCACGCCCTCGATCCGCTCAATTTGCGCCCCTACGGGAGCCAAGCGCAGCACCAGTCATTTCACCATGAATGGGGAAGCGTCCCAGGTCGCTCATTCTCTAGCACTCCAACCCATGGGCCTTACGTACCGGGCTGGCCCGGAGCCTTCGGCTTTCACACATCTCGATCGAAACCGTGAGTACCTCTAGGTGTTTGTAGTTTCCGTTAATACTTCCGGCAGATTGCGCATAGCCCTTGAGTTACGCGCCCGTCCGTCGGCGGCAAGTGGAATGGAAGCGGAGGTATCCGAGCCATTACAACCGTCGCTGCTCAATCCGCATGCCGGTGGGGACCAGAGCGGCGGTCGAACCAAGCTGAAGGCATGAAATTCTCCCCTGGTATCCGCAACCGACCATCCGGACGCTCGCTATGTGTATATAGAAGTGCCCAGTGAAATCGGTTTAATGTGGTTTAATGCGGTCTTGGAGCAACTTTGGAGCAACCTAAGAGGAGCTTCCAACTGGTAAGCGCAACCGAAGCAACAACTTAGATTGAATTTTCACCCTCTTTGCAAGCAGGGGTCGCCGGTTCGATCCCGGTCACGTCCACCAAAACCTTACTTCTCTCGTTTCTGCAGCTTACGCTGCAATTTCAACCTCCGATTTCGCACTGGATATTTTTGGAGAATTTGGAGCAACAACCGTTCTTGGTAAATCGAAGACAAAAGCTACTCGCTCCGCCTCTTGCAGGCGCAGTTCAAACTCCCCCTGGAGGTGCGAGTATAGCTCGGACATCGTTTGCGGTTTGTGCGCCATCCAGAAGTTGTTCAGGTCTTCCAAACAACGACGCCCACGCAGCCATGTTTTACGGAATCGCTTGAACGAGTGCCAGCCCGGTAGTCCGTGGCTAGTTACGAGAAGAAAAGCGTTGGCACGGTTTTCTCAGCAAGGCGATCCCGGAAATAGGCTTCAGATGAAAACATCAGCAGGAAGGTTGAACCGAGTGCTTAATTTCCGGACCTGCTTCAGCGTGAGTCTCCGTTGCTTGGCCAGAAACATCGATACGGCGCTCTCCGATCCGAATTCCGGGATCAAATCACGCTGCGTGAGTTCCTGTTGCTCTAGGAGGAACCGTATTACGGAAACCGCGTCCGCGGCAGGAATCGGATAATGCGTCTCCTCGTAGCGCTCGACCAGCAAGGTTAGAAGTTCAATGGCCTCGACTTCCGAGCGAGAGGGCTTTTCCAGAGCCGTCAATTGAAAGAGGGCATTGGTATACGCTTCCAGCTCTTCGTCGTTATGTATGACGTGGGGAGCCCCCTTTGCAATCATCTTTGCCGGATCTGCGAGAAGCGTGCTCATTTTGTACCAAATTTTCTATCCCAGTTCGCGGGATTGTCGTATTCCTTGTGTGTCAAAAAAGACCGAATGTAAACGTGCCCTTGGGTTCGCACGTGATTCGTTGTTTTCGCATAGTGAATCACCGTGACGAGCCTGTATCGGTTCTTCCGAATGTCGAATATCACATATCCCTTAACATTGTCGGCATCTTTGAACGTGCTACGAACCTCTGGGAAATTGTGCCAGCGAACCTGTTTGACTATAGCCACCCATGCTTTGATCAGGCGTGATTTGCTTACGCTCGTATGAGCCAAGGCAAAGCACGCTTCCGCAAGGTGCTGGTTACAAAGAACCGAGCCGCTCAAATTGCACCGCTCAGCGGCGATTCCTTCGACGCATTTGCTCATCCTGGCCAACGCGACTTTCGCCATACTGCCGTGTTTAATCATATAGGCGCAAAAGAATCGCAACCAATTCAGGCCACCCAGCTCTGAACGCTATTCACGGCCAAAGCGGTTCTTGTGCTGCAAGAGTTTCGCTTCATAAGTAAGCTGGGGCACACTATGAGAAATAAGTTCTTCATTCGTTTGCTGTTGCTCGCGCTCGTTCTACTGGCGATTCCTACCACCGCGCCCATCGCGTCCGCTCAAATCGGCTTTGGTATTTCGGTCGGTTTTGCTCCTCCGCCACTTCCGGTTTATGAGCAGCCGATCTGTCCCGGGGATGGCTACATCTGGACTCCCGGCTACTGGGCCTACGACTATGATGACGAGGACTACTACTGGGTTCCCGGAACCTGGGTCATAGCGCCGCGGATTGGATACCTGTGGACTCCGGGTTACTGGGGCTGGGGAGGCGGCGGATACTTTTGGCACGGCGGATACTGGGGTGAACACGTCGGCTTTTATGGCGGCGTGGATTACGGGTTCGGTTACGGCGGTTTTGGCTACGAAGGCGGACGCTGGGATCATGATCGCTTTTTCTACAACACCAGCGTGAACAACGTAAATATCACCAACATTCACAACACCTATAACACGACCGTGATCAACAACTATACCAACATTAACCGGGTCAGCTACAATGGCGGCGCTGGCGGAATTAATGCGAGGGCGAGGCCCGTCGAACTGGCCGCGAATCGTGAAGGGCACATCGCAGCTACCTCGTTGCAGGTCCAACACGAGCACATCGCAAGCGCCAATCGCGCGCAATTCGCATCGGTGAACAACGGCCGGCCCGCAGTCGCGGCAACCGCACGTCCCGCAGTATTCTCCGGACGCGGCGTCGTCGCGGCCACCGCCGCGAGTTCGCGAACAACCAATATCGCAGCAAACACAAATCGCCCGCCGAACTCCGCTCGGCCGACTTCCAATGCCTACACGTCACGCGCGACCAACAACCTCGGCCGCACCTCAACCAATAACAATAGTGCAATCCCGAACCGCAACGCTCAACGCAACAATGACTTCGCGCATCCGCAAAATAACCAGACCCGCGCACAGGGTGGCTCGGGTGCCAACCAGTCGTTCGCGAAACGTCCGCCCAGCAATGCCACACGTCAACAGCAGTTCAATACGCAACGCAACGGATCGAACAATACGCAAAACAATTCTCGGCACTTCGCCGACCGGCCGGCTTATTCGGCCCCGGCGCAACGCAGTGCACCGAACAATATGCAAAGCAATTCTCGGCAGTTCGCCGACCGGCCGGCTTATTCGGCTCCGGCGCAACGCAGTGCACCGAACGATACGCAAAACAATTCTCGGCAGTTCGCCGACCGGCCGGCTTATTCGGCCCCGGCGCAACGCAGTGCACTGAACAATATGCAAAGCAATTCTCGGCAGTTCGCCGACCGGCCGCTTTATTCGGCTCCGGCGCAACGCAGTGCACCGAACAATATGCAAAGCAATTCTCGGCAGTTCGCCGACCGGCCGCTTTATTCGGCTCCGGCGCAACGCAGTGCACCGAACAATATGCAAAGCAATTCTCGGCAGTTCGCCGACCGGCCGCCTTATTCGGCTCCGGCGCAACGCAGTGCACCGAACAATATGCAAAGCAATTCTCGGCAGTTCGCCGACCGGCCTCCGTATTCGGCCCCGGCGCAACGCAGCGCACCGAACAATACGCAAGACAACACCCGGCGGTTCGCCGCACAGCCTTCTTATTCGGCTCCCGCGCAACGCAATAGTGTGACGCGTCCGCAACCAAGTCCGGCGTTCCCTCAGAATCCGCAACCCAGTCCCGCGTTCCGCCAGAGCACCTCGCACGTTGCACCGCAGGTTCCAACCCGTCAGTACGCAACTCCGCAGCATCCAGCCCCGTCGTACGCCAGCCGGCCGTCTGCGCCACAGTATGCAAGTGCCCCTCGCCAGCAAAGTGTTCCGCAGCGATCCGCTTCGCAAAGTCAGCCTCGAACCGACTCACGCCCTACTGGCGGCAACAACGGAGGAAATCACAGTGGCGACCGCCGCTGATCGGGTAAGTAGGGCAGTCTAAAACGACGACTACGATGCCGCGTCACAACTAACCGCGATTAGCGATTTGCAGAATGGCAATCTTCTGGGAGTCTGGCTGATCTTATCGGCAGGCGTGGAAGTGTTAGCGGCGGTTTTACGCGAACGTCGATATCGCCCTCGTTAAATCAGGCCAGCTATAACGTTGCGAATGAGTTGACAACAGTGGAGTTCGACAGTCCTAACATACGACGGGGCGAATCCAACGCAAGAACTTTCCGGGACGACTCCCACAGCGAATCTGCTCACCGGCTTACTTGATGAATATTTTACACGGACGGATTCGTCCGGCGCTCGGCATTTCCTGACCGACGCGCTGGGCACCGCACGGCTAGCGCTTTTCTAGGCGAAGTCGTGCTTGCTCCCGGTCGACCGAGCCGAGCGGGTACAAGCCCACGGCTTCGACCACCAGTTGCCCTTCCGGCGACAACACCCATTCCGCGAATTTCATCAGCTCCGGCGAAGGCGGACCTGCAAAGTAAAAGTAAAGCGTGCGCGAGAGCGTATAGCGATGGCTGCGGATGTTTTCGCCCGTGGGCTCGATTCCTTCGCTGGACGCGCTCGCCTTGATTCCAATAAAACGCACACCGCGCGGCGGATGCAGATCGACATCGCAATACGCCAGAGCCGCCGGATCGGTCGCGATGCTCGAAAGTACTGCAGAATTTGTGCGAAGTTCCTTGATCGTGGAAGAAAAGCTGGCGTCGCCCATAAACTCTTCGTCGATCAGGTTGCGGGCTTCGGAGGATTCGTCCCTGCCCAAAAGACGGATCGGCGCGTCCTTGCCGCCCACTTGTTTCCAATTCTTGATCTGACCGGACAGGATCATACGCAGGTCAAAGACGGAAAGCGTGCGAACAGGGTTCGCCGAGTTCACCGCGATGACCGCGAATTCGGTGGCCACCGGAATTTCCACAAAAGCCAGCTTGCGGCGTGATCGCAGTGCCGCCACTTCGCCTTCGAGGACTCTGCGTGAACTTTGCGTGATTTCTGACTTGCCCTCCGTGAGCGAAGAAAAGCCTTTTGTGGGATTGCTGCCGTCCACCTGAAACACGATGCCTTTGTTCCGTGAGCTGTACCACTCCGTAAGACGCCGCGTCAGAGCCAGCATGGTTTGCGAACCTGAAATTCGGATCGCGGATGGTTTGACCTCCCCTTCCACGCCGAGGCACAAGACCAGCACGAGCCAAAGTACTTCCGCAGAGGACTTCATAACGGACCTTTCCAAGAAATTGAAAAACGTGCTTGTCAGTTTCACTGTCGCCCGCTCCGGAGGCGCGCCCGGTAAAAAAACCGTGAATACCGCGCTTCTATCATTATCTGTTTCGCAACAATTGGAAGCGTCTAACGGACTCTGTGTCGCAACCTTGGACTAGGTAGCGGTGTCGCGAGCAATCTAACAAGCCAGGTCATACAAATGCACAATGAGGATCAATGAGGATTCGACACGCGCGAATTTGGAGAGGATGGCGATCGGAACAGGGACTGGTGGACAAATCCCAGAAGGTAGCACAGCCTCCAAAGGCGTCGCGCCTGCCTTCAACGTTCCGTTGTCGACCACCCAAATCTGCCGCAATGGTTCTTGAAACGGTCATTCTTTGTCCAGGGAAAGGAAAACGAGGCGAGCATTCGGTTCATGGCCCGAATTGCCGGGTCGCACAAGTCCCTGCGCGTCCGTGGTCGCGACGGGAGGAGCGAAATTCGTGGGAGTCAAGCCAGTGTGAGCTTTGAATGCGGTTGTGAAGTGACTGTGGCTAGCAAAGCCAGTTTCCAAAGCGATCGTGGTCAGGGGCTTTTGGAGCAACTTTGGAGCAACCTAAGACGGACTTCAAAATGTTAAACGCAACCGAAGCAACGACTTAGATTGAATTTACGCCTGCTTTGCAAGCAGGGGGTCACCGGTTCGATCCCGGTCACGTCCACCAATCTTTTCAATCATTTGTGGCGATCTCGGCCGAGCACCTACTTCTACAGCAGGTGTTCCTCCTTTTGGTGGTTTCGCTCCTGCCTCCCAAGCATGCGTGCTAATTAAGTCCCCCGCCTATCCCAGAAGCTGAGGTTCATTAGGTGATTTCTTTGGAGATAGCGGAGCGTTCTGACGTTCGCGATTCGGGCTCCGGTTCCAGGACATCCGTGCTTCTTCGGCCCCAAACCGTTCCCACAGGATGATGTTTCGACGCTTCCGGGTAGACGGCCCTGGCGCGGCTCAGAGCCTCCGCGATGCTATTGCACATATTCTCTGGTCCGATGTGCTGCTGAAACTCCGCCTGATGCATGAGTCTCGATGGTTGTTCCCTGGCGCCGCAGAAAATGAGTTCTCGTCCCGATTCGTGTACGTGGTCCGCTAGGCTCTCCAATGCCTGGAGACCAGTGGAATCGATCGCAGTCATGTTGCGCAATCTCAGAATCAAGACCGGGGGGAGGCTCGACAGCCTCATTGTGATTTCGTCGATCTTGTCAGTCGCGCCAAACAGGAAAGGTCCATGAATTCTAAAGATACTGACATAGGCGGGGATCACCTTATGCTGTAGGATGTGAACGTGTCCTTCGCGCACGTACTCCTCGGTCACCTCCGAGACCGAGGTGGTTTGTGTGACTTTCCGAATGAAAACCAGCACGGCGAGAATCATCCCTGCTTCCACGGCTACCGTCAGGTCAGCAAATACCGTCAATAGGAAAGTGACGAGCCAAGTGGCAATTTCCATGCGGGACAGTTTCAACAGTTCTGGAATTTCCTGCCATTCGCCCATGTTGTAAGACACGACCAAAAGAATGGCGGCCAGCACGGACAATGGAATGAACTTTGCCAGGGGAGCCGCGAAGACCACGATGGCAAGAAGGGTCAACGCGTGAATCATTCCTGATACTGGCGTTTTCGCTCCCGAGCGGATGTTGGTGGCGGTTCTCGCAATGGCGCCCGTGGCAGGAAGCCCTCCGAACAGCGGAGAAAGAATGTTCGCGATGCCCTGTCCCACAAGTTCCACGTTCGGGTTGTGCTTATCACCGCTCATACGATCAGAAACAACCGCCGACATTAGCGATTCGATTGCGCCCAGCATGGCAACGGTGATGGCCGGCGAAATCAATGGCCGGAGCAAGTCCAGACGAAAATGCGGAACCCTGAGTGTCGGGAGCCCCGACGGGATGCCTCCAAAGCGAGTGCCGATCGTTTCCACCGGGAGCTTGAATAGCAGAACCGCCGCCGTGCCAAGAAACAGAGCAACGATATAGCCGGGAACTCTCTTTACATAGCGCATGAAAACGATGATCACGATGAGGGCAACAACGGCGAGAGTCGTCTCGAGAGGCGAGAACGAAGGGAAATTGTGCACAACGGTCTGAATGCGACCGAGAAATTCTCCCGGTACCTTGTCGATCTTCAACCCAAAGAAATCCTTGAGCTGCGTACTGGCGATAATAACCGCAATGCCGTTTGTGAAACCCACGACCACAGGCCGCGGAATGAATTTAACGGCCGTGCCTAAGCCTGTTACACCTAGAATCAGCAGCAGGATACCGGCCATCAAGGTGGACATGAGCAGTCCGTCCACACCGTATTTAGCGATGATGCCGAATACGACGACCACGAACGCTCCGGTCGGACCCCCGATCTGTGTTTTCGATCCGCCCAGAGCCGAGATCACAAAGCCCGCGACGATCGCGCAGTACAAACCCGCTTCGGGCGGAACGCCGGAAGCAATCGCGAAGGCCATCGCCAGAGGAAGCGCGACCAGACCAACGGTTATGCCGGATAGAAGGTCCGCTACGAATAAACGCTTCGTATAAGACCTGAGACACAATACGGATTTAGGTAGCCAGTTATTCATTGACGGTCTCTAGTTTCCTCGTTCCGGGTTCCGCAGGAGTTCCCAGCTCGCAAAGGGTTTGGGGGAATGACGACAAGTTGTTTCAGGCAGAACGCTATCAGTGGAGTCAAAATGTTCATAGACAATCTCATGGAAGTGAATTTTGCTATTCCTCAGCTCGGTGAATCAGAGGTTTGATTCTGGACGCTCGTCTACCCTGCATCGAGTCCAACTCCTCGTACTCGACGCCGTCCCCTACGGAGAGCTCACGGGGATCCAGTCCCTCGAGCGCGGATTCGTCAAACGCGACCAGGCACCCGTCTTCACCCAGGATATAGCCGGGACGCTGATTTCTGAGCAATTGTGTGATTGAACCTTTGGCCTTCATTTCTTACTCCCGGATCGTGTAGCAAGCTCGCTCGTCTGTTCAGATCGGCAACCGTTCCTTGACGTGCGGGCGGAACAGCCTGCTCTCGATACTGGCAAATGGGATCGGCGGACGAAGAGCGAGTTGAACTTTCACTCGTCGATTCGCGCCAGAGATTCGGTGTGAGCTTGACCCTGGCTGCCCGCAAGCGTTTGTGTCCAACTGTTCCTGGCGTTCCGCGGCTTCCCAACCGAAAGCGATCGAATGTCAATTCTTTTCAGTGAAGAGAGACCAAAGTACGCCTCGCAACCGTCCTCCAAGGATGAACCCACAGCCTCTTATTCAGTCGAGTAACCCGAACCATGCATTTGCGCACCTTGGTTTCCAGCCGCGAAATTCCAGTCTTGCTTCCGCCGTTCGGGCGTCACCTTCGACTTAGCTTGTCTCCGCGATTCTGTCCATCGGCAATGGACACACTTCTACGGCCTCTTTGCCAAGCCAACCGTCCTGAATTTGATAGCGAACCCTCTGGCCGGAAGAAAGTGCGCGAAACTCGACTCCACTCAAGGCGGATTTTCGAAAAGGCACCTGGGCTCCGTCGTCGCCGCGAATCATGCCTTTCTCCTGGTTTCGATAGACGTGCCAGATCACACCTTTCATGCCTCTGACTCCTGTTCGTTTCCAAAAGCTAGGACTAAATCTCTTTCCTTCGTCAAGGGGGGCACTCCTTCGTCTTTGAGCAGCCCTGCTCAATTCGAAGCGAAGGTGCCCGCAACCCACGCAGACCGCTCGGGGCTATACCGCGCCGAACCCACCTGCTCTTGGAGAAAGCGTGCTTTCCGAGTCCTGCATTGCCTCGGTTCGCCTTCCGGAAGCAGGCTGCACATTAATGGCTGTCGGAACCTTCGCTCCTGTAGCGAAAAAGATCCCGTAAGACACTCGTTGCCCAATGCCGATCTCGCTGTAGGCGAGGCCCACAACGAGCGATTCCTCGTTGAAGGTCACATCGTACCCATCGTCCCCATGAATGATTCCGGTGCTTCGAGAATGGAAGAGTGTGACAACCTCTCCGCTCAGGCCTTCCCGCTGCATCAGTTTCCCAATTTTGACACGGCTTCTCACGTAACCTCCGCAAGGGCGGATAAACGCCTTGGCTCCACATGCTCAAATTCGAGTGCACCTGCCGCGACTTCGGTCAGTGCGGAGTCAACTAATTCTGCGAGTCCGGCCTGCCCGTCGCTAGCCAACAACAGTTGACGAACGCGCGCAGAGGTCAAGGCGCACAGAAGGAAAGGATTCAAAATCCTCTTCTCTGCTGCGAATAGGAGCTCACACCGCACGCTCATATTCTTAATCCTTAGGAGCTTCTTCCTCAGGAATTCGTCGGACGATAAATCCCTGGCCTCCCTGCCACCAGAGCCACTCTGGAAACTCGACAGGCTCAACTTCCAAGCAAAATGTTCGTGCGTCCTCGTCATGCCAAGCCGGGACCGCCAACCATCGGCCCAGCGTATTTTCAAAAGGCTGAGCCAAGGCGTGTCCCGCGGCCCCTGAAGACACAGCGATCAGAAGAACCGTCGGCAGATCGATTCCTCGCCAGACACTCAGTGTAAGCAGAACTCCTGTCATCAACCACACGGAGATGACGAAGCGTACCGCTTTGCATCCGCTTGAATGTCTGGCTCTCTCGCGGACGCGGATGATCCCTCGCCAGGCAGCCTCCGCAGTCCATTGGACTAACTGCTTGTTGCTGCCAACACCGATCAAAACGAATCCGTCCGCCATGGCAAAGCCACCGACTTTCGTGGATAAGCCAATCGATTCACGCGCCAATTCCTGTGTCCGATGAAGCCAAACGTGATTGATGCGGCGAGCTCGGCTCAGAAGCAATTGCATGGCTTCCCAAGGTGCCGTCCAGAACAACGGTGTTGGATCCACCGCTTCTTGCAAGAGCAACACTAGAGCTGCCCCGGCCACTCCCATGAGCAATCCTTGGCCAAACACTCGAAGTATGACCAGAAGCAACAACAGACAGACAAGCGACTGCCCAGCGCGGAGTAATTTCGCCCAACGACCTTTGCTCCGATCTTTGACGCTTCGCAAATGATCTACCCGCCGCACGCGCCAACTCGGCAAGAGAAATTCATGCTCACTCCCAGCGGCCATCACGCTAGTCCTTCGACGCGGTCGTGTGGGCAAGCCAGCGTGCTTCTACGCGGATGAAAGCCTCATGCAAATCTATTTTGTCGTTGCGCGCCCATCGAACGGCCGCACGTAGGCAGTGCGCTTGTCGAGAGGAAAAGAAAGGCCTACCTTCCTTTACCGTTGGCTGGAGTAGTCCTTTCCTCTGGAGTTCGATGAGGGTGGTTTCCGCGATTCCTAACGTCTGGGCTAGTTGCTGAGGGGTGTAATAATCCGGCATGGTTATCGATCTCCTGTCCCAGACCCAAGAAGGAACCGAGTAGCCTGGAAACGCTGTTGCATATGCGAACATTTGCAGATGCTAGACAAAATTTTTTCTCTCTACGAGGCCGCTTCCATCTGCTGAAGCATGTCTCGTACACCTACCAAGTGGTTGTTAAAGATGTCTTTGGCCACGTCAAGAAGACGAAACAGTGTTGCGTCGGAGACGGAGTAATACACATTGCTCCCCGCTTTGCGTCCGACCACGATGTTGCGCACTCGCAGAATCGCTAGCTGCTGAGAAACGTTTGCGGGCTCAATTTGCAGAATTTCGCTGAGCTCATTGACCCCCTTCTCGCCGTCACGAAGGCAATCCAAGATTCGGATGCGGATGGGGTGAGCGAGGGCCTTGAAGAACTCAGACTTGAAGTTGGCAAGCTGCTGTGGCATGCTCATCCTCTGGTACCTGCATATTCTAATCTGCGAAGTTTCCTAGGTCAAGCGCTATCCTGTGTCCTGTGAGTTCTTTAGCTGAGGAGCAGCGACACCGCCTAGCGGTAAAGGGAGATGCTTATGTCCGGCAGGCCCAGGTTCTCTCTGTTTCGAACTTGGGTAGAGCCTTCACCCTTGAAGAAGACAAATGGCGACAGGCTCGGTTTGCTTCCGCTCACCAATGTTGACAGAAGCCAAGAACGAAAGGCCAACGTCAAGCACGCTTGGTTTTTCGCGACAGTTGCGGTCCTATTTATTCTCGCCGACCAGCTAGGTCATGTGAAAAATGTGTCTCATTCAAACTCCGGCCCGGCTTTTGCAGAAAATGTCAGTTTGACGTCGTCTCCCCGGGAAGGGCCTCGAGACCGAGCCGGATTGTCTGTTCGGTTCCGACTGAGCAATAGGGGGAACCATTCCATCTTCTATCCCATGCGTGCAGAGACAAATGTTCCGCTCGGACAGATTGTCACGCGAACTTCTCCGTCATCAGAGTGGATCAGTCCAGCGACTGTCTCGGAACAACCGATCTCCGCTGTCCCAGGACTCGTGGACACGAATCCCACGTGGATTGAGATGCCACCAGGCGGTTGGGTTGACGGTGAATATCAAGATCCTGGCGAATTTCCCCGAGATCATGCCTACGTGATCTACGTGAAGCCAGCACGGGATGCGAACAGTATCAGAATTATCTCAAATTCCTATCACTCTCTTGCCACAAGGGGAAGATGACGCAGCGCAGAGGAGTTGCCCATCACAACGAAAACTCGCACGGGAAACTGTGCGACGATGATATCCGAAAGTTTCTATCATCCGGTCGTGAACAGGTTTCATGAACTCGCTTCCCGTTGGCCCGACCTTCGCACTTAGTGTTGCGGCGTACGCGACCGGCGCCTGTGCTTCTCTCGCGAGTTGGCGAAAGCCGGCCCTCTGTCGCTACCTGTGTTGCGGCGCGGCCTTCGCAGGAGCCGTGTTGGAAGGGCTCGCCGCAGTGCTCGGCATTCTTCAGGGCACGCCGGTACGTTGGTCGATTTCCTCGGGAATTCCTCTGGTTGCGTACAGCTTCGACTACGATGCTTTGGCTGGATTCTTCAACTTAACCCTAGCGATCCTCGCAGGCGCGGTTGCCATCTACTCCTTCGGCTATTTGAAAGAATTCGAGGGCAAGAGAAACATTGGCTTCTTTGGTTTTCTATTCCATCTCTTGCTCCTCAGCTTGACGATCGTTTTCACTGCCGCTAACGCCTTGTTGTTTCTGATCGCATGGGAAGTGATGGCGCTGGCTGCCTACGGGCTGGTCACGTTTTATCACGAAGACCGCGAGAGCCGACGAGCGGGGTTGCTGTACATCGTCATGGCGCACATCGATGCTGGGTGCCTG
>Ga0207646_10001897_pt1 | contig 25168 bp, 19 predicted proteins | sample KBSK5502metaG_FD_184343 | JGI IMG/M metagenome (GOLD analysis project Ga0207646, IMG submission 184343) | Corn, switchgrass and miscanthus rhizosphere microbial communities from Kellogg Biological Station, Michigan, USA - KBS K5-50-2 metaG... | ecosystem: Host-associated > Plants > Roots >...
GCTAAGAGCTGACTTTCTCACTCCGCCGCCGAAGTATGATCATGCACAATCTTCCATCCATCGGGAAAGGTGCGAAACACCAGCGTGAAAAACCCATGCGGCGTCTTCCCATCGGGCATCGTCAGACGCCACGCACCGCGGACAAAGGCCGCATCACTGCCTAGCATCTCAATGCGCAGTCCGGAGAACTCCAGCTTTCCCATCTCATGACCAGGGCTTGCGTACGCAGCGCGATAGCGGTCAAGCGTGGCCTGCCACCCCTTGTGTTCGCTCGCACCGGAGAAAAAAGTCAGTTCCGGCGAATTCCAATAGCCAGCCATAAAAGCTTCGAGGTCATGCCGATTCCACGCACCCTCCTGAGTTCGCAACACGCGCTCGACTGCACCCCTGCCGACGTCCGCCTCATTCGCGGATCGTGGTTTCGCGCCTGCCTGGAAAGGGGACAGCGGCTGGACCGAAGTCCAGAAAACCAAAAAGAAAAGAACACGCGCGGGCATGAAAATCCTCCAGGCGCATTAGTGTCGCACAGCAAGGGGAATTAAAGGGGGCGTGGGATGACGGGCGTTAGAACGATTCAGTGGGAACGATGATTTGGACTAAGGGGGGAACCGAGGATGTGGTCTAGCGGGTGAACTGGACTCGCTCCTAGGCTCGCCCTTTTTTCGCCGCGAGCACCGCCGCTGCTCCCGCCACTTCCCAAGGCCGCTTCGGCCGATCAGTCGCCTTTTTGTCGCGATCTTCGACGCGGTCGTATTGATAAGACTCGCTCACCGTTCCTAGAGATTCGTTGTACAGGCTGGGTAGGCCAAGCGCGACCTTGAGCTCTTCCGCAAATGAATGCAGCGCCTTCAGGTGCTCGGCAGTCGCTGGCACTTCCGTCTTGGAGGTCTTAAGAAACTGCTGGTAGCCGCGGTTCACCAACTTTGAGATCTCGCTCCCTATCAGGTAGCCGGGGTAAGCGAAGATTTTCACTCCATCGTCCGGAGTCTTCTGAATGGCGGCAGATACATTGTATTTTCTGAGAAACACCCGCCCACTCATGCCGGGGGCTTCGGTGACGTCAAATCCGTGGTCACGCAACCAAGCCAGCGCTTCTTCATACGACCGTGCTTCAATCGTTTTGGCCATTTCTCTCTACTCAAACCCTTTCTTCGTTCTTGCCATCTTTGATGCAGACTTTGCCCGCAACGCTCCGCGCTTTGTATCATCTAAAGCAACATACTTAGATACCGCGTTTTAGCCCTTGTAGCACATTACGATAGTCACGATAGTCACGATCGTCCGGTTCGCGTAGTTGCTCGGCGTTACAATGCCGCTTGGCATGGCAAAGACTTCAACCAAACTTGCTGAGAAGCATGCCGCGTCGCCTGCGCCCAGGCCAGAAGGTACAATGCCGCCGCTCGGCCAGAGCACGCTGCAGCGGATCGGCAACACTCCGCTTCTCCGGCTCGACCGCCTGACGCGCCACTTGCCCGGTGTTGAGATTCTGGGGAAGGCCGAGTGGTATAACCCCGGAGGCTCGGTTAAAGACCGCGCCGCCTCCCACATCGTCGCGGAAGGCCGCCGTAGCGGAAAATTCCCCCTCGGCAAGACTCTGCTCGATTCCACCAGCGGCAATACTGGCATCGCCTACGCCATGTTGGGAGCGGCAGAAGGCTTCCCGGTGACGCTGTGCATGCCGGAAAATGTCTCCCTCGAGCGCAAGCACATTCTGCATGCCTATGGGGCCAACATTATTTATACCGATCCCGCCGATGGTTCCGACGGCGCCATGCTCAAGGCCCGCGAACTAGTGGCGAGCCACCCGGACACATATTTCTACGCCGACCAGTATTCCAACGACGCGAATTGGAAAGCGCACTATCACAGCACGGCCAACGAAATCTGGCAACAAACTGAAGGACGCATCACGCACTTCGTCGCGATGCTCGGTACAAGTGGCACCTTCGTCGGTACCACGCGGCGGCTTAAAGAGCTGAATCCCGCCATCCAGTGCATCTCGCTGCAGCCCGATTCACCGTTTCATGGCATCGAGGGTGCCAAGCACATGGCCAGCGCCATCATCCCGAAGATTTACGACTCCCACCTCGCCGACCAGGACATCGGCATCCCGACAGAAGAGGCTTATGGGATGGCAAAGCGGCTCGCCCGTGAGGCGGGAGTCCTGGTGGGAATTTCAGCCGCAGCCGCAGCCGTCGGGTGCGTGAAAATCGCTGACGGGCTGCGGCTGAAAGAGGCAGAGCAAGCGGTGATCGTCACTATCCTCTGCGACTCCGGTGACAAATACCTGAGTGAAAGATTCTGGACAGAAGAATGAATGCTCGAGTTGTGATTCTCCATGACCGATAAAAGATGGCGTGCTAGGCGTTTCCATCAAAAAATCAACAATCAACAATTCATTTCATGCTGAAGATTAAGCAGACAGACCACGCCTCCATCCGCCGCCATGGCGAAGAAGCCTACCCTAACGAATGCTGCGGCGTGCTGCTCGGCCGCGTAAATGACGACGGCACGCGCATGGTGACCTCCACCGCTCGCTGCGGTAACACCCGCACCGACTCGGCCCACAATCGTTACAACATTGACCCCCGCGATCTGGTCCGCATCCAGCGCGAGGGTCGCGAACGCGGCGAGGACATCATCGGCTTTTACCACTCCCACCCCGACCATCCTGCCCGCTGGTCGGCGACCGATCTTGCCGAGGCTCATTGGTTCGGTTGCTCCTACGTGATCACCAGCGTGGAGAAGGGCAGGGCCGTTCTCACGAACTCCTTCGAACTCACCGGCAACGACGAGAGCGACAAGCAGCTTTCGGATGAAACGATCGAAGTCATCTGACTCGGAGAACTACAATCGCCCTACGTGACGCTGAAACCGCTCGATTTTCACAACCCTCCAGTCATTTTGTGCAGGCGCACACAAATTAGCAGGAATCGGAAATCGCCGGAAACTCCGCGCGCCAGTCGGGTTTTTACGGAAGGGTTCCGCGGGCTGTGCACCAAATTCGGTCACAGCCCTGTGGACGGGCTGCACTCGATTGAAAACAAACGCGATAAATTCGCACGGATTTTGTTGACTCTAAAAACGAAAAGAGTAGAAGTGAATCGTTCTTCGACAGCTTCTTAAGTTTTTCCGGTTGGCATTGCGTCCGGGGCTCAAGCGAGGTCACTCTCAGTCATTGCAAAATGAAGTGAGAGAGGGCTAGCGAGGGTCTATAGCAACGCGCTGGTCGAGGAGAACGGGAAGTAAAGTCGAAGGCAGGATAGAGTTCCGAGGCGTTGGGTAGGTTTATCCGGTTGGCGGTGAGCCCGGAGCCCGAGCGAAGATCGTGCGCAGCGGCCCCGCAAGGGAAGCAGCGAGAGCAGGTCGAGCAAGGGTCTAAACGCGAGCTACTGGCTGAGACGAATGCACCCAACATCACCTCGGAACTCTCTATTTTTGCGCGTACGCGCGTACACTTCCCTCCACCCCCAGCAGTCATTCGGTTCTGAACTCCGTCGTCCGCCTAACATCGTCCTCAAGATTGCACACGCGTCATTCTGAGATAGGTCTCATGACGTCCAGCCCTAAAATGATCTACAACCTGATTCTGCAATCAATCAACTATCCCAAGCTGTAACCTAACCTCCTGTGCCTCAACACATCGGCATTGACGCCTGCAGCGCCGAAGGTGCGGCCCTCGGCTACCGCACGATTTCCTGGATGGCGCCGATCTGCTGGAGGCCGCACAATCATGCGGAAATCTCGATGCACGCCCATCCTTTCGCGGAGTATGTGAAGTGCATTTGCGCCAACCACTGGGCGGGCGTGGCCGAACTGATGCTTTCCTCCTCTCAGAAACGTGCCCAGGCTGGCGCGGACTTTCTCATCGCTCCGGCCAACACCATTTACCAGGCCTTCGATGTTGTCGAGCATCGTTCGCCGCGACCCTGGCTGCATATTGCAGTCGCGCTGGCCAATGAGGCGAAGCGCTGTCCTTACAAGCGCCTCGGTGTCTTGGGCACGAGTCAACGCATGGAAGGCCCGGTCTATCGCGACCCTCTGAAGAGCGCCGGCATAGACCATCGCGTCCCCCGGAGCCGAACAGCGCCAACCGCTCAACCCGATCATCTTCGGCGAGCTGATCAAGGGAGAATTCCTGCCCCGCAGGCTGGCCTATTGCATCGAGGCGACGCCGAGCCTGAAAGATCAAGGCTGCGACGCCCTAATCCTGGGCTGCACGGAAGTCCCGCTGCTCCTATCACCGGAGGCGGCTCCACTCCCGACGCTCGATTCGACATGCATCTTAGCCCGAGCCGCGTTGCGCAAGGCTGTAGAAGACTGAACGTTTGATGGAGGATAGCCGGCTCGCCTGTGCAGCCGAGCGCGGTCTCGGAGTGTCATGAAAGAGGACAAGAAAATGCCCGTTGCGCGCGAGGAAGGCGAAAACCCCCAACTCCCCGGTCGCCGACAACTCAAGTTCCGCTGGCCTCCTGGCGCGTACGCCATCGTGCGCATGGATCCAGAGGCAACCGTTCCGGACTGGGCAACCAAAGGGGTCTTTTCTTCCGTCACTCGCACCGCGGATGAACTGTCAATCGTGTGCCCGGCCGATAAGCTTCCCGCTAACCTAAGCTCCGAATGCCACTGGATTTGCTTCAAGCTCGAAGGGCCATTCCCGTTCTCGCAAACTGCAGTGCTGCTCTCTTTCATCGAACCACTGTCCAATAACGGCGTTCCAATCTTCGCCATTTCGACCTACGACACCGACTACGTGCTGGTGCAAGAAGAGTTTATGGGCGTTGCTCAGCAAGCTCTCGGCACCGCGGGCCACGCCCTGATCTCCGACGATGACGGGTCCTGGCGCAAGCTGATCGAGTAGTGGCACATCCAAAGCAACTGCCGGGATTCCCCATTCACCTCCCGATTTCCTCCGAAGGCTGTGCCAACAATGCACTTAGTCCTCCTCTATGCTGTAATACATGGACAATTCCCGACATGCCCGCCCGCCCGACATCTCTGCGCCGCCGTCTGAACTCGCTCCACCGCAACCTGCGCGGGGCGAGCATGGTGGTGCGTGCGTTCGCTTCCACCGATCACCCGTTGCTTGCGCATATTATTCCCATTCGGCGCTGCAACCTCGCATGTACCTACTGCAACGAATTTGATGACGTCTCCCAACCCGTGCCCACCGGCGAAATGTTCCAACGAGTGGACAAGCTCGCCGAGTTGGGCACGTCGGTTGTCACCATCTCCGGTGGCGAGCCACTGCTGCATCCTCAACTCGATGACGTGATTGGCCACATCCGCCACAACGGCATGATCGCCGGCCTTATCACCAACGGCTATCTGTTGGTTGCGGACCGCATTAAGCAACTGAACCGAGCCGGCCTCGAGTGGCTGCAGATTTCCATCGACAACGTCAATCCCGACGATGTTTCCAAGAAAAGTCTGAAAGTTTTGGACAAGAAACTCCAGCTGCTGGCCGAGCACGCCGATTTTCATGTGAACATCAACTCTGTGGTCGGTGGCGGGATTCCGAATCCTCAGGACGCGCTCACCATTGGCAAGCGCGCGGTCGAACTAGGGTTCAGTTCAACTATCGGCATCATTCACGATGGCACAGGCCACTTGCAGCCGCTCAACGACGAAGAGCGTCGCATCTACCACGAAATGAAGGCGATGGAAAAGAGCAGCTTCACCCGCATCAACGCCTTCCAGGACAACATTGCCCAAGGCCTGCCCAATGATTGGCGCTGCCGCGCTGGCGCGCGTTACCTCTATATCTGCGAAGACGGTTTGGTCCATTACTGTTCACAGCAGCGAGGCTATCCTGCGATCCCGCTCGCGAAATACACCCGTGATGACATACGTCGCGAGTACCTAACCGAAAAATTCTGCGCCCCCCATTGCACCGTTTCCTGCGTGCACCAGGTTTCAATCTTCGACTCCTGGCGAGCCCCGCAACATCTCGCATCGCCGAGCGCGAGTCCGGTCAATGGCGACCTTGTTCAAATCAAGTAAGGCGCTCCTTCTGCGTTCTCCGCGGAAATTCCTCCGCGAACTCTGCGATTGAATTGCCGGGTTAAAACTATGTGCGCAGAGTGCGAAGAGGCCATTCCGCAGAGCGCACGAAGGAAATCCGCGCAGCTCATTTGGCAGCAGTGAGCCGGTTTCCACTTCGCAAATCTTCATTCCCTGCGAATCGACCAGAGCCACCTATTTTTTTGCTTGTGCCGACGGGGGCAGGATGTTATTCAAGCGCAAATACATGGCGGCAGCCGCGTAATGGTCGGCCCAGCCGCTGGCCAATCCCAGCGCGGCCATCGCGCGAGGAAACTGCCGGCCACCAAATAGTTCGACGCTATCACCCAGTTTGGAGTCGTCCATTTTGGCCAGCGACTCGCCGCAGAAATCGAAAGAAGCTTTGGCGGCCGCGAGCAGCTTCTCTTTGGAGTCCGTTTCTTTCGCCGCTTCAGCCTTCGGCTCCGGCACATCCGCCGCTTTGGCGCAAAGGAAATAGTTCGATTCGATGATGTGCGTGACCAGGTGGCCAAAGCTCATCTGCTCGGCCGTGGGCTTGAACGCGAACTTGTCACCGGGCATGGCCTCAATCGCTCCCACAATGTTTTTCTGCGACCGCGGCAAGAGCATACGCACCGAGGTCGCAACGGGATCTTTCGTTGCGGCCGCGGGGCTGGGCATGACGGCCGATTTTGGCGCGGCAGGCGGACTGGCGGGTTTTGCCGCAGGCATATCCTGTGCGTGCAACATGGTGAATAGACCGGAAGCTAGAAGAACAAAAAGCGCGAGAGCGGGTTTCATGGAAAAGTCTCCAAAGCTGTCCCTAGCATACCTCTACAACGGTTGCGGTTGTGGCCTTGACGATGGAAATGTCATAGCAAAAGATCAGTTCAGCCGGATAGCGGGCTCAACCGGGCCAGAGCCAGGACATGAGCTAACTATGGCATGGCGGTTGCCGGCATGAGCATCGGGAGGATCCGGTTGCGATGCCATCGACATTCGAGAAAGGTCATCTGCCGCTGCCAGCAGTCTTCCAGAAGCTAGACCTCCACCTGGGGAGTAGCTTCCAGCAGGCTGCGGGTGTAAGGATGCGCAGGACGTTCGGTGATCTGCTCGGTCGATCCTATTTCAACAATCTTTCCGCGGTACATTACGGCAATACGGGTAGCCAGATAGCGCACGACCGGCATGGAGTGCGAAATGAATAAATACGTCAGGCCGAAGTCGCCCTGTAGTTTCGCAAGCAGGTTGACGATCTGCGCGCCCACGCTGACGTCGAGCGCGGAGACCGGTTCGTCGGCCACGATGAACTTGGGCCTCAACGCCAGGGCGCGGGCAATGCCGATGCGCTGGCGCTGTCCCCCGCTGAATTCGTGGGGATAACGGCGGAGCGCGGATTCATCGAGGCCAACCGCGCGCAGCAACACGATAACGCGAGTGCGGATGTCGAGCTTCGCTCGACCAGACAGCCGGGGGCGGCTGTCCCCACATGACTCTGCTGGTGCATCCTGTTCCTCGCCGTGAATGATCAGGGGCTCGGCGATGATGTCCTCCACGCGATAACGGGGATCGAGTGAGGCGAATGGATCCTGGAAAATAATTTGCATGTCACGGCGGAGACGGCGCATTTCGCCGCGGCCAGCGGCAAGCAGGTCCTGCCCCTCGAAGCGGATGCTGCCTGATGTCGGCGCAATGAGGCGGAGCGTCAGGCGTCCCAGCGTACTCTTGCCTGATCCCGATTCGCCGACAAGACCGAGCGTTTCTCCGGCATGGATGTCGAGCGACACCTCGTCGACGGCACGCACATCATACGGGGAACCACGCGCCTTTGCCGCGAAGACAGACTGGGCGTGCGGAAAGATTTTTGTCAGGTTACGGATTTCAAGCAGGGGCATTGAGCGGATAGTAGCAGAGCTAGCAGAAATCAAGCGACGGATTCATGCGATCTTCACGGATCCTCGGCTACCCGGGACGACTGCTCGGGACGCGAGTCGAGGAACGCTCCGCCACAAGGATCTATCCAAGGCAAAGAATCCGTGTTGCTGCAGGGAAATCTGCCCCCCTTTATCCCGCTGCAATCATGGGCACGGCTGCCAACGCCGCGACCAAGCCCACGAACTTCCATCGAGTGAAGTGCTCTTTGAGGAAAAGACGCGCCCAAAGCACAGTGATAGCAGGATAAAGCGATGACATCACCACGGCCTTATCGAGGCGTCCGGACTGGCTGGCAAGGATGAAGAGCACGGTGCCGACTGAATCGATCGAACCGGTAAGCACTCCCCAGCCCCAGCCGGCGGGAGTGATGTCTTGAAATCTCCGCTGCAACAGAACGATGAGCCCGGTAATGAGCAACCCGCCAGTCCGCGTCAGAGTAGCGATCCATAAAGGTGACGCCTGGCCAGCTTGTCGGATGCAAAGGTAAAAACCAGCGAAACCAATTCCAGCGAGAACCGCCAGTCCAACCCCTTCAGGGCGGCTGCCATCTTCACTGCGAGTGAGGAGCCAGAGTCCGGTGCCGGCGAAGAGGAAGCCGGCGATGGGAAGGCGGCCGGGCAAACCCTCGGTGGCTATCGAAAAAAACGTCGGGATCGCGGCGCCCATAACCGCCGCCACCGGCGCCGTAATTCCCATTCTGCCGGCCGCGAGCGCGCGATAGAAGATCGCGAGCGAACCGCCGCCCGAGATTCCGCCTGCCAAAACCCAGGTCACGCTGCGGGCAGAGGGGAAAGGAGTGTGGCTCGCCCCCGCCAACGTGATCATCAGGAGCAGTCCGCCGCCATTCACGATGCTGGTGAACAAGAATGGGTTCGCGCGCCGAGTGGCATAGCCGCCCAGAAAGTCGCTGCTCCCCCAAGCCAAGACTGCGGCCAAACTATAGGCAACAGCTCCGAATTGTGGTGTGGCCGACATGAACGTCGAGGGTAGCATGACCAGAATGCAACCACGACCGTGTGCCTCTTCGACTGAAGTTGAAAGCACCTCCAGCACAGCGGTATACCGCGCTTCCGCATTCGCAACTCGGTACTCAGCAGCGCGCATGACCGTGTTAGAATTTCCACAAGCAGTTTCCTACGAGAGCCCCGCTTCTAGGTTCTGAGAGAACACGTTTGATCGAACTGGCACCGTCGATTCTATCGGCTGACTTTGCCCGTCTGGCGGAGGAAGTGCGCGCCGCGAGCGAAGGCGGAGGAAGTGTCATCCATGTCGATATTATGGACGGACATTTCGTTCCCAACCTGACCGTCGGACCTCCGGTGGTGCGTTCGCTGCGGAAGGCGACAAAGCTGCCGCTCGACTGCCATCTGATGATTGAGAATCCTGACCAGTTCATTCCGGACTTCGCCGAAGCCGGGGCTGATTGGATTTCGGTCCACCAGGAAGCTTGCCGGCACCTGAACCGCACTCTGCATCTGATCAAAAGCCACGACTGCTTGGCTGGGGTGGTGATCAATCCCGCAACGCCGGTCGATACCCTGGTTGAAGTGCTGGATATTATTGACTACGTGCTGGTCATGTCGGTGAATCCGGGCTTTGGAGGGCAGAAGTTCATTCCCTCCACGTTACACAAACTGCAAAGGTTAGCGGAGATTCGCAGCCAGCAGGGGCTGAACTTCCGCATCGAGGTGGATGGCGGGATCTCGCTCGACACGGTGGCCGATGTGGTTCGCGCCGGCGCGGAAATTCTGGTGGCGGGCAACGCCGTGTTCGGCGGCGGCGATCCAAGAAAGAATGCGCAGGCAGTGCTGAAGGCGGCGACCGAAGCAGCCCTGGCCAAGGTATAGCAATTTTAATTGCCGATTGAAGACCCGGGCGGCCTTTCAAATCGAAAATTGGCAATTGACGATTGAAAATTCTGAGTTGAGGTTTTATGTCACGTCGAATTCCGTTCGTTGCGTTTTTCGGAATACTGCTGTTGATCACGGCGGCTTGCACAAATAAGAAGTCAGTCAACCCACTGTCTAATGTCGGTTCCAAGCAGCCGGATAAGGTCCTTTTCGACAAGGCCATGGACGCCATGAAGCACAACCGCTTCGACGTGGCCCGCATCACGTTGCAAACTCTCATTAACACATATCCGGATTCCGAGTTTATCGCGCGGGCCAAGCTGGCGGTGGGCGATTCCTGGTATGCCGAAGGGGGGACGGCTTCGCTGGCGCAGGCGGAACAGGAATACCGCGATTTCATTACGTTCTTCCCCAACATGCCGGAGGCCGCCGAAGCCCAACTCAAAATCGCTAACATTCAATATCAGCAGATGGAGAAGGCTGACCGCGACTACACTCACGCTAAGCGTTCGGAAGACGAATACCGAAACCTCATCTTGCAGTTTCCGGACAGCAAACTGGTGCCCGAGGCAAAACAACGCCTCCTCGAAGTGCAGGAAGTGCTGGCCGAGCGCGAATATATAATCGGACGCTTTTACTACCTGCGTCCGTCATATCCCGCGGCAATTGCGCGCCTGCGATCGCTGGTCGAGCGCTACCCGCTGTACAGCCACGCCGATGAAGCACTCTATCTTCTGGGGCAAACCTATGAGGGCGAAATGGCGCAAGTCCGGTCGCGCCCCACTTGCACAAAGCCCAACCAGCCGCCAGGCTGTATCGACGAAGGTACAAAGGCACGAATGTTGGACTCCTTCAGCAAGAACGCTGCTGATGCCTACTCGCAGATCATCAAGCGCTACCCCATCATGGATCGTGTCGATGATGCGAGGAAACGTCTCGCCGCATTGCACCAGCCTATACCCAGGCCAACCAAAGCCGCGGTCGCCCAGAACAAGGCAGAAGATGCCAGCCGACGCGACACGGGCACGTTCGGACGTCTGACTGGGATGTTCATGAAACATCCCGACGTAGCCCAGGCCACGAAAGTTGGTGATCCGGCGTTGGTCGATCCCACGCCCGTCAGTGCGACCGAGGTCACGCGCGAAACCGTGCGAGCGGCGATGGCAGGATCCGGAGAGCACAACGTCAGTGTTGAAAAAGTGGAGGGAGGCACTCCCCCGCCCAACGAAGCGGCGCCACGCTCGGATACGCCGCCGGCAAACAGTTCTCCTTTCGCCCGGCCGAACACGGGAGCAGGCGGCAGTGATCTGCAGCCCGCCGCACCCCGGCCCGCCAGCCCGACGTCCAGCCCAGCGGCTGATCCCAACGAACTTAAGCCCGACGCTCCCAGCACAAACGATCAGGCCCTTCCGCCCCCCGCGCAAGTCAACGAGATACAGCAGGGCGCCGGACAGCCGGGCAGCTCGGCCGGCGCTGACTCGAGCTCGCGCGATCAATTGGCGGACGACAGCGACCTATCGAGCAGCAAGAAGAAGAAAAGGAAGGGGTTGAAGAAGATCGTTCCCTTCTGAGGACGAGCTCAATCCAGTTTCGCCAAGGCCCGTCCCTTCGGCATCACCCACCCACAATGCGACTCGCTGCGAAAGACGCAGTAGGCGCTGGCCACTGGTAACGTGGTTACCTGCTGTCTACTCATTGACTTACGTTGTGGCTCAGGTTACCTTCGCGTTATCTCCCCTCATTAGAGGAAATTCCCTTTGGCTAGGAAGATACTGCTCGCCGATGACAGCGTGACCGCCCAGAACATGGGGCGAAAAATTCTCGCGGACGCGGGCTACGAGGTCATCACCGTCAACAACGGCTCGGCGGCGCTGAAAAAGATCGCGGAGCAGAAACCCGATCTCATCATCTTGGATGTTTACATGCCTGGCTACAGCGGCCTGGAGGTGTGCCAGCGCCTCAAGGAAGCCACCGAAACTGCACGCACCCCGGTCCTGCTGACTGTAGGAAAGCTGGAGCCTTTCAAGCCCGAGGAGGCAAAACGAGTACGTGCCGAAGGCTTTATCGTCAAACCATTTGAAGCCAGCGAATTGCTGAGCGTTCTCTCCAAGCTTGAAGACAAGATCGTGCATAGAGCCGAGCCCTCCAAGCCGGGTCGGTTCGCGCGGGCAGTTGCGGCCGTGGAGCATGCCGATCGTCCCGGCAGCCCGCGCTCCGCGAACAAAGAAACTGGATGGGAAAAACGGATCGCATTCCCATTGAAGAAATCGAAATCTGCTGAGAAAGAAGACGACTCCGAAACTTACAACTCGGGTAAGCCGGATTTGCGCGACGTCATCGAAAAGGACGAGAAGCAAAAGGAAGAACCATCCAAGCCCGCTGAAGACAGGCTGCAGGTTGCGGCCATAGCGCCGGCGGATCTTCCCAAAGACGTCACGCCGGAAGAACTTGCTGCGCTTGCGGCAGCCGCAGCCCAAGTCCAAGCCAAGTTGGCCGCGGTGGATTTGGAGAAAGCGCATTCAGAGGCCGACACTGCCATTACCGACGGCGTAGCCAAGACCGAAGAAAACAGCGAGGCTGTCGCGGAAGTGAAGTCTTGGAGACCGTCTGAGGCAAAGTGGGATGCTTCCAGCCCGGCGAAGCTAGATGAGGCGGAATCCAGCCGAGAATCCGCGGGGGCGACCTTTGCCGAGGGCGCCAACGAAGAAATCGCCGGCGCGGCACCACCGACCCGTGACGAATACCGGAAACATTCGCTGTCAGCCGTTGCCGGCAGGGACGCCGAGGTAATGGCCGCCATCGCCGCTCTCGAGCCGGCGAATGGCAAGGCATGGGACACGGCGAGTTCAACCCACGAAACGGAGAAAGCCGCCGAGGATCTTTCCCCCGTCGCCGCCACGGCGGAGGCATTGACTACCGTGACAGGGCCGCGGTGGACCGCGGTGCCGATTGCGACCAATGAGGATGAAGCGACACTTTCGCTCGAGCACGAGATGCACAAGGCTTATGCAGCCTTCGCAGCCGCCGACGCCGGGCACTCAACCCTAATTTCCTCAGTTCCTGTCGGACCGTCAATCGCGACTCCGAACTCACGAGAAGAAATTGCAACAGCGCAGACGGCTGCTGCAGAATCCGCGCCGGCTAGCACGGCTGAACAGACTACGCCGGCTGCTGAGATGCCGCTGGTCAGTGCGACTGAGACAGCTCTGCTCGTCAATGAAAACGCCCACGAAACGACGGCGCAGGCGGCTCCAGAAATGCCGCAGGCAGTAGAGTCCCAGCCCGCAACGCGGATCGCGGAAACGGCGCCGCCGGAAGAATCCGCCGAGCATGCAGCTCCTGAGGCGGAGGACGCTTCCGGTACGAATACGTTCGAATCTGCGTCCGTGCCGGAGCTGGCCTCCGCTGTTGCTGAGCTCACCGCCGGCTGGAACAATTCTGATGACAGCGGCACGCAGGAGACGGCGCAGAAGAAAGATTCGGAATTAGCCGCCACCACTGTGGCAGCCTGGGCAAGCTGGCGACAAATTCGCGAAACCGCCGACTCCGGCGCCAGCGAGAATCCGGAACGGGCGAAGGACTTGGCGGTCGAAAATCCTCCTGCCGCAGAACCCGAATCCGCCGCCATGGCGGTTGCCGCGGGCGCAGAAAAGAGTCCAGAGGAAGGCTCTGCCGCGGATTCCACTGACGAAGCTAAGAACATCGCAAGCCTAGTCGACAGCGTGATGGCCGAGCTGCGACCAAAGATCGTGGCGGAAATTTCCAAAAAGCTGGCAAGCGAAAGGAAATAAGCGACTACTGGCTTTCCATCGTTCGGCGTTTTCGGCGAATGTGTGACAGGGAATTTAAGTGAAAGCGCCGTCCATGCCGTTGTCAAAATTACTGGTCCCAGTGCGAATTCTAAGCCAACAGTGGCGTTTCGGCTTCCCCGCTACGCCGACTCGATTTCGAGGCCGAGGTCCGCTCCCGGACAGCTGCATAACTTGGATGACTAACATAAAAGGGCTGCGCGTGCGACATCTTTAGCCCCAAGAATATTTAGTACCAAGAATAAGAAAGTGGGGAGGGCACGCTTGCCCTCCCAGATGTTTTCTTGAACCGAATCCTTACGGTTTAACCGTGAAAGCGCCGGAGCTAGCGGCTGTCCCTCCAGCTGTAGTGACTGTGATTTTTCCGCTCTTGGCGCCGCCGGGTACAGTGGCAGCTGCCAACTGTCGGAATTCACGGTGAACGCGCCGTTCACTGCGCCGAAGGTCACTTTCGTCGTCTGTATGAGGTGTCCCCGGCGTCAGGCCACTAAGTGGTTCGAAGGCTGATGGAGATGTGTGATTGAAGCTGTAGACAACTGAGTGTGCCCGAGGGTGTGATCTTGAACACTGTGCCGCAGAAAGAGCAAAAACCGCCACCGGTTTCGCTCTCCGTGGCTTCTCTCCCCATCCGTACAGCGGCTTGGCTTCGCATCCTACCGCTTACCGGTAGCCGCCCACAGTAATAGACGGGATTTCCTTGATTACCGAAGTAAGTCCTGCTGTTCTGTCCTGCTCACATCTGGGCGAGACTCCTTAGCGCCTCCGACCGCCAAACATTTCGTCCGGATTCTGCTGCACCTGTGTGAAGCCCGCCGGAGTGTCGAAAAGGCTGTTATCCAACGAGTTGTTGGAGAAGGATGTGACCTCCATGGTCATGTCCATCATGGTGTTGCTGGCAGAAGTGGGCTGCCCCGCAGGTGCCGAGCCGCTGGTTGATGCGGAGGAATCCTGTGCGGGAGCCGGTTGCGGTTGTTGTTGCTGATCCTGTTTCTTTTTCTTGCCGAAACCATCAAACATGCCGCCCAAACTTTTGCTGATCGCGTCCTTGGGAGAGGCTGGGGCCGAGTTGTCCTGGGCCTGTGGTGGCGAGGATGGCGCTGGTTGCCCAGTTTGTGCCGTCTGCCCCGTTCCTTGCCCGGATGGCATACCCGTCGGTGCTATTCCGAAGCTGACGTACTGCAGCAGTGGCATGCCATTTATTTTGACTGCGTTCTTGCGGAACTCCTCCATGGCCGGACCTAGTTGCGGGCTGGCCATATTCATGCTGTCCGCCATAGTGCTGGGGAGCCAGTCCAGTTCTTTCGCCATTTTCAGGTAAAACTGGCGCATCTCGTCGTAGCCGGGCACGGACGGCGCTATCCATGAGTCCGAGTTCATCCAGTACGAGGCGCTCTCCGTCTGCTGCTTCACTTTGGGATCATCGGACTGGATTTCCATTTCCATATTCATCTTCATCTCGTCGGTATTCAAGCCGAGCACGGTCCGCGTGGCTCCCGTCGCCTTGGCGTCAAATTTGGGAATCAACTTGACGTTCTGCGTTTCCGGGTGCTTGGACATTGCCTTCGCCTGCTCTTCCTTGGCGCGCTCCTTGGCGCGTTGCACGGCGGCGTTGAACTCGTCGAAGGTCATGACAGTGTATGTTTTCTTTGCCGGGTCGATGCGGATAAAGCGGCGACCATCGAGATCAATAATCTCGATCTCGCCGGTCGCGCGCTCCTCCCGCAGCCGGTTGCCTTTCAACATAGTGGTGCTGGTTTGCGGCTCGGTGACCTGCCGCATGTTCTTGCTGAATACTCCGAGCGTCTTGGTCATGCCCACCAGGGCGCCGCCAGTCACCTTGCTTTGCTGCGTGTACTTGAAGTCGGCGCGGCTCGGGTCGCACATAAGGAACAGCGTAATTATCAGACTCACATTCTTGCTGATTCTCATAAATCCCCCCCAAGATCATTCTGGCTTTCCTGCTCTTTAGCCCACTCCGTCTCCCCTAGCTCCAGTGAAGCTGTACAGCCGGCAAACCACTTTCCAGCGTCAGGGCCTGTTGCACTGTAACTCGCTGTCCAGCTCCGTCAAACCTCTGCACTTTCTCATCAGGTTTCATGGCAGTCTCCCGCCTTCACCCGAATTGTGGCCTCGTCGATGAACATGGTCAACAGAATGATCTTACAATGGATAAGGAAGCCGGTCGGGAATACGCTTCTGGAGGAGAATTTGTGCTGCACAGTGCCATCGGAAAGTCAATTGTTCTGATAGCGGCAACTCTGGTGACGTTGCCTCGAGCGCCGATGCCCAACAGACGCCCCCGGCTCCAAAGAGTGCTGCATCCCCGGCGCTCCCCGCTCCCGCTCACCGGAAACTTACAGCCGAGCAACAGCGCGGAAGCCAGCATCCGCGCTGGTGTGACTGCGAAGCTGGTTGACTATTACATTGGCAAGAAAATCTTTTCGTAGGCGCAGGAGCTTCTCACGCGGACTGCCGATGGAAGCGATTATCGGTTCGAGGCCGCCACGAAACTGGTTAAGGCGCTGCCCAAGGGAAGCTCCGCTGACCGGCTCACGATATTTACGCAGGCACAGAACAATTTTGAGCGGTACGGTTCGAAGGAAGCCCTTTTCTCAGAAGATTTCGGCAACATGATTGCTGCGGCTTGGGAACAGTTGCCGGCGAATGTAGTGTTGGGAGCCATCGATAAGGTCCTGGAAGAAGCCAAAGAACATAAAGGAACGGATCAGATGCAGGTAAGCCTTGTGGCGAAAGGGGGCGACACTGCGAACCTGAGCTCAATGTACGAAGTCCGCCTGTTTCAAGTGCTGCCTATTTTGCGGGAACTGGACTGGTCGCGGGCGGAAGCCATGCTCCGGGACAACGCTGCTGCCCGTGCCAATCTACAGCGCTTCCAAACGGGATTGCTACTCCCGACTCTATTTTCGGTTCATTCTGGAGATTCTCGTTCCGGTGAAATGCAAATGAACCAGCAAGTCCAGGCGCAACTTCGACAGGGGGCGGAGCAAGTGGTCGAGGAGGCGGAAAAGAATCCACAGCAAGCGCTGAGCGACGCGTTGGCCCTACCGCTATCGGAGGGACGACCCCCGGCCTCTTCTGCCAGCGTCTAAGCGCACTCGAAGGTATTGCCCGTCACCAAGGCAAGAAAAATCCTAAGGCTGCGAAATCTGCTTTGGATGAGATGGTGAAACTTGCCGACCAACTTTCGCCACGGCAGGGTCTCAGTTTCACCGACGTGCCGGAGCTGTATCTGACAATTGGAGACAGCGATGCTGCGAAAACGGCGCTCAAGTCGCTATCGAAGATCGCCGAAAAGGTCTACTCCCAAGACACTAATCCTGACGATCCAAATTTGGCTTTCAAAGGGATTTGGCCTTCCAGCAGGTTATGGCGCAGCTGCGTACAAACGGCGGAAAAGGTTTCGGCAGAGCTGGCATCAGAAATCATTGCTGCAATTCCCGACGAAGATTTTTCCGCATTTCAAAACATCACGTGCGCGAGTTCCCTGTTGAACGCCCCAGCCTTCCCAGCGACTTGGGCTGAACGCCACAAGAATGGGATCTCGTTGGTCCAGATGCAGGGACCTACCGAGCGGTAGTCTGGCTCTCACTCTGCGACGGTTCGTTGCTTGTCTTCATGCAGCCTCCCGACTAGAATTCCATCGAACTTCGAAGGAGACGTCTTTGGCCACCGCTCCGGTCTTACCCAAGTCGCCCGCTTCTCAGCCCGCCCCGCTTTCCGAAGGTGCGCGCATCATCAACACCTTCATCGCGCCGTCGAAGACTTTCACGGACCTGCGCCGCAGCGCGGCCTGGTGGGCGCCGTTCCTGCTGATGGTGGTTGTTTCTGTCGCGTTCGTGTATATCGCGGGAGAGAAAGTCGGCTTCCGCAAGGCCATGGAAAATCAGATGCAATCGCAGCCCAAGGCTCAGGCGCGCCTCGAGAATCTGCCGCCCGACCAGCGCGAACAACAAATGGAGCGAGGGGCTAAAGTTACCAAGATAATTGCCTATGCTTTCCCTGCGATTCAACTGCTCATATTGCTCTTCATCGCGGCGGTCATGTTCGCCACATTCAAGTTTGCCGCCGGCGCGGATGTTTCCTTCAAAATCTCTCTCGCTATTGTGATGTATGCAAGCTTGCCCGGTCTGCTAAGGGCGATTCTCGCCGTCGTATCTCTGCTGGCGGGCGGCAATGTCGATTCGTTCACGTTTCAGAACCCCGTGGCCACGAATCCTGGCTATTTCATGAATCCAGCAGATTCCCCGCTTCTCTACAGCCTGGCTTCCTCATTGGATATCTTCCTGATCTGGACGCTGATCCTTAGCGCCATCGGCTTCACGTATCTCAGCAAAGTGAAGCGCGGCACAGCGCTGGCCATCGTTTTCGGTTGGTGGGCGGTGTTCACCCTGACAGCTGCAGCACTTGGCGCGGCCTTCTCCTAGAAGAAACTCTGGGAGCGCATTTGCTTCGCCATCACGGAATTTACGCCACAGCCCTTCGCAATTTGCGCGTCTTCTAATTGAATACCAAGAGCATCCCGAGGCGAAGAGTCTGGCTCCGGATGGAACGCCCTGCAAAGGCAGACACGATAGGACTGCTGGGGCGTGCTCATGTTATTGCGGGAGAGCTTCGCTATGTTGGGAAAGAAACATCGAAAATGGGAGGAGGGCGATGACATCAGCGTTTTGGAGTTCACGACGACCGAGTACGGCAGATCGACAAGAGTGATGGCCAGCGCAGAAACAAAGAACAAAATTATGGAAATTGGCATAAGTAAATGTGCTCGCGAGAGTGGATTTGATCGCCGCCTTCTCAATTGCCTGACACGCTCGCGCGTGATATCGAGATCTCGGCTAACATCTTCCAGTGTCAAGAAGGCTCCATTCCATAACCCGTAGCGTCGAGCGCCAACACTCGAAATCTTGCCGCCGCAAGTGTTCGAGCCTGCTTCTCCACGTGGCGCCTTGGTTCTTTCAGCTGCGTGGGGTGGTGTAGCCGAATTTTTCCCGGTGGGTACTACCCCCTCTCTCGTTTGACGAGATATGGTGTAGCGCCGACCGTTGGGTACACGCTCTTCCATTTTTTTTCGATTCAGCCTGTGTTTATGCTGGTCCAAGCACTAGGACAAGCGTTCTACCAGCGTCGTTCCATGCTCAAACGCGCATTGATAAACATCGATATAATCCTGACTGTCTAGTTACTTGGTAGGGAATGGTGGAAGGGTTGGAGAGACGGAGCCCATTGGATGAACCCACATTCGACCGGTTTGCGGTGGTTCCAACGAAGGCTTCACTTGAGCCAATAGCTATTCGCGATAGCATTAAGATTACGATTGATCGCCTCAACTGGCTCCGCTCCATCGCACCGTCGGGGAGCGCACAGCGAAAGTACGACGAGCCACGCAATTGCCTCTCCGGCATCCAACAAGTGAGTCGAAAATCATGCGCCGCTCGAAATCAATGTGGCGGTATTCACCCCCAACGAGCAACCCAGCTTAACAGGCCGTTCGCGAGCTACTGACGAAAGAAGGGTAGAGTGCTGCTTTCTGTGGCTCGGTACATTTTTCTCACCAAGCTGTCGGGCAAACTAGTGTGACGTTCTGGTTTTGCGATAAAGCCGCCCCTGATTTTCGTTAGGTGTGTTGTTGGAGGTATCACTAATGGCGAGCGTTGTCCCGGAATTAAGGTCCAAGAATCCGGCATTCGCCAAGAACCAGTTTCTCACTTCGCCCGCGAGGATGTCAGCGATTTGCAGACCTGGAGCGCTCTCCAAACGTAGATCGTATCGCACCGATCTGAATTTTTCGCCCCTTTCGCGCTGGATCTTTTCAAGACGGTAATCGTATATTTGCGAATTGCGTCCGCGAGACGTTCGTCTTCAACACCGCCGCGAGGATTCGAGCGTGACCGAAAAAGAAAGCGATCGCCGAGCTACATAATTTGTTGCAGCGTTTGTTGGGAGAGAAAGCAACCTCGACAAGATGGGCGATCGCCCCGCTGCTCCTTGTGCCCCTGTCTTTGCCAGTTGGTCTCGACGTTTGTCATGCAGTTCTTGCCAGTTCTGCGGCAATTCCTCGCTGCCTGCCTGTACTACATCCGATCGGATTGATTCCAATACGAACCCTCTTACTTCCTGGAATTCGCCGATCACAAAGGAATTGGTGATGCGTTAGATGTTTCGCATCTGGAGTGCCAATTTCCTTCGTTCCACAAATGGGAGGCGGCGGAATAATCCTGATTTCGGCTCCGGTGGGACAGGCTCGCCTAATTTGGTGACCACGAGATTCTGAAACTTCCGAAGCAGCTGTGCATGATAAACAGTGTAGGGACTGATTTGTGAGGCAGGTAATCCGTGGATGAGGTAGCAAAAGTTCCCGTTCGGATCGTCAAGACCCCAAAATCTGTAAAAGGATTCATCTACGTGGAGTTCGTAATGTTCTGGATCGCTTGGAGCGGATTGCGCGTTCGGACCTGCCACTCACTACCGGTGCTTCTTTCTTGTAGGAGCAGAAGTATAGACGAGCCTCATCCCCGCACGCCCCTTCGCGCCCCCGTACTTACTATTTCTTCAGCATGCAGGGCAGTTTCAAAATTGCACCGTATATTAACGAACGATTAAACAGTGGTGCACCGGGTGGGGCGAGCAAGCGGAGGGCGCGCAGTGTGGGGCGGGAGGGACGGGCAGGGCCGGACGGCACAAGCCAAAGTAGACATTTTTGTCGAACCATTCACCCATGGAGGTGACTGTCGAGATTCACTAACTAACTCTCCTCCAAACGGCTGCTAGATTTTTCATCTTGACAGGACCACTCCATGGACTATCATACGACCGCTCATCTTAAGGGGCCCTTTCGGGTACGCGTAGTGTCCGGTTCGTTGCCTGCTGCAACAAGAAGTTAAGGAAAAGACCCAAGACCGAATTGATGCTTCATACACGGAGGCTCCCATGAGCCCAGCGTCTTCTCGTGCAATCGTGAAGTGGACAAGTGTCCTTTCCGTTCTTCTGGCACTCTTCTCATTTGCAAGTCTCGCATTCGCACAGACCCGTGGGGTCTCGGAGCGCAAGCTCTCCAGTGGCCATTTGGTGCTGAGCGAGCGGCCGCTGGCGGGCGCGGCGGCGGCGGGCGCGGCGAAGCCTAGCGCTCCGCCTCCCACTACTACCGCGGCCTGGACCGGCTCGGGCGGAGACAACAACTGGGGCACCAGTACTAACTGGAACCCTAATGGCGTGCCCAATAGCAGCACCGTCCTGGTCACGATCGGTACGACCACGGCAAACGTGAACCTGAACATCAACGCCACCGTTGACACACTTACCCTGAGCAACTCTGGCGACGTCTTGGGAATTAATAACAACCAGAACCTGACCGTCGATGGGAACATCAGCAACAATGGCCAGATCAACCTGAACTCGGGCGGGAACCTCACCGAACTGATCATCGGAGCGTCAGGCATCACGCTCAGCGGCACGGGCACCCTGAACATGTCGAACAACCCCAACAACGTTATTTTCGGCGCTGCCGCGGCGGACAAGCTTACCAACCAGCAAACCATCCAGGGTGCGGGAAACATCGGCAATGGCCAGATGGCGCTGGCGAATAGCGGAACCATCGATGCGACCCAAACGAACAATCTGATCGTCCAGACCAGCAACGGAGACACCAACACCGGTACGCTGGAGGCCACGACCGGAATTTTGGTACTCCAGGGAGACACGATTACCAACACCGGCGGCACGATCAAGTCCACTGGTTCGGCGGTCCAGTTGAACGGGGTGACCGTCAATGGAGGCACACTTACCACTACGGGAAGTGGTCTGATTCACACGGTTTCTGGGCAGACCGCCACGCTGGAAAACCTGACGAACTCTGGCTCTTATCAGGTTGATAACAACGGCATCACCAACTTGATTGGCACCATCACCAACAACCGCAACATCAACCTGGCCTCTGGTGGCAACCCCACCGAGTTGGTCATCAATGGCAATGTCACGCTCAGCGGGACGGGCACGCTGACCATGTCGAACAACCCCAACAACTTCATATTTGGTTCCGCAGCTGCCAATGTGCTCACAGTTGGAAGCGGGCAAACCATCTCGGGCGCGGGAGACATCGGCAACAACCAGATGGCGCTGGTCAACAACGGCGTCATCGATGCGAACCAAACGAATGCCCTGACCATTGACACCAGCAACGGCACTACCAATAACAAGACTTTGGAAGCCACAGGTGGCGGCACGCTGATCCTATTCGGGCGAGCCGCAAACACGATCACCAACACTGGCGGCACGATTTCCGCCGCCGCCAGTTCGGTCGTGGATCTCCAGAATGGGATCGTCATCAACGGCGGCACGATTACCACGTCGGGAAGCGGCCTGATCCACACGCAGAGCGGGCAGTCCGGCACCCTGGAAAATCTGACCAACACAGGCAACTATCAGCTTGAGAACAACAGCACCACCACCCTGGTCGGCACCATCACGAACAACGGCAACATCAACCTGGCTTCAGGGGGCAACGTCACGCAGTTGCTCCTTAGCGGCAACGTGACGCTCAGCGGCTCGGGCACGCTGACCATGTCGAACAATCCCGAGAACTTCATTTACGGAGCTTCCCTAACCGGTACTGAAGTGCTAACCAATAAGATCACCATTTCGGGTTCAGGAAATATCGGCAACGGCCTCATGGTCCTGAACAACACCAGCCTGGGCACGATCGATGCGAACCAGTCGAACATCCTTAACATAAGCCCCTCCGCTGGCGGCGCGACCAACACTGGACTCCTGGAAGCCACCTCCGGAGGTACGCTCGCGTTGAACAGTGGAACCTACACCAACGCGGTTGGCAGTACCCAAGGCACCATCCTGGCCAACGGCGGCACTGTGAACTTGGAACCCGGCGCCAACATCGTGGGGGGTACGCTGAAGTCACAAAATGGCGGCGTGATCCAGAACGTTGGCAACGCAGCTACCCTGGACGGTTCGACCAGTACGGGCGCGGTGACAGTGGTTACGGGCTCCTCTCTGGTGGTCCTCAACAACACGGTTCTCAACCTGAAAGGCTCCATCGCCAATAACGGCACCATGACGCTGAGCTCCGGCGGCAACATTACCAAGCTTGTGGTCGCTGGCACCAGCGCGACCCTCAGTGGTACGGGCACGTTGACCATGTCGAACAATAGTCAGAACTTCATCTTTGGCGCCGTTGCAACCGACACCTTTACCAACCAGGAAACGATTCAGGGTTCGGGTAACATCGGTGCGGGCCAGATGGTGTTCGTCAATTCTGGAACGGTGAACGCGAACCAGTCGAACGCTTTGGCTATTCAGACCAGCGGTGGCACCACCAACACGGGAACCCTGGAAGCGACGGCTGGCGGCACCCTGCTCCTCGACGGGATCAGCGGGGGCAACATCACCAATACAGGCGGAACCATTCAGGCGAACGGCGCAGCCGTGAATCTGCAAGACGGCATCACCATCACGGGCGGTACGATTACCTCCAACAGTTTTGGAAGCTTCAATGTATTGGCCGGGGGCGCCACCCTGAGCGGGCTGACCAACGCCGGCACGGTGAACATTGTAAACAACGACGTTCTCAATCTGGCTGGAACCATCGTCAACAACGGCGCGATTAACTTGAACTCAGGCGGGAACAACACCGAACTGATTTTGAGCGGCAACGTCGCGCTCAACGGAACCGGCACCGTGACTATGTCGAACAATCCCCAAAATTTCATTTTCGGAGGAGTTGCCGCCGATGTTCTGACGGTGGCCAGCACCCAGACCATCCAGGGTGCAGGTAACATCGGCAATGGCCAAATGGTGCTGGTGAATAACGGCACCATTAACGCCAACGTGTCGAATGCTTTGACAATCAACGTCAGCGGCGGCACCAGCAACACTGGAACGCTGGAAGCGAGTTCCGGCGGAGCCTTGTCGCTTTTCGGAGGCACCGTCACCAATACCGGCGCGGGCAAGGTCGTGGCCAACACCGGTGGCACGGTGTTTCTGCGAAGCAACGTCATCGTGTCGGGCGGATCACTGACCGGAGGCGGGACCTTCATCGAGGATGGCTCAGGCGGCGGCGCTACCCTCAGCGGATTGACCAACGCCTCGACGGTCCTGGTTAATAACAATACGGCGCTGACGCTGGCTGGAACCATCACAAATACCGGCTCCATTCAGGAGAATTCCGGCGGGAACATCACCGAAATCCTGCTCAGTGGCAACGTCACGCTCGGCGGCACGGGAACACTGACCATGTCGAACAATCCCGAGAACTTCATTTTTAGTTCTTCCGGATCGACTGACATCCTCACCAATGCCAGCACCATCCAAGGCTCGGGAAACATTGGCAACGGCTTGATGGGCTTGGTGAACTCGGGCACCATTAACGCCAACCAGAGCAACACGCTCTTCATCGACGTCAGCTCCGCGAACTTCAACAATACAGGCACGATCGAGGCGACCAGTACGGGCGGCCTGGTTGTGGAAGGCCCCGCGAACTCCTTCCTGAACTACAGCAGCGGCACCAACACCCTGACCGGCGGGACATATATTGCCAACGGAGGCAATGTAACTCTGCCGCTCGGTTCCAGCGGTGGAATTGCCACGCTCTCCGCGAAAGTGACCGAGGAAGGCGGCAGTCAGATCCTCAACTCTAATAACAGCAACGCCAACGCGCTCAACGGCCTGACCAGCATCACGTCCACCGGCGCGCTGACCATCGGAGGCGTGGCCTTCACTGACGCAGGCAGCTTCAGCAATGCCGGCTCGCTCACGATTCTCGCTGGCGAGAGCTTCACCGTCGGTTCGCTGACGCAGATCAGCGGCGGCTCGCTGACGGCGGGTACCTACGTGCTGGATGCGAATCTTAATCTGTCAGGCACAGCGCAGACCATCACCACGAACGCGGCCACGCTCACGCTGGCGGGCGGAACCATCCACAACAATTCCGGCAGCACCAACGCCCTGGCCGGTCTGGTCACCAACACCGGAAAGCTGACCATTGGCGGCGCCAGCAATAACGTCTCGACCACGGCGGCAAGCTTCAGCAATACCGGCACGCTGACCATCAATGCCGGCGACAGCTTTACCGCTGCCAAGTTGACTCAGATCGGCGGCTCGACTCTTTCCGGCGGCACGTTCGTGCTCGGCGGCAATCTCGATCTGACGACCAGCGGCATCAATGTCACCACAAACTCTTCCACATTAACTCTGCAAGGCGGCACGATCATGTCGGGCGCGACGAACGCCTTGGCTAACCTGAATACGAACACCAAGAGCTTGACGCTGGCGGGTAGTGCGAATTTCACCACCACGGGGAACTTCACTAACAGCGGCACGATGACGATCAACGGCGGGAGCACCTTTGCTGTGATCTCGAGCGGGAATCTGACCAACTACAACAGCACCACGAAGACGCTTACTGGCGGGACCTATACCGTCGGCGGAACGCTGTCTGCCGCCGGTCTGGACATTGTGACCGACTCAGCAAACATCACTCTGAACGGCACCGGCAAGCTGGTAAATTCGACCAGCAGCGCGAACGCCCTTGCCAATTTGAAC
>Ga0207646_10001898_pt1 | contig 25163 bp, 25 predicted proteins | sample KBSK5502metaG_FD_184343 | JGI IMG/M metagenome (GOLD analysis project Ga0207646, IMG submission 184343) | Corn, switchgrass and miscanthus rhizosphere microbial communities from Kellogg Biological Station, Michigan, USA - KBS K5-50-2 metaG... | ecosystem: Host-associated > Plants > Roots >...
GGTCGCCATCGACCCGAGCACCGGACAGCTCTACGTGGTCTGGTCCGACGATCGATTCACCGGCGGAACCATCAACCAGATCGTCATCTCCACCTCCACCGACGGCGGCAAGACCTGGACCGCGCCCGCCGTGATCAGCAAGGCAACCGGCAAGCCCGCCTTCACGCCCACGGTGGCCGTCAACTCGGCAGGCGTCGTCGGCGTCACCTACTACGACCTCCGCAACCTCCCGGCCGGAGACACCACCACACTGCCGACCGACTACTGGTTCACAGCGTCGTCCCATCACGGCACGAGCTTCGGCGATGAGACGCATATCGCTGGCTCCTTCGACCTGCTGCAGGCGCCGAACGCAGGCGGTTTCTTCGTCGGGGACTACGAGGCCCTGGGGGTCAGCGGAGCGGCGTTCGTGCCGTTCTTCGTCCAGGCGGAGCCGTCGGCTACGACTCCTCCTCCCCCGCCTGCGACAACTCCTCCGACAGACGTCTTCACAAACTCTGTAACTCCGTAGCCGTACCTCACTGCGCTAGGTGGCAGAAGCCGCGTCCACCTCAGGGCGCGGCTTCTGCTGTCAGCAGATACACACCGGCAACCTTGACGCGATGATCTGCGGAAACTTTAGCCGAAATCCCAATCTGGCCACGTATTGGGCACGATAGTCAATCTGACCATCCTTCAGCTACGCCCATATGCTGTCAGCACCGTGCGCCCAACGCTTACTTGTCCTGAAGAGCCGCTGCAGTACATACGTGCGGCCACTTGCGCGGGAACAAGAGGCCTTCGCCTCGTCGGTAGGCGGTGGCGCAGACCCGGATTCCATTTGACACGGCCGGTCGGGCTGCATGATTATGCATCGCTACCCGCCGCCGTGAACGTACGCATCTGCCGCTGGGAGCATCGCCGTGGAGGTGCGGCGCTAGCCGGCCGGGTGCGCTCGCCTAGAGTCGGGATGTGGCAGATGAGGAGACGAAGGTCTACGCGCTCAACCTGTTCGACATCGCCGATCGTGAGGAGTACCTGGCCTACTCACGCCGGTCGGCCCGGGAGGTCGCCCGGCACGGAGGGCGCGTGATGGCTCTGGGCCGGTTCCGGGAGAGCGCGGCTGGCGACATCGCTCCCCGGCAGGTGCTCATCCTCGTCGAATGGGAGTCCAGGGCGGCCTTCGAGAGCTACCGTCAGGACCCCGCGCTGGCCGATCTGCACCCGCACAGGGAACGAGGCACCTCGGCGTACGTGTGGCACCTGTTCGACCGGCTCGACGACCTGCGGCCGCTCCTTCGCCCCTGAACCGGACTGCAGGAATACGCGCTCATGCCGCCGACAGGGTCTTCCGGATTGCCGTGGTGCTGGCATCCCGTCTGTCGTGCCTGCTGCACTGGGGGCCCGTCGCCCTTGGCGGCGAAGCTGGTCGCGGGGTCACGGCGCAGGGGATGAGCGAGAACCCCGGCCGGGACGCCCGGATGCCGCCGGGGCTCATGGATGGGTTCCCGGATGGCCGGGATGTTGGCCGGGTGGATGGAGACTTCAGGCGATCCGGGGACGGGGGACGGACGCCAGCCCGGGATCATCCAGCTGGGCCGGCCCTGGAACGTCGCGGTGGAGCGGTCCTGTGCGGTCTCGGTCGCCGGGGCGCAGGAGGGTGCGGCTGCCCGGCGCATCCCTATCCCGCCGTCACGCTGAGTGATATGGGAGGTCGGAGAGAACGCTCGCCGAGCCGCCGTTCGGTGTGCATTCGGGGCGTGAGCATGCGGTGTCAGGGCCGCGCCGGAAGTGGCCGTTCTGTTCGCTGTGCGTGCGTTTCTCGCCTGCTGGACGGACTTGTGCCGACCTGTCAGCGCTGCCAGCCTTGCGGCTGGCGGGCACGAGGCACGGCAGCGGCCAGGCGGGCGCTCTGGACGGCTGTGCTGTCGCGCTACCCCTTTGACGAAGGCCAGGCTTTCGGCGAGCCGGCTATCTCGGACCCGGACGATGTCCAGGCCGCGTACGTGCCACTCGCTGCAGTCGTAGCGCCAGCCAGCGCACCACGGCGGCCGGCGAGTAAAGCCGGCTCAGCCTGTTCTTCCCAGCAACGCGAGGAAGCGGGTTTGCGTGCTGGCGTCCGCCGGGACCGCCACCTCGGGGCCGAGCGCGCCCGCGCTGCGGAACGCTTCCAGCTGCGGCTCCATGATCTGCTGGCAGGCCTGCATCAGCTGCGGGTCGAGCGCGTAGTCCTGCCCGCTGGCCATGGCAAGGTCCCAGCCGTGAACCAGCACGTCGAGGAAGCGGTGCCCGGCGTAAACCGAGCCTGGGACGGGCCCGTAGGACACCGCGCACGGCGCGTCCAGCGCGCCGCGGCGGCGGAACACCGCCGCCGCGGCCGCCGCCGATTGCTCGTACGCAGTGGCGGGGTCGTCGCCGAGCAGGTCGCCGTCAAGCCGGGAGCCGGCGCCTTCGATCGTGCCGCCGGCGGCCAGTTCGGCCGCCCACAGGTTGCCGGACACCAGGTGGTTGACCAGGGCGCGCGCGTCCCAGCCGGCGCAGGGGGTAGCGGCATGCCAGCGATCTGCCGGTACGCCACCGACGATGCGGCCTGTCGCGTCCAGCGCCTGCGCATGCAGTTCAGCGATGCCGGTCGTGCCGGTCCCCCCTTTGTGCTAGCCCCCATGGGGTTGCGCATGGTGCGCAGCAAGATCTGCGGGCCAAGTTTCACGTTGTCGCCAGTGTGCAGCAGGTAGCGGGCCATGTCGACCACCTCCTCCACCGTCAGGAAGTTGGCGGGGTTGGCGCCGGGGACGACGTAGCCCATGGCGGTGTCGACGAAACCGGGGCAGATGACCCAGGCCTTGATGCCGTTGTCGTAGGTGGTTGTCGTCCTGGATGACTTCGGTCAGGGCCACTAGGGCGTGCTTGGCGACGCAGTAGGCGCCAGGCCAGGGACGATGGCCACCCCCGCCTCGCTGCCGATGTTGATGATCCGGCCGAACCGCCGGGCCCGCATTCCGGGCAGCACCCCGGCGCTGAGGCAGGCGGCCGCCCGGACATTGACGGCGAAGGCATGGTCCCATTCGGCCAGCGCGGTTTCCTCCAGCGGCTTCCACACCGCGTAGCCGGCGTTGTTGACCAGCACGTCGACCGGGCCGGCCTCGGCCCGGGCCGTTGCCAGCAGGCGGGCAATCGACTCGTCGCTGGTCAGGTCGGTGAGGACCGGAATGGCCACGCCGCCCCGCTGGCGGATACCGTCCGCTACCCCGGCCGGTTCTGTTTCCCGCCGGGCAGCCAGCACCACCTTCGCGCCCTCGGCCGCCAGCATCGCCGCCAGCCCCGCGCCGATCCCGGCCGACGCACCGGTCACCACCGCCGCCCGGCCAGCCATCACCGCCATCGCCACCCCCCCTTTGAGATCTTGGACCGCCATTATGCCGGTCGGCCCAAGGTAGCGGCGGGCCGATTCAGATCCGCGGCCGACGAACGACTCGGCGATCACTGAGGCGTCATGCCCTCGGATCCATGCCATCCGAGGGCGGTCACGCAGGGTCACTGGACGCCCGGCCGGCTGCGGGACGCAACAGGTGACGAGACGCGCTCTGAGCCGCCGATCTGGTCGGCTGCGCTGACTTTCTGCCAACGGCATTGCAAGGCACGTGAGCGGGTGTTCTGCGCGGTCACCTGGCCGCGCGCAGCAGCGGCGGGGCTGGTGCCGGCGTGCCTGGTAGCGTGCTGCGTGACGGGACGCCGCGCGGTCAGCCGGTCGGGATCAGTATGCGCTGGAGCTGGAGAGCCTGATTCTCGCTCTGCACCAGGATTCCGAACTGCCCGTTCGTGAAGGGTCCCGCCGTCATGAAGACGCCCCAGGTCTTGCCGGCGGTGCTGACGGCCATCTGGTCCCGGGTGTCGAAGGCCTTCGTGGTGATGGCCGTCAGCGCTGCCGCCTCGGCCGCGGACAGGGTGAAATTGAGTCCGTACAGGGCGGGCTGCTGGTTGGTGGCGGGCTGGTAGGCCATGGTGACGGCCGCGGAGGTGAACGTTGCCGGCTGGCCGAGGTTGCGGTAGCACGCGTCGGGAACCTCGGGGTAGTCGGCGAACGGCGCGGAGAGCGTGGTGTAGCCGGCCGGGCACCCGCCCGCCGGTGACCGGGGCTGGCTGAGCACGAGTTGCAGGATGACCGCTGACGCCAGATGGCGCGGGGCGGGCGGGGCCGGCCCTAGCGGGAGGATATGGCTGCAGCCGGCACAGGCGAGCGCGAGGGCTGCGACGGCGATGCCGACACCGGCCGGGCGCCTGCCCGGTCCTCGCGCGATACGTCCTCCTCGGTAGGCCATCGCGGGTTTCATCCCGGCTGCGGGCGCGGCGGCGGTGCGGGCAGGGCCGTCTGGGCCCGGGCGGCGTCCGGGGCGACCAGCGCGGCGGCGGCGACCAGGATGAGCAGTTCCGCCAGGCCGACATTGATCAGGTGAGGGCCTTGCAGGTAATAGATCAGGTGAGGGTCTCGCAGATAGTCGCCGAGCGAGACGATGCGGTACACCCCGGCGACGGCAGCCAGCAGCACCAGGGTCAGCGACCACACGCCAGTGCCGGCCCGGCCGGACCAGGCCCGCGGCACGTGGGCCAGGCAGAGGACGGCGACCAGGATGCAGCACAGCCCGGGCGTGTCCGGCACCCAGTCGCGGTGGCCGGTCAGCTCGGCGGCCAGCACCGGCACGGAGACCAGGAGGTAGTACGCGGGCAGCGCCAGCAGCCAGGGCCGGCGCGCGGCCGGGGGGGCATCCCGGTGGAACGCGGCCATGGCCAGGATCGGGACCAGGTCGATCAGGAACCAGAAGGCCCACGACCCGAAGGGCGACTGCAGGCTACCGGTGAGCTGCCCCTGCAGCAGCCAGGCCAGGGCCGGGACGATGGCCAGCACCGCGACAACCCGGGCCGTGCGGTAATGCCCCAGGACCAGTGCCACGTAGATCACGATCCAGACGTAGCCAACCACGTACCACACGGTGGGCGGCCAGACGCCGCCAGGCGAGGCGGTCACTATGGTCGCGGGCGGCGCGGGGACGATCCGGTGGCTCCCGTGCAGGAACACGGACACCAGCCCGTCAAGGCCGGCTGCGGCGTGGACCAGCAGCACGGCGAGCGCCACGCCCCGCACGGCCTGCCCCCAGGTGAAGTAACGGCGCGGGGCGCCCGCGCCGCCCAGGTACAGCCGGGCGGCCAGGCCGATCACGCTGGCGACCTCGGCCCGGCTGGGCCGGTCGAACTCCATGGTGACCGAGTCTTCGTCCGGGTCGCCGGTCATCCAGCTGTCCAGGAACGCCGCGACCATGTCGTCTTCCCACGTGTCCCGGTAGTAGCCGGGCAGCAGCCGCAGCACCCGCCGGTACCGCTGCTCCAGGTCCAGGCCGCCGCTCATCCGGCTGCCTCCGCACCGGTCAGGCCGAGCCTCGTCCGCACCACGCGGGCGGTGGCGGCACGCAGCTCGGCCTCCTCAGCCAGCGCCCGCCGCCCGTCCCGGGTCAGCCGGAAGTAGCGGCGGAGCCGGCCGTCGCGCGCTTCCTCCCGGTCGGGCTCGATCAGCCCGTCGGCGGCGAGCCGCTCTAGCACTCCGTACAGGCTGCCGATCTTCAGCTGGACCCGGCCCTGCGACAACTCGGCCACCTCGCGCACGATGCCGTACCCGTGCCGCGGGCCGCTCGCCAGCGCGGTGAGCACGAAGAACCCCTGCCCCGTCATGGACCTGACCGCCATCCCGCCAATATAATGGAAAGCAGGATATTAGTCGATAGCTAACATCGGCTCCTCACGGCACTGACACACTTCGAGCAGGCCGCTCAGAACAGGATGTCCTGAGCGCTGCCGGCAACTCGCGTCAGCCACCTGCGCCCGGCGCATAGTCGGCAGGGAACCTGGCTGCTGGGGTGCCCCGGCACGCTTAGCGACTGAGGCTGGTCCGCGGCTAGCGCGCAAATAGCCGCCGCTATTTGCGTGGCTGCCAACTTGCTCGGGCTGCTTTGTCCAGCCGTCACGCGCACGCAGCGGCCGCGGGTCCCCGCGGCCGCTGCGCTGGGCCTGTCGGTTACCAGGCTTGCGGTGCGAGGAAGGCGTCGAGTTCGACGTGTCCGGCGAGGTTGTCGATGAGGCCGACCAGGGTGGCGAAAGCGCACTCCAGCAAGACATCGAGAACCGCCTCGGTGGACAGCCCGGCCCGCGCCGCGGCGGCAAGCGCCGAGTCGCTGACCTTGCCCCGGTTCAGTGCTATCTCGCGGGCCAGCGCCGCGACGGCGGCGGCGGTCCCGTCGGCCGGCGCGGCGCCCTCGCGCAGCAGCTTGACCTGCTCCTCGGGCAGGCCCAGCTTGCCGAGCATCGTGGAATGAAAGGCGACGCCGTAGCGGTTGTCGACGGCGACGCCGACGGCAACACCGGCGATCTCGCGAAGAACCGGGTCGAGCTTGGCCGACGCGACCGCGCGGCGCAGCCCGTCGAAGCCGGCGAGCAGGGCGGGCGATGCGGCGGTGGCCGCCGCCAGGTTGGGCACCAGGCCGAGATCGGCCGCGATGCCGTCGAGCACAGCCCGGCTCCCGGCCGGGGCGTCGCCGGTCGTCAAGATGGCGAGTTGCACGATGTAGCTCCTTGTCGCATGTGCGGTGAATCGCGTCGGAACCACTGTGCTGCCCCGCCGGCCTGGCGGCGATTCCCTGGCAGGGAAGCGCCCAGGTGCACGAGCGGCCGTAGGCTCACAACTGTGTCTGTCACCGCCCCCGCGCCGGCCGGGTTCGGCCATCTGCTCCGGTACTGGCGCTCGGTCCGGGCCAAGTCCCAGCTGGACCTCGCCTGCGACGCCGAGACGACGCCGCGCTACGTGAGTTTCGTGGAGACGGGACGGGCGCAGCCAAGCCGGCAGATGGTGGTCCGGCTCGCGCGCGCTCTCGACGTGCCGCTGCGAGAGCGCAACGAACTGCTGCTCGCTGCGGGCTATGCGCCGTTGTACTCCACCGCGCCGCTCAGCAGCCCGCTGCTCAAGCGGGTAGAGCAGGCGCTCACGTCGATGCTCGGCCAGCATGAGCCGTTCCCGGCCGTGGTGCTCGACCGCGGCTGGCAGGTGCAGCGCGCCAACACCGGCGCACAGCGGCTGTTCGGCCGCCTGTTCGCGCCGCACCCGGTCCCGGCGCCAGCGAACGTGCTGCGGCTGGTCATTGAACCCGGCCCGATGCGCGACAAGCTGCGTAACTGGGCCGCGGTGGTGCCAGCGCTTCTTGACCGGGCGCATCGGGAGGCGATCGGCGGCGTGCTCGACCGGGAGACGGCCGAGCTTGTCCGGGACCTTCGCGGCCGGCCCGACGTCGCCAGGCTCCTGACCGAACCCGACCTGTCTCCCGGCTCCGCGCCGATCGTTGACCTGCACTTTGACATGGCCGGCACCAGCCTTCGGTTCTTCTCGGTGGTCTCGACAATCGGCGCGCCGATCGATGTCACCGCGCAGGAATTGCGAGTCGAGGCATTCTTCCCCGCCGACGACGAGACCAGGGACCGCTGGACGTCGCTCGAAGTCAACGAGCGGGCATCTCTCGCTTAAGCCTGGCCGACGATCGGGTCGACGGGCTTGGTGAACGTGGTGCCTGTCTTATGGACGGGTACGTCGAGCAGGCAGACGGCGTCACCGGCCAGGACGTCGCGGGCATCACCGGGAATGGGCTGGCCGTCGCTGCCAGCGGATGCACCCAGTCCGCAGCCGGGAGATCTCGTCGCTGCGGAGCCCGGAAACAGCCAGGTCAAGGTGAGCGCCCGGATGAGCTGGACTGGGTAGTAGCTGCCTGCGGATGTGCCGGGCAGGTCGGCGGCTTCGATGTTCAGCCCGGCGCGCAGCAGCTTGGCCCACACCTCGTCGGCGATCACCCGGGGGTCGGTGCCGATCTGCCCGGATCCCCAGTCATTCGGCCGCCCGCTCATGCCGTCCCAGGACCGGCCATCTGCCAGACAGTGCCGCATCCATCCCCGCACGACCCCCAGAGGTGGTTCGCTGCGCCGGGAATCCTTGGATAGGTGTTCGCCGGATCGTGGTTCTCCCGTCGTCCGGGCTGTTTCCTTCGCGCCCGAACCGGACGATGGCACGGCACGTGCCAGTGGCAGGGAGCATCTGCCCCTGGCGGGTGCCGTGTCGCGGGGAGGACGGCAGATGAAGGTTTCGCGTGCAGGGATGGTGACGTTCCTGGCTGCGCTGGGCACGCTGGCGGGCGTCCCGCCTCGCCGTCAGACCAGCACTTCGCAGAAACACGACGACAGCTGCTGGCGGCCACCCAGGAGCGTTTCTGTATACACAGAGGGTCCAAAGCTGCTAGCTGACGGGCCGCCGAGCATCCCTCCGGGCGGCAGCTGCCGCCCGGGGAACAAGCCCGGATCGACGCCGGGAAGGTAATCACGCCCAGCGACCTCAGTTTGAACGCGAACCGCCGATCTGTACGACCAGGTGACTGTCGGGTCTGCTGAGGGAGGGTGTGCAGAACAGGATGTTCTGCACGGCGTCAGGCCGAGGCTGATCAGGATGGACGCCGTCCGGTCTGGACGTGGTTCCCGAGCTCTGGAGGGTGATCGCGGTGGGGCGGGCTGGCTAGATGGCGTTGAGGAGGGTGCCTGCCCGGCGTATTAGGACTGGGTCTGAGCCGAGCAGGAGCATGGCGTGGGTGTGCTGGGCGCAGATGTTGGTGATCCCGCTAGATTGCATCGTCCAGGCGCCCTCGGCCCCGCCGAGTTCCCGGGCGTGGCCCGGTTCGGGGAATGGCCGGCTGGCGACCAGGATGGTCAGCCGTTCTCCTGAGGGGGCGCGGTAGGCGAACATGGTGACCGCGACGCCGCCCAGCTGGCCGCGGGCGGCGCCCGCCAGGCCCAGTGTCAGGGGGAGCGTTGGGGCCGGCTCGGCGGGGACGGCGGTTCCGGGCAGCCGGGCGGCGCGGTAGCTGGCGACGGCCGCGGCGATCACCGCGGGCGGCGCGGCGCCGGGCGCCGGGCCGGGGTGCGGGGTCGTGGCCGGACCAGGATGATGGTGCCGGCGAGCACCGCCGCCGCCATGAGGGCCGTGGCCAGGACCGGCCCGTGGGGATGCTGGCGGGGAGGCTGCCAGCGTAGCGGCGGTGGTGACCGCGGCGCGGATGTCGTCGCGAAGCCCGGGCGGGGCGAGGTCGCGGGCAGTCTCGGCGAGCTGGCGGCTGCGGCGGGCCAGGCAGATCTCCTGCCAGCAGGGCTCGCAGGCGAGCAGGTGGGCTTCGAAGCGGCGGCGTGCCCGCGGCCGCATGGTGGTCAGGTAGGCCGCGGCGAGCTGACCGGGGTCGTGGCTCATCGCGGCACTCCGGGTGGCCTGGCGGGCTGGCGCTGGCCGGCCAGGCTGAGGGCGAGCGTCTTGCGGCCGCGGTGCACGCGGGCCGGGACGGTCCAGCGCGGGGCGCCGGTGATGGCGGCGACCTGGGTGGCGGTGAACCCGCGCAGGCCCATCAGGGTGATCGCGATCCGCTGGCTGGCGGGCAGGGTCCACAGCGCCGCCTTGATGCGGGGCGGTGCCCAGCCGTTCCAGCGCGGCGTCGGCGGTGTCGGCGCGGCCGGGCAGGTCGGGCACCGGGCCGTCCCACAGGGCGGCGTTGCGGCGGGCGTGGCGGTGCCGCTCATCACGCCCGGCGTTGAGGCAGATCGTGGCGAGCCATGCCCCGACGTCATCGGGTCGGCGCTGCTGCCAGGCGGCGAAGGCGCGCAGATAGGTGTCTTGCACGATGTCGGCCGCGTCGGCCGGATGCGGGGCCAGCCGCAGCGCCAGGGTCTGCAGCAGGTCGGCACGGGGCAGCGCCGCCGCGATGGCCAGCCGCCGGCGCATACCGCCCGAGTACGTCTTGACCGGCCGGCCGCCTCGGCCAGGCCGAACGCCTCGCGCAGCTCGCCGGCCCGCGTCTTGGCGCGCCACCGCGGATGACCGAGCAGGCGGGCGATCATGACGAGGTTCTCCGCGCCGGTCGGGTCCTCGTCGACCGAGGCGAACTGGCCGGTCAGGCTCGCCCGGGCGCGGACCGCGCGGACCTGGCCGGCGACATCGCCCCAGCACCCGGGCCGGGCCGGCGTCCGGCTGGAGCAGCGTGGCCAGTATCCGGATCGTGGTGGTCTTGGCGACTGCGCAGGCGTTCTCCATGAGCGGCTAGTTCCCGCTGGTAATGGCATCATGACTGCCGTCGCGCTGGTGCGGTCACGGTGACCTGGTGGTGGTTATTGCCGCGGAGTACGGACAGCCGCAGGCGCCCGCCTGGGCCCACCCGGTCGATTGCCTGTGCTAGCACGTCCTCGCTGCGGCATTCGATGCCGCCGACCGCGACGATGAGGTCGCCGCGGGCGAGTCCGGCTGATGCGGCGGGTGTTCCCTCGATGGTCTCGGCGACGAGCAGGCCGGGTGTGTCGGACAGGCCGGCTGCGGTGCGCCGGTACCGGGCGAGGTGCGCCGGTTCCAGCCGCATTCCCAGTGGCAGGCCCGCCTGGACTGTCCCGGATTCGAAGGAGATGAGGAGCTTGCTGAGCAACCGGGCCAGCGTGGCCCGCTCGTCGTGGGTAAGGCTCGACAGCAGCCGTTCCTCGTTGGCCAGGTGGAGCGGGGCAACCTTGTCGAACAGCCGCAGTCCCTCGGCGGTGAGACGGACTCGCTGCCCGCGCTTATCGTCGGGGTCTGCCTCGCGGGTGACGATGTCGCGCTTGGCGAGCCGGTCCACGCGCAGGCTGATCGTGCCGGACGTCAGTGCGAGCTGTGTCATCAGCCGCGCCTGCGGCAGCTCATACGGCGGGCCGACGCGACGCAGCGTGACAATCACCCGGAAGTCGGCCGCGGTCAGGCCGAAGTCGCGGAATACCTGCAGCAGGGCGGAGTCGATGTGCGCCCGCACCCGCGCCAGCCGGTTGATCACGCCAACCGGCGAAAAATCCAGGTCCGGCCGCTCACGCGCCCAGTCGGCCAGGAGCCGGGTGACCGAATCCTGCACGGATTCCTGCTCCGTAGTGCCGGGACGGGGGCCGGAGTCCGATGTGCTCATGCGGGCAGTGTAGTTTCAGAATCGCCTTGCATAAATGCTTGAATCAAAGCATTGTGGATCAAGCATCGTAGTTCGCCACGGCAGTGAGAGGACGTGCGCAGTGGGCGGTCCCCGGGCAGGCGAGGGTTTCCTGGCGTCGTTCGGCAAGCGTGACCGGACGAGGCTGGATGAGTTCTACTCAGCGGACGCGGTGCTGTGCACGCCGCTGACCGGTCCGCTGCGAGGCCGGGATGTCATCTGGGACTACTTCAGCGAGCTGCACCGCGCCTTCCCCGGGCTGCGGGTCACGCTGCACGACGAGTGCGGGTCGGCAGATGGCCGCCGGAGCTGCATCCGGTTGCACTTGAACTGGCAGAACTCCGGTTCGTTCCGCGGTCATGCCCCCACCGGCCGGTCCGGGGACATGCCCGAGACGCATTCGTTCCGGTTCCAGGGTGGCCAGGTGGCCGAGCAGATCTCCGGCGTCTCCGGTTTCCAGCTGCCCCGGCTCTTCCTGGCAGACTGGCGGATGAGCTTCCCGCGTGAGGTCAGCGACCCGGCGGCGGAGCTGTGTTCCGCCGCTCCTGGCGACGCCCCGGCCGCAGGCCCGGAAGCCTCGCTAGCGCGGCGGTTCGCGGACGCGTTCGGGCGCCGGGACACCAGCGCGCTGAATGATATCTACGCCGACGATGTCGTGTTGTACACGCCGCTGGCCTGGCCGGCTCGCGGGCGCGCGGCGGTCACCGCGTTCGCGATGGAGTTCCACACCGCCAACCCGGGACTGCGGGTCGCGTTGCACGACGAGTTCTACTCGGCTGACGGAACGCGGGCGTGCTGGCGGATCCGGCTGCATTATCACAACACCGCGTCGTTCTACGGAAACCCGCCGACCGGTGAGACAGGGGTGATGACCGAGACGCACGTCGTGCGTCTTGCCGGCGGGCGGATCACCGAGCATGTCATCGGCGACAACTCCTTCCACATGCCTCACCAGGAACTGGTGGCCTGGCGGATGCCCTACGCCGAGGCCACACCGGACCCGGCCCCGACGATCGCATCGGTCGCCGCCCCGGTGCAGTCAGCACCGTAGGGAAGACCCAGGAGGTAGCCAGAGTGAAGATCGGGATCATCGGCGCCGGCCGCATCGGCGGCGGGCTGGCCCGGCAGCTTGCCGGGGCCGGGCACCAGGTACTGCTGTCGTTCAGCCGCGACCGGGCGGCGCTGGACGAGCTAGCCGCCCAGATCGGATCGTCCGCCAGTACGGGCAGCCCGCCCGATGCGGTGGCTTTCGGCGAGGTCGTCGTGATCTCGGTGCCGTGGAGCGTGCTGCCGCTGGCGCTGGAACAGGCCGGGCCGCTGGACGGCAAGATCGTGATCGACACCACCAACCAGTTCGGCGGGCCGCTGCCGCCCGAGGGCCAGACCGCCGCGCAATTCAACGCCGCGCGTATGCCTGGAGCGCGCTATGCCAAGTCGTTCAACACGCTGACTTCCGCCTTCCAGGCGGAGGCGGCAGGACGCGGCCGGGACGAGCGGGTAGTGCAATGGCTGTGCGGTGATGACGCTGCCGCCAAAGAGGTCGTCGGAGGACTGATCGAGGACGCCGGCTTCGTGCCGGCCGACGTTGGCGGCACCGCTAGCTGCGCGGTGATGGAGGCGCCCCGCCGCCCAGGGGCCGTCTACGGCGAGGAATACCGCCTGGCCGACGCGAAGGCCGTCATCGATGCCCTCCGCGCGGGCCGCCCGATCCCGCCCCCGCCTCAGTACTACTAAGGCATCATGCCATGCCTCCGTCACGCTGTTGTTGCCGAGTCAACGATCACGAAGATGGCGGGCACGGGCAGGAGGACGGAGACGAGATGAAGGCCGTGGCAGGGCGGGTCAGGAGGAGGGGCCGAACGAGGCCGATGCTGCCCGCTCACGCTGCAGCTTCTACAGTTCTTCGATGACCCTCGCCCGGCGGGTTTTCACAAAAGCAAACTCATCGATCCCGCCGTAAGCGCAGGCGTTCGCCGAGAGCATCCGCCCGCCCCGAAGACGGACTGGATTCCGGACTTGAGCGGGTCCCGTACGGCGCGGCATCTCGAATCCCGCCACGCGCGGCCACTCGACCCTGTAGGTCCAGCAGCAGCCCGGAATGGGCGCCTGGCCATGTCTGGCAAATGGATCGCCGCGTTGCCGAGGGCACCTTGACCGCCGGCGGCGGCATGGAAGCCATGGTTCGGCGGGTGAGGACTACGGGTCATCGGGTCTGCAGCCCTCAGGCCATGCTGACGCCATAGCAGGCCGGTGGCCGCCAGGCCGGCGGCGCTGGGTCGGCCGGGGCAGCGCGGGCAAGGTATCAGATGCTGCAGGCCCTCGGCTGTCAAGCCGCGCCGCCAGGCTTGACCCGCCACGGTCCAGGCGCGCCGCACGCCAGATCAGCCTGATCTGCGCGGAAAACACCGAGCCCAATCGAGGGATTCCCCGCCGCGCCGAATCGGCGATCTGCGGGCTCGCTATAAGTCAAGGTCACCTGACGTCGGTAACGCTAAGTAATTTAGGCGCGTCCCGAGCGAATTCTCCGTCGTATTGAGTCTTCTACCTCGCATGCGTATAGGCGATTGTCTTTCGGTAGACCTGGCGAGAGCCGCCTTCGGGGCTGGGCGCTGCGGCCTCGGCCGGAGTGAATCCAAGCCGCTCATGATAGGACCCGCGCCCCGCTCGCAGCGGCGCCGGGAGTGGCCAGCCGATCCAGCATGATCCTCATGGGTACGACCCTTGCCTCGGAGCATGGCCGCCGGACGCTCACCGGATTACGCTGTGAATACAGGTGGGAGGCGCCGGTGAGACCAGAACCGGGAGCCCAGGCGGCGGCGGGCCTGCGGGCCTCGCGTGCCGACCGCGAGCGGGTGATTGACCTGCTCAAGGCCGCGTTCGTGCAGGGCCGGCTGGACAGGGACGAATTCGACGCGCGGATCGGCCAGGCCGTCGCGTCACGCACCTACGGGGAGCTGGCAGCGGTCACCGCCGACATCCCGGCCGAGCTGATCGGAGCGCTGCCGCGCCGCCCGCCCGTCCGGGCGCGGCGCCGGATCCCCTTTAACACCGCCGTCACGGGGGGCGCGTGCATGGCCGGGGTGGTGAACGTGGGCATGATGGCCGTCCTGCTCAGCCGGAGCCCGGTGGCCGTGGTCCTGTTCGTCGTGTTCACAATCCTCGGGACGATCCTGGCCATCGGGGCCATGATCATCGCACCGTAGGCCGTAGCAGCCAGCCCAGTGCGACCGGGAGCTGCTGCCACCACACCTGGTCGTGGCCGCCGGTCCATTCCTCGTGACGGCACGGGAGCCCGGCCCTTCGCAGGCCGCTCCGCCCACTGCCGGGTGGACCGCCGGAAGCCCGGCTCGAGCGTGCCAGCCGCAGGTAGTGCCGGACTCTGGCCGGACGGGACGCGCCGCTGATCTGCCGCGGGACGGCGCCGAAGCTGAACGCGGCCACCGCCCCGAGCAGGTCCGGGCGCCGCTGCGATGAGGTACGTCAGAAGTTGAGCGCGATACAGAACCGGGAGTTTTGCGCGCGAAGCACGGTCTCGCAAGGTGCGATCATCGGCGTGCAGAGTCGGCAGGGAGGGAATCGTGACGCTCACCGCTTCGGCTCACGCTGCGTCATCGACGCTCGACATAAGCAGGGCGCGCAGTGCCGCCGTTCTGTATTGAAACAATCCCTTCGGTCCGGTCCGTTGGAGGCGCGCAGAACGGCATTTTCTGTCGCGTTGGCATAATCTGGCGAATGCGCGGCGAAGTTCAGCAACATGGAACTGTAGTGCCTGGTCACGGTGAGTATGACAGCGGTCTGCGGGACCGCCCCGCCGTTAGCGTCGGGGGAACTGTGAGTTGGGGGCGGGTGGCGCGAGGTTGGCGGTGGGGGCGCTGGCGGTGCAGCCGATGACCGCGCGGTTGATGTCGACGCCGACCGGGCCGTAGGGGGCGGGCTTGCCGGTGGCCGGGTCGACGCCGGTGACCAGGTCGGGCTGGGTGGCGGCCAGGTTGACGCGGCGTTCTCGTCGATCTGGCGGGTGTTCAGTCTTCGCTGATCGCCTTGGGGGTCCACAGGCCCAGCTGCGCGTCCCACAGCGGGCCGGTTTAAAGGCCGTGCTCGCCGAACCAGCCGGCGAGCTTGCCGGCGCGGCTGACCGCGCGCAGCCTGCGCTCGGTCTGCTGCCGGACCGCCGCGGGGGTGACGATGAGCAGCCGGTCGCCGGCCTGCAGGACGGTGGTGGGCGCTGGGACGAAGCTGCGGCCGCCGCGGACAATCAGGGCCAGGTTCGCCTCGGCGGGGAGCCGGAGCTCGAAGATCTCCACGCCATGCAGCTTGGACCCGGCGGGGATCTGCGCCTGGAGCAGGTCGGCGCGGAGTTCTTCCAGCGGCGCGGCCTCCACGATGATCTCGATGGGCTCTGCTGGCGTGATCACGCCGAGCCGCCGGGCCGCCCACGGCAGGGTGGGACCCTGCGCCAGCGTGAACACTCCGACGACGATGAAGACAAGGTCGAACAGGCGGGCCGAGCCCGGCACGCGGGCGCTGACCGGGATGGTGGCCAGCACGATCGGCACCGCCCCGCGCAGCCCGGCCCAGGACAAGAACGCCTGCTGCCGCCACGGCAGCCGCAGCGGCAGCGTGGCGGCGAGCACCGCGGCGGGCCGGGCCAGGAACACCAGCACGAGCCCGATAGCGATGGCGGGCAGGACCTGGGCGGGCAGCCGTGCCGGAGAGGCGAGCAGGCCGAGCATGACGAACAGCCCGATCTGGGCGAGCCAGCCGATTCCCTCCGCGAAGCCGCGGGTGGCCGGGCCGTGCGGCAGCCTCGCGTTGCCAAGCACCACCGCCGACACGTAGACAGCGAGGAAGCCGCTCGCCCGGGCCTGCGACGCAGCCCCGTAGCTGGCCACGATCACCGCGAGTACCGCGATCGGGTACAGGCCCGAGGCGGGCAGCGCGACCCGGCGCAACGCCAGCGCGCCGACCATTCCGGCCGCGAGCCCGATCGCGACGCCCCCGGCCAGCTGCCAGACCACCTCGGCGGCGAGCAGGGCAGGATAGGGCGGGTGCGGGCCGGCCTGGCTGAGCAACGTCACCGCGAGCACGGCCGGCGGGTCGTTCAGCCCGGATTCCCCTTCGAGCATCCCGGCCAGCTTCGGCGGCAGCGGCAATCTGCGCAGCACCGAGAACACCGCCGCCGCGTCGGTGGGCGCCAGGATCGCGCCCAGCAGCAGCGAATCCCGCCAGGTGAAACCCAGCAGCCAGCGGGTCACGGCCGCGACGACCAGGACACTGACCGCCACCCCCACAGTGGCCAGCAGCAGCGCGGCCGGGCCCGCAGCCCGCGCATGCGGCCAGCTCGTAGTCAGGCCGCCCTCGGCCAGGATCAGCACCAGCGCGCAGAATCCCAGAACCTCCGCCAGCCCGGCATTGTCAAACCGCACACCCAGCCCGGCCTCACCCAGCGCCACCCCAAGACCGAGGAAAACCAGCAGCGCCGGGAGCCCGGCAGCATGCGCCACCCGGGCTGCGACGATCGCGGCGATCACCACGCCCGCCGCCGCCAGCAGGACGAAACCGAGGTGACCTGCCGTCACCGCCGTCTCCGCATCGCCGCTCCAAGATCCGGTGCTGCCTGACCATCAGTCTGCCGGATCAGTGATCACCAGCCGGGCGCCCGCGGCCCCGGCGGCTCGCGCCTGGACGGCACGAGCGGCTCACAGGGCAGCCTGTGCGCATTGCGGCTCGGCCACACGGAGGACCGGGAGACTGCCGTCATGCGGTCAGGACGACTGGACCCGGCGGGGTAGCGGGGTACCGGTAACGACGGACCCGATCAGCGGCAGCGCCCGCCGCTGACGCCGCAGACCCGTGCCGGACAGCTCCCAGATCACCACCACCGACGCGCCGATCTCGATCGCCGAGTCCAGGCCAAGCCGGACAGCGCCACCGACCGGGCTGAGGTGGCCGCGATGGCCAGCACCACGATGCCTGGCAACGTTCCAGCCCAGCGTGGCGTACTCCAGGGCGAAACCCCGGCGCAGCAGGGCCCTGCCGACCGTGTCGCCTGCGATGACCATGGCATGACTCTGCCAGCCAGCTGTCGCCGGTCCTGAAACCGGCGGCTCCTGGCCGGTGCGGCGGCCGGCCGGGCCGGCGCCACACGGGAGTGCTGCAGCCAGGCTTTCCTACTCGGGGTTACGTTGCATCTCGCCGTAGCTTCGGGCGTCCCGGGCACGAGCTGCTTAGTGCTTGGTCATCTTGGCCCATAGCTGATTCCCGGCCGGCAGGGGTGTAACGGCGGCCTGTGGGGTGTCGTCATCGACACCCCACAGGCCACTAGCGGTCGTGATGCTGTCAGCTTGCTACAACGATCTTCCCGAGCAGGCCATGAGACTCGCCATCCGGTCCGGCGGAGAAGAGGAGCTGGTCTGTCTGGGCGGCGTTCCCGTTGCCGAAGCTGAGGCCCCAGAGCCCATCGATGACGATCGGCCGGCCGCTCGGCTGCCGCAGCTGGCCCAGGTGCGCGCCGGTGGATGGACTGTAGACGTTGACGTGTCCATTCCCGAAGTTGCCGACGAGCAGATCCCCGCTGAACCGACCGAAACCGGCCGGCGCCAGGGCCAGGCCCCACGGCGAGTCGAGCGCGCCGCGGCTGGCAAGCCGGTGGACGAACGCGCCGTCATTGGTGAAGACGTCCACGAATCCGTGGCCCAGCCCGGCGACGTCATCGTGCAGCGTGGCGTCCTGCTTGGCGAACGTCACATACAGCTTGCCGTTGATCTCGGCGATGCCGAACGGCCCGTAGCCAGCGGGAAGCCGCGGATCCACGAACAGCCCGCCGGGCAGCTGCACCGGCTTGAAGGTGCTGTCGTAGGCCTCTACCCGCCCGGACCGGAAGTTGGTGGCGTACAGGTACGTCTTGCCGTCAGAGGCCTGGGCGATGGCCAGGCCCTTGTACACCGCGTTGGCGCCGTTGTCGCGGGCCACCTCGGTCACCGTGGAAGGGTTGCTGCTCGTGGCGCCGACCGTCGGGCTCCAGCCGTCGATCGTGCCGTTTTCGGTGTCGAAGATGAACACCGACGAACCCGAGTGGCCCTGCTTGTCGCTGACCACGAACCCGGATTGGGCGGAGTTGAATACCTGCCCGGTCGGGGCGGCGCCGGTGACGCTCACCACCAGGCCGGCTTTGTTCACCGACGTTGCGGTCGCGCCGGTGTACAGCGTCGCCTTATCGGAGCCGTTATCTGCCACCCACAACGGCGAGCCGGGCTTGGCGTCCGTGCCCGGGGACGCGGCCAGACCCCACGCGTTGACCAGGTCGGGATCGGTCAGCGGCGCCTTGCCGGGCTGGTCGGATACGAGATTGATCTGGCGGTATGCGGTCGTATGGGCGCTGGCCGGCGCGGCGCTGAGCGCCGCGCCGGCCAGCGCTCCCGCTGTCACGATCGTGGCCACCGGCCACAGGCCGCGCCGGGCTCTGCGCGATGGCTTCATGCGAATTTGCATCATTGGGATCCTCCCGCTCTTGGTCCTCGGTTGCATGACACCGGGAAGCCGCGCGCCTGTCACTGACACGCATCCCCATGAACTTACGTACAGCAGACTGGAATGGTTCAAAAACCGGCAAAAATACACATCCCCGGCCAAGCGTGGCCAGGCAGGCCACGCACCAGCTAGATGTTGTGCCACGGCAAGCCCAGGCGCCCGCCGCGATGCCCAACCAAGGCCACTGCCTACGCCGCGCCCGTGAATGCGTCAGCTGCTCTAACGTCGGCCGGGCCCTCCGGCAGGTGCGCTCGGGTGACCCCGCCACGCGGCGGCTCCACAGCAGGCGCAGCGGCCTGGATCCCTGCTAGCCGATTGGGATGTGAGCCTATCTCCCAGTCCGGTCCACGCTGGTGCACTCACCTAATGGCTGCCGCGTGGCGATCGCCTCGCGGCCCAGATACGAAAGCCACGCGGTTGCATGTACCCGCCAGATACTTGCCGTGTCAAAGTCGCGCTCGCTGCTGTGCGAGGCGGGTGACGGATGCCCAGAACTCGCTGATCTGCGCGGCCACCCGCGCTGTCAGCGCAGCTGACAGCCGCCCGGAATCGGCGATCCGGTGTACCGCGGTCCCGCCGGGGGCGTGCGGTTCGGGGCGATCGCCAGCCGTTCCGCGCGGGTGCCTGGCTGGGTTGCGGTCAAGGGGGGCGGCCGTTCGGATCTGGGCATCCGGCGCGCCCGGGAGCCTGGCGCCTTGCCGCTCAGCGGTCACGGCCGGGGCCGGTCACGCGCCGGTAGACCTCTAGCACCTTGCGGGCAAGGCCGGGCCAGGCGCAGGCGGCTGCGGTGCGCCGCGCGGCCGCTGACAGCCCGGCGGCCGCCGTGGGGTCGGCGAGGACCCGGCTGATGGCGGCGGCGAGCGCGGCGGGATCGCGGGCGGCCGCCAGCAGCCCGTTCACGCCGTCGTGCACCAGGTCGGCGGTGCCGCCCGCCCGGGTGGCCACCACCGGCAGGCCGGCCGCCATGGCTTCGGTCAACGCCGAGCCGAGGTCCTCATGCAAGCGGGGGAGCACGAGCATGTCCACGTGCCGCAGCACCGCCGGGACCTGGACATGCGGCCCGAACCCGGTGAAGTGCACCCGGCTGCCGGACCGCTGCGCGCGGCGCGCCAGCGCCGGCCGGTCCGGGCCGTCGCCGGCGACCAGCAGCCGCGCGCCCGCGGGCCGCCGCGCGAACGCCTCCGGCAGCGTGCCGGCATCTTTGTGCGGCGCCAGCCGCCCCAGGCAGGCGACCCGCGGCCGGGGCAGGCCGGGAAACCGATCCGCCGCCGCCGCGGCGGATCAGGGCCGGGTCGTAGCCGGGCGGGATCACGTGCACCCGCCCGGCCGGCATCCCGTCGAGTTCCTGGCCGACCTGCGCCACCTGGATGTCCAGCTGCGCGATACCAGGAAGAAACTGGCCGCTGCGGTCAGGGCCTCAGGCACCAGCCTCACCCAGGTCTTCGGCGTCGGCCCCGTAATCGCCGGGACCATCGCCGGCGACGTCGGCGACGTTGCCCGGTATCCCGGGCGCGATCACTTCGCCTCCTATAACGGCACCGCACCGGTCGAGGTGTCCTCCGGGAACCGGAAGACCCGCCGGCTGTCCCTGCGCGGGAACCGGCGCATCAACCACGCGATCCACATGGCCGCGATAACCCAGCTCAGGCACAAGCACAGCCAGGGCCGCGCCTACTACGACAAGAAAGTGGCCGACGGAAAAACCCGTAAGGAGGCGCTCAGGTCCCTCAAGCGCAAGATCAGCGACTCCATCTTCGCCGCCTCCAGGCCGACGCCCGCCAGGCCGGCAACGGCCAGGACCAAGGGCCCGGGAGGGCAACCAGGGAACGACTCTGACTCCAGCGCGGCCAGCTCACACCCCGAACGCCAGCTCTTCGGACCAGCCACTCCCGGACCTGACACCACCATACGGCCCCGCACCACGGCAGACACGCCTTCACCGCAGGAGCCGACTTCGAAGAAAACCCGGCCAGCCACTTGACAACAACAACAAAGAGGACTCGCTATGGGTGGCGGTGAGGTGAAGCCCATAGAGGCGAGCGTCAATCCAGACAAGGGTGTTCTGGTGCTGTCACGGGTGGCAACCTGGCTTTGGAACGTACGGTCGCTCGAGGGGAGCAGCGTCATGAGCGAGCTTGACGTCATCGTCATCCACATCCGCGCCGGGCAGGCCGCAGAGTACGAGCGCCTGTTTGCCGAGCGCGAGTTGCCGCGCTGGCGCGAGTACAAGGCACGGGGCGCCTTCCTGAGCGCCCGGATCTCCCGGGTGGCGTTCGGCACGGACGACCGGAACGACGTGGCCAAGTACGTCATCGCGGTCGAGGTTCCCGGTCATGCCGCGCACAGCGAGCATGACGCCGATCCCGGGTTCCAGGAGTTCAACCGCCTGGCCGACCTGCTGCAGCCGGAATGCCCGCTGGTGTACGGCGGAGAGGTGCTGCACGCTGTCTGACCGCGCGGTTGCGGCCTGAGTCGTCGCGGTTGGCCGGGGGTGCTCGGGCGGCCACCGCCTCTGGCCTGGCTGGGTGGCTGCTGCGAGCCCACCGACCTGTTGCGGCGGCTGAGGATGCGGGCGGTCATGTCTCGCGCACCGCCTGCGGGCGGTTCCTGGTGGCGTTCCAGATGGCCGCGCAGGGTCCGGCGCAGGTCGAGGCCGGCGGGCATCCCCCTGGGCTGCTTTCACCTGGGGGATTCCCGGATTAGGCTGGTCTTCTTGGAGGTCAAGGGCCGCTGAGGTGCCCGGCCCGGAACAATTGACCGATCTGCCCGCGCCACCGCAGGAGGGCCGTCCGATGCGCCCGGCGGGCGGTGGGCAGGCCGGCCAGGCCGGCTCGCCCCCTGGGTGCTGGTGCTCGCGTCCTGGCGGGAACAGGAGGTGAGCGGCAGGAGGCGCAGGCCCCGCGGTGGCTGGCCTCGGGACTGGCCGCGTGATCACCGCCCGCCAGGGCATGTTCCGCAGCCGTCACACGAGGAGGAGGCAGCAATGACAGTGATCAGGTTCGATCCCTTCCGGGACCCTTTGGAGCGGCTATTGTCCATGGCCGCGACCGGGACGCGTGCCCCGCTCGGCATGCCTATGGACGTTTACCGCGCCGGGGATGGCAGCTACCACGTCGAGGCCGACCTGCCCGGCGTGGACCCGGACAGCGTCGAGGTGACCGTCGAGCACGGCACCTTGACGATCCGGGCCGAACGCACCCCGCATTACGGCGAGAGCGAGCAGGTCATCGTCGCCGAGCGGCCCCAGGGGTCGTTCACCCGCCAGCTGTCCCTGGGCGAGGGCGTGGACTCGGAGAACCTCACGGCCGCCTATGCCGACGGTGTCCTGCACCTGATCATCCCCGTCTCGCCCAAGACCCAGGCCCGCCGGGTCGAGATCACCCATGCGCCCGGCGGCAGCCGCACCATCTCGGGGAGCACAGCTGAGCACGGTGAGGCGCCGGCCGGCAGCACCGGCGGCGGCGCCGGCTGAGCATCCGCCCGGTCAGGCCGGCGCCGGCCACCACGGCATCCGGGCTGGTGCAGGCCTGGGACCGGCAGAGAACGACGAGCTGGCGGCATCCCGATGGCGCCCGGGTGGTCCTGCTGTCGCCGGACGGCCATGCCAGGCATCGCCGCTCCCCGGCGCGGTCGTTGTCCCACACCGGCACAGGCGCATCGCGTCGCCGGCGCCGAGGTGCTGTGCGCATCGACCGTGCCCAGGAAGTCGTGCCGGTAACCCCGGCGGCTCTGCGGGGGACTGGCCCAGGGACGTCAACCGGGGCCGGCTCATGAGTGAGGCCTGGTCTTGCGGCGGGCCGGGCCAGGAGGCCGGCCGCGGCGGGTGCCGCTGGCGGGCAGAGGCGCCTGGCCGCCTGGGCCGGGCTTTGCCGGGCCGCCGGCGAGGCACACTTGACAGTGTCCGGATCCGCCAGTGACCCCGCCGGATGAGGGCCCCCGGGCCACGGCGCCCGGCCAGGCGGTCTTCTGGATTGTGGCAGGGAGGTACCGGCTGTGCCTGAGAACATCGTGCTGATCATGCGATTTCACCCGGTCGGCGGTGAAGACGTCTCGGTGGTATCGGAGGACTTCGGCGGGGAGCGCGAGGCGCTTGAGGCCATCGCTCAGGCGCTGGACGACCGGCGCAGCCTGGTCTTGACCCAGGCCAGATATGACCGCGAGGCCGGCCACAGCGGCGTGATCATCAACCTGGCCAACGTGGTATCGGTGCGGGTGTCGAAGACAGACAGTGCGGCGGCGGGCCAGTACATGTGACAGCCGGCCCGGCGAGCGGGAGAACGCAGCCACCTTGATCCTGCCCCTGATCCAGCCGCCAGCACACCATCATCGCCCGGCCGCCCATCAGGGCACCGTGCGGCCAGGTCCCGGCCATGGCCTGCGGGGCCTCCCGGCGTTGCCAGCAGAGGATGAGGCTGGCACGGTGATCACTGCCAGGGCGCTGGCAGTCACGGCCAGGGGCGGCGATACCCGCTTCCCCGGTACCGCGGGGCGGGAGTGCGAGGAACCGGTGCTGACCGGTGAGTCACCACCCGCGGAGAAACTCCCCGGGCCCGTCCGGCCGGCACGCCGCTGGCTGAGCTGCTGCGCGCTGACGGGGACGGTGGTGCACGTCGGTTCCGGCAGCGCAGTGGTAGCCGCCTCCGGAGGAGAGGGGGAGTCCGGGCGGATCGCTCCCGGGCCCGGGGAGCATCAACCCGGCACCGGATTCCAGGCCGGGCTGCGCTTGTTCTCCATGACCCTGGAGCCGCCGGCTACGGCCGTTCGGCTTGCTCGGCATCCGCGGTGATCTGGGGAACCGTGATGTCCGGTGCCTCCACCGGCGCCATGGTGATCGCCTCCACCGGCGGTACGGCGTCAGGCCCGGCAGCGGACGGGCGGCCCTCGATGGCGGCCTCGGCCTTCGCTGGCTCGACGTCGCCGAAGTCCGCGAGCGACCGCGAAAGCTCGGCAGCTGGCCCGGCGGGCGTCATTTTCTCCTAGAACCTGAGCAGCTCAACCGGTACCGGCATGACCAGCGTGCTGTTCTGCTCCCGGCCACCTCAACCACGGTCTGCAGCAGCCGCAGTTGCAGCGCCGCGGGTTCGCGGGCCATCACGTTGGCCGCCATGGCCAGCCGCTTGGAGGCCTGGTACTCGCCGTCGGCGGTGATGATCCTGGCCCGGCGGTCCCGTTCCGCCTCGGCCTGCCGGGACATGGACCGCCTCATACTGTCGGGCAGCGAGACGTCCTTGATCTCCACCCACTCGACCCGGATGCCCCACGGGCCCGCGGTCGGCTCATCGATGATGCGGCGCAGCTCGCGGTTGACCGAGGCCCCGCCCCGGGAGCAGCTGGTCCATCTCGGACTGGCAGATGGCGAGGTGGATGCACGATCCGTAACTTATTCACAGATTCCTAATAGGGGTCGGGGAGACGACCCTGCTCACTGACACCCGATGGTGGAGGAGTAGGCCGTTGGGGAATTTCAGCATCCACGCCAGCGATCGCCAGCGCCGTGCAACTAGCAATATCTTGAGCCGCCTGAATAAAGCCCTCAACGCCCATCAGCCGCATCGAGAATCCCCCCTTCTTCAGGGGCCACAAGGCACCTGATTTGTTAGTCACCCTGGAGGGATCCGAGCCGTGGATAAGCAGGTCTCGAAGGCTCTTCATATCCATCAGGTACAAACTAAGCCGATGTCCCGTGAGGACAGCCCATCGCGAACGTCCGCCCGATCCAGGTACCGAGGGAACTCGCGTCCGCGCTCCCCACCTGTTCGTTGCATTAGGAATTCCCCAGCGTTCGCACAATGCGACACGGACACGGTCAACAGGCACAGGCAGCGGGCGGCCCTTTGTTGCACGGTATTCAGTTACTTCATTAAAGAACCCCTCTAGTGGGGCATATGATAGGAGAAATGCGCCATGTCTCAAGCTTGCCACTTTCGCTCACGGCCACCTACCCTGAGCCCGCCTTCTCGATGAACAGCAATGATGTCGCATGGAATAACAAGACGCTTAGACAACTCATCGAGAGCGTTGTTGACTATCGAGACTCGATTCATTCTGCAACAATATCGCCCGGCTCCGCCTGCCTCCGGGGAGATCAGTCACTTCGCAACCCGACGTCCGCTACTGCCGCAGACCGGGCTCGGATATGTCTGAGCGTCTTGGCCACGACGATCACAACTATCCTGATCGACGGCCAAGTCCATACCCGAGCGCGTACCGTGAGGAACGGATGCCAGTATGGGTAGCAAGATGCGGGTAGGGGTTCGGCATGCAGAGACGTGCACCCGCTGACGAGCGAGGTACCGATCGGAGGGGATCTGCGATGACACCGACCCAGTGGGGACGGTCGGCGCGCCAAGGACGGCTCGCTAATGCTCTCCAGGTAGGTGAACTGTGAAGTACCCGCCGTTCGCCCAGGGCCTCATCGGATGAGCGCTGAACGGTGCGAGAAGTGCGACCTTCTCATCAGGGAGGGCTGTGCCTGCAATGTTGCGCGTACCAATGCACGGGCTGAGTACATGAGCAGCTACCGGTGGATCCGCTTTGGCCCTGATGCGCTCTTGATCTCACGCCGGAACATGGCACACATCCCCGGCGCATGCGATC
>Ga0207646_10001899_pt1 | contig 25151 bp, 25 predicted proteins | sample KBSK5502metaG_FD_184343 | JGI IMG/M metagenome (GOLD analysis project Ga0207646, IMG submission 184343) | Corn, switchgrass and miscanthus rhizosphere microbial communities from Kellogg Biological Station, Michigan, USA - KBS K5-50-2 metaG... | ecosystem: Host-associated > Plants > Roots >...
AGGTACTTCCGACGAGTGCCAGTGAAGATGGACGCGCACCATTGTCCATCCGATTTGCGTCGATAGACGCTACCGGCGCCGTACGCGCGTCGACTCAGAGTTCCATGCTCCGATCAACCCGCGCCCAGTTGGGGAGTCGGACGCCGTTTGGATATGAGGCTTCGTTCGCACGCTGGTAGATCCACCGGAGCAGGTGATCGCGCGGAATTCGCATTGCGCGACCGATCCTGATCGACGGAATCTCACCGCTATGCGCCAGGTCAAAGACCTTCGCTCGACTAAGCGACAACAACCTCGCCGCCTCGGTTGCGTCGAGCAGTTGCGGCAAGTCTCGCGGCGGCGGTGTATTAGCCGGCGGGCTGATATCAGGTTGTGCTGACAGGGTTTCGATGAGTTGGTGCAAGGTAGTTACGATCTCCAACCGCGCCCTGCCACTCAACGCGGGGGAACCGGACGGCCCCGGTTCCCCCACTCCCCCTCCTGGCCGAGGCAGGACTTCCAAGCTGTCACGCTGGGTTGTAAGACGGCGACTCACGAGCGCTTTCTTGAGGCTTTGAATGCTTTGGCTGAGCGCTGGATGTTGCGTATGACGGAGCCGCCAAGCCCGTGGGCCTTGTTAAGCAGGCGGGTCGGGGGAGCGAAGGCGACCATTCCACCGACCCAACCGCGCGCTACCTGACCGGCCGATGCGTGCCCGATACGCACGGCTTGGAACAGGACGAGCGGCGACAAGGCGGCGATCAGAAGCACTGCGACTCCAGACGCCATCCAGTTCTCGGTGGTGTCCGTATCGGTGGCGGATGTCAGCGCCACCACGACGAGCCGGAAGCCAACGTAGACGGCGGTTGCGACCACGAACTTCGACAGAAGAAGCCCGATCATGAACGAGGCCAGCTGCGTAGCTGCACCCGCGAGCCGTGGCCAGATCGAGAGCACGCAGACCAGGGGCACGAAGGCGGTCACCGTGAGGATCAACGCTGAGCGGATGACCAGTTCCAGGTGGACCATCACGGCCAGCAGGCTGACAGTGAGTGCTGTGACAATCAGGCCAAACGTGCTGACGTGGGCCCCGCTGCCGCCAGATTGTGCGACCGCGTCGCTGACGGCGACGCTATGAATCAGTACGTTATTCAAGCTCGTGAAATCGGGTGACCAAGCGGTGGCGATCAGGGCTGAGTAGCCGGCGACGTACTTGACCACGCCCAGGCCGGCGTAGGCGAAGAACGTGGCGGCCACCACCCGTGGGATCAGGGCAAGCCCCGTGCCCAGCGAGCTCCAAGCGATGCGCTCGATTAGCGCCAGAGCGACAATCGCACCCAGGATCAGCAGCGCGATCGCAAGCATGCGATCGTAGACCGGCACGATCGCCGTCAGGTCGGGCTCCGTAGCTTGGCCGAGCGTAGACAGGAGCCAGCGGATGCTGGCGACGGCGATGGCGGTCGACCAGTTGGCGATCGCGATGGCCGCGGCGTTGACGATCTGATCGACTGAAGCGCTGTAGTCGCCCATTTACTTGAAGAGGTGGCCGGCATAGTTGGCTGCCGCCACTCCGATGTAGAGAAGCGCCACCGAAAACACCGAAACAGCGATGCCGCTCTTGGCTCGCTCGGCAAGCTGCTGGTTGGCAGTGAAGGATCCCAGGACGAGCCCGATGAGGGAGACGGTGAGGCCCAGTCCAGCGACCAGAGTCAGAACCGCGGCAGCGTTGTCCGTGAGGTGGACCAGGCCCTGATAGACATTGGCCGGCAACCCGTTGAAGTCCGGGTTGACCGAGATGTCCAGGAGGATGCGCGTCACCAACTGCCTCCTTTGCCGGCAAGGCCGGCACTTACGGATGGGCGGGGATTCGGCCCCGCGAGTCGTCGCCACGCCGGGACTTGGTCCCAGCGGCGGAGCTCGAGCAGCGCCGGTGGTGCGTTCGCGTAGACGAGCACCGCTTTCGCCATGCGCCGCAGCTCGTCGACCGATGCCAGCGGCTTACCCGTGCGCTGTTCGATCGAGCTTGAGATGCGCGAGTCCGATTGACGCGAGCGGTACAGGCGCGTCTCGTCACCGATTGCGCGTGAGAAGACCTCGAGGGTTCTGATGTCACCCTGGCCAGGGAGCAGCAGGCGAGCGCGGCAGTTGTTCCAGATCGTTCGCGCTTCCTCGGCGCCGTAGCCGGCCTCGACCTGGGCGAGGTCGTGATAGCAAAGAAGGAGTTGGATGCCCTGGCCGGGGCCGCTGGAGACGTAGCCGGCGAGCCTCGGTAAACGGGCGAAGTTCGCCGCCTCATCGAGTCCAACGAGCAGCCGCGGAAACAAGACGCCGCCTTGCCTCCGCGCCTTGGCGGTCGCACGCCGCAGGACCGACATCAGCAGCGCGGAGAACAGGGGTCGGCAGCGCTCTGCGTCCTCAGCCGGCGCGACCAAATACAAGGTCCCGGACTCCGCGAGCAATCCGTCGAGGTCAACCGACTCGGGAGCCGATCGAGTGGCGGTGGCCACCCGTTCGTCGGTCCATAGCGAAAGCGAGGACCGAGCTGTAGAAGCTATCGAGCCTGCTTCCCGTTCCGGCGTCAGAGCATAGGCAAGCAGCGATTCGGCGGCGATGCCGTCCTTAACGGTCCGCGCGAGCCCGACGTACTCGGAGGGGGCCGTACGGTTGAGGCGCGCGAGCACCGAGCGCATGTCGCCGCCGCGCTCGCGCTCGCAGATCACAAGCCCGCTGATCAGGCTCGAAGCGGCGAGGTACCAGTGCGCGTTATGGCCTCGCTTGCCTTCCGCAGTGAAATGGTCCGCGAGCTCAGCGGCGGCACCCGACGACGAGGCCGCCTCGAGCGGATTCCAAGTTGAGCCATCCAACCGAAGGCGTATTAACCAAGACCGGTCCTCGTCGAGGGGAGCAAACACCCACACCGGACCGAGTCGTCGGCGCTGGTCGAGGGTAAGGTTGATCAGCTCTTCTTTGGTGGAGGTCGCAATGGCGGCCCCGGTCCACGAGAGAAGCGTCGGAACGACGACGCTCGAGGTCTTGCCCGAGCGCTGGACTCCCAGCAGCAGGACGTTGTCCTCGGCCGGCGACTGCAGGACCTTGTTGTTTGAGAAGCCGAGCACAATGCCATCGCCGGCGAGGCGATCGGCGCCCGCCGACCGGCCGAGCCGTCCGCGATCGGCCAAGCGCGCCCATCTGCTGCTGCCGTGACTATTTGGTGTACCGAAAGCCACCAGCCACGAAGGCAGACACGAGCGTGCCCAAGAGATGATGACCGTCCCGGCGAGCGTCACGGCGCGCATGAGCAGCCGCGTCATGCCGCGCGCTCCCAGTGGCTCTGGTGGTAACCGTCCTCAAGCTCGCGCTCCATCTGGCGCTGGTAACGCCGCGCGACGACGCGAAGGGTGGTCACCGACCGGATGTGGGAAACCGATCGGAAGCTTTGTCCTCGACCGACTCTTGGTGGAGCGACGGGGACGGTTTCTGCAAGAACCGCGACAGACGGAGCAGCTTCTCGGCTGAAGGGCCCTGGCGTTTCACTCTTCGACGTCGGAAAAGCCACAAGCGGTTGGTGGAGAGGCGTGCGCTCTGCGCGCTGGCGCTCGATCTCAAGTCCCAACGTCTCCTTCATGGCTGCGAGCCGCGGCTTTGTTATGTCGACGCGGCGATAGCCGCCAGCCCCGTTGACGCGCATGCCCGCGAGCACGAGGTGCACGTGGTGATGGGCCGTGTTGCGATGGACAGCTGCGATCCAGCGCAGCCCGGTGACACCGGATTCCTGCTCCAGGCGGCCAACCGCGGCGTTGGTTAGCCGGCGCAGGTCGAGCCCGTTCGCATGCTCGGGCGAGATGACGAAGCGGTAGACGGCGCGCCTGCGATCGCGAAGTTCACCGTTGCCGTCCCGAAAGATCTGCGGACTCGACTTCTCGAGCGCATTGGCGACGAAGCCAGCGAACGCCTTCCGGTCTTCGCTGCTCAGCGTTCCGGAAGGCCCGAAGAGGTCTGCACGCGCGCTAGCCCGATCACGATAGGCGACGTACTTGAGCAGTCCCGACACCTCAGGCCGGGGTCGACCGCCTCGCTGAGTCGGGTGGACGTCGCGGTGCTGGACGTAGCGGAGGAAGCCGCCCACGGCCCGTCGGACCTGCGAGCCGCTACCAGCCGGAGTGAACTTGACCGCGAGGATCACTCGATCCCTCATCGGTCGCCGTCGTGAAACATGGCCAGCCGCTCTTCTGCAGCGCGCGCAGCCTCTGGCGTGAGCTCGCGCATCCGACGCTGGCCCTCGGGGAGTACCGAGGCGACCATAAGCACGGCGAGCTCGGCCGCCGTCAGTGCCGCGAGAGCGGCCGGCGAGTCGAGGGGAGAGTTGGAAACCTCCGCAGCGGACTGCAGCGCATCTCCGGCCAGCAAACGAATTGCTGGTCCGAGCTGGAGGCCTCGTCGGCGCGCAAAGTCATTTAGCGCCGACTCCAGTTCGGAGGGGAGGTTTACGTGAAACCGGCGTGAAGTCCTCACACTTCCCCTAAAGGACAGCGACCACCCCCCGAAAAGCGTCCTCCAGCGTCTTTTCTGTCAGAAAGGACGCTCAGAGGACGGTTGAGAGCTCGACCGCCCCGAGTCGAATTGGAACCCTGCTTGTCCAGGGGACGCCAAGGGACGGCCAGAGGACGGCCAGAGGACGGCCCCTTGGGAGGCTCACGGCACCAAGCACAGGAGGTGCCGATGACAAACAGATTCGCGATCGAACTGCGGAAGGGCTACGAGCAGGTGGCCGCGAGCCTGCCGACAGAAGCATTGGAGAGGGTCGCGCGCGCCCGCGACTCTATTAATGCAGAGCTGGCAGAGCGCAACCGGCTCTTGGCCGAGGTCGTGACCGCTTATAGAGCCGGCCCGCCCCACCTGTGGGGCCCGGTGATTCTCGACCTTTTGGCGCCCTCATTGGTTGAGCTGCTGGCGTGGTTGCGCCCCGAGGCGCCTGTCTTCGACGAGGAAGAAATCCGTCAGCAGCTGGTGGTGGAGGTCTTGCGAGCGGCGGCCAAGATCCCGATTCGAGACGGTTTCGACATGAAGGTCAGGCTTCTCGCGCGGGCCTACAAGTACGTGGTGCGCTGGTTGGCCCGGGAGGGTGTCCGGCAGGGGGCGCAGTGCTCATATGAAGGGCTCAGGGAGCTCGAGCGATGAGCGTCACTCGCACACTGGATCGGGAAGTCCATGAGGCGAGGTCATGGAAATTCGGTCCCTTCAACCATGGCAATCAACGATTGTCGAGAGACCTTGCAGCGGCTATACATTGGTCAATGCGGGGGGGCCCCAAGGAGGAGGGCCTTAGACGACGACGAACCCTCCAAGTCCTTGACGCGCTGCTGGTACCTAGAGATCCGCGCGGGATCGTGCTCCTGTGCGGCTTCGTCGCGTCTGCCGCTTTCGGTCTGGTCGCCCTGCTCAGCCCTCCGGGCGATCCCATTGGCTTTGGCTACCTTGCCGTGGCCGTGGTCGGCTACTTCTACATCCAGACTCGCGGCCTGCCCACCTTCCTTTGGCTGCTGGTCGCGGCGGGCGGAGCTGCCGCCGCTCTGGCCGGCGGTCCCGCCGGCTGGATCGAATTTGCCCTTGGCCTGGCGCTGGCAGTCGTCGCCCTCACGCGATTGCCCGACGAGTACCGGCGTCGGCCGCACGTAGCGGCCGAGGCGCCCACTCGAACTCCAACCCCTCCCTCCAGCAACGGCGGTGGACGCGGACTAAGCCTGGACGCGCTTGATTCCTCAAGAACAGTTGAGGATTCGCCAGTTCGATCCTCAGCGAAAGCTGAGATTGGAGGCGCGGGCAACGGCGCTGCCCAACACACCGCCGAAGTATTCAAGCCCGTAAACCGAACGCCGATCGCAATCAAAGCGATCGGGCGGCTGCGCCTCCTGGTCAATGACCGCGACGTGACCAAGCGACTCAATGAGCAGCCGCGCCTGGAGTTCCTCTTCTCCTATTTGCTGGCGCGAGCGGCTAGCGGTGGCGACCCCAATGTGGATCGGCCAGCCCTCGCGGACGAGGTAGCGCCAGGATACCCGGCGCAGAGCCAGCTCGATCGGCTGCGCAAGCAGCTCTATGCCTTGCAGAAAACCCTCGGCAGCGAGCTCAAGGGCCTCCTACAGGCAAACGCGAATCGCGTCAGGCTCGAGCTTGGCGGTGTCGACACCGATTTCGGCCGGCTCTCAGAGATGTGCCGGTTGGTCAGTCGCCGGGGATCGCTCCTCGATAAGCCTCTGGGCGAGGAGATCCGAAACCTCCTTGATGACACCTCCGGAGGGGAGTTCCTCTCTGGCTTTTCCGAGCTCGACCACCAGGTCACTGCGGGCCACAGCAGCGCCGCCGAAGTGGTCGGGGCAGCGCGTGAGCTGATTGCTAGCCAACGGGCCGATCTCGTGCAAGCACTTGCCGAGCACTACGAAGCCAGCGGTCGCCCCCAAGCATCGATCGCCTATCTGCGCGCTGCACTCGTCGGCTGCCCTGGGCGCCAGGACCTGGCCCGGCTCTTGGTCGCCGTCTATATGCGCACCGGACAGACCGCGCTCGCCGATGCCGCCCGCCTCGAATTCGATCTCACCCAGGAGAAATGAGATGAGCACAGAAGTCGAGACCAAAGACGCAGCCGATTCCGAACTGCCGGCCGTGCCGGTTGTTAGCGCCACAGCGCAATCGGAAGAACCGGCGGCATGGCGCCGGCGTCGCTATCAGGTCATCGCAGGAGTGGTCGCTATCGCCCTCATCGCAGCGTTCGTAGCCAACAACTTTCTTGCGCGTCAGTACTCGCCCGCTGGCGCGGTCAGCCAGTACTTAGGTGCGATCCAAAGTGGGAACGGAACGGCGGCTTGGACCTTGATTCAGGTGTCGGCACCGACTACCAAAGTCGATGCCAACCTCACCGGTCGCGCTGCGCTCCAGGCCGCCTTCAGCTCAGGCAAGCCCGACATGAAGGGCTTTGCCATTACGAGCACAAGCAACGCCACTGCCAGCCTTGCGGCGGTCAATTTCAGCTACGAGACCTCCGGCGGAACGAAGCAGGGCACGTTGGGCGTCGAGCGTTCGGGCGAAACCAGCTTCGGCTTCTATCCGGTCTGGCGTGTGGTGATCACACCGGCTCTGCTCGACGTTGTGCTGCCCAAAGGAAGTCCCGGTGTGACGATCGACGGCAAAGCCGTTGCTCTTCCAGTTGGAGCTAAGTCCATAGTCGCTGTTTTGCCGCTCGCGCACTCAATCCGCTTCAACGGTACTCAAATGCTCGAGACCCAGGTGGTGGGCGTTGACGCCTTTTCCTCGCTCCAGCAAACGGTGCCTTACCAACCGAAGTTCACCTCCGGCGGACTTGACGCCGCCAGAGGCGCGATCAAAGTTGCGTTTGACGCTTGTGCAAAGTCCACATCCTTTAGACCCGATGCATGTCCTCAGACAAGCGACTTACCCTTCGGCACTTCGCCTCAGTGGCAGCTGGTCGGCGATCCTTTGCAGGATCCCGCACTCACCTTCGACGCGGATCTCAACCCCGTAGCCACCGGCCATTTTCAGATGGTCGTCTCATACCAGGAGGCCGGGATCGACGGAACGAACCACTGGCCATCAAGCGGTGGATATAAGGCCGCTCTCGTCCTCACCGCGAGTGGCGTTACGGTCAACTCGGTTGTCAGCGCCAATGATCTAGGCGGACTGCAGCGTCCTGACGGCGCCACAGATCAGGCGGCGAAGGATCTGGTAACTAAGGCATTTGTCACGTGCGCGTCGGTTAAGTCTCCTGCTCCGGCCGACTGCCCTGAGCGCCTCTCCTCTCCTGACGCGACCAATGTCTCATGGGCACTAAGCGGCGACCCGCTCGCAGGCTCGACTGTCGCATTCGATCAGGCGAGCGGCTTATTCACGCTCAAAGGCAAGTTCAGCATGACGTCGACCTATTACGTGAACGGATACCAGTCAGGGAGCCCTAGCTATACGACGTCATACACGGCGTATCTGTTCTGGGATGGACAGGCCCTCCGTCTAGTGACTATCTCAGGAGAGTTCTGAAAGGCATTCCATTGCTGCGCCGGGCAGGGCGCTCCATTCGGGCGTCCTGCCTCCCATCCCCCCACCTCCCACATTCAGAGCCAACGGACGCTCAGAGGACGGTAGAGCACGCCGGCGCACTGCCCTCAATCGTCGGAGGTTCAATGTGCCAAACTGGCCCACCACGATGGGCCCAACGTACGCCTTTGGCGTAAGAACATAAGGCGGGCTGCGCCCGCATATATTCGGTGACGCATCGCGAAGCCGAGCTAGCCGTCGCTAGTGTCGCCGAGGGTTTCTGCCCTCTCTGCGATGTTCGCCTGATTGTTCATCGCCGCGACCGTGCTTGTTGCCCATGCGGCGGATGTTGCTATTCGGTGAATGACTCCCTTCTAACCATGACTACGTGCGACGATCACCCACGCACAGACTGCGAACACTGGCAACGGGTCTGGAGAGCGCTCCCCGAGTGGACGTCCGACGATTTCTAGATCGAAGTAGCGCAAGACCGACTCAACAACAGTGAATGGCCGTCACTACCTGGCTCATTGCTGCGAACAACAGTCTGGTAATCGCGTCAACATCGACCAAGTCCAGTGCGGATGATCGGGTGACTCCGACGGAGATCGTTTCCAAGAACAGCCTCCCATGGTGAGACTTGGTTATAGAGGGGTAAGCTGACCTGCCTGCGATGGACGTCTTTTTTCTTGATGACTCGGGGAGTATTGCGCCCTCGAGACCTGGCATGCGCCCCCTCGTTTCCGCCGGGGGTGTCTATGTAAGGTCCGAAGCACTTAGATCGCTTGAAAGAATAGTCGATCGTCTTTGTGCCGACTACGGATTTCCCGCAGGCGAGGAGTTCAAGTGGTCTCCTGGACGGGAACTGTGGATGCGCAGCAATCTCGTCGCCGACAATCGCAGCAATTTCTTTCGTGACGTTCTCGGTGCGGCGCGCGAACACGAGGTCCAAGCAATTGTTGTTTTGGTTGACGTCGAGGCGGCCAGCGCGATCCGTGCCGGCGACCCAGCGCTCGATGCAACGCTGCTACTCCTAGAGCGTGCCAACAACCTGCTGAGGCGGAAAGACCGCGAAGCCCTGGTGGTTGCAGATGAGCCAAGCGGAGACAGGGAATCCGGGCGGGCGTTTGTAGCTGAGTGTATCCAGGTCTTGCGACGAGGAACCAAATACGTTCCTATGGATCGATTGCCGCTGCTTGTCGCCGCAGACTCGAAGCATACGCGTCTCATTCAGTTGTCCGATCTGGTAACTAGTTGCACCGTTGCGTACGTCGGAGGAGAGGCTAAGTACTCACCGCGAACGTTCGAGCTGATCGAGCCAATGCTTGTACGAAGTTCGTACGGGCAAGTCGGTGGTACCGGATTAAAGATTCACCCTGATTTGAGATACGTCAACCTGTATCACTGGCTTGTAGGCGACGAGTATCACGTGCGCGGGGGCGTGGGCTTCCCTCTGCCGATGCCGAAGTTCGCATATGCGACCGGTCCGACTGCCCCATAGGCCAGAGCCGCCTCCATGAACGGCTCTGATGATCGCCCTTCTTTCGGTTCAGAATCATCGGTTGGTGCCCGCTCGAGGTGAGCTCCGCCTGCTCCTCTCGTCCCGGCTATCGTTGGGCACGATGGCGAAAGGGCCCCTCGAGGCGGACACCTGCCGAGACTACATTCTGCCTCGCCTCGCGGCGGCTGGATGGGGTCGCGACCAGATCGTGGACCAGTTCCCGGTGACCGACGGTCGGATCACGCTGGGCGGGAAGCGGCCCCACCGGGGGGAAGCGCTCTGGGCGGACTACGTTCTTGAATATCGGCCAGGCCAGGCGGTAGCGGTCGTCGAGGCCAAGCGCGCTTTCCGACTCCCTGGGGATGGGATGCAACAGGCCAAGAAGTACGCCCAAATGCTCGACCTGCCGTTCTCATATTCATCGAACGGCAAGGCCATCGTGGAAGATGATCGCGCCACGGGTTGGGAGCAGATGCTCCAAAGCTTCCCATCGCCTAACGATCTGTGGACGCGCTTCCGCGCGTGGAAAGGCATCATTGATGAGCCAGTCGCTGACGGCCTGCTCCTTCCATTCAACCGGTCGCTTCGCAACGCCGACGGTTCGGTGAAGGAGCCACGCTACTACCAGCGTGTCGCCATCCAGCGTGCGGTGCAAGCTATCCTGCAAGGCCGTCCGCGTCTGCTTCTGACCCTGGCCACGGGATCAGGAAAGACATTCGTGTCCATGCAGATCGTCTGGAAGCTGTGGAATGGCAGTTGGCGCAAAGAGCGCAAGCCGCGCATTCTGTACCTGGCGGACCGGAAGTTTCTCGTGGACCACCCGATCACCCGCGAATACGCACCGGCGTTCGGCGAAGGCCCGATCTGGCGCCTCCGAGGAGAGCCCAAGCCCGGCCGCGAAATCTACTTCGCGCTCTACCAGTCACTGGCAGACTCTTCCCGCGACGACCCCGCCTCATTGTTCCGGCAGCTGGCGCCGGACTTTTTCGACCTGGTCATCGTAGATGAGTGTCACCGAGGGAGCGCAGGCGATGAGTCTTCCTGGCGCGCCATTCTCAATCACTTCTCATCGGCTACCCAGCTCGGAATGACCGCTACGCCGAAGCGGGATGATAACGTCGATACATATGAGTACTTCGGCGATCCCCTCTACGAATACACACTGGGGCAGGGCATTGCCGATGGATTCCTGGCTCCATACCGGGTCAAGCGTGTAGTCCTCAGTCCAGATGCCTACGGCTGGGAGCCGGACCAGGGTCAGTTGGATCTCTTCGGAAAAGAGATTCCGAAGAACCTATATACGACCCGAGACTTCGAGCGGGTAGTCTCGCTCCTTTCACGCACTGACGCGGCGGCCAAGCACCTCACCGACCATCTTAAGCGGACCGATCGCATGGCAAAGACGATCGTTTTCTGCGTCGATCGCGAGCACGCAGACCAGATGCGGCGCGCGTTGCACAACGCGAATCGCGATCTCGTCAAACAGCATCCTAATTACGTCGTTCGCATTGTTGCCGATGATGACGAGCACCTGAGCGACTTCGCCGATACCGACAAGGATGTTCCGGTGATCGCTACGACATCGCAGTTGCTGTCAACCGGAGTCGACCTGCCCACCGTCAAGAACGTCGTTATTTTCAAACCGATCGGCTCGATCGGGCTGTTCAAGCAGATTATCGGCCGAGGCACACGACTCTTTCCGGATGCCGACAAGCTGACCTTCGACATCATTGACTACTCGGGTGCAACCGCACTGTTTGAGGACAAGGAATTCGATGGACCCCCGGAGCGAGTAGAGCGCGAGGAGGTCGATGAGCGTGGCGAAGTCGTCTCGGACGAGATCGTGGTTTCCGATTCTGAACCGCCGTTCGAGACGTCAGCGGATGAGATTGACCCTGATGACGTCCAGCCGCGAGAGAAGTTCTACGTTGAGGGAACCGAGGTGACCGTAACCGCCGAAGCGGTGTATCACCTCGACCCTACGACTGACCGCCTGCGATTAGTGGAGTACCGTGACCATCTCGCCGACTCGGTCCGAACCCTCTACCCTGACCCGTCCTCCTTGCGGGCAAAATGGCTTACACGTGAGGGTCGTCAGGAGGTGATCGATCGGCTTCGACGTTACGGTATCCACGAGGACGAACTCCCCAACCGGACAGGCATCGAGGGCGCGGATGTGATCGATGTCCTCGTCCATATTGCGTGGAACGAGCCACTGAAGTCGAGGATCGAACGGGCCCGCCGAGTTCGCCGCGAGCACGCCGAGTTCTTCGAAACGTTCAGATCGGAAGCACGACGCATCCTCGACGAGCTGCTCGAGAAGTATGCCGAGCATGGCATCGGCGAACTTGACGACCTCAAGGTGCTGGAGGTACCACCGCTCTCCGAACTCGGCTCGCCCGTTGAGATTGCCGCGCAATTCGGTGGTCGGGACAAGATGGAAGAAGCCCTCACGGCCCTCGAGAAGATCCTTTACGCGGCTTGACATGACCATCGAGTCCCGGACCGGAAGAACGCGCCGCCGCATTGGTCAACCTCGCTCGCTGGCCTCATCGATCAAGCTCGCTCGGGATACGATGCGGAAGGATGCCGGCCTCAACGGTGATCTCGACCGCATCCCTCAGCTCGCGTGGCTTCTCTTCCTCAAGGCTTTCGATGGCCTCGAGCAATCGCGGGGGGTTACTGAGCACGATTACCGGCCCACGATCGAATCACCATACCGATGGCGTGATTGGGCAGCAGATCCCAACGGACGTACGGGCGATGCCCTGACTGCCTTTGTCAACAACGAGGTGCTCCCGCACCTTCGGGGTCTTTCAGGTATCGGCGCCTATGATCAGCGCGATGTACTCGCTGCAGTCTTTCGGGAGACGTATAACCGGATGTTGTCGGGATATCTGCTGAGGGACGTCGTCAACCGTGTCAACGATATCGACTTTGCTTCATCTGCCGATATCCACACGATGGCTCACCTCTACGAGTCGATGCTCCGCGAGATGCGCGACGCGGCCGGCGACTCGGGCGAGTTCTACACACCTCGCCCCGTGATCCGATTCATGGTCCAGCAAGTCGACCCCAAGCCGGGTGAGCTCGTCCTCGACCCGGCCTGCGGCACTGGGGGCTTCCTGGTGGAGGCGCTCGAGCATATGCGACCCAGCATCACCTCCGGGCGGCAGCTTCGCCACGTCCACGAGTCGTTACGCGGAATCGAGAAAAAGCCGCTGCCCTACCTGCTCGGCATGATGAACCTAGTTCTCCATGGAGTTGGCCAGCCGAACATCACACGCACTAACGCGTTGGCACGACCTATCACACAGATCGGCCGTGCAGACCGGGTCGATGTGATCCTGACAAACCCGCCATTCGGGGGTGAGGAAGAGCGCACCGTTCTCTCGAACTTTCCGGCTGACAAACAGACTACCGAAACCGCTTGGCTATTCCTACAGCTAGTTATCAGACAGCTGAAGGACGGCGGTCGGTGTGGCATCGTCGTGCCGAATGCCGTCCTGTTCGCTGACGGAGTTGGGGCTCGAATCAAGCAGCAGCTCTTGACCGAGTGCAACCTCCACACGGTTGTCCGGTTGCCCGACGGAGTTTTCAATCCATACACGGCGATCCCGACTAACCTGCTGTTCTTTACGAAAACCGGACGAACGACGGAGACCTGGTTCTACGAGCTGCTGCCTCCAGAAGGCCGCAAAGGGTATTCGAAGACCAAACCGTTGCGGTTCGAAGAGTTCGCGGACTGCCGGGCTTGGTGGGATGACAGGACGGAGGGCGAAAATATGTGGCGAGTCCCATTCGCCACCCTGGAGCGTAACGGATTCAACCTTGATCTAAGGAATCCCCATCGCGCGGACCTTGCCCATCGTCCACCTAGGGAGTTACTGAGCGAACTGATTTCGGCCGAGACGCAGGTAATGAGTCTTCTCGCAGAGCTCCAACGGCAGGCGGAATGAGCCGTTACCGCTCGCGACCGCTAGGCGATGGGCTCGAGCTGGATGTGCACCACGTGTCGATCCAAGGCGAGCGCGCCTATGACATCGCTGGGGTATACAGCTTCGGCCGCGGGCTGTTTAGCCGTGCCTCGATCACGGCAGCAGACACGAAGTATCAGACTCTCAACGAGCTTCGAGTAGGACAATTCGTGCTCAGCCGCCTGAAAGCTTTCGAAGGCGCCGTGGCGGTCGTCGCGCCAAAGTTCGCAGGACACTTCCTGTCCCAAGAGTTTCCGACTTTCACATGCATTGAAGGCGAGCTTGAGCCAACGTATCTCGAATGCATCTGCCACTGGCCTGGGTTTTGGTCACTACTGGCTGGCAAGTCAAGGGGGATCGGCAGCCGACGAGAGCGAGTCCATCCAGACAGGCTGCTCGAGATCAATGTTCCGATGCCGACTGTTGATGAGCAGCGACGCATCGCAGACCGCCTTACTCAGACACGTGCCCGAGTCGAGCAACTGAAAGATTGTCTGAAGCTCGACAACGCTGAATCGATCCTTGGCATGCTGCCGGCTATGGTCGATCGCACCTTCAGTCGATTCACAAGTGGTACTGCGTGCGTCGCTGACGTTGCCGATTTCGTCAGCGATTCCGTTCCGCGTGGGTCCGATCCATATCCCGCGGAGGTATTTGTTGGGCCGAATCACATCGAGAGTCACACCGGACGGCTCTTAGGGAGCGATCCGCTGGGCGCTGACCTTGGCCCGAAGTTGCGGTTCCAGCCCGGCGATGTCATTTACCAGCGACTACGTCCGTATCTCAATAAGGTCTGGGTTGCCGACCGGCACGGCCTTTGCTCGATACATCAGGCTGTACTCAGGGCGAAGTCCGGCTGCGACCCTAAGGTCATCGGGTATGCGCTTCGCAGTCGATCTGCGCTCAACTGCGCGATCAAAGTTACGCCGACGCAGCACCTCCCAGAAATCCGCGCTTCTGACCTGGCCAAGATGGCCCTACTGACTGATGGGAAGCCCAACAGTGCTCTGACAGAACAGCTCGATCATTCGACGCACGCCATAGCGCGGACCTTCACAATGCGCCGCCGGCAAATGCAGACCGCAGCCGCATTGTTTCCGTCGTTCCTCAACGAGGAGTTTGGCACGGCCGCTTCAGCTGTCGACGCCCGGTTCGTCGCCCATCTGTGAGGCCCCCACGGCGATCGCCGCTATCCAAGCATCAGGCTGGCGGCGACCGCCTCTCCTATGAAGGCCTCGACTCGAGGGGCAGCGTTTGCCGCAGCAACTCGGTCGGTCACAAGGAAGGCATCCAGGAATCCAGTCAATGTCGCCCAGGCATAGCGCGTGGCTCCGATTCTCTCTACCAGCCCAGCCCCTGACCTATCGTCGCTTTCTCTAGCTGCATGGGTGGCCCTTGCATTCGCTAGTAGTTCTGCTAGCCGACGACATGCATCCAGGTCGTCCATGTTGCACCTGCGGCTAGGACATTGCTCGCGATAATCGTCGGATATCGCGAGCCGGATCGCAGCGCGATCCAGCGTGAAGCTCGCATTGCCACAAATATCAGGTCTGAGAGTGGCGTTCTCACGTTATCGAGGGCTCGAAAATAGAATGACCGGCCAATAGTGATCAGGGCGGACTTTAGCGATCAGCCATTTCCGTCTGGGGCTACCCCAGTACTACGACGGAGCCGACTCTCGGAGCATTTGGCAGCTGTCGACGATCCGGACTAGCCGTATCGCCCTGCCGCCTCGACCTCTCGCTAGGGCGTTTCCCGACGGGCCAGTTCCATCATGGTCGGCGACGGGGCGAGGCTATCGATATACGCCAGGTCCGACGGGCGGTAGATCTTGCCATCCTTGATGACTAGTTCGACTTCGTCGAGAGCATACGGATCTTCCATGGGATCGGCGCGCAAGAGCACGAGGTCCGCAATCTTGCCTTCTTCTACGCTCCCAATCTCGGCATCCATTCGCAGAGCCTTTGCCGCATTCGAGGTGCATGCAAATAGGGACTCACGCGGAGTCATGCCCATCTGACGCATCAGATCAACTTCCTCCGCATAGATCCCAACCGCATCAGTGCCAATGCACATCCTCACTCCCGCACGAAGAGCGGCCGCAAACGCCGCTTGATGACTGGGTATCAGGATCTCGTTGGCAAGGGCCCAAGGTTCGCGTTTGCTGATTCGCATAGTCTGCATCTGGACGTCGTAACCGCTCAAAGTTGGGGTCAGAACGACATTCCGGCTAGCCATCTCCTCGGCTAGGGCATCCGTGAGATAGTGCCCGTGCTCAACGAGATCTACGCCTGCCTCCAAGGCGCGGCCGATGGCCTTGGATCCCATGGCATGGCAGCCCGCAAGCCGGCCCCACTCGTGAGCCTCGTTGAAAGCCGCTGTCATCTCGTCAAGGCCAACCTCAGCTCGCGTCTGTTCGGCTCCGGGCATTTTCCATGGTTCGTGGCTGGTCATGACTTTCACGAAGTCTGCCCCCGCCTTCAGTTGCTGACGAGCCGCCTTACGGAATTCGTTGGCTCCATCGGCTTCAGTGCACACGAACCATGCGTGGCCGCCGGTGACCGAGATCGGCCGTCCACATGCGATAAGACGGGGGCCCGGGATCTCGCTACGGGCGATCGCGTCGCGAATGTAGAGGGGAATGTCGAAAGCACCACCCAACTCTCGCGCAGTGGTCACGCCCTTCGCCAAGGCCACAGCCACGGTGCGCACAGCTCTTATGGTCGCTGGAGGTGCCGGCGCGGTAATCCACGGTTGAGGGTGGCCGGTGAACCACGTGAACGTGACGTGCAGATGCATGTCAACCAGACCTGGCATTAGAAAGCGGCCGGTGGCATCTACAACTGGCTCTCCGTCATGCGCCTTGCCAAAGTCAGCCTTCCGGCCAACCGCAGCAAACCTGCCGTGGTCGATTCGGAGTCCGCAATCCTCGATTCGATCCCCAGACGTGCCATCAAAGAGCGTCCCGCCCAGCACCAGCATTGTGTCAAGTACCTCCACTCGTGTCACAGGAGAGGGCGAATCCCTACCTGCCGTAGGCGCCCGATAATGTCTGACAATAGCGTTAGCCCGGGTAGAATACACCTGCCCGCGGAAGTGTCAAGGGAGTAGGCGTCGCTTCAGCCGCATTCAGTAGCGCACTTCCTCTGAACGCCGACAACTGCAGCAAACGCGCTGAAGCTTGGCGAACCCATAGCTCGCTTGCTCTCGTCCATTACAGGAGTCCACGGTCAACGCCCTGATGCTTGATATCACTTGCAACCGTGCGATCTAACGTAGCTGCGGATCTAGCAGGTCGCTCAAACCGTCGCCCAGTAAATTTAAGCTCACAATTGCGAATGACAGCATCAAGCCTGGAAACACGGAGTACCACCAAGCTCCGTACAGAATGTAGCCGCGCGCATCGTAGAGCAGGTTTCCGAGAGTTGGCTGTGGGGGCTGTATCCCTAGTCCCAAGAAACTGAGTGCGGCTTCAGCAAAAACAGCGATTGCCATCCAGAAGAACGCCTGCACTAGTACGGGCTGAAGTACGTTCACCAAGATCTCACTACCGATAATCGTGACGCGAGAAACCCCGAGGATGCGTAACGCTCCAACGTAGTCCTCGCTCCGCTCAACCAATGTTGCCGCACGCGCTACTCGAGTGAACATTGGAATTGATGCAATCGCGATGAGTACCACGATCTTTGCGGCCGGTGAGACCTCCACCGGACCGATTTGTGTCGATGCGTGTCCAGTCATGCCTATCACAACCAGCCCAAGAAGGAACAATGGCAGAGCCAGAATGACGTCCACCGTCCGCATGATGATCTCGTCGACCCAAGTCGTCGCGAAATACCCCGCCGTCATTCCAAGGGGCAGGGCCAGCGTGAGGCCCCCTACCACGCTGGCGAGGCTGACGGAAAGCGAGATCCGGGCACCAGCGAGCACCCTGGCAAGCAGGTCGCGCCCCACGTGGTCTGTACCGAATGGATGCTGAAGGGACGGAGCAGCAAGGCGGTCGAAACTAAGCTTCAGCGGGTCGCCCGCGAATATCGGGCCGAAGATTGCGACCATGACGAACAGAAGGGTAAGAACGAGTCCAGTTCTGGTGAGCCAGTTTTGGTTGAGGCTTCCCAGGAGCCGCCCCACTGCGCGAGCAAGACCGACCCACCGCGCAGGTGCGCGGTAAGGGGCGGTGCTGCGCGCCGGGTCGGAGTGCACCACTTAGAGGCGACGAGGATTTGGGAGTCTCTTACGCATCTCGACTCCGGAGTTGACCCAGATATAGGTCTCGTATTTTTGGATTAAGGTATGCGTACAGCACATCAACGACAAAGTTCATTGTTACGAATGCGGTCGCGATGAACAGTGTCGTACCCAAAGCTACCGGGTAATCGTTCTTTTGAAACGAGTCAACCATAAGCTGCCCCACGCCAGGTATTGTGAATACTACCTCCACCACGACCGCGCCTCCGATTAGATAACCAAGCAACAGGCCGACGACTGTGGTTGTGGGGATGATGGCGTTCGGGAGCGCGATCCGAGACACCACCGTTCGTTCTGGAAGTCCCATTACGCGAGCAAAGACGATGTAGTCGCGGGCGAGTGCGTCTAGCATAGATGACCGAAGAATGCGCGATATGAGCGCCAGGTTTGGTAAACCGAGCACTATAACCGGCAAGATCATATGGTAGAGATTGTCCAGAGGGTTCTCTGTCAACGGCACGAAGCCGCCCGGTGGCAGGATGCCGTTGACGTAAAGGCCGAAAATCAAGAGCAGCAGCAAACCCAACCAGAAGTTTGGTATCGATAGACCGACAATCGTGCCAACGCGAATCAACGTGTCACGCGACCTTCCGCGATGAGTGGCAGCAGTAGCACCCAAAAAGACCGCAATAACCGTCGAAAAGATCAGGGTTAGAATTGCCAACTCAAGTGTCGCTGGCGCGCGCTCAGCAAGAAGCTTTGTAACAGGCTCGCCCGTAAAGGGATCCTGACCCAGATCGCCGTGAAACATACGCCCAAGAAAGAAGAGATACTGGATGGCCACGGGGCGGTCAAAGCCAAGCGTATGCCGAAGAGCCGCTGCCTGGCGGGGATCGTGGAACGCGGCGAAGCCAAGAAAACTGCCAACAGGATCGCCTGGTGTGAGGCGCACTAGCACGAAGACCAGCGCAGTGACGGCGAGTAGAACTAGGGCTGATCCTATCAAGCGGCCAATGATGTATCGGATCATCCCGAGCTTGCACTCGACGCGGCCGATTGCGGACTGGGCACCAAAAGATGGCAAGACGCGAGGTGTTGTTGGCCGACAAGTGTGAGGTTCGGGACGACGCGTGGGCAAATCGAGAAGGCCTGGGGACACCTGGTATGAAACGTGCAGCCGGTAGGGCGGTCGATCGGTGAGGGCACTTCGCCCTGGAGCGGACGGAAGGCCGAGCGTAAGCTGGGGTCCGGGACTGCCAACGATGCCAGAAGTGACTGGGTGTAAGGGTGGGCAGGAGATCGGAGCACCTTACTCGAGGGGCCGACCTCAATTATCTTCCCGAGATACATGACCGCAGTCTGGTCGCTCACGTGCCGTGCCACATCGAGTTCGTGTGTGATCCACAAGATGGTCAGGTCTAGCTGGAGCTGGAGCTCGCGGAGTAGGTTCAAGAGTTTGGCCTTGACACTGAGGTCGAGGCTCGCCGTCGGCTCGTCGAGGATGAGCACGGTAGGTTCGACGGCCAGGGCCCGCGCAATCGTCACCCTCTGAAGCTCGCCGCCGCTCACCTCTGATGGATAGCGGTCAAGGTATTTTGCTGACAGACCTACCTGTTCCAGCAAACTGCGTGCCCGAGCCACCTGCTGCGACCAACTGTCGACCAAATGATGCACGCGCAAAGGTTGCACAATCGCATGCAGGATGGAGCGCCGCCGGTTTAACGACGACTGCGGATTCTGCGAGATGAGTTGTACGGACCGTCGCACAGCCTTTCGATTCGCGCGGTCGGCCACATCGCGGCCGTCAAGTAGGATGCGCCCCCGAGTGGGGCTTTGCAGGCCGACAATGTTGCGGGCAACCGTCGACTTGCCACAACCCGACTCACCAACAAGGGCAAGGGTTGAGCCGACGGTGATCTCGAATGTGACATCGTCAACGGCGTAAAGGGTCCGGGTCGGGCCAATTAGCAATAGTGGCTTAGCGAGCCGGAAATGCTTGCTCAGGTTCTCAACCCTCAAACGGACTGGCCTAGTCACGGCTACCCCCCGTAGAGGTGGCAACGCACAACCGAGGTGCCCACGGTCTGGTTGGCTGGAGGCGTATCCATGCATGTCGAGAAAGCGTGAGGGCAACGGGGATGAAATGGGCAGCCAGCGGGGACATTGGCTAGGTCGGGGACATCTCCCGTGATCGTGGGCAGCAACTGTCTCGTCGAATGGCGACTGGGCATGCTGTTCAGTAATGCTTGTGTGTAGGGATGGCACGGACTTGTGAAGAACGAACTCACGTCGGCGACCTCTACCAATTCGCCAGCGTACATCACTCCGACCCGATCACATACTTGGGCGACGACACCCAGGTCGTGGCTCACGAAGACAATGGCCAAACCTAATTCGCGTCGCACTTGCATCAACAAACTCAGAACTTGAGCCTGGATAGTTGCATCGAGCGTGGATGTTGGTTCATCAGCGAGTAGAATCTCGGGCTTGGCCGACAGCGCAGCGATGGAAATGAGCAGGCGCTGCAGTTGGCCACCGGAGAACTCATGGGGGTAGCCTCCGAGGCGCTCCGCAACCGCGCGCAAGCCGACCTGCGACAGGATCTGTGCAATCGGCGTGCTGCGATTCCCCTCGTGAACTTGTCTCCGATCGATCAGCCTGTGAAGTTGCGTGCCAACCCGAGCCACAGGGCTAAGTGAGCTCATGGGCCGTTGAGGAATCATGCTGATGGAGACCCCGCGCAGCCGCCGCATTTCCTCACGTTTGAGTTGCGTAAGCTCCGTGTCGTGGAATCGTATCGAGCCGCCGAGGATCGCGGCTCGCGCCGGCAGCAGGCCGATTATCGACATGAGTAGCGTGCTCTTTCCGCTGCCGGACTCGCCGACGATCCCCAAAATCTCGCCCCGGGTGAGCTCCAAGGACACGTTCCGAACGGCGCGAACCAAGTGTGTACCCCGCCGGTAACCGACTTGCAGGTTATTGACAACCAGGGTAGGTTCTGCGATGACCCCCCCAGTCATGGACGTTAAGACAACTTGGCCAGGTACAACTGGAGGCGGTTCAGTGGCAGCTGCGCGAGCGGCAGCGAAAGCGCCTTGTTGTAAGCGACGACGAATTTGGGATAGACCGGCTGGATCTGGCCAACTTTGTCTACGATTATTTTGTTGCCAGCCTGCCAGGCTGCGACGCGTGCGTCAACTGTACTCGCGGCTCGTGCCTGATTTATCGCGGCGTCTTCTTCAGGGTAATGGAATCCGAAGAAGTTAGCCGGGTTGACGTCCGATGTAATGAAGAGTTGGGCGTCGGGATCGCGGCCATACGCCATCCCGTCCAAAGTGAAGAAGGCAAGGATGCCGAAGTTCTCGGCTATCGCACGGTTGACAAGCTCGCCAATATCGACCAAAACCAGATTCATTTTGAAGCCAACGGCGGCAGCGTTTGACTGAATGATGACGGCTGCATCTTTTGAATACCCGTCGGCCACAGAGATGTAGTCGAATTCAATTTTGGAGCCTGCCGAAATACCCGCTGCCTGAAGCAGCTGTTTCGCTTTGTCTGGCTGCGGGGCCGCAGTGTATGGGGAGTATGAAGAATCGTAGCCGAGGAAGCCGGGGCCAATGGGGCCTTGGCCGATGAGAGCATGTCCGGCAAAAACCGCGTCTCGGATTTGAGCACGATCAATGCAGTAGGCAAACGCTTGGCGGACTCGGACGTCGTTGAACGGAGGTTTTCCACTGTTTGGAAGGATGTGCCAGTCGTATGGGCACGGAGCCTCCGCGACACGAATGTTGGGAGATTTCTGCAGCGTCACTATGTCGCTGTAGTTCGGGGTAGGCAAGACGGTTGAATCGCCGCGAATGAGATTCACAAGACGGGCGCCCGATTCGCCAACGAACCGGAAAACGATTTTTGGAACCGCAGGCGGGCCGTTGCGGTAGTTGTTATTAGCCTTGAGGGTTAGCGAGGTGCCGACTTGGCGAGTATCGAACATGTATGGGCCCGTGCCCATGATGGCGTCCTTCCTGTCGATGTAGTCCTTGTGCATAACAAAGATGGCGGCGACTTTGTCGATGAAAATCCCAAAGGGAGAAATGAACGAGACTCTGATGGTCGTGTCATTAACCGCAACAGCATTCTTGAAGAGAGCCAAGTGGCCGCCCCAGGTACTCGCGGGGTTGGATTTAGCTGCGTTGAGGGTTGCCGCTACATGATCCGCGGTCAACGCATCCCCGTTGTGAAACTTGATCCCCGGCTTGATTGTTATTTCCTGAGTGAGGTCGTCGATCACTTTCGGAAAATCGGTCGCCAGGGAGGGGACCACATTGAGGCTGTCGTTCCATGTGTAAAGCTTCTCCTGAACTTGGTCCAGTATCCAGTCGATGTACTGAGCGTTTTGCTGAAGGCCATTGAGGGTCGGCGTCTCAAGTTCAAGGTCGACTGTAATCGTGTCGCTTTTGGCGGAACTTGAGCTCGATCCAACATTGCAAGCTGCCAGCGCTACGCCAACAGACCCGAGGCCCATCAGCTTCAAGAGCTGCCGTCGCGATAGCGCACCACCGTTGATGAAGTCGGTTAGAGATTCGTCGATCCGTTCAATCATCGCAGCGCCTCCAACCGGGTGAGCCCGGAGCTAGACAGAAGGGCAGGCGACAGGAGCATTTTGGCTCCCGGGGCCCGAACTAGGGTTCAAGTGTCTGACAAATTCAGGGCATTGTCAATGGAGCCGCTGGACGCTCGACGAGTCGGACGGCGCTCATGAAAGCCAAGGCTGCCAGCGTCGGCGCTTCTAAGCTCGTCGGCGCCGACCCCCTTCTTTCGGGCGAGCCTCGGGCGATCGGATGCCGTGTCCTATCGCCAACATCCCTTGAACCAAGGGGAGATCCTTTCAACACGCCGGAATCGCTCTTCGCGCGGCACAATACGTCAGACGTCGATTGTCAGACATTGACACCTACGGCCGGAGGGCAGATGATGGGAGTCGCGGTTCGGGAGTGCTTTTCCCGCCCGCCGGCGGGCACTCTCCAGAGTGATTCGGAGACCTGGGAGGTGTAGGTTGTCAATGGCTGATACCGAGCGGCGGGAATCCCCGACTGCCGACAACAAGCGGCGGATATCGATGTATCGAAAGATGGCTGAAGCCAAGCTCTTCGAAGAAGAGCTCCATGCACTTCTGACGAGCGGCCAGCTAGACGCCCACTTCTTCTTTCAACGGGGCCAGGAAGCGATAGCGATCGCGACTGGTGCCTCGCTGCGGAAGGACGATTACCTAGTCACAAACTACCGCACTCTCGCAGACCAGGTAGGCAAGGGCGTTGACCTATATAAGGTTCTAGCTGAAATCTACGGTCACGAAGATGGATACTGCCGCGGTCGGGGCGGAACGATGCACTATATGGATTGGAGCCTGCATACGCTCTCGACCGGCATCATCGGCGGGGGCATGGTTATTGCTGTCGGTCTTGGGATGGCTGCCAAGTACAGCGGTTCCGACGCTGTCGTGGTATCGGTCTTCGGAGAGGGTGCTACGAATCACGGGTCGTTCCATGAAGCGATGAACCTCGCGAGTCTGTGGGACAGCCCGGTCATCTTCGTCTGCCAGAACAACGGCTATGCAGAGATGACTGCGCAACGAGACCATCAGAAGAAAGTCAACGTCGCCGAGCGTGCCAGCGCATACGACATCCCAGGGCAGACAGTGGACGGCAACGATCCAGACATCTGCTACGAAGCGATTTCAAGCGCTGTTGCGAGAGCGAGGGCCGGCCTGGGACCTACATTCGTCGAAGCCAAGACATACCGTTTCCTCGGTCATGTCATTGGTGATCCGATGCTGTACATGCCACCCGGCGAGCTGGCAGACCGACGCCAAAAGGACCCGGTGCCCCAATACCGAGCACGCTTACTTCATGACGGGACCGCCTCTCCAAACGAGTTAGACGCGATCGATCGTGAGATCCGCGAGTCAATTACCCGGATCTTCGAGAAGGCGATTACGGGGCGTGAGGCCCCGCTCACGACTCTAACTAACTACGTGTACGCGGATAACTCCTATTTCTAAGGCGTGAGCGATGGAGGCATTCAAATGGCGATAACCGAAAGCGCGACCCGTGTCTTGACCGTTAAAGAAGCTATCTCGGAAGCGCTACACGAAGAGATGGTGCGCGACAAGCGAGTAATCCTACTGGGCGAAGACATCCAGGATCCAGCGGGCGGTGTATTCAAGGTGACCCTCGGCTTCTCCACCGAGTTCGGTCCAGAGCGCGTCAGGGCCACGCCCATAAGCGAAATGGCGATCGTCGGTGCGTCGGTAGGTGCCGCGCTTGCCGGCTTGCGGCCAGTTGCCGAGATCATGCTGATTGACTTCCTCGGAGTCTGTATAGACCAGATCTACAACCACGCGGCCAAGCTCCGCTTCATGTCGGGAGGGCAGGTGAGTGTGCCCCTTGTGATACGGACTGAGTCTGGCGGGGGCGCTAGCTTCGGCGCTCAGCACTCGCAGAGCTTAGAGGCGTGGCTGTGCCACGTACCGGGCATAAAGGTGGTGATGCCATCGACGCCTTCCGACGCGAAGGGCTTGATGATCGCTGCCATACGCGATGACGATCCCGTCGTCTTTATTGAGAACATGTTCGTCTACCAGGCTAAAGGTGACTGCCCTCGGGGTGAGCACTTAGTGCCTATCGGAAAGGCGGCTGTACGCAGAGCAGGTTCAGACTGCACAATCGTCGCGTGGGGCAGGATGGCGCTTGAAGCACCAATCGCGGCAGAAGAACTAGCCGCTGAGGGCATCGAGTGCGAGGTTATCGACCCGCGTTCGCTGGTACCTCTCGATGTCGAAGGAATAGTGACGTCCGTGCGAAAGACGGGGCATCTAGTAGTGGCCCATGAAGCCGTAGAGCGAGGTGGGTATGGGGGTGAAATTGCGGCGCTTGTGCAAGAGCGGGCGTGGGATCGGCTCAAGGGGCCCATCCTGCGTGTCGGGGCAATGAGCACCCCAATCCCATATGCGCACGACCTCGAATTCGAAATGCTTCCACAGCGTCGGGACATCGTTGCTGCGGTACGTAAAGCGGTGGGCTCGAAGCCTCGGCAGCATTAGTTTCTCATTCGTACGCTACGTGAGTCAGGAATGGATCGAGATGAGAATGCCTCACATGGGCGTATCCATGCGGGAGGGTACAATCGTTCGTTGGTTCAAAGCTGTAGGGGATACCATCACCAAAGGTGAGGTGCTGCTCGAGATTATGACTGATAAGGTTGAGATGGAGATCGAGTCACCGTATAGCGGAGTGGTTACCGAAATACTGGCGCAGGAGGGTGAGGTCGTGCCGTGCCTCGAGCCGATCGCGCGAATTCGGCAAGAATCCAATCGCTAGTCGAGTGCGGTTGCCGCGTGTGACGGCGCCAAGGCTGGCTTACGAGGAGGTCGCCCACCAGCTACGCGCGATGATCCTCGCCGGCGA
>Ga0207646_10001900_pt1 | contig 25150 bp, 22 predicted proteins | sample KBSK5502metaG_FD_184343 | JGI IMG/M metagenome (GOLD analysis project Ga0207646, IMG submission 184343) | Corn, switchgrass and miscanthus rhizosphere microbial communities from Kellogg Biological Station, Michigan, USA - KBS K5-50-2 metaG... | ecosystem: Host-associated > Plants > Roots >...
CACGAGCGCCGCCGCTGCTTCCTGCCGCACATCCTGTGTTCTGTCATTGAGCGCCGCCACCAATGGCTCGATGGCACGCGCATCACCGATCTTCCCCAGTGCCGTCGCTGCCCTCTCCCGCACCTGACGATCCTTATCCTTGAGCGCCGCAATCAGTGGCTCGATGGCGCGTGGCTCTTTAACTTCGCCCAGTTTTTGTGCTGCTCTCCTTCTTGTCTCTGAATCGCTTGATTTCAACTGCCGCAATGTCCACCAAAGCATAGTGCACCTCCTTTCGGCTCCTTCACTCGCTTGCCGATACAGGCCAACGGGTCAGCGTCTCAAGCGCAACGCACACCTTGGTCGGCCAATCTTTGCCAAAGTTATCAACCAATACGTAACGCTGATGGCCGCTCCACGCGCGAGCGCACAGCCGATCAATCTCCGCCGCCTGCTCAATCGTTTCAGGCCGGTGCGCGTCGGGCCAGCGGCGATAGCAGCCTTCAGCGCCAATTGCCGCCGTCTGCAAATGAATCACGCCCCAATAGCGCCGATAATGTTCCTCCCGACTCATTCCAGTCGCATCAAAGAACTCACTTTCATCCCAGCCATTGCGCAGCCAGTAGGCCAGCGCATCCAACGTCCCACGATGGCACAGCAACACCTGCTGCGGACTGGCGGCTGCTGCGCAAATCTCTTCGAGCGCGATCTGAAGCTGCACCACTGCCTGCTGAAAACTTGGCTGGCGGCCATCCAGCCCGGCTTGAAACAGCAGCGGCGCAGCTTCGGGAACGAGTATCCACCGCTCGCCGCGTAGGTCAACGGCGTGCAGTTCGCGCAGCAAAGTAGTCTTGCCGCCGCACGGCCCGCCGGTCAGCACGATGCGCGGACAGCCGGTCATATACTTGCGATCAGATTGAGAGTGTGTGCTGTGCGGCGAAAGCTGATCGTATCAAGCCGCCGCGAAGTCGGTATACTGCCGCATCTCCGGTTCGTGGAAGGCGAGCACGATGTCTTCGTTGGGGACACCAGCTTCCACCAATTCAGTGGCAATGCCATCCTCCGTCCAGTCCTCTTCGATCCAGAACTTGCCATCACGTATCCGCGCGAAGACTGTAATGCCATCAATACGTTCCCTGCCTGACCAGCCCACCGCGAGCCACAGGTAATTATCCCGTTCCTCGTCAATGACAAGCTCCGTCTCCACGCCGGGAATCGGCTGCCGGTTGACCAGTTCGAGATGCCGGGTCAGAATTTGTTTGAGCAGTTGACGATACTTGGCTACCTTATCCATGTGACGATTTCCTCCGTTTCCAAATTGACGACCAACAGCGCAAGCTGAAATCTTTCGGCAATCGCTTGCACGGCTTTCTGGCGAAAGTATTTGGCATATATCTGATGATCGATGGCGAGGTACAGCTTGCGGTCGGGCGCGGTGAGTTCGAGCAGGCCGAGATAGAGATTGTATTGACCGAGTGCGAGTTTGAAATCCTGGGTACGTGAATGGCCGATGAAGCTTTTGATTTCAACGACTATTTTGCGGCCTGCGCGTTCGGCGGCAATCGTGCGTTCCGCTGCGAGATCGGCCTGCACGATCATCTCTTCGTACCGAATAGTGTAGGGATCGGCCGTGATCGTCCAGCCATCTTTGATGAGCGCGTTTTTCACTCCACTGTGAATTGAGTCCAGCCTCGCCATATCGAGAGTATATGACTGCCAGTCTCATCGTCACAACCGGTAATGAACCTTCTTCCTCAACTTCGCATCCTCCACATCCACATTCTGCAACCGCAGGCTGACGTCGGCACTCAAATCGAGCCCGGCGCTCTCGCCACGCTTCAACTTCGGATAGCCCGCTGCCGCAATCATCGCCGCGTTGTCGGTGGTATAAATCGGAGAAGGGATATAAGCAGGTACTTTTACTTCTTCAGCCAATTGCTTGACGGCCTCGCGTAATTCGCTGTTACAGGCCACGCCGCCAGCCAAGATCAAGGTCCGCGGCTGGCGCTCTTCGGCAGCCTTGCGCAAGCTGCGGACGAGTGCACGGACGACAGCATTCTGGAAGCTCGCGCAGAGGTCGAGGATCGCCGGCAACGGGTTGTTCACATCCGCCACGGGCTCGATTTGATTCTCACGCACGTAACGGAGCACCGCCGTCTTCAGGCCGCTGAAGGAGAAGTCGAGCTTGCGCTGCTCGTCGTTGATTTGAGCGAGTGGAAAGATAATCGCGCGTTTGTTGCCGCGCCGAGCGAGGCGGTCGATCACGGGACCGCCGGGGTAGCCGAGGCCGATGAGCTTGGAGACTTTATCGAATGCCTCGCCCGCCGCGTCGTCGCGGGTGCGGCCGATGAGCTTATAGCGCTCCGGCGCGGGGATGAGAAAGAGGTTGGTGTGGCCGCCCGAGACGATGAGCGCGAGCGCCGGGTATGCGGGCGGCGGGTACTCGAAGGCCACGGAGTAGACGTGGCCTTCGATGTGATTGACGCCGACGATGGGTTTCTTGAGCGCGAAGGCGAAAGCTTTGGCGTAGTTGATCCCGACTAAGAGCGAGCCGACGAGGCCGGGGCCTTGGGTCACGGCGAGGCCGTCAACATCTACCGGCTTAATGGCTGCTTGATTGAGCGCGGCATCGACGACGCCTTCGATCTTCTCCAGGTGCTCGCGCGAGGCGAGTTCGGGGACCACGCCGCCGTAGCGCTGGTGCGTGGCGATCTGCGAGGCGATGACGTTGGAGAGCACCTGCGTGCCGTCCTCGATCACGGCCGCCGCCGTCTCGTCGCATGAACTTTCGATCCCGAGGGTGAGCATTTTACTGGTCAGTGGTCAGTGGTCCGTCGTCAGTTGTTGATCAGAGAAACCAGTCTCCAACTCTACCATGAAATTAGCATCAGCCATGGGCCACCGGCTACTGACCAATGACCAACGACCAATGACCACGGGCCATTCAAGCTGCTGCGCCTGTGGGGGCCTCGCGGTCGGCTTTCTCTCCCGCCGCCGGTTGCCGCCGGATGACCACCAGCGTGCGGTCATCTTTCGGCGTCTCTTTCGTCGGCTTGGAGCAGTCGAAGACGCGGTAGCAGAGCGTGTTCACTTCGGCATGGCTGAACTGGTCGGTCACGCGCGAGACTTCTTCCACGCCCTGGTCGCGGTCCGCCGTCAACTCGGCGTAGAGGCCGTCGGTGTAGACGAGCAGCAGGTCACGCGCCTGGAAAGTGACTGTTGACGGGGTGAATGCCGCTTGCTCTTGCGCCCCGACCGGCGCTGAGGTGACGGGGAGCCGGGTCTGCTCGCGCTTGCTCAACTGGATGGTCGGCAGATGCCCGGCGTTGACGTAATGCAACTCCTCGCCCTCCCATTGCGCTAACACGCAGGTGAACTGCCTGGCGCCGTGGGATTGCTGCCAGAGGGCGGCGTTCAGCTCTTCGAGGATGCGGGCGAGGCTCGATTCGCGCAGCACGATTCGTGAAAGCGTGGTGTGGAGATGCGCGACGGCGATGGTCGCGGCGATGCCCTCACCGCCCAGGTCGCCGACAACGACCAGCGGCCCGTGCGCGGTCTCAAAGACGTTGTAGTAGTCGCCGCCGGTCACAAGCCCGGCTTCATGTTTGGCGACGACCCAGAGGCCGGGGGTGGGCGGAATCTCGCGCGGGAGGATGCCCTCTTGGATGGCGGAGGCGAGTTCCGTTTCCTTCTCTTTCGCGCCGAGGTCATAGGCCTCCTGCGCGGCGTCGGTGACGGCGTCGATCAGGAGACTCTTCGGCTTCCACGCGACGAGGGCCGTCACGACCGTCATCGCAATCAACATGACGAGTCTGACGAATGGGAAGCCCACGGCCAGGCTCGCGATGATCGTGTAGAAAGCGGCGGCATAGATCCCCGCCTTCACCACCAGGCTGACGCGGTAGCGCATAGCCGTCATGGCCAGGACCGGGGAGTAGCAGAAGAAGATTTCAGCCGCGTGAGTGGCGAATAATCCCGTCCACCAGCAAAGCAGCAGGCCGAGATTGATGATCGTCAGGTCAATGCCCGTCGTCTTCGCCACCATCGACGCTGAAAACTCGCGCTTCAGCCGATACCCAATGGCGATCGACGCGATTAACCACAGCGCGGCGAGCGTCAGGTAGATGTAGACGGCCGGGGAGGCGTTGAGCCACGACCACGCGGCGGCACCGCCGAAGGTGACGGCCAACCACAGGCGTAATTTATTCGCCCAGCCTTCCGAGGCGCACGCCTGCTGATCGAACGCGGCCTCCACCTGTTTCGGGATCTTATTCTTCACTTGTCTCATGGCAACGGGGTCCTTGTTCGATAAATCGGTGCCGTACGGGGAGCGTCAGCGGCCTGATGCTTCCGTCAAGAGCCATCTGCGCGAGCCGCAGGTCGCTCACGCTCCCCGTACGGCACCAGTGTTACGTGTTTTGATTTAGCTGAACCTGCCAGTCGAAATCGGTTCTATACCATACTGCAACCGCCCGGATTTCGTCAAAACCCGGGTGAGCCTGTCCCGCGACCTGTCAGGTTGCGGTTGGCTCGGCAGGCGCTACTTGCGGGAGCAACCGCAACCTGACAGGTCGCGGGACACTTCTTCCTTAGCTCACTGCCGAGGTTGGTGAGCAACTCTGTGATTTCATGCTAGCTCAAGCGGAACGAGTGGTCGGTGAGATATTTCCACCCTTCATCGCCGATGAGGTCGAGCGACGAGAGGCCGTCTTGCTCGGTCCCTGGGTAGACGTAAATGCCGTCGCGCTCGATCACGCGCGGGTCGAGCGCCCGGACGGCGTCGAGTAGTTCCGCGAACGTCTCGGCTTTCCAGTACTCGGACTCGTCACAACCCTCGACCACTCCGCGGAAGGGCGCGGCGAGTTGCGCGTAGGTCGGCCGGAATTGATAGTCCCCCACGTCGTCCGCGACCGGCTCATCGCGGTTGTCGATGATCATCATGAGGGTGACGATCAGGTACTCTTTCTCGTCGGAGAAGCGGTGCAGGCGGTCGACCTCTCCGCCCAGTTCTTCGGGCTCGGTCGCCATCGAGGCCTCGACCTCGTTGCGCCACTGGTTGAAGGTACTGATCGCAGTCTCAGCCTCGGTGTAGTAATCCCAGTAGCCGTACTCCCAGGCGTATTGGTTTTCGGTGAGCAGCGCGGCGACCGATTTCATGAAACGCCGCTTCTCCTGGGCCGTGTCGGTCTCGTCTTCGCCCTCGACCAGCCGGGCGAGTTTGGCGCGCAGTTCGTCCCCGCCGAAGACTTGAATGACTAGTTGAATGCCGAAGAAGAGCGCGCGCTGGTCATCTTCCTGGCGGGAGCGCCCGCCGAGAAATGAACGCCGGGCTTGATTGATCTGCCCTTGATTTGCCGGCCGTCGCGCCAGGTAGATTCCGCCGATGAACAGCGCACCGAGCACCAGCATGACGAGCAGATAAGCGGCCGTGCTCATCAGTAGCAATCCGAAGATGATCATTCGCACCTCACATCACAGTTCGGAGCTGAGACGGGCAGTATCACTCTGAACTCATTATCACTGTCTTCCCTCTCGCGCCCCACCGAGATCACCGCGCATACTTCAGTTCTGTTTTGGCGATGCGGATTAAGAGTCGCAACGCGTCGTTGACCGATTGCTCGTCGGGAAATACCTCGGCCACATCGGGCGCGAGATGGATGGTCGTGGGATGCGCTTTTTTATGACCTGGGCCACGCGCAATAATATTCTCCGGGCTAAAATCGTACTCGGCTCGCATGTCCTCATCGTCTACTCTATTTGGCTGCTTCTTCATATGCTCTCCGCTCTCGACGGCTCGCCTTGCGTGCGCTAATCAGGCGAATTGTGGCAGGTCGCTCAGTATAGACAACGACCAGCAAGCGATTTTGATTTGACTCGCCCATGATAACATATCGATTTTCCTGGGCTGAGTGATCAGGGTCTGAGATCACCAAAAATAATGGGTCATCAAATACAGTTAGGGCTTCATCAAATGAGACCCTGTGATTTTTGAGATTCTGATCAGCTTTATTTGGATCCCACTCATATCGTCTGTGCTCTCCATCGTTCATTCACCCTCCAAACCACCCGCCGCTACGCCCGTAGGAGCCCGAGCGCCCAGACCGTGTGCCCGTCACGCGCCCCCCCGACATGCGGACGCTGGTCCGGCCGAATCCGCTCGGTTTGGTCTTGCCGATGCCGCGCCCGCCGCCGATGCGCGTGCCGCTGAAGAGCGTCGGACGGGAGACCGGGCTATAGGCCGGCGGTTGAAAAGGCGGCGGCGATGATGGCCGTGGGAGCGTGACGGTGTTGCCGCCGCGCACAATCACTACCGACGGGCCGGGGCGGTAGTAGTAATGGTTGTAGAACCACCAGTGGTAGAAGGGTGAGCCGCCATAATAGTAATGGCGCTCTTGGACCACGGTCTGGGTGCCGCCCGTCGCCCTGGCCTGCACCGGCTCATCGACCGGCTTGAAGTCCGAGAGGCGCAGCAGGCGCACTCCGATCCCGTTCTTCTTCAATTCCACGAAGTCGTCGTTGAGGTCGTCCAGCTCCTGCGCCTGACTCTCGTCCTTGACCACGTAGATCAGGTTCGCGACGCCGCGCTGTTTGAGCTGGTCGGAGGACGGGAGCTTGGCCAGGTAACGATTGTCGAACTGCGTCTCTTCGTCCTTGTAGGCGCTGAGCCGCTGGTTATCGAGCAGCAGAAGGGCCGGGGCGTGAGCGGGCAGCTTGGCTTTCTTCTCCTCCACCTCGTGGGCGTAGAAGAGCATGGCCCCCACTGTCTCGTGCGAGCGCACGACGCCGAGCGGGTGCGGCCAGTTGTCGAAGGTCGGGATGAGTTGCGCTGTGTCGGCCAGGGCAGCGCCTAAGGCGACCGAGGCCGGGCCGCCGAGGTCCGCGACCATCAGCGTCTGTGCGGCATTCTGCGCCTGCCGGAGCAACTCGCGCAGGCCTTGGGCCCGCTCGTAAGTCTCGGCCATCTCCGGCGTCCGGATGGCCTTCATCTGCGAGCGCAGCGAAGCTTGCGAGAGGCTCTGCACCAGCGTCGGCACATAGAAAGGCTGCCACTCACTGCCCGGCGGCTGGTAGGCGGCGATGAGCCGGTCGGGGTCGAGATAGGCGCTCCAGTCGGTGCGGCGCTGGCTGTCGGTGGCGATCAATCCCGCGGCGGGGAAGATGAGCTGGCGGCCGGGGGAGCCGACATCCCAGCCCTCCTTTTTTTGTAATTCGAGGGATTCGAGCGAGACCTCTGATTCCGAACTGCTGGTGACTTTATAGAGCGTCAGCCCGGCCATACTCAGCACCGAGGCCCAGGCCACCCCCTTGCCGATGCGACGGGAGGCCGAGCGGCGCGAGATGTGATCTTTGAACCACCCCGCCATCGGCCCGCCCGAGGGGGCCGTACCGTAGGTGGATCGCTTGATGAGCGTCTGCTTCTTTTTGCCCATAGCTAAAAACAGTAGGCAGTAGGCAGTAAGCAGTAGGCAGTGAAAAGCTATTTGTTTCTAGCCTGCCTACTGCTTACTGCCTACTGCCTACTACCTTAATTCAGCGAGCCAACCTTGTCGCCCTCTTTGCGGGGTTGGATGTTGAAGTCATCGACCACGAACGACTCGCCTTTGAGTGAGCGGAAGCCGAAGGTGCCGTAGAGGTAACTGTTCTTGGTCTCGGTCGTGTCGGTGAAGACCCCGAGGTCATTGCGCTCGCCCGTGGCATTCGAGGTGATGGCGTGCTCGATCTTGTGGCCGCGGACGGAGACATCGATGGTGTAGGAGTCTTTCTGATTGAGGTCGGCCAGCACGGGGATCGGGGTGCTCACTTGCGTCAACTGGCCATCTCGGACGAGGTAGGTGTAGAACTTTCTCGGCGTCTCGGACTTCGGGCCGGCGAGGTGGAAGAGGTAGTAATTGCGGCCGGTCTTGTCGACGCGCAAGGCCCAGGTGGCGCCTTTGCCGTCCGGCAGCCAGATCGTGAAGTTGGCGTCGAAGTCGCGGTAGAGCGTCCCCTTGGGCGTGCCGAGCCCCTCGCCGCTCACCACCAGCTTGCGGTTGATCTTGCCGTTCGGCAGGCGGTCGTCGCGCAGCCGCCAATCGGGCGGCGCCATCCACTGCGACAGGTCATCGAAGAGGTCCGAGACGCCCGCGGAGGTCACGACGGGTTCAAGCGAGACGTTGATGGTGCGGGCGCCGGGCGTCAGTTGTTCGCGGCGCGACCAGGGCTCGTAGCCGAGGAGTTCGACCGCAATCGTATGCTCGGAGGCGGCGGCGAGTTGGTAGTTGATCGTCACGGTGCCATCGGCCTGCACTTGCCCGCGCTGTTCGCCATCAATCAAGACGGTGGCGCCAGGCAGGGATCGCAGCGTGAGTCGAGCAACTTTGGTCAGCTTCACCGCATAGGAGACCGCATCGCCGGCTTCAAGTTTGCCGAGGTCTTCGCGGAAGTCGTTGTACTCCGGGTGCCGAATGGTCAGCGTGTGAGTGCCCGCCGCCAGGTCTGCAATCGTCACGGCGCCGCTCTTGTCGGCCGTCGCACGCGGCTGTTCATCGATCAGAACCTGAGCGTCGGGCGGCAGATTCCGCAGCTTCAGCACGGCGGATCGCGGCTTGAGTTCGAGCCGCACGGTGTCGCTGGCCTGAAGCACTTTGGATTTGCCTTCGGCGCCGGTGTAGCCCGGCGAGTCGGCCTTGATGCGGTAGGCGCGATTGCGCGGCAGGGTGAATTCAGCCTGGCCGGTTTCGTCAGCTTCCTTCTCCGCGATCGAGCGGCCGGCGGCATCTGCAACCACGACCTTGCCGGAAATTTTCGGGTCCAGCACGACCACCAACACCCCTTCGGTCGGCTGCTTGGTGACCGTGCGGATGACGACCTTCTCGTTGGCGGCGCGCTCGCGCGGCTTCTCGACCGTGTACTCGCGCTGCGCGAAAGTGACTGCAGCGCCCGCCAGCGCCCAGCACCCGGAGAGCAGCGAGGCCAAGAGCCATCGCCGAAGACTCACCACCTGAGCGCGTTTGGAAGCAGAGGGAGACAAGGCAGGGTACATCTGTAGAGCGTTCATGTCGGATCGAGGCTCAGTTGGCATCCTTCGCGCAACGAAAGCCGATGAAGTTGTTGGTCGTCGTCGGACGATAGAAGAAGCGGTCGGTCGCGATCTGCTCCTTGGCCGGGGTATTGAAGGCCCCGCCGCGCACGATCCGGTTGCCGTCATCGGGCTTGGCTTGGCTCCCCGGGTACGGCTTGTACTCGGTCGCGGTCCACTCGGCCACATTGCCCGCCAGATCGAGCACGCCGAAGGGGCTGGCCCCGTCCGGATAGCTCCCGACGCTGCGCGGCTTGCCGTAGCCGTCCTCTTTAGCATTCGAGAATTTCGGCTTCCACTCGTTGCCGTAAGGATACAACAGACCTTCCTTGCCGCGCGCGGCGAACTCCCACTCCTCTTCGGTCGGGAGCCGCTTACCCGCCCACTCCGCGTACTCTTTGGCGTCGTACCAACTCACATTGACGACCGGGTGATTGGCTTCGCCCACCGGGTAGGTGTTGTTCGCCCAGTGGCTCGGCGGCTGGTGACGCGTCTGACGCACGAACTCGGCATACTGCTCGTTGGTGACTTCGGTCTTATCAATATAGAACGGCTTGACCGTCACCGCATGGACCGGCCGCTCGTAATCTGTGCCGTCCTCGCGCCCCATCTTAAACTCGCCGCCCCGGATGAGCAGCATCCCGGCGACATCGGCCGGCCCTTTATTGCCCGAGACCGGCTGATTAGATGAATCGGTGACGACCGGCCGGGTCAGTTTGTAGGCGGCGAGTCCCGCCGCCAAGAGCACCAAGACTGCAATGCCGGCGATGATCGGGGTCTTGGACTTCACCGGCACGGTGGTCCCAATCGTGCCGGCCCCGCCAAAGCCGTTATCGCTCTCAGCCGGGATCCTGAGCGGAGAGTTGTTGAGCGTGGCGACACTGGCCGGGCTCGGGGCAGTGCTGGCCGCGCCAGCAGTGCCGACCGTGCCGAACCCCGCCGGAGCGGCGCCCCGCCCGCTCCGGTCGGGTTGAATCACGGTCTGGCGCCCGCCGGGCGTGGAATTGCGCAAGGCCCCGGCGGCCGTGCCCGTCTGCTCAAATTCCTCGATCGCGGTCAAGAAATCGCGCGCCGTCTGGAAGCGGTCGTCGGGGTCTTTCTCGAGCGCTTTGAGCATGATCTTTTCCAGCTCTGAGGAGATGGCCGGGTAGAGCGACGAAGGCCGCGGCACCGGCAACTCGATGTGGCCGCGGCGGACCTCGTAATCGGAGGTCCCATTCCCGTCGTCCTCAAACGGCACGCGGCCCGTCAGCATCTCGTAGAAGACCACGCCCAGCGAATAGATGTCCGAGCGCTGGTCGAGTTCGCGCCCGCGGGCCTGTTCGGGGCTCATATATTCGGGCGTCCCGGGGTTGAAGCCCATCTGGGTGCCGCCCTTGACGCCGCGCACTTTGACGATACCGAAGTCGGTGACTTTGACCAGGTCATCCGGGGTGACCAGGATGTTGGCCGGCTTGAGGTCGCGGTGAATGATGCCCTGGTGCTTCTCGCCCGAGGGGTCGGCGTAGATGAAGTTGTGCGCGTAGTCGATGGCGATGAGCACCTGTTTGAAGAGCTTGATGGCGCGGGCGGCGGCGATGGGGCCGGTCTCCTGCTGGATCATCTTGCGCAGGTCGCGGCCCGGCACGTACTCCATGACCATGCAGGTCGTGTCTTCGGTCGCGATGAAGTCGTAGACCCGGACGATGTGTGAGTTGTCGAGCTGCGATTGAATGTAGGCCTCACGCTCCAGGCGCACGCGCAGGTGCTCGATCTGGCGCGAGCTGAATTCCTCGGTGCGGATGGTTTTGATGATCACCTCACGCGCCAAGCGCGTGTGCCGGCCGAGGTAGAGTTCACCCATCCCGCCCTCACCGAAGCGGCTGACTACTTCATAATTCCCGATGGTACGTCCGAGCATATTCGCTTGCGGATGGTGGATGGCGGATGGCGGACTGGAGCGGCTGCTTCATTCCGCCATCCGTCATCCGCAGTCCTAACCAGTAGTCTTTTTGAAATTCAGGATACAATCTTGTTCGCGCAGACTCACAAGGAGCGAGAAGTTGCCGATCCGCACGCGGTCGCCGTCTTTCAGCGGCGCCGAATCTATCCGCCGGTCGTTGAGATATGTCCCGTTGGCGCTGCCGAGGTCAGAGATGATGTACTGCCCGTCGCGCCGTTCGACGGCGGCATGCTGGCGCGAGATATTATCGGCCTCCAGCACCAGGTGATTGTCTTCGCGGCGGCCGAGGGTGATGCGGTCCTCGCTGAACGGCTGGGTGACGCCTTCCTCCAGCCCCTTGACCACGATGTGAGGCTTGATGCTGACGAAAGGCGCGGAGAGGTGCGGGGTCGTCGCCTTCGAGGCCAGCGTCTTGGTGGCAGCGCCCGAGGGCAAGTTGGCGATCAGGATGTTCTGCCCGACGCGGATCTGGTCGCCGTCGTGCAGTTGCACCTGGCTGATGCGCTGGCCGTTGACGAACGTCCCGTTGCGGCTGCTGTCAACTATGAAGTAAGCCGTCCCCCACTTCGTGATCGAGCAATGGCGCCGCGAGACCGTCTCCCCGTCCAACACCACCTCGCAATCCTCGCCGCGCCCGAGGGTGTTGTTCTTCTTCGCCAGCACCAAGCCCGTCCGGCCCAGACACGGCCCGCCAGCGAAGGTTAAGCAAAGCTCGCTTTCGGGGGAACTGATCGTAATACGGCTCTTGGTGGCTGACATAAGGATTTCGGGTTCCCGGCAACGAGCGAAATCTGAACGCCTTTGAACCACAGCTTGTTTATGAATGTTCACCGTCTTCCTATTAATCTTGGGCTGTACCTGCGTGAGACCCCGGCGGCTCGGCGAACGCTACGCACGAAAGAAAACATAGATTATCACGAGACCCAAGCTTTTTCTAGCAATTACTAGCTGTGGGGGCACGGCCACGGTCCGGCCAGATGAGGCGGCGGAGGACGGCACTGGCTGTTAGGCGTTTTTTTTCACGATTTAGTGATCAAGGTAGTTGACTCCCCCAAAGAAGAACGCTACAATCCCGGTCGCAAGGCGCGAGTCCTCTGCTTCTCCAGATAGTAATTAAAGAAGTTCCTTTCGCGTCTTGAACCTGACAGAGTTCCACAGCCGGCAAACTGTGGCTATCTTTAAAGTAGCATCACAGCAGGATCATCCCGTTGGTTTCTCACTGGGCAACTGGGTCAAGCGTCACTCAAGTCGGCCTTCGTCTAGCTAGGCAGTAAACTGCGCTCGGCCAATTAACTCCGAGCCAGGAGACTCGCATTTGCCTGCCATAGCTTACGCCGTAGAACCAGGAGAACAGGATGCAAGCCCCACATGACGGTTTATTTAGGCTCCGCCTGACCCTGAGGGTACTTTGCATTTCATCATTATTATTATTTATGATCGGCGCCCGGGCAATCGACGGGCGGACGCAGTTGGCTGCTAGCGCGGCGCTCAGTCGTGGTGTGCAGGCCCTGGAACACGCCGGCACGCCTTTATCTTTGAGCTATTCTTCAAGCGAATCAATTGACACCACCCAGGCCGGCCCTGACTACTCAGGTAGTCTTCAGCCGGCCGGCGATCAACAGTCAGATCAACGACAGCTTTTTACATTTCGCACCTCACCCAACATCAACACCATCACCCCCAGCGGTCACAGTGGACTGAGGGTAGGTTCTGGAATCAATCGCCGCCGAGCGATCAATGCGACCTGCGGCGAGACGAGCCCCCGGAACCACTTCCCACTGATGGGGGCGATGGCGAGGAAGGTCGGCGTCTTGACTGGGGGCGAGAGCCTCCGAGAGGCGACGAGCTTCAATGCCCCGGGATACTTCATCACAGTCCCGGTTTTCCCGCCTGGCTGTTCCAAGGTTAATTCTCCACCCAGGTGGAGCAGCTTGTGATGAAATACGCGGCGCGGCGGCCCTCCCGCCCCTCACTCTTACCTCGCAGGGCCACCGCGATCAACGGTCATCCAGAGCGATGACGGGCTTACAAGCTTGGGATCAATCTGCCAGGGCGCAACTACTCGCCGTAGTTGCGCCCGATTTTATTTTGGCCCGCCGTCAGTTTTCAGCCCCAACCAGCAGCTTCAGAGATTCTCAGGGGGATGTGCCCCGCCGAGGACTGAGGGCCGATTCCTAAAATAATTTATGAAACCTGGAGCGAACTGCGGCGTGCAATAACCTGTGGTATTGCACCCAGGTGAAGTGTGCGCCGCCGCCGGGCGGTGCCGGGCAGTGGGGGGTTCGAAATTCAAGCTGGCTTCAACGCTGATGGGCATGCTATACTGCGCGGGCGATTTAGGGAGTTTTCCTCACCCGGATGATCTCCCCGCACCGATGATCATCAGCAGAACAACCCCCACTTGAAAATCACAGATCGAGAGGCCGAAGCGGGCCAACGCCTGATCGGACTCCAGCACGACTCAAGATGGCAGAGTTTATTTGTAGGCTAGGCACACCCGCGGGCGAGATCGTCACGCGCACCATTGAAGGATTGGCGGAGCAGGAGCTGCGCCAGCGGCTCTCGCAGGAAGGTTACCGCGTCTTCTCCGTCGAGGCGACGGGCCTGGCCGGCGGCCTGCACCTTGGCGGCGGTCGGACGGTCCGCATCAAGCTCGACGACTTCCTGCTCTTCAATCAACAACTGGCCGCGCTCTTACACGCCGGGCTCCCCGTCTTGCAGTCGATCCAGATGCTGCGCCACCGTTCGCCCAACCCGCGCCTCCGCGAGGTGCTCGGCGACGTTGAAGCGCGGATCAAGTCCGGGAGCGCCCTCTCTGAAGCCCTGGCGATCCAGGGTGAGACCTTCCCGAGGATCTACACGGCCTCGATCCTCGCCGGCGAGCGGTCGGGGAATTTGGACGAGGTGCTCCGGCGCTACGTCACCTACACCAAAGCCATCGCCGCGCTGCGCCGCAAGATCCGCGGGGCGCTCACGTACCCGATCATCCTGTTGAGCGCCGCGGTGATTTTGATCACGGTGCTGACGACCTTCGTCATCCCGCAGTTCTCCGCGATTTATGAAAACGTCGGGGCGCAACTGCCGGTCATCACCACGGTCGTGATCGGGATTTCGTCGGCCGTGCGGGAGAACCTCTACTGGCTCGCCCCGCTGCTGCTGCTCGTCGGCGCCGGCCTCTTCTATTGGCGCCGCACTCCCAGCGGTCGGCGGACGATCGATAGCTTCGTCCTGCGCCTGCCGATCATCGGCGACTTGGTCCGGCAGATGACCACCGCTCAGTTCTCCCGCAGCCTGGCGACGCTGCTCGCGGGCGGCATCACCCTGGTCGAGTCCTTCCAGATTTCGCTCGCTTCGGTGACGAACCGCGAACTGCAGCGCGTCACCGAGCCGGCGCTCCAGAAGATCCGCGAAGGCAAGCCGTTCACCGACAGCCTGGCCGCCGCCGGCTGGGTGCCCGAACTCGCGGTCGATATGATCGGCGTCGGCGAGCGCTCGGGCTCGTTGCGTGAGATGCTCGATGAGGTCGCGGGCTTCTACGACGCCGAAACCGAGGTCAAGCTCGGGCAGTTGACGACTTTCATTGAGCCGGCGATTTTGATTACCATGGGCGGGGTGGTCATCACGATCCTGCTCGCCATTTACCTCCCGCTGATCCAGATGGTCGGTAAAGCGGGGACAGTCTGATTGTCATTGGATCGACACAAAGGAAGGATGAACGATGAACGCTGAGCGCTGAATGATAAAGACGCCAGAGGCGCGTTTTTTAGTTCAGCGTTCATCGCTCATCGTTTAGAAAATGCCAGAGATTATTGAACAGATCGATGAGTCAGCCGAGCGCGTGGCCGCCGAGCGCCTCGCGCAGCGCTACCGCCTGAACTTCGTCAAGCTTGAAGACTACCCGATCGACTATGCGCTGGTGCAGTCGCTCCCGGTAGACCTCATGTTGCGCCACCGGTTCGTGCCGCTGCGCCGCGAGAACGGGCATATGTTCATCGCCATGGCCGATCCTTCGGACCTCATGCTGTTGGACGAGCTGAAGGTGCAGTTGGGCGTCCAGCTCAAGGTCGAGGTCGGGACCCGCACGGCGATCGAGGGCGTGCTGCGCAAGGGCGACGCCTCGCAGCGCGTGCTCGCGGAGGCCACCGAAGGCTTCCGCGCTTCGCTCATCAAAGAGACTGACCAGGGCGAAGAGGTCCTGGACCTCGACCGTCTGAGCGGCGACTCCGAGATGTCGCCGATCATCAAACTGGTCGACACCCTGATCTTCACCGCCCTCGAGCGCCGCGCCTCCGACATCCATATCGAGACGCGTGATAACGAGGTCATGGTCAAGTACCGCATCGACGGCGCGCTCTACGATGCCGGCGATCCGATCGACATCAAGCACCATCAGACGATCATCTCCCGCATCAAGGTCATGTCCGAACTCGACATCGCCGAGCGCCGCGTCCCGCAGGACGGCCGCTTCCGCATGCGCATCAAGGGCCGCAAGGTCGATTTCCGCGTCTCGATCATGCCTTCGATCTACGGCGAGGACGCGGTCATCCGGATCCTCGACAAGGAGCAGATCAACGAGGCGTTCCATGATCTGCGCCTCGACGTGGTCGGCTTCGACCCGACGCTGCTCGGCAAGTTCCGGCGCTTCATCGCCGAGCCCTACGGGATGGTCCTGGTCACGGGCCCGACGGGCTCCGGTAAGACGACGACGCTCTACGCGGCCCTCAATGAGATTCGCAACGACGAAGACAAGATCATCACGATCGAGGACCCGGTCGAGTACCAGTTGCGCGGGATCACGCAAATCCCGGTGAACGAGAAGAAGGGGCTGACTTTCGCCCGCGGCCTGCGCAGCATCCTGCGCCACGACCCGGACAAGATCATGGTCGGCGAAATCCGCGACACCGAGACAGCCCAGATCGCCATCCAATCCGCGCTCACCGGTCACTTGGTCTTCACCACCGTGCACGCCAACAACGTGATCGACGTGATCGGCCGCTTCCTGAACATGGGCGTTGAGCCCTATAACTTCGTCTCGTCGCTCAATTGCGTGCTCGCCCAGCGCCTCGTGCGCGTGCTCTGCACCCGCTGTAAGCAGCGCTACCAGCCGTCGGAGGATGAGCTGCGGGAGTCGGGCCTGCTGCCGGAGCGCGCCCGGGATCAGGTCTTCTACACGAGCCTGGGTTGCGAGATTTGCAATCACACCGGCTACCGCGGCCGCACCGCGATTCATGAACTGTTGGATCTTTCGGACAACATCCGCGAGATGATCATCGCCCGCCGGCCGGGGTCTGAGGTCCGCCGCGCGGCCCGCGAGGAGGGCCTTGGGAGTCTGCGCGAGTCGGCGCTCAAGTTGGTCTTTGACGGCAAGACGACGCTGCACGAAATCAACCGTGTGACGTTCGTCGAGCAAATTAGCTAACAGGGATGAGGGGCTAGGGACTAGAGGCTAGGAAGAAAGCTCTAGCCCCTACTAACCCCCAGCCCCTGTTTTTTTGGAACGTATCCGGCTCAGTGGCGTTCAAGGCTGTAGCCCTTTTCCGAACCCAGTGAGCTTCGGGCGCCCTCTCGGGAGGCGCCGATTTTCAGCCGGCTCTGCATTCTCGTCGGACGTGCAGTTAGCCACGTCTCCTTTCAGGCGGCGCGCGACTCGTCCTGAAATGGCCTCAGTAAGGAGCGCGGGTTCTAAGCTCCGTCGAGCTTGATTACATAAGCGAAGGTCACCATGAACAAACACAAAATCATTCGCCAATCCCTCACCCTCATCCTGACGCTCTGCCTGGTGCTGCCGGGTGCGGCTTTCGGAGTCGGCAAGTCGGGCAAGAAGAACTTCAACGAAGGGATGAAGTACGAAAAGCAGATGCAATGGGACCTGGCCGCGCAGGAGTTCGCCCTGGCGCTCGCCGCTGAGCCGGGCAATCCCGAGTACAAGCTGCACCTGCTCAAAGCCCTGCAGCAGGCCTCGCTCATGTTTATGAAGCGCGGCGAGGCGCTCGAACAGCAGAACGATTATGCGAGCGCTTACACGGCTTACAAGCAGGCTTTCAACTACGACCAGACGAACGAACTCGCGCGCGTCAAGATGGAGCGCATGATCGACCAGCAGAAGGCCCAGTCCGGGGGGAACGAGCCGGCCAGTTACACCCCCTCGGGCAATTTCCGGCCGACGAGCAGCGACGTGCGGGTCGCGGACCGGCCGCGCACGCGCGACGTCGTCCAGAGCATCGAGTATAAAGAGACGAGCCTCAAATTCGTCATCGCCAACATCGCCAAGAGCCTGGGGATCAACGTTCTGTTCGATGACACCTTCAAGGACAACACAAAATTTTCGTACTCGGAGCAGAATGTGACCCTCGCCCGGGCGCTCGATCACATCCTCATGATGACCAAGAACGTCTTCGAGCAGATCGACCGCCGCACGATCCTCGTCTACCAGGACAACCCGACCAACCGCCAGCGCTTCGAGCGGCTCATGGTCAAGACCTTCTACGTCAATAACGCCGAGGTCAACGACGTGCGGACGATGATTCAGACGATGGTCGGCGGGCAGCGCGCGATGGCCACGCTCAAAGGGACGAGTTCCTTAGTCGTCCGCGCCACGCCGCAGGAACTCAAGCTGATCCAGGAGCTGATCGACACCATCGACAAGAACGTCTCGGAGGTCGTCATTGAGGTGAATATCTACGAGGTGTCGCAGAACGCCTCGTTGGCGCTCGGCAATCAAGTAGCCATCGATGGGACAACGCAACGGGATATCTTCGGCAAGGACAAAGACGGAAACCCAATTTATATCACCAGAGGGACCACGGCCGGACTGAGCAACCTCGGCGGCGTTGGCAGAGATATTACCTCGGCCGCCGGCCTGGGCTTGCTCTATAAGACCGCCCTTGGTTTCTCAGGCCCGGGCGTACTGCTCGGCCTTCCCCCGACGAGCCTGAGCCTGCTCCAATCGAAGGGCAACTCGAAACTCCTGGCGAGCACCCAGATTCACGCGCTCGACGGGCAGGCGAATAAGACCCGGATTGGCCGCAAGGTCCCGGTGCAGCTTGGCACTGCCCTGCCGAGCACTTACCTTCCCACGGCCACCCCACAACTAGATCGAGGTGGTGTCGGAGGCGCCATCAACGGCGCGGTTGGCGGGGCCCTCGGGCTCGGCGCTTTGGGCGGCTACGGCGGCGCTTTCAGCAGCATTCAGTATAATGACGTGGGTCTCAACATCGACGTGACCCCGAAGATCACCAACGAAGGTTACGTCGAGATCAAGATGAATCTGGAATCCTCCAGCGTCGAGGCTTCCAGCTCAGGCGATACGGTCAATCTCACGCCGAGCTTCACGCAGCGCACGCTCAATACGGTCTCGCGCATCCAGGACGGCAAGACGGCCATCGTGGCGGGCGTCAAGCAAGAGAGTAAGGGGGACTCGCGCCAAGGCATTCCAGTCCTCAGTATGCTCCCGGTCCTCGGCCGCTTCATTACGGCGCCGAAGCAGTCGAGCACCATGAGCGACATCATCATCACTGTCACGCCACACATCGTGCGCTCGGCCGAGATCAAGGCTGAAGATCACCTCGCCCACTATTCTGGCGGCCAGACGACCCCGCTGACGCTGACCGTCGAGGAGGTCGTCTCACGCGCGCAAGAGGACGATGACCGGGACCGGCGGATGATCGCCCAGCAGCAAGGCATCCCGGACACGCGCACTCAACTCAGCACCCCGGCGCTGGTGGCCGAGACCACGGCGCCTAACACTACTCCGACGCCCAAAGTGGTCAATGCTGGCATCTCAACTCAGGCCCCCTTCAATCAAGCGCCGTCTGGGATGCAGACCATCACCTCACCGGCCGTCCCTGGGACCTCTTCGCTCACGAACGCGAGTCTGGAAAGGGCCAATCCTGGAACACAGCCGCCGGCCAACAATCCGGCGATCCCGGTGGACACCAAATCAGTCGCTAATGTGGCTGGAGCGCCCAATACCTCCAAGGTGAAGAAGACCGCTCAAGAGCGCGAACCGGAGGAGCCAGCGCCGGACCTGAGCGAATTTATCACGCCGCCGCCGGAGGGGGTCCAGCCTGCACGGCTGATGACCGTCCAGCCGCCGGAGAACATCGAACGGATCATGAAAGAGGCAGCCAAGCCCGCGGCTACTCCGAGGGCCAGCTCTGCGGGAAATCCCGGCGGAGCCACAGAGTCGAAGCCGGCGCCCGCGCCCGAGTACGTTCCCCCGACGTTCGAGAATCCCAAAACGCCGGTCCAGGTGGCGGCCCCCAGGCCGGTCCTGAAGCCTAAATCCGATCACCCGGAGACCAGCAGCAAGGCGACACCGAACGCGGCCTCGACCGCCAAGACAGTGACGCCCGAAGCGCCGAAGGGGAAGAGTGACACGACCGTCGGGCTCAGCCTCATGCCCACGCTCATCAAGCAGCAGGTGGGCAAGTCCTTCATCGTCGTCGTCTCGGTCAACGGGCAGGCCTCGATGACCGGCGCCAACATCTCGCTCAACTATGACCCGGCGATGCTCCAGGTCAAGTCCGTGCGGGCGGGCGAGGTGCTCGGCAGCCGCCCGGACCTCACTCATCAGGTGAGCGGCAACGGCAACCTCTTGATCACCCTCCAGCAGTCGCAGGAGAAAGCGGCCCCGGCCTCTGCCAACGGCAAGTTGGTCGTCGTCGAATTCACGGCCATGGGGCCGGGCCAGACCTCGATCAACTTCAACGGGAGCGAGACCCAGGTCATCCTCGCCGGCAACCTCAGCGCGCAGATCAGCGCCTCTGCCGCCCAGGTGCAAATCAGCCGCGAGGCTGTCTCTCTGGCGAATGAGAAGTAAGATGACAAGAAGACAGAAAACAGTAGGCAGTAGGCAGAAGGCAGTAGGCAGAAAGCCCGCTGCCTACTGCCTTCTGCCTACTGCCTACTGCCACGCTGGCTTCACCCTGCTGGAGCTGATCATCACGCTCGCCGTCCTCGCGATCATCCTCGCGGGGGCGTTCCCCCTCGCCCGCAACACGATCCAGCGCGAGCGTGAGATCGAGTTGCGGCGCAATCTGCGCGAAATCCGCCAGGCGATTGACAGCTACAAAATAGGTTACGATCAGAATGTGGGGCCGCTCGACCGCCACCTGGACGACGAGGGCTATCCGACGAGCTTGGAGGTGCTGGTGAACGGGATCACCCCGCCCAACACGACGCGCAAGATTCGTTTCCTCCGCCATATTCCGAGAGACCCGATGACGGGGAAGACGGAATGGGGCTTTCGCTCGGTCCAGGACGATCGTGACTCTTCGTCCTGGGGCGGGCAGAATATCTTCGACGTCTACAGTAAGAGCAGCGGCACGGCGCTCAACGGCACGAAGTACAAAGATTGGTAGTCATGATCAAGGTGGCGAGCCAAGAGCAGCAGGCTGTGGGCATGAAGCTGGTGGCCCTCCGACGGGCGACTCAGGCGGGGTACACCCTGCTTGAGATGATCATCACGCTCGGCATCCTCGTGATCATGGTCTCGGCTGCGGTCCCGGTGGCGCGCAACATGGGCAAGCGCGCGAAAGAGGTGGAACTGCGGGAGACCCTGCGTGAACTCCGCCAAGGGATTGACCGCTACAAACTAATCTGCACCGCACCGCTGGGAGGGGTTATTTACGGGGGAACTTTGGTGCAAGCCATCTCACCACTCGATCGCAAGCAAGATGACGAATGCTACCCTCCGAGCCTAGAAGTTCTGGTAGAAGGGATTATTCCGTACAATTCCACGCGCAGGATCCGTTTCCTGGACCGCCTGCCTAAAGATCCAATGACAGGAAAGGCCGACTGGGGCCTGCGCTCAATCCAGGACGACAAGGATGCTGGGAGTTGGGGCGGGCAGAACGTTTACGATGTTTACAGCAAGAGCAACGGCACCGCGCTCAACGGCACGAAATATAAGGATTGGTAGAGATATGAATCGAACATCGAACATCGAACATCGAACATCCCAGGGGGGGCGCGGCTTCACGTTGATCGAGATCGTGATCGTCATGACCGTTATCGCGATCCTGGCTTCTGTCGCGCTCCCGGTCTATATCACGCACGTCAAGCGGGCCAAAGAGGTCGTGCTCAAACAGGACCTCGATGCGATGCGCCGCGCGATCAGCAACTACACCTTCGATAAGGAGAAAGCCCCCGCCTCGCTGCAAGACCTGGTGAGCGCCGGCTACCTCAAGTCTCTCCCCGTCGACCCGATCACTAAATCCGCCGACACCTGGGTGACCGAGCAAGAGACCGAGCCCTTCAACCCCGACAGCGGGCCGGGCATCGCTAACGTCCGGAGCGGAGCTGAAGGGGCCGGGACCGACGGCGTCGCATACGGCCAATACTGAGATAGGGGTTAGGGACTAGGGATTAGGGGCTAGGGAAGAGTAAAGCAAGCTATCATCTAACCCCTAGCCTCTAGTCCCGAACCCCTAATCCCTAGTCCCTATCAACCATGCCCCAGATTCCGATCCTATCTAGTATGTGGAATTCTTTGACCGCGCCTAAACTGCCGCGCACTTCACTCGCGATCAGCGAGACCCATTTGGCGATGGTTGAGCTGCGGCAGCGTGGCGGGAATTTTGAGCCGCGCCACTTGGGCGTTTCACGCCTGCCGGCGGGACTAGTGCGGGCCAGCTTTACGGAGCCGAACATCGCCGACGAGGCGGCCTTCGCCGAGCAGTTGAGCAAGACCGCGACGCAAGCGAACCTGAACCGCCTCCGCCGCCTGACGGTCGCCTTGCCCGAAGGCAGCGCCCGCAGCCTGGTGCTCTCGTTCGATCATGTTCCTCATTCGCGGGCCGAAATCACCCAGATGATCGAGTGGAAGATCGAGCGGAGCTTCGGCGGCAAGATCAGTGACCTGCGCGTTGACTACAAGCGACTCAAGCCACTTAACGGGCGGGCGCAATGGCTGGTCACCGGCGCCCACCGGCAAGTCGCCGAGCAATACGACCGCATCTTTAATGAGCTCGGCTGGCAGGTCGGAGTCGTCGTCCCGCAGCACCTCGGCGAGGCCCAGTGGCTGCTGCGTGCCGGCCTCGCCGAGGACCAGGTCCTGGTCAGCTTCAACGAACGTGGTTTCGTCGTCGTCATCGTGCGGGGCGCCGAGCCCATCCTGGTGCGCGAAATCACTTGCGCCCCCGAGGAGCGCGAGGACGAATTCCACCGCCTCATGGTCTTCTACCGCGACCGGCTGCTGCCGGAAAACAGCCCGGTCCCGCTCAATCGCCTGCTCGCCATCGGCACCGCCGAGGAGCAGAAGCGATTCCGCAACACGCTCGAAGCCGCGCTCGAGGTCCGCCCGCGCACGCTCGACCCGCAGCAACTCGGTCTCAACGTCGACCCGAACGCCCCGTTCAACCGTTTCGCCGCCGCCGCTGGCCTCGCCACGCTCGGCTGGAATTAGCCATCGTGTCGAGCGCTGAGGGTTGAATTCAGAATTCAACCCTCGGCACTCGACACTATTCTGTAGTCATTCAAGCAAAAGAAAACAAGGAGCTATGTTGACATCTCACCCACCCTCACCAAAAACAAAGCGACGATTAGTCTGTGCCATCGCCCTGGCCATGCTGGCGGCACTCCTGAGCGCCGCCTGCCGTCACCAGTCAGATAGCGTGGTGTCAAATCAGACCCCGGCTCCGGCGCCTGCCGCCGCACTCCCGGCGCCGGCTCAGACTGCCACGCCGCAGGCCGCGGCCCAGCCCGTCGGCCCGACCGGCCCAAGCCCACAAGCCTCTCCCGCCGGGACGCGCAAGGGGCCGTCAATCACGAGCTTTCCGGTGACCAGGATCGAGGGCAGACCGTCCCCGAGTCCGACACGGGAGATCAAGCCGAAGCCGGCCCCGCCGCCGGTGGTGGTCGATGGCAAGATCGTCCAACAGTGGCAAGCGCCGCCTGAAGCCGCCAAGCTCGTCAACCCGGTCAAAGGCCAGAAGGACGCGGCCGAGATCGGCCGCGCTTACTACATGCAAAGGTGCGTGGACTGCCACGGCAAAGAGGGCCGCGGCAATGGCCAGCTCTCACAAACCATCAAAAAGCCGCCCACCGACCTGACCAGCGCGATGGTGCAGGCGAACACCGACGGCGAGCTATTCTGGAAGATCACTAACGGGCGCTCGCCGATGCCGGCCAATAAGATCCGCTTCGAGGACGAGCAACGCTGGTATATCGTGACCTTCCTCCGCACACTCAAGTAGCCTCCCGCGGAGTCAATTCACAGGCTCAACCCCAAGAGGCCGAGTCCCTCCGGGCTTCAGGCCTCTTTGCGCCTGCCGAAGGCCGGCGACCCGAAACAGTTTGCGGTCGCACGCCGACTGTGCTATTAGGCTATTCGCTTCGGAGCAAAATTTCTTTTCCGTCCGGCCGCCAGACATCTGAACGCGGCCGGTGAGCGTAATCCTAAAGTAGAGGTCACCGGTGAAGGACCCGAGGCCAGGCAGCAATCTTCAGCCCGACCCGAGTGATGAGCTGGCGCTGATAGAGCGGTTGGTGGCGCGCGATCAGGCCGCGCTGGGCGCGCTCTACGACCGCTACGCGAGTGTCGTCTACGCGCTCGCTTTCAAGATTACCGGAAACTCGGGCGAGGCGGAGGACGTAGTCGTCGATAGCTTTTGGCAAGTTTGGCAGCAGGCCGGGCGCTATGACCGCACGCGTGGCCCGGTCGGCGCCTGGGTCTTCACCATCGCGCGGAGCCGTGCCCTGGATCGTCTGCGTGCGCTCCGCCGTTCCCCACTCGTCGAGCCGGATGAACAGGCGGAGGCCGAAGCGGCGCGCCGCGTGGCAGAAAGTGACAGCCCTGAACAAAACGCGTGGCTCGTTGAGCAGTCTTCGCTCGTGCGCGGGGCGCTCGCCGAGTTGACGCCGGTGCAGCGGGAGGCGATTGAGCTGGCCTTCTATCACGGCCTCTCGCACGCGGAGATCGCCGAGCGACTCAATCAGCCGCTCGGCACGATTAAGACCAGAATCCGGCTCGGCCTGATGAGGATGCGTGAGCGCCTCAAGGGCCAGTTGACTCGCCCGAAGCGGGGGCGACCCGACGCCCCATCCGTGGAGTGAACGATTGTTGATTGAGCGGTGACATGAGGCGGGATGAGATCAAAGAATTGAGTGCGCTCTATGCCATCGGGGCGCTCGACCCGGCGACGGCGAGCGAGGTGGAGCAGTACCTGCGCACGGCTCCCGCTGACGAGCAGCGTGAGGTCGAAGAGTTGAAGGAAGTGGCCGCCCTGCTCCCGCTGGCTCTCCCCCGCGCCCCGGTGCCGGCACACCTCAAGGAGCGCCTCTTGGCCCGCCTCAACCAAGCAGAGGCAGAGGCGCCGGCTAGCCCGTCATCAGCCGCGCCGACGGCCAAGGTAGTCCCCTTCACACCACCCGCACGCACCGAATCACGGTCAGCCCGCTGGCTGCTGGTGGCCGCGACGGTGACACTCGCCACGCTCAGTGGCCTACTGCTCTGGCAAAACAGCCGGCTCACACGCGAGCGCAATGACCTGGCTCGGCAAGTGGAACTGAAGTCGCAGGAGCTGGCTCATCTCATCTCCCCCGAGACGCGAGTCCTCACCCTGATGGGCGAAGCGGCTCCGCAAGCCAGCGCCAAATTGGTCTATGACACCCCGCGCCAAGAATGGATGATGTACATCTCTGACCTGCCGGCCGCGCCGGCCGATAAGGATTATCAACTATGGTACATCACGACCGAGCAAGCTAAGATCAGTGCCCAACTCTTCCGCCCAGACGCCCAAGGCCGCAGCGAATTGCACCTCTCGCTCCCGCTTGGGGTAGCGTCCCATCTGGCGGCCACGGCCGTGACGCTTGAGCCGAAAGGCGGATCGAGACAGCCCACCGGCCAAATCTTCCTCAAAGGCACGATCTGATAGCCTTCAAGAAAATGATGTGGTTTGGAGTATCGCCTTCAGGCCAATGACCTGGAATTAAGAAGACGGACTATCCCTGGGAGCGCAGGCCATGAGACTCTCCGGTGGAGAGTCTCATGGCCTGCTGGGTTCCCGCTACGGGCCCTCTCCGCCAGCAAGCAGGCGAGGACGATACCGCTGGCGAATCGCCTGCGCGGGAGTTTGGGGGTAAACTATCGGGCGTCAACGTGTTCCATATTTCATGCCAACAGGAGGTCACACGATGTCACTCCCAGTTACTCCGTTGCCGGACGTCCC
>Ga0207646_10001901_pt1 | contig 25140 bp, 21 predicted proteins | sample KBSK5502metaG_FD_184343 | JGI IMG/M metagenome (GOLD analysis project Ga0207646, IMG submission 184343) | Corn, switchgrass and miscanthus rhizosphere microbial communities from Kellogg Biological Station, Michigan, USA - KBS K5-50-2 metaG... | ecosystem: Host-associated > Plants > Roots >...
AAAGACCGTGGCCGTTGGACCTCTCGCTCCGCCGGGAGTGACGGGTGACAAGGTTCCTGGTCCCACGAGAATGGGGCCGAACGTGGCGGCTCCGTTTTTCAATCCACGCAGTTTGTTGACCGGCGCCCAGCAGGGGAATGCCGGTGCGGTGAACCAGGCCGCGCCTGCGCAGGGAATTCCTGGTGGCGCGCCGTCAGATACGACGCCTCGCACTCGGGCTAATCCTACGAAGGCGAAAGCCGACAGCGCTCGCGCGAAGGTGATTCGATGACCGCGCACGACGCCCACGCCCCGAGCAGGGACGAAGTGCTCGTCGGGATCGATCGGCCCACACCGCCGATATTGAAAACGATCTCGCTCGTGCTGGCCGTCATCGGACTGCTAGTGTTCGTCGTCGGTCTGTTCGTCAACCCTGATCGAGCGTGGCAAGCTCTGCTCGTCAGCTGGCTCTACTTCACATCGGTCTCGTCGGCGGGAGTGATGTTCGTCGCGGTACAAAGAATCACGACGGCGCGATGGTCGAGGCCGATCATCCGGTTCCTCGAGGGTTATGTCGCATTCCTGCCAGTCGCCTTTGTCCTGCTCCTATTGATCATCTTTGTCGGTCGGCATCACATCTTCTGGTGGTCGAACCACGTTCCGGATATTCCAGAGAAGCGCGTCTATCTCAATCCGCCGTTCTTCCTCACGCGGGTGACTCTTGTCTTTCTCATCATCACCTTACTGAGCCTCTGGTACATCTACACGTCGGTGCGACTCGACGTCGGAATCGTTCCTGAGGGTGGCGCAAGCTGGGCGCACGGCCTTCGTGAGCGGATGCGCAGAGGGTATCGCGACGAGCGTCGCGAACTTCACTCGACGCACTCACTGCAGGGGAGACTTGCAGTCTTCCTCACGTTCGCATTTGCGTTCGGCTGGATCGTGCTGTCGTGGGATCTCTCGATGTCACTCGATCCGCACTTTCAGAGCACTATGTACGGTTGGTGGTTCTTCATGGGAGGATGGGTCACTGCGCTCGCCAGCTGGACACTTATCACCATGGCCTGGCGCAGGTATCTTGGCCGCTACGATCTGATCCAGGACAAGCACTTCCACGACCTTGGCAAGCTCTGTTTCGCGTTCACGGCGTTCTGGGGTTACCTCACCTTCGCGCAGTACCTCGTGATCTGGTACGGCAATCTCGGTGAGGAGACCCACTGGCCGAGGCTCCGTCTGATCGAGGGTTGGCGCGTGCCGACGCTGTTTACGGTCGCACTGATGTTCGTGTTGCCATTCTTCGGTCTGCTCTCGCGTGCGGCGAAGGTATTTCTTCCCACCCTTGTTTTGTTCGCGAGCTGCACAGTCGTTGGATTATGGATGCATCGATATCTCGAGGTTTATCCGTCCATATACGGCGTCGTCACCAATATCCCGCTCGGCGTCTGGGAGATAGGCGTGGCAGCTGGACTTCTCGGCATCTGGGGATTCTGCTATCTCGCGTTCATGGATGCGTTCCCGAGGATGCGCGTGTTGCTGATGACGTCGCCGTATCGCGATGAGGTGCAGGTGCCAGTGGATCCGCGCACGATGGAACCGCTGCCCGCGCACGAATAGGCATCGGCGCTCTTCGCGCCAAACGCCCAGACCACAACTCGCGTTGTCTGCGCGCACTCTGTGCGTCTATATTTCGCGTCGAGGGGCGTTAGCTCAGCTGGGAGAGCGCCTGGTTTGCAACCAGGAGGTCGCAGGTTCGATCCCTGTACGCTCCACTGCAACAATCACTTTGATATCTCGTGTCTCGAGCAATTCCTAATGCTCGACCATCCGGGCGTGAGCGCGGTCGAGCGAGTCAGTATACCGGAAGATCGTCGAAGCTGACGATCGCGGTGCCGTCGCCCTGAATGGGAGCATGATCGAGAGCGCTCTCCGCTCGATGCACCAGTTCGGCGACATTGACTTTCGAAGCAGCGAGATCTGCCACCGCCGAATAGCCTACACGCAGTCGAACCTGGCCAGCGATGGTCTTATTCTGGGACGCGTGGTCAAGCTCCCGCTGGAGTCTCGCGACCAGCAGTCGTGCGCCAGCGGCGTCGGTATCGGGCGCCAGGATCGCAAGCCGCAGGTCGCCGACGTGACCGACGACGTCAGACTGGCGGCTCTGCTCGCGAAAGACGTGGGCGACGTCGGCGAAGCCAATCAGGCTCTCCTTCCACAACATGCTCGACCCTATTTCGCGATCATGCACCTGCGGCGCGAACGCCACGCAGGCAAACGGCTCGTGCTTTCTGAGCGCGCGCGCGCCTAGTTTTCCAGCGAGCTGGCGGAGTCCGAATGAAGTGTAGAGGCCGGTTGTGGAATTGACGAAGTCTTCAGTGCGGGCCACAACGAGCTCGCTGCGTGCATGAAGGAACGTCTCGAGCTTGATGAAAATCGGCTCGAGATCGACTGGATGACTGCAGTATTCCCACGCGCCCGCGTTGAACGCCGCGATGCGCGCATGTGGGTCGACTGGCGTGGGGGATGTGATCACCACGGGCACTGAGTGATCGAACTGTGAGCCTTCCCGAATCGCCCGGCAGACGTCGATCGCCCGCACATCGCTGAGGGATTCGTCGAGCACCAGGAGATCGTGATTGGCGAGCCGCGCCAGCTCCATGGTTTGCACGCCCGAGCGCGTATGTGCGACAACGTAGCCGTGCTGCTGAAAGACACTCTCTAAAGCCCTGCTCATCCAATCGTCGCTGCAGGCAATCAGGGCGAGCGGCGGACGTTCCCGGGACAGTTCCATCGTGGCTCCTCTTCGGTAGCCCGACCGGCTTGGCGCTTTTCAGCGCTTTAGCCTCGTGGCTTTGCGTCGCCACCTTTCGGTGGTTTTGCCGGTTTTCGGAGGTGCTAACCTGTCCGGACCTTGGCCGCGTACAGGCTGAGCATGGGGTCTATTTTTGAGACGATTCAGCGTGCGCCGGGATACTCGGGGCAAACCCTTTGGCGGATCGCTAAAAGGAGGGCTGGAAGTGCTAAGTCGTTGTTAAATATAAGCTTACTGCATCACTGGCAGCGAGAGGACGAACGAGAAGCGCGTCCCTTCGATACCTGTGTCGACCTGCAGCGTGCTTCCCATCGCTTCGACCAGTGTGCGCACGATCGCGAGCCCGAGACCGGCACTCGAGAAGCGAAGCTTCACGCCTTCGGGAGGGAATCCATAGCACAGTCTCTCGAGCACTTCATCCGGGATGCCTGGCCCGGTGTCCTCGACCCAGAACTCGACCCGGTCGGCTGAAACCTCGGTGCAACCCATCGCGACCGATCCCGCATCCGTGTAGCGAAGGGCATTCGACGCCAGATTGAGCAGCGACTGCTGGATGGCGGACGCGTGTCCGATTCGGGCGTCGTTCTCGGGGAACTCAACTCCGAGAGGAATGCCTTTCTCCTCGCACATCGGTTGCACGATTGCGCTCACGGAGTGCATCGTCTCGCTCACGGAGAAGGGCAACGGCTGCCCCTGAACCAGCCCGTCGCCACGCGCCGCGCCGATCAGATTTGAAACCGTCGTGCTCAGACCGAATGCCGCCCCATAAATGAGTCCGAGCTGCCGCTCCCTGATTGGGTTGGGCGACATTTTTTCGGCGCGGCGCAGCGCATCGACGAGAAGGAGGATTGAGCAGAGTGGGGACCGAATGTCGTGAGCGATTGCCACCACCGCGTCAGCGCAATCAGCACCGGTGAGTCGGGCGATGAATTTGCCGCGGTCGGTACGCCTCCATGCATCTTCCGCCTCATCGAGCCTGATCAGCGTGCTCACGACTTCGCCGGCGTTCAGGTCAGGCATGGCGGCCAACTCGGTGAGAAAATTCACCTTCAGCGTGGACACGTATTCTCGGGCAATTACTGGAGGAACAGGAACGGCGCTCTGCGTCCTATTGCGCAGGCTCGTGATCAACCAGTTGACGACTTCGTTCAGCCGTTCCCGAACTTCGCGACGTGTCTGCTTCGTGCCGTGAGCGATGGTCGTCGCTGTGCGGTCTGCAGCCAGCTCGAGTGCTCGCACGAGAGAGCTCACTGTGGTTGAATAGAGCGGTCCCGATTGTGGGGGAGCACCGTTGTTTGCTCGAGCGCCTCCGCCTGTGCTCGGCGACGATGAAAACGGCGCGTAATCTTGAAACCTATCCGCCGATGATGCCGACTTTATTGCAGCTGGGTCGCTCTGCGCCATGCGCTCCTCGTCCCCCGATTGACCCACTCGCGGACGCCCAAGTTGGGGGTTAGTACGCACAACGTCAATAGCGGGCTAGATGTGTAGCCAAAGCGTGACGTTCATAAGCCCTTTGCCGGCACTGGTAAACGGCTGATTTGATCGACCGGGACGCCGGTCCTAGCTCAATGAGGCGGCGGCCGCTCAGGACAAAGGGAGATCATCGAAACTCAACACCGCTTCGCCGAGTCCGCTCATCGGAACATGCGCGAGAGCGCTTTTGGCGCGGAGAACCATCTCGGTTATATCGATGTTTGCGGCGGAGAGATCCGACACCGCGCAATAACCCGCCCGCAAGCGAAACGAGCCGGGATGGGTTGTGCGCTTCGACGCTGTGTCGATCTCGCGCTGCAGGCGCGCGACGAGCAACCGGGCGCCGGCGGCGTCCGTGTCGGGGGCAAGAATCGCGAGTTGAGTGTCGCCGGTCTTTGCGACCACGTCCGATTTTCTCGCTTGCTCACGCAACAGATGCACGACGTCTGCGAACGAGTCCATGTCCTCGCCGCCACGACCCTTACCCTGTTCGAGGCCGGTCGGCTGCGAAGAGAAAGCCACACACGCAACTGCCTCGTGGTTACGCAGCGCCCGCGCCTCGACCTGCTCCGCCACCTGATTCAATCCGAACTGTGTGTAGAGGCCGCTTGCGGGATCCATCAGTGATTTCACCTGCGACGCCGCGAGCTCATGGCGCGCGCGAAGGAAAGTTCCGAGCTTCAGAAAAAGTGCATCCGCGTCGAGAGGAAGGTGACAATACTCCCACGCGCCAGCCGCGTATGCGGCCATTCTGCCAGGCAGTGTCCGATGTGACGAGGAGATTATCACGATTGGAACGGCGTGGTCGAAGAGCGGGTCATCGCGCAATGCGATGCAAACATCGACTCCCGTCAGCTCGTATAACTGTTCATCCAGCATCAAGACATCGTAGCCGCCCCGCCGCGCCAGCTTGAGCGCCTGCTTACCCGATCCCGTACGCGTGACGTCGTATCCCTTTTCTGCGAAAACGCTCTCCAGCGAACGGCACATCCATTCGTCGTTGCATCCAATCAGCGCGACTTGTCGTCGCTGGGTCGTCTCGGTCATGACGTCGCCAGGGTGAGAGGTGTTCCGGCGTGGTGCGGAGGAATGACGATTGGACCAGAGGAATGCCGAGGCGTAGCGGCGACCGTGCGACCCACGGTTGTCCGCGCTCTCTCCACATACCAGTCCAGGGCTTCTTCTAGTCCTTGAGCGACAGTGTGCGTGGGTGAATAGGAAAGCATCTGCTGCGCCTTCTCGATCGAAGCGCATGAGAATCTAATGTCGCCTGGACGGAAGGGGTCATACTGGGGGAGAGCGAAAGAGAATACCGGATCTATGAGTGCCAGCCGGGCGCGCATCACTTGAAAGAGATGATTGAGCGTTACTGATTCCGCGCACGCGATGTTGTACGCCTGACCAGTAGCGTTGACATCTTCAACCGTTGCCGCCAACAAGTTGGCTTGAACGACGTTCGCGACATAACAGAAATCCCGAGTGGTCTCTCCGTCGCCGAAGATGCGACAACGCTCGCCTCTCAAGAGGCTCGTGATCCAGCGCGGGATTACCGCCGCATACGCTCCGGCGGGGTCCTGGCGTCGGCCGAACACATTGAAGTAGCGCAAGCCGATGCACAGAAGGCCGTAGCTCATCTGGAATGCAACGGCATACGTTTCATTTGTCGTTTTGCTCGCCGCGTACGGCGACAAGGGTCGACCCAGCCTCTCCTCGATTTGAGGAAAGTCACGAGTATCTCCATAGACAGCGCTCGATGAGGCGTAGACGAAGCGCTTGACCCCGGCATCCTTTGCCGCGACCAGCATGTTTACAAAACCATCGACATTGACTGCGTTTGTCCGCAGCGGATCATCCATCGACCAGGGAACGGAACCAAGCGCCGCGTGATGAAGGACGAAGTCCGCGCCCTCGCAGGCTGTGCGGCAGATTTCGAGATCACGAATGTCGCCTTCGACCATGCGGAAATCCGCGACTCCGTCAAACGGCGCAAGGACTTCATCCAGGTTTGCGCGATGGCCAGTTGAGTAGTCGTCTACGCCGACAACTGTTTGCCCGAGCGCGAGCAGTTCCTGCAGGAGATTGGAGCCAATGAAGCCCGCGACTCCGGTGACGACCCAAACCTTGGGAGCAGAAACAAGCTGGTCGCGAAGACGACGATACGGTGGGGAGATCACGAGCTCGCAGTGGAAGAGTACCCGCCGGGCAGAATCAGAGCAGCGTGCGCGGGAGCACGCCAGCTCGATCATACGCGCCGCACTCGCGGCATCTCAGCGACGCGACAAAGCATCTTCCATTCCCACCGAGCCCAAGGTTGGCCGCCGTATAAGTCGTGCCTCTACAGGCGTTTGTGAGTTCGCGGGAACATCACTACCAGCGCTTATTAGCCGCTTTGTCGCGGTATTGCCCCATTCCTGTGGTGGTCGATCCACAATCGATTTAGGTGTTTCGGTCAAGCCGCTTCTGTTGGGGAATTCTGTTTCCTTGAAACGGCTCCATTGCGAAACGGCTCTGATTGTCGCTGCTGATTGTCGCTTCGACGTTGATCGTGCTGGTAAGAGAATGTCATCGTCCTGTCATCGGTGACATCTATATTATTTTTGTGAGCTCAACTATTGAGTTAAGTGGCGGCCATCCGCGTGCTCAGAGCGGCTGGGCGCGGCGATCTTAGCGATCTCTTAACGGTCAAGGCACGCAATTGCCTCTCTAGCTTTCGGCTTGTACGATCGGCTTCTCGCGGGCGACGGTCGGTACCCCATCTCATCCGCGTCCTCGAGGGCATCCCTGATAATCGCCATGATAAGTGTTCCGCGCTGTTCGACCGGTACGCGAAGCTTCCCACCTCTGGCCGCGCGTCGGACCGGCCAGAGCGTCGAGAGCGCCTAAACTGACAGCGCCTCGATACATCTCTGTGTTCGCTCTTTCGAAGGTGACCCTTTCCGTCGCCCCCGAAATTCTCGTTACTCTAGTGTCTCGATAATGGCTCAGAGGCACTCAAATTGGGTGACGCGTCGCGCCAAGGCCGTCGCAGGGTGGATACTTTTTCGCACGGGCTTATACCGACGTTTACGTCGGAATGAAGCGGTGATCGTGCTTTTTCACCGAGTTAGTGATTCCTACCCGAACGACCCCTTAACCTACTCAACCCGAAAATTCGAGAGTTTTGTCCGCTTTTCGGACGATTTTTCGAGGTAATCCCGCTTAGCGTGTTGTTGGGACGGCTGGAGGCGGGCGCTAACCTGGCAGGTCAACTGGTGATTACGTTCGACGATGGGTACCAAGGCAACGCTACTATCGCGGCACCCATTCTCGAACGACACCGCCAGAGGGCATGCTTTTTTGTGACAACTCAATTCGTCGGCACGGATTACGTGCCCTTTTTGGCCGCGGAAAAAAAAATCCAGAGTCGATTGATGAACTGGGACCAGGTGCGCTCGCTCCGAGCCAGGGGTCATGACCTCGGTTCCCATACCCAGACACACCCTGATCTGGGAGTCATCTCCAAGGATGACGCGAGACGCGAAATTGGCGGCGGCAGCTCCCGTCTCGACTCCGAGCTGGGTGAACACTCCGGACTCTTCGCCTACCCGTTTGGCAGGCGAAAGAACATGTCTGAAGAAAACCGGTCGGTGCTGAAGGAACTCGAACTTCGTTGCTGTTTGTCAGCTTTCGGAGGGACGGTCCGACCTAACGATGATCCGCTCCGGCTGAAGCGAATAACAGTTTCGAGCTGGTTCGTATCACCTTATCAATTCGGACTCGAATTGTTGGCAGGCAGTCTAAATCCTGATTGATCGCCAGTCCCCCGAGTCAGAAACGCAGTGAAAGCCGCCGCCGAGCGGGTTAGAGTTCTCGCTTTGGGATCCGGCATCACAGTGCTCGGCGTGCTTCGGACGCTTTCGAAATCACATGCCGATGTGGTCGCACTGCCGGACGTCGACCGGGTCACGCGACGATCGCGCTGGTTCCGTGCAGCTCCGCGCGCGTTGTCGGGGATGAAGGCAGACACGCTCGGCCTGTGCCTTGAAAGTCTGCTCGTCCCGACTGTTCTCATGCCGTGCTCCGACCTCTGGGTGAGAGCGGTTGCGGCTCTTCCCGCCGATGTTCGAATTCGTTATCCCGCCAGCGTCGCTCCCCTCCAGGCGTTGGACCTTCTTATTGACAAGGCGCGATTCGGCAGCACCCTCGACCGGCTGGGACTGCCACACCCGGCAACGCATCTGTTGGGGTCCGTGCAGGATCTGGGTTTTGTCTCTGACACTATACTCCAGAGCTCGTTCCTTAAGCCGGTGCACTCGCAGCAGTTTTTTGCCCGGTTTGGTGTAAAGGCATTTCTCATAGCAGACAGATCCAACGCGGAGGAGCGACTCGCAGAATGCATCGATGCCGGGCTCCAAATGATGCTACAGGAATACGTTCCGGGGCCGCCCACCAACCATTATTTCGTCGATGGATTTATCGATCGCTTCGGCGTTGTCAGGGCCCTGTTTGCCCGCCGCCGTCTGCGAATGAGTCCTCCTGACTTCGGAAACAGCACGCTAATGATAAGCGTGCCCATCAGCGAAACGGGCAACGCCGTCGCGACGCTAAAAACACTCTTCGCCGATATCGATTACCGTGGAATCTTCAGCGCGGAGTTCAAGCGGGATCCGCGCGACGGCGTCTTCAAGCTGATCGAGGTGAACGCCAGGGCATGGTGGTATGTCGAGTTCGCCGCCCGCTGTGGCGTGAACGTATGCGAACTGGCGATACGTGATGCGTTGGACGAGCCAGTTGAAACGATCTCGGAATATGTGGTCGGACGCCGTTGTGTTTTCCCCTATTACGACTTGCCGGCGGTCCGCGCGGAACGCTCAGCCGGTCGGCTAGGATTCGTGGGCTGGGCGCGATCATGGTTCGGTGCCTATCAGCCGATCTTTAGATGGTCGGACCCGCTTCCCGCTCTGAGCGAAGTTTCGATATTGATCGCCCGACGCTTGAGCGAAGTTTCGATATTGATCGCCCGACGCTTAGGTAGACTTGGCGGGACGCGGCGACCGCGATGAGTTGGGATCGTGCCCCAAACTCATCCCATGCACGTCCTTGATCACCCCTAGCTGGGCCAAGGCGCAGGAATGCGTTGCCCCGCAACAACGTTGCACGCACGCGACGCCTGGGAGAAGCGGATCTCGTCCGACTCGTCGGGCTGGCTGTTTTCGAACGGCACAACCGGTCCATGGCAGCGCTCTAACCAGAAGCCGCAGAAGCGGTTATGCGCTCTGCGGCAATCCCCGCGTGGCTGCCGCGTACGAGCCGTGCTGTTCTCCGATGCTGAGGCGTAGCCGGGGCGCGGCGCTTGCGGTCACGCCGTTCGTGCGGTTTCCCGCCGCGCACTCGAAGAAGATTGGGACGACGGAGTAAGGCAGAGGCCGAGGAGCTTCCTCAGCTTTTACACGCAACTCGGACTTGACTGGGAAAGGCGTACAACGAGGTGCGCCGACACATCCCTGGGGAGCATTCACTGGAGAGCATTCAAACGGTGCAAGAAACCGGTCAAGAAATCGAGCCAAGGCAACCGCCCCAAACCACGAAACCATCAAAACCCATCGACATTGAAAGCACCCACGGGAAGCGCCCGCCAGCGATCGTGCTCGATGGCGCCGTCGCCGCGCTCTCGGTGGTCCGCTGCCTAGGCGCGAGGGGTATTCCGGTATACGCCATCAACCAACCCGACTCCTACGTCCGCCGTTCACGATATTGCCAGTGGATCGAGCTTCCCGATGGCGCGTCCCCGACCACTTGGTCTACCTTCCTGCTTGGCGCAGCCTCCGATCATCTGCGCGGCGCGGTCCTCCTGGCCGCCAGCGACCTGGGCATCCAGTTCATCGCGAAGCACCGCCAGGAACTGGCCGAACGGTTCCTCTTGGATGAATCAGAACCGCACGCGCAACTGGATATGTTGAACAAGCAAGCGACCTACGAGCATGCCCGGGCGGCCGGCGTTCCTACGCCACGGTTTTGGCCCATTAAGACGTTGGACGACGTCCTCGCACTGCGCGACGAACTAGTCTATCCCCTGATACTCAAGCCCCTGCTTTCGCACGTTTTTCGGCAACGTTTTGGTACCAAGTTCGTAGTCGTCAACAACTTCGATGAGTTGATGGATCGATACCAACCTATCCGTACAACAGGTATCGAGATGAAGCTTGTTGAGCAGATTCCCGGACCCGATGACCGACTGTGCAGTTATTACACCTACCTCGACGAGAATCAGCGGCCGTTGTTCGACTTCACCAAGCGAATCATCCGCCGCTTTCCGGAGAATATGGGCCTCGGCTGCTACCACATCACAGATTGGAATCCCGAGGTCCGGGAAGTTGCAATGAAGTTGTTCCGACAAGCCAAGTTGCGCGGCTTGGCCAATGCCGAGTTCAAGTACGACGAACGGGACGGCCAATTGAAGCTAATGGAATGCAACGCACGGTTCACGGACGCCAACTGCCTGGTGGCCGCCGCCGGTTACGACCTGCCTTGGTTTGTCTACAATCGCCTGGTTTACCGGCGGCATATTGAGTTTGGGGACTATCGCCGCGGGATGCGGCTGTGGAATCCCCTCCTGGATTTCGAGGCGGCATGTGCTCTGCGACGCCAGGGCCGTCTGTCGTGGCCCGCATGGCTGCGAAGCATCGCCCATCGCCAGGTCTTTCCCTATTTCCGTTGGGACGATCCGATGCCCACGCTGGCCGCCGAGTCGCGGCGTGTGATCCGTTACGTTTCGCGCCGAGTGACCCGACTCGTACGGCGGCTCAGGACTTGAGTGACCCGGTCTTTGAGCGAATAGACGTATCGCAACACCGGCGACCCAATCACCTCAATGCTCTCGAACCGACTGCCGGGACTTGCCAGTCTGGCCTTGTAGTCGCTGTTCTTCCCTTCTCCAGCCATCAGGTCGTAGTACTTTACTCGTGGGTCGCTGAAACAGCTCTCGATTGCATACCCGAAGACCAACGTTCCGGTCGAGATCTTCTTGTCCACATTGTCCAGAAAACCCGACTGGAAGTTGTAGCACCTGTCCCCGCACAATAGATCGAACGTGCAGCCGATCATGGTCGTGTCGAGAAACACTTTGACACCGGAGACCTCTACCGCGTTGCTGTCTATGAGCCGCTTTACAAACAGCTTGTGACTGGCATAGGAGATATGCGCTTGCCAGCGATCCTGATGGAAGTCGCTTAGTTCATCAAGGGTCTGTTCGAAGTTCGTGTGATCCACGCGGGTGCAGGTCACCTTGCCCAGCTTTGCGAGTAACTTTCGTCGGTTGTAAAGTTGCAGCCTGGAGTTCTTCCCTAAATTATCGAGATATTCGGCGAACCGTCCGCCGCAGGGAATTCCATACGTTTGGCTGACATCCGGGTCCCGTGTGTAGTATCCAGCTTCGTTGGCCAGGCGCTGTACGACCGTGTAGGTGGGGGAGCTGGTAACGAGATCTGCGAGCCGGATGACATCGAACGGTACCTCGTCTTCCACGTGAGATAAGGCCATCTCGATCGGTTGTTCGGTTGCATCTTTATCGCAGATGAATTGCAGGTACTCGGTGCGGAACCCCGAGGCTCCGGATGATCGGGTTCCCAAGAATTCGACCCGTCGCGTAGTAATGCAACGCTTGATTTTCGTTGTGTTGATGTACAGTGGCGCCAGGCAGACCAGCTGGGCGTCATCATAAACGCCAAGAAGCAGCAACTCGTCGCGCGCTCCTCCACCGTAGACATGCCACCAGTTGTACATCCACTCCCATGAAAGGAATAGCGGGTCAGCATCCGACCGCTGGAGAAGAGAAGCCCAATCTTTCTTCAGGGTGAAAAACTCGTCTGGAGTGAAGCGTTTGATTTTCAAGAGATCCGTTTTGTCATGCGTCCCCCAACCCTCCTCGCAGGTCATGCTGGTCCGCTCTCGCCGGACGGCGCGCGGAGAATAGTAACACCTAGGGCAGGAATCTCCCCTTGTCGGCTACACCGTCCGGCGGGCATTACGGCAGTGTTCGTACCGACGAACCGCGGCGGTCCCGCGCCGCTTGAGTGGGGCAAACGCGCAGGAATGCAGTGGCTAGCACAGGCCAGCGTTGCACGCACGCAACGCTAGTCGGTCATCCCCCGGGCCGCCGATCTGTTGAGCGTATTATCCAGACAACCTTTGTTAGCAGACCCACAAGCGGTGGATCGCCCGACGGTGATATCACCGCGCGCGGTGATGGTGTACGCGTCCTGCCCCGCTGAACGACACTGCGGGTCTGGTGAGTGCGTTCGTCACCGTTTCCGCGTAACGCGTGCGGGTCCAGCGTGCCCGCTTCGTGCGCGTCAAACACCGCGCGCAGAGTAAGCCGTTTCTCGCGGGCTTTAGCACGATACTCATCAACCGCAAAGAATTATCTGCAGATGGCGACGCAGCAGCTGAAGCCGACGCGCAATGCTTCATAAGAGCCGCCTACCAAGAGCAGCTGTCGTTCCGCGACCGTCAATCTGATCGTCACACTTTGAGTTCGTGGCCAAGTTAATTCAAAGCGCGGGACTCGCCGTGCAGGGTCGCAAATACCTCGTGCTGGGCAACCGAACGTATTGGACAACCCGACGGGACACGACGAAAGACTGCACCGTGCAGAGTTCTTCATCGACGGTTTCAGCGCTCATACCTGAATGAAGTTCGTGCCACCCGCGTACGCGGTAGCACCATTGGAAAGCACCGCGTCAAGGACGCGCGGGATGGGCCAGGCCCGCCTTCCGGATTCAGCCAACGCAGCGCGACCGCCGATGACGACCAGAGCCGCTTCGCAGTAATCTGCGAGTTGCCGACGCTACAAGCGCTGCCGCAGGTAACAGAAGTTGAGGTGAAGTGCGCGTCCGCTTCAATGTCGACGCGCTGGGGCGAGCGGGTCTAAGACCCTCTCCGTGGTAAGCTCTCCCCACCAGTCGCTTCCGCCGCTGTGCGCAAGTGCGATCCCCGGCCTGCGGTTCGAGCCCGGCGCATTCGGCGGCCCGACTCGAAACTGGTTGCGACGTCGTTGAGATTAGCTTCCAGTTCGCCCGATCGAGATAACCGACCGATCTCGCAACCGGGTTGACACAAAGGCTCGACGCGAAAGAGCCAGCCTTTTTTGATTGCGGGAGCCACGGACGCACAATCTTCGCGGTTGAAACACTGAGTGAGGGTTGCGCAACAACAACGATTTGTGCGGTGCGCGCAACACCACTACCAACTAGAAAGCGTTTTGGCCCACTTACGCCAACTTGATTCGAAGCGTGGCTTTTGCGCTTGTGGGCGAACTCGCGAAACCTTTCGAGGCGATAATGGGAGCCGTTACCCAATCCAGCCGCCCACTGCTGATCTCAGCGGCTCAGGGCTTCACATGTGCGCTTGCCACGGATGGACGCAGTTATTGCTGGGGAGTTAGTAGTTTTGGACAACTCGGAAACGGCAACACGCAGTACGCGTCAGTTCCTACGGCCGTCGCGCCGATAAGCCCGTAGGGGTCCGTATCCGCATGACCACCACCGATCGGCGCATTCCGTCCCTGGACGGACTCCGCGCGCTCTCGATTGCCGCCGTGCTGCTCGGCCATCTGACCGGTACACGGGGCTTCCCCTCTGCCGTGACGCCGATCGTGAACGGCCGCGGCACCCTCCCCTTCGCCCACACCGGCGTCCGTGTCTTCTTCGTCATCTCGGGCTTTCTCATCACGGGGCTCTTGCTCCACGAGACGGAGCGCACGGGCACGATCGACGTGCCCCGGTTTTACCTGCGCCGCACGCTTCGCATCTTCCCCGCGTACATCGCCCTCCTCGTGGTGCTGGTCCTGCTCGATGCAACCGGCGTCGTTCAGATCCCGACACGCGACTTCTGGCACGCGTGGACGTACACGATGAACTACGACGGGCAGCGCGTGTGGGACGTCGGCCACCTCTGGTCACTCGCCGTCGAGGAACAGTTCTACCTCGTCTGGCCTGCCGTCGTGCTGCTGGCGGGCTCGCGTCGTTCCGCGCTCCGCATTGCGCTCGGCGTCATCGTCGTCGCCCCGATCATTCGTGTCATCGAGGCGAGTACCACGGCGCTCCCCTCGATCGACACGTCCTTCGACGCCATAGCGGCCGGGTGCGTGCTCGCCCTGTCCCGTGACACGCTCATGACGCACGCGTGGTATCGCCGCGCCGTGGCGTCGCGCTGGATCGCGCTCGTGCTCATCGTGGCGGGGCTCGTCGCGAGCATCCGCTACCGTCCCGGTCTCCTCATCGGGGAAACGCTCATGAACGTCGGCATCGCGCTCGCGGTCGATCGGTGCGTGCGCCGGCCGACAGGACGGTTCGGCCGACTGCTCAACGCCCGCCCGGTCGTCTGGATCGGCACGCTGAGCTACTCGCTCTACCTGTGGCAACAGCCTTTCATCAATCGCACGTCGCACGCAACCGTCGCCACCTTCCCGCTCAACATCGCGCTGGCGGTGCTCTGTGGCCTGGTGAGCTACTACGCCATCGAACGCCCGATGCTCGGCGTCCGCCCCACCGCCGAGGCGTGGCTCCGGCGTGCGGTACGGCGAGATACCCGTTTCGCAGGAAGACGCTTTGTCGGCCCACCGCCCATCTCTGAGCATCCGCCATGACGTCGCTGCCCAACTTCTCCGAAATCGTCATCCAAGTTCCGCTGCGAGACGATGTCCTCCTTGAAGTAGGAAGCTGCGGTGAGTCGCAATAGGTCGTGGCGGTGAGTGCGAACTGCTGGGACGGCCTCGTGTGTGTGGTAGCAAGAGTGCTAGCAAACAGGTCCTATTAACTCGCACTGTGGCGCATTCTCCCACAGTGAGAGTCAGAGTTAGCGTGGGCGGTTGGGGGCGAAATCGGGACTTAAAATCCCTTCTGCTCGCTTGTACGCGATTTCAGCGCCGACCGGAACGTCAATGCCTGTCGTGGTACTTTTCGCCTACAGCGTCATCGGATTCGCGTTGACGATTGTGTTGACGAATCTGACGAAGGCGACGGAATAATCGATGTCGGGAGGAATTGCATCTTCTACGATGAACGCGTCGACAGTCTTGGCGATCGTGTTGTAGAATCCACTCTGATAGAACGAGTAGTGTTCCCCATCCTCGAGACTCGCCTTGACGTTCGACAGGGCAAGCCATTATCAGTCGTTGCCGCAATCTTTCCTCGCAAACGTGTACGAGCCCGGGGCGATCGCCGAATACAATCCACCATTGGCTGCCCCGCCATAAGCGGTCCCAGTCGTTGACTCCGCTCCGGTCACAGAGCTGATCGCTGTGATCTTCGTACTGTTGGCGTAGAAGTTAACGCCGGGCGCATTACGCCGAAGGTGAAGAACTTGATTTGGGCGCCGGTAGCCGCCGCGGTAACGTTCTGAGCAGATTTTTCTCCACAGTACGCCAGAATCGCTGCGCGTAAAACGCCTCCGCATTACTGGCGGCGGCGCGACACTCCATTCCGCGAAGGTGCATCAGGCCCAGGAAGATTTCCTGGCTGAACCAACATTTCTAGTGTTGAGTACCGAGTACCGACAAAAGTGCCTGAGCCTTGCGTCGCGCAGTCGCCGCACTCACCGGCACATAGAAAATTCGGACGTCCGAGATCCCATCCCACTTGGGAATTTCGTACTCCAGGATCAGGTGATTCCTAAAGGTATTCCACGTCGGGTCTGACCGAGCAGGTCGGATCCGAGTCCTTCTCTTGAAATTAAGGGATATTGGATGTTGTTCGGAATCCCGAACTGTGGAATGGACGCAACAGGTTCAACCGCGTTGGCCATTCCGTGCGCGCCGGGTACCCCGTTACGCGCGATCGTCGGTGGGCGTGGGAGTTGCCAAATGGTGCGCGACCGCACTCGGCAGCTGCCGCTTCAGGCACCTACCAGAGCGGCACTCGAGCCGCCAAAGGGAACAAGAGCATGCACGGGATGTTTTTCAATAAAGCGTTAGAATGCGCGTCTTCATAACCGGTCACGACGGTTACATCGGATCTGTCCTGGCGACAATGGTGCGGGCCGCCGGCCATGAGGTCGTCCGGTTTTGGACATCTTTCTGTTCGAAGGGATGACGGGTTCGCGCGCGGGTCAATCAGATCATCGAGAAGCCGACCGGGAAGATGGTGAAGATCCCGGGTGATTGGATTCTACTCGAAGGGACCGCCTGTACCGGCAAGTATCACAGGTCGTGTGCTCGGGCGATTCTGCCGTACTGGCGCGAGATGTGGGTGCGTAGGGCGGATGAAGACGCTCAACAGCCGCTGACACTCACCTCCCCGTCGGAGCTTACGTGACCGCTGCCGCTGGGGGGAGTCGGTCGACCCGTCGCACAGTCATCAACGTCCTTACGAACTGGGGCGCCATCCTCTTGGGTATGGCGATCAGCTTCGTGCTATCACCTTTTCTCGTTCACCACCTTGGCGACGCCCGGTACGGCCTGTGGGCTGTCGTCGGCTCGATCATTGGCTACCTCGGGCTTCTCGACTTCGGCGTTCGCCAGGGAGTGACGCGGTTCGTAGCGCGTCATGAGGCGACGGGAGACCGAGATGCGGCGAACCGCCTCGTTACCACGGCGCTCGGCCTGTTCAGTGTGATCGGTGTCGTAGCCGTTGTCGCCGGTGCCGTGATCGCGCTCAATCTGCAGCGGATCGTTGAGGCGCCGAGCGACTACCTCCACGAGGCGAGCGTCGCCGTTTTCGTCGCCAGCATCACGGTGGCCCTCTCCCTCGTGAGCGGTGTTTACGGCGCGGTGATCGCCGGCCTGCAAAGGTTCGACCTGCTCAACGTGATTGACCTGACCTGCGAAGTACTGCGCGCTGGAGCGATGTTCCACTTCGTCGGCCAAGGCGGGGGACTCATAACGCTAGCCACGCTGCAGCTTTCGGTGGCGGCAGTTCGCGGTGTTGCTTATGTGATCGCGGCACACCGCCTCCAGCCATGGATGCAGGTGGCGCGCCGATTCCATGATCGCATGACGCGGACGGAGATTCTCAGCTTCAGCGCGTACACGTTCATTATCCACGCGTCCGTGATGGTGCTCTTCTCGGCGGATGCGCTCGTCATCGCGGCGATCATGCCGATAACGCAGGTCGTATTCTTCGTGATCGGTGCCAATCTCATACAAGTTGCGATGCAAATGCGGAGCGGCGTCTCGAACGTGATCTATCCGCTCGTCAGTTCGAAGCAGGCGAGTGACGGCCTCGGCGCGGCGTCGCTGTTGATGTGGAAGTCAGTCCGCTTGAGCACCATCATCGTGCTGCCGATCGTAATTACGTTCCTGACTCGCGGCCCGACGTTCATCGCGCTCTGGATGGGACCGAGGTACATGAGCACGGCCGGCGCCATTCTTCAGATTCTGGCGCTCGGCCTCTGCGTCTATATGAGCTATCAGGTATTCGGGAACAGCATCATCGCGCTCGCGCTTCATAAAGGCCTGGCCCCGGCGTACATCGCGGAAGCGCTCTTGAACCTCAGCCTCAGCGTCATTCTCGGTTCGACACTGGGCGTAACCGGGGTCGCCTGGGGCACGACGATTCCACAACTCATCATGGCGCTCGGCTTCGCGCCGTGGTTCTGCAGAAAGGCGCTCGGCGTGCCGGCGAGGGAGTACGCGATGCAAGCCTGGATTCGTCCGCTCGCGGCGATGGTCCCGTTCGCGGCCGCGAGCTTTCTTATCGATCGCACATGGACGGCGCCAAACCTGTATTACTTCTTTGGCCAAGTCGCGATCACGATTCCGCTCGCCATCGTCGGCAGCTGGATCTTTGGGCTCCAGCCAGACGAGCGCGACCGGTTGCGCGGTTGGCTCGGAGCATCAGTCTTGCGCCGCGTAAGACGTCAAGTGGATGCAGGGACTCGCGGGGAGGTCACGCAGTTCCGTTCGTTGTAAGCACGCGTTTGTCGCGATTTCGCCACGTTTGATGTCATTGAGTGACCTGCAGGCAAATTGGGCGAGAATTCAAGTTGAGCCCGCACAGTCTGTCAGTCGCCTACTGAGCATATTTTCGCCGTGCAGTCGCGGCTGGTGTACCTCAGCGAACTAAACTGCGCCGTGTAATGCAGCCCATGATCGCCGGTCACAATGAGGATCACGCTGTCCGGGAGTGCAGGCTATCCAGTCCGTGGAGAGACGTCCTGACGGCAGCCCGCGTGACTTCGTGGCTACGCTCAGGCTATACGGTGAGGTTCGCTGCCTCGCCTTGGTCGACGACGGCGTCAAATTCCGGATCACCGACAATACAACCGCCTTCCTCGAGCACACGATCTACCCACGCGTTGGAGAACTCACCGCGCTGAACTGCCGCCACGTAGTCTGCGTTCTTCGCCTCGAAGGACCGCAACCGTTGCAGGAGCTCGAGCGCGATCTGTTGACGGATGACTACGATGCCGGCTTGGTCTGCGACTAGAATGTCTCCGGGATAGGTGACAATACCACCGAGGCAAATGGGGTAGTTGATTTCGCCCGGCCCACGGTGGAGCGGGCCTACCGGAGTCGTACCGCGAGCGAAAATTGGGAAGTCGAGCTGCAGAACGTCGGGAAGATCGCGGATTTTACCATCCACAACGAAGCCGGCGATGCCCCTATGTTTGGCTTTGGTAGAGATCAGATCGCCCAGAACTGCCGTGGAGGAGCTGCTCCCGTCCACCGCAATGATGTCGCCCGGTTGTGCGATGTCCAATGCCTTGTGGACCATCAGGTTGTCACCGGGAAAGATCTTCACCGTGCACACCGGACCGCACAGGCGAGAAGACCGTCTCGTCAGGCAGTGAATCTCCGAATCGACGGCGTAGAGGCGATTGAGCTGATCCGATATGTCCGGTGTGGCGAAGTCCTGAAACTGCTGAACCAGCATCGGATCCGGTCGCGAGAATGTGCTGCGCACGCGAAAACCCGGACCGGGATTCATTTCCGCTGAACGTGGCTTATCGGGCATTTTGTCCTCGGGTGATATGTGGATCGCCGACGTATCAGTCGGCAGCGAGGCATGGGATGCGCACGGACGGTGCCGTTTACGGCGGCCTGAGTGGCGCGCGTAAGTCGCTCACCTATGACGCGTAGTGCATCAACTGTTGCGCGCGATCGACACCTGTAACGCTTGCCCTGCCCGGAGTCGCCTGTCGTCGCGAGGCGCGCGACTTGCTCATTCCCGCGTCCGTCACGACTTTCGGGATGATTGATGCGAGCAGTTTCGACGCTGGAGACGCGCTCTCTGCTTCTTCGGCGATACGCCCACATGTATCGCCGGTTCAGGGCGACCCCGCTGAACTTTAACGAGCGGCGCGCAGGATTCTATGCCAGCTACTGGGAGGACGCGGCTCGGCAACTGGGGGCTTGCGTAAACCGATTGGGAGACGACTACCTCGAAGTCGCGCGCAACGGCAGTTCCGCGCGCGTGAAAGATTGTTGCGTGAACCTCGACACCTACTTCAGCAGGGGGCTCGCGGACGACAAGGTCTTCGTCTCTGGCCTCATTCGAGAGCTTGGTTTTTTCGCGCCGCGCTTTCGAGAGTACACGCTCCGCAGCCTCTCATCCGCCGTGGGTTTTCTGGAGGAGGTGGGCGCACCCTGCGTCGTGAAACCGACGGTCGGCTCCGGCGGATGCGGCATCACAACGGCAGTGAATACGCGCCGCCGCCTGATAGAAGCCTCGCTTGCGACCAGCAACTCGCTCACGCTGCCAGCCCTGATGATCGAGCAGCAGATTGCGGGCGATTCCTACCGGCTGCTGTACTTGGATGGCAGCCTGCTGCACGCGGTAAAGCGGGGCAGGTGTACGGTAATCGGCGATGGGCTCTCGACGATCCGGGAACTGGTTGTCAGGGAGAACGAGTCTCGGCTCACTGATTCGAGGCTCCAATCTCTTAGTCCGCTAACCATCGACCTGGAAATGAAATACACGCTCACCGATCAAGGAAAAACGCTGCGCACAATCCCGGACCGAGGTGAACGGGTCGTCGTAAAGAATGTTTGTAACCAGAACTGCCGGCGCGATCAGGAAGAAGTCACGGCGTATGTACACGGCGATTACGCTCAGTTGGCGAGTGCCGTAGGGACCAGGCTTGGCGCACATCTCATCGGAATCGATGTTATGAGCGAAGAGATTTCCGCTTCTCCATCACAATCGGGCAGTGCGATCACCGAGATCAACATCCCACCCGGCTTGCATTATCACGAACTGGTCGAGCATCAGCACAACTATTCCGGCGTGGGCGCTGCCGTTCTAGAGTACCTGTTGCGCAAAACATGATGCCTTATCGAATCTTCTTGGCCGGCCCGGGAATTGGCCGATTCTCCTGATCGAGGATGAGATTCCGGGCCACTCGTTTCGACTGGTCTACCTCGACGGGAAGCTCATTGACGCTATCCGGCGCGATCCGCCGCCGTGGTGGGTAATGGCAAACGCGCCAAGGCCGCGCCCGTCGGAGAGCGGGTTCTCGATCGGGTGCTGTTAGGGTCGCCGAGGCGCGACCGTGGCTGAGACTCGCAACCGACGCGGTTTCCAGGAGCCACGACGCGGAGGAACATCATGACGTCCATCACCATCACGGAAGAGTCCTTGCGGGCTCTCGTCCGGAGCCTCTTGACCGGCCACGGCGCCGATCCATCGGAAGCCGCGGTGGTCGCTGATGCCATGGTCTGGAGCGACGTGATGGGGCGCCCCAATCAGGGTGCGTGGCGCCTGCCGACCTTGATCGCACGCCTTACGCAGGGCCATATCAAGTCGCCGTGCCGTGCGCGCTTTCAGAGGATCGGGGCCGCCGCCGGGATCGTTGACGGAGGCAACGGGTCCGGCCATTTCGTTGGTCACAGGGCGATGCTCGAGGCCATCGCGCTGGCCCAGGAATGCGGGGTCGGATTGGTCGGGGTGAGGAACAGCAACCTTTTCGGAGCCGGGGCCTATTATGTCCAGCTCGCTGCCGAGGTGAACATGATCAGCTTCGCCCTGAGCAACTCCCCGCCCCACGTGGCTGCCTTTGGCGGCCGCAAGGCGGTTCTGGGGACGAATCCATTCGCGTTCGGGGCTCCCCGAAGGAACGGCCGTAGTGTCCTCGTGGACATGTCGACTGCGGCGAGTGCCGGCTCCACGATCCTGAAGATGATGGAGGGCGATCGGTCGCAACTGCTGCCGGAAGGGATCGCCATCGATCAAGAGGGCCAGCCCACCCGGGATCCTCGCCAGATTGGGAGCTTGCTTCCGCTCGCGGGAGCCAAGGGCTTCGGCTTGGGACTCCTGGTCGAGATCTTGTGCGGCGTGTTGACGGGGGCCGGCATCTCACACGAAGTCAAGAAATTCGCGCAGGAGACGGGACACAACGGCCATTTCTTCCTGGCGATCGACGTCGGCAAGTTCATGCCTTTGGCGACCTACTATGACCGAATGGAGACGTTGGTCGGCTATTTGATGGCATCGTCCGGAGCGCCGGGGGAGGAGGCCACCGTGCAGCTGCCAGGTGAACATCGCTGGCAAGCCCGGGACAAGAGTTTGCGAGACGGCATAACATTGGATGCGCCGACAGTTGCTGCCCTCACGCAACTGGCCGAAAGAGCTGCGGTGACCGTGCCGTGGTAGGGACGCCGATCAGCTGGTTATCCGGCAGCCCCATCCGCCAGCGCGCGATTGACCCATTCGTTGAAGAAGATCCCCCTTCCTCACATCGCAAAGACCGGTTTCCTTCACTTCGGGGAGGTCGCGCAGTAAGCCGTCGAAGCCGAGAGTACGAAGTTGCTCACTCTCCCACCCGAAAGGGAGACAGCGTTGATGAGGCGGCGGCGCCCGCTTTGCGGTCGGTAGCCTAAAGCTGAAGGGAAACAACGTGTGTGGCGAAAGCACCAAACATTTGTCAGACGCGTCTGGGGCGTCCTTCCGCACTGTCCCGTACCGTGCCCTGTCAATATCATTAGGCAGTCTCGAAGGCTCGTCGCGCGAGAGTCCACCGATCACCCGGGCATCCCCAATTCTCAAGAGACCGCTTTTATCGGCAGTCACGAGCGATGTCGGCCTTGCCGTTCTCGCTCCTTTTCGGCGCCGCTGCGCAAGCATTTTCTTTCTTCACCGCTTCGCCGCGCCTGATTTCGGCGTCAGGGGCCACGATCCCGCCATTCTTCGAGGGCACCTCGAGTACTTGCGCGCGCGCAGGTATCGCCTCATGAGTCTCTCCGATCTCGTTGAACACGTCGAGCAGAACAAACGGCTGGAGCAACACGCAGTGGTTTTCACTGTGGATGATGGATACGCTGATTTCGCGGATATCGCCTCGCCGGTTTTCGCGGCCTACGATTGCCCTGTTACCGTTTTTCTGATCACCGACTTCGTATCCGGAAGGCTGTGGAACTGGTCGGACAAGGTTGATTGGGTATTCAGGGAATCCAAGCGTGATGCCTCGAATTTCGAGATCGCGGGCGAGAACCTCGGCCTGCACTGGAAGGGCGTTGTCGAGCGGGACCTTGTCAGTAAGGTAGTGATCGAGCGGTTAAAGCAAGTGCCTGACGCTGTGAAGGAGGAACGCATCCTCGCTCTTGCACGCGCGCTCGAGGTCGATCTACCGGAACGGGTTCCTTCGCGGGACCGTGCCATGACGTGGGATCAAGTCCGCCAATGCGCGCGGAAGGGCGCGACTTTTGGTCCGCATACTGTCACGCATCCTATCCTTTCTCGGGTGGACGCAGGCAGAGCGCACGCCGAGATAGCGCAATCTTGGCGCGCGCTGACTGCCGAGACGGGGGCGTTCGTCCCGGTTTTTTGCTATCCCAACGGGACTGCGGCGGATTTTTCAGCGAGAGAGCAGCGGAGCGTGGAAAGCGCCGGAATGAAGGCCGCGCTATCCTCTATTCCTGGCTCCGTGATCTCGACGCCATCTGGAATGAAGGTCGTTAACCGTTTCTCCATTCCGCGTTTCAGCTACGTCGAAGACAAGCCGGAGTTCGTACGGATCGTGAGCGGTCTGGAGAGATGAGAGCGAGCATGCCTTGAAGTTGAAGTCTCCGGTCCTCCGTGGCGCACTTGCAACATACTGCCGCCGGACTCCGCCACTCTTGCGGCAGTAAACGACCCTAGAATTCTTAGCGCACAAAGAGTTACGTAACGCTTGGCACAGGCACGTGCAATGCCTTAGACGCGGCCGAGCACGGCGCGAAGGTTGAGCCTTGCTGCCAACTGCCCAGTCATTGTGGGCCGGCGTGATCGGTCATCGCTGCAGCGAATAGAACAAATTCGCAGGGACCTGACCCAATAACGAGTCCATTCAATCGATTCGTCGTTTCGACAAGAATCATTTAAGCATGGAGTTGAAGGAAAGCCCGGACAACCGCGCTCATGACCGTCGCGCGGCCTGCCAAATTTCGATGGCCGTACCGCGTACAGCGAAGGTGCCACCGACGACGATTCCGGACATGGCAGCAAACCAATCACCCATCGGTGCCGCTGGCAATCCGAATGCGTGCTGCACGGGAACCAATCCGGCAATCAGAATCGCTACGACACCCAACAAACATAGCACGACGCGGGTGGCGCTCGTCTGCGCACCGGAATGCGCGATGCGTGCGCTCCAATATCCGATTGGCACCATCAGACAAGCCATCCAAATCCATGAGACAACGAGCTCGGCCCTGGTGTCCTCGATGGACCACTGAAAAGGCAACGCGAGAGTCCATCCAAGAGAGGAACTGACCGAGACGCGACGCTCGCTGCTCGCTGAATCAGTTCGCACCGTCAATCGCGCCTCCCGCCCGTCATAGCTTCCGGTCAAACTGAGGGGATCAGTCGCGGAATAATTTCTTTTTGAGACGCCAGAGAAATTCTTTTTTGAAACGCTGTCTCTGAATACGCCGGCCATTGCAAAAAGCGGTGGACGAAGACGGAGGATCGCCGCCCGCGTACGAACACCGAAAAGAAGGCTTTGCTCATCCTGTGCGAGCAGGACGATTTGTTCAAGTTCGTTATCTGCAACCCGAACGATGGGAGCGATGTCGCTCGTGGATCCGCCGGGAATTACTGTGGCGTAAATGGTGGCTCCCCGAAGAAGCCGGGGTCCGACACTGTCGATTTCGTTGAGCTGAGTGTCGGTGATCGCGACATCGTCAATCCTCGCCGCGAGCACGCGCCCGGGGAAAAGCGCAAAATCCCCAAGCTTTGGCGCAATCTGTCCATAATATTTCGAGTCAGGGATGGATGGTGCGAGTGCAAAGCTCGAGATTCCCTGAATCGTGAGCCAGATAGTGGACCATGCCAAGGCGAGGATTGCGGCTGTTCGGGGTGCCGGCCGTAGCCAAACCCCGGCGTTTCTCGCGACCACGAAGCCAAGCGCGCCACCGACGGTGTTGGTCAGCACATCCCCGAGCGTTGCATCGCGGCCGGGAACGAAGAGGAATTGCGCGGTCTCTACCGTCAGCGAGAGAACACACGCCGTGAGAACCGCCCGGTTCCAGGGGGTGCCCGAAAGTGCGAGACCGATGCCAAGCGGCAAAAAGAGGAGGATGTTGAGGACGGAATCGACCCCCCCGAACGTGCCGCAGACGAGGCAAAGATGTGAATCCACAGGCTGCCCCGAATCTGGAAGCAGGGTTGCCACCAGTATGGCTGCAACACTCGCAACTGCGATGGCGCTCCCGAGCCTTCTGAGGTGTGGCGTGGAGGCAACATTACCTTGCATGCTCAGGAGTCAAGATTCTCGGCTAAACATCTGGTAGATGAGATTTGTCGTTGCGGCGCAACGAGATAGCAGACGCCAGCCACCGATTTCGAGGTGAGTCGGAACTGGCATTTGAAGTGCGCTCGACCGTCGTAGCGCACGTTCAGCGCCGCCCGCCTCGCCTCTTTCCATCGTCATGCATTCAGCAGAGCTCCCAACCTCGCACTTCTTCACTGTAGACGTAGAGGAAT
>Ga0207646_10001902_pt1 | contig 25130 bp, 24 predicted proteins | sample KBSK5502metaG_FD_184343 | JGI IMG/M metagenome (GOLD analysis project Ga0207646, IMG submission 184343) | Corn, switchgrass and miscanthus rhizosphere microbial communities from Kellogg Biological Station, Michigan, USA - KBS K5-50-2 metaG... | ecosystem: Host-associated > Plants > Roots >...
GCACGCTCTCCATCACGTCGTCGAGGGCGTGGGGCAGGCTCCAGGGCAGGCGCGAGGCGTACTGGACGCGGCCCCCCCAGCTCTGGCGCGCCCCGACCATGTCTTGATTGAGGTCCACGAGCATCCGCGCCGGCTCCTGCGGGTTCTCGCGGAAGTACCTCGGCTGGCTCGACAGCTCGTTCACCCACCAGAACCGGATGTCGCGCCGCGGCCGCGGGATGCGCCCGTCCTTGATGAGACGGCTCAGCGCGCGGCCGATCTCGAGCATGCTGACGCAGCCGCTGCCGTCGTCGTTGGCCGAGGTCGTTTCCTGTATGTGGGCGGTGAGCACGATCTGCTGGTCGTGGATCTCCGTGCCCCGGATCCAGGCCTCGACCATCGCCTGCTCCGGCGGGGCGGCGTACTCGGACTCGATGTCGACCTTCACCCGGAAGGGACCGCCGCCCGCCTGCATCTGTCGCTGCAGCCAGCGTCCGCGCCGCGGCGAGATCATCACCGCGAAGGTGGACGGCGTTCCGTCCTTCACGCCGTCGACTCCGCGCGCGTCGTAGGGCAGCCGGCCCCACGCCACCTGATCCGGCGCGTCGAAGGCTTCCGGCCGGTTCGTCATGGCGGAGAGGATTCCCAAGGCTCCGCGCTTCCACACCGCCTCCCGCTGCACGGCCGGCACCGGGCCCGATGCCAGGACGACCTTGCCCTTCACGTCGCGGCCCTCGTAGTCGGCGTCGCTCGTGCCCTGGCCGACGTCGACGAGGTCCCCGGTGACGTGGGTGGGACGGCTGTGGTCGGCGATGGACAGGGCGACGTCGCCGTACGCGGCGAGCTTCACTTCTTGCGGCGCGACGAGCCACGCCTCGCCGAAGCGGCACGACCAGCCGTGCTCGTCCCACTTCTGCCGGATCAGCCTCACGTCCTCCAGTCCGGCGTCGCTGGCGGCGCCGCGGATGTACTCGGCCGCGGCGAAGAAGTCGCGGCTGCCGCCCGTACGGTGGTACCGCGTGAGGACGCGGTCGTGCTCGTAGGCGCGGTCGCCCGAGATCTCGTTCACGAGCTCCCGGTAGAGCGGATCGGGAAGGAAGGGCGAGGTCTGGGCGAAGCCCGGCGCGGCCGCGGCGACGCAAGCCGCCACCATGAGAGGGAGCGGAGCCTTCAAGAGTGCCTCCTTCAGAGTCCGAGCGCGGTGCCCGCGGCCTCGAACTCCCGCATCAGCCGGCGGCGCAGCCCGGTCTCGGCCAGGCCGTAGCGCAGGCCGTTCAGGTTGATCTGCCACAGCTCGGCGAGCGACAGGCCGAGCGCCTCATGGGCGAGACGATACTCGCGCGTGAGGTCGGTTCCGAAGAACGGCGGGTCGTCGGTGCTGAGCGTGACGGGGACGCGGGCGGCCATCATCCGTCGCAGGGGGTGCTCCGAGACGTCGCGGTACACGGTCAAGAACCGGTTGCTGGTCAGGGCGACGTCGCAGCACACGTCGCGCTCCGCGAGCAGGCGCAGCGTGGCCTCGTCCTCCACCGCGCGCACGCCATGCTGGACGCGGCGGGCGCCCAGCTCGCGGACCGCCTGCGCGACGTGATCGACCCCGGCCGTCTCGCCGGCGTGGGCGACCGCGGCGTAGCCGGCCCGCCGGACGCGCTCGAAGTAGGGCGCGGCGAGCCTTCGCGGGAAGCCTTCCTCGGGGCCGCCGAGCCCGATGGCCACGACCACCGGATCGGCGAGCTCCTCGAGCAGCGCCGCCGTGTAGGGCCCGCTCTCCGGCACGGACTCGCTGGGGATGTCCGTGATGAGCCGCGCCACGGGGCCGCCGCCGGCCTCGGCCGCCTGCAGGCGGCGGCTGACGATCTCCAGCGCGCGCCGCCCGCCGAAGCCGAAGCGCTCGTGGTTGTACGGGGTGAAATGGGCCTCCACGTACCGGACGTTCTGGGCGTCGCAGCCTTCCAGGAACGCGTCCGCCATCTGCTCGTAGTCCTCGGCCCGGCGCAGGCAGCCGCACATCGCCAGCCAGAGGTGCAGGAACTTGTCGAAGCTCTCGAAGGCGTAGAGGGCCCGCAGCTCGGCGAGGCTGCCCGCCGGCAGCGCCACGTGGTTGCGCTCCGCGATGGCCCACAACGTCTCGGGCGTGATCGTGCCCTCGAGGTGGACGTGCAGCTCCGCCTTGGGCATGCGCGCCAGCACGTCGGCGGCGGCGGTCAGGCCCTATTCTCCGCGCCGTCGGCGGATCTCGAGCAGCTCGGCGAGGTCGGCGAGGTCCTTCAGCCTCCCCGCCGCGCGCTTCGCACGCTCGACATCGTCCAAGCCCATGACCCGCACCCGGAGGCCGTAGACCTCCATGGAGGCCGCCCCGCGCGCGATCCCCTCGAAAGGGAGGGAGGACGGCGCGTCCCGCAGGGTAGGGTGGAGCGGAGCCAGCGCCCTGGCCAGGCGAGCGAGATTCTCGGGAGACCGCGAGTAACAGACGTCGAGGTCGCGGGTGACGCGGGTCGAGCCGTGGAGCACCAACGCCACCCCGCCCACGATGACGAAATCGACCTTCTCTCCGGCGAGGGCCTCCAGGAGCCTACGCGGGTCGATCGGCATGGCGGTGCCTCGCATCCTCCAGGAATCGGAGGAAGCGCAGCATCTCCTCGATCCGTTCCGTCGGGGTCAGGCGCAGGGCCTGGTCGATCCGGGCTCCGTCGACGCCGGAGTCGATCTTCGCCAGGATCTCGTCCTGCCAGCCGCTCATGCGATCCACGCCGGAATGATAGCGCGGGTGGTGGCGGCGGCGGTCAGGCCGGCCGCGGCCGCGGTGTCCGCGCGCGAGCCTCCTCGAGGGCGGTGAGAACGCGCTCGGGAGTGAGGGGGATCTCCCGGATGCGCACTCCGGTGGCGTGGGCGACCGCGTTGGCGATGGCGGGCGCCGGGCCGTTGATCGGGATCTCGGCGATCGCCTTGGCGCCGAAGGGCCCGGAGGGCTCGTGCGTCGGGACGAGGATCGTCGTCAGCTCCGGCGCGTCGCTGGCGGTGGCGATCGTGTAGTCGCGGAAGGAGCGGAACTGCATGCGGCCCTCCGCGTCGAACGGCATGCGCTCGTAGAGCGCGTAGCCGAGCGACTGCAGCGCGGCGCCCTCGACCTGGCCCTCGGCCATCTGGGGGTTCACCACCTGGCCGCAGTCCACCGCCTCCACGATGCGCAGGACACGGACGAGGCCGGTCTCCGTGTCCACGTCCACCTCGACGAAGACGGCCGCGAACGGCGGCGGCGACTCGTACGACATGTGGGAGGCGGTGGCCATGATCTGGAACTGGTCCTTCTGGTAGAGCGACGACAGGCAGACCTGCTCGTAGGTCACGAAGCGGCCATCGGGCGCGCAGACCTTCCCCGCGTGGACGACCGCGTCCTCCGGCCTCATCTCCAGCATCTTCGCCCCCACTTCGGTGATCTGCTGGAGGACGAGGCGGGACGCCTTCTCGACCGCGCGGCCGGAGACGTACGTCGTGGAGGAGGCATACGCGCCGGGGTCGAAGGGGGTCATGTCGGTGTCGGAGGAGTAGGGGATGATCTTCTCCACCGTCACTCCGAGCGATTCGGCCGCGATCTGACAGAACATCGTGTCGGCGCCGGTGCCGATGTCGGTGGCGCCCATCAGCAGGTTGAACGAGCCGTCCTCGTTCATCTTGATCGACGCGGCGCCCATGTCGACCCCCGGGATCCCCGAGGCCTGCATCACGATCGCCATGCCCACGCCGCGCCGCACCGGGCCGTTGCCGGCCTTCTTCTTCCGGGCCCGGTCCTTCCAGCCGATGGCCCTCGCTCCGAGCTGGATGGCCTGGGGGAGGCCGCAGGAGCGGATGATCTGCTTGAAGCCTTCCTTGCCTTCGCCGAGCACCTCCGCGATCGGCTGATCGTCGCCTTCCTGGACGTGGTTGCGCCGCCGGAACTCGAGCGGATCCTCGCCGAGCGAGGCGGCCACCTCGTCCACGTGGCTCTCGAGCGCGAAGAAGCCCTGCGGGCAGCCGTAGCCGCGGAACGCGCCCGCCACCGCGAGGTTGGTGTAGACGGCGCGGGCTTCGTAACGCAAGTTGGGGCAGCGGTAGAGCGAGAGCGCACGGTTGCCGGTCACGCTCATGACGGTGAGGGCGTGGGTGCCGTAGGCGCCGGTGTTCTCGATGACTCGCATCTCGAGGGCGGTGAATCGCCCGTCCCTCACGCCGCTCTTGACGGTGACGATCTGCGGGTGGCGCGTGCGCGCGGCCGTCAGCTCTTCCTCCCGCGAGTACTCGAGACGGACGGGCCGTCCCGTGCGCAGCGTGATCATGCCGCACAGGTCCTCGACGAGGATCTCCTGCTTGCCGCCGAACCCGCCCCCGATGCGCGGCTTGATCACGCGGATGCGCCGGATGGGGATGCCGAGCAGCGGCGCGATGATCCGGCGGACGTGGAAGGGCACCTGCGTCGAGGTCCGCACCATCAGGCGGTTGTCCTCGTCGAGCCAGGTGATGGTGATATGGGGCTCGATCGACGATTGCTGGACGTAGGGCACCCGGTAGGTCTGCTCGAGGATCTGCTCCGCCTCGGCGAAGCCCTTCGCGACGTCGCCCACCTGCGCGGTGACCTCCGCGGCCACGTTCCGTGCCGGGTCCTTGATGCCGGTGGCGTCCTTCTCGTCGTGGATGACCGGCGCGCCCCGGGCCATCGCCTGCTCCGGATCGAGGACGGCGGGGAGGATCTCGTACTCGACCTTGATCGCCTCACAGGCGCGCAACGCCAGCTCGGGATCGTCCGCGGCCACCACCGCCACCCGGTCGCCCACGAAGCGGACCTTGTCGTCGAGCATGAAGGAGTCGTAGGGCGAGGGCTCCGGCCAGCCCTGGCCGGCGGTGGTGTAGGCCACCCGCGGCACGTCGTGATGCGTGAGCACGCAGGCGACGCCCGGCATCGCCCGCGCCTGGGACGCGTCGATCCGCGCGATGCGGGCGTGGGCGTGGGGCGAGTGCAGGATCCGCGCGTGGAGCAGCGCGGGCAGGGCGATGTCGTCGACGAAGGTGCCGCGCCCGGTCGCGAGCTTGACGCTGTCGACCCTGCGCTCGGGTTTGCCGACCGTCTTCAGGTCGGACTTGGAGCTGGGCATCCCGGGGGAGGATTCCACGGGGGCAAACCCGCGTCAAATCGACGCAAATGGCTGTGAGCGACGCCGCATGGCGCCGCATCGCGCCCGTGCTAGACTCCGGCGCCTCTCTCCTTGTGGATTGCGCGTGGCGAAGACCAGGGAAGCGCTGGACACGATCGTCAGGATGCTCTCGCCGTATCTGGGCGAGACGATGGCCCGGGCGGCCGCCCACGCCCATTGCCAGAAGCTCGGCATCGTCGTCGACAGCGCGGACATGACCAGGGAGCAGCTCGACGCGCTCCTCCGGAAGTTTGCGCAGGGGCTGAACATCTTCCTCGGTCGGGAGAAGGCCGCGCTCGTGGTCGGCGAGATCCAGGCCGCCATGGCCGGGGCCGACCTCGCATCAGCCCTTCCCTCCCCCTCCGTGGGGAGGGACAGGGTAGGGGGTCGATGAACGATGCGGGCCGCCTCATGACCCGCCGGACGCGCACCGACGCCGCGTTCGTAGTCGCCGCCCTCGCCGCCGTGGCTCCCTTCGCCCTCCACCTCGCGGGAATGTCCGGAGGCGCCGTCGGCGAGGAGGTCCGCCTCTACGTCGGCAACCTGAGCAAGCTCCTCTTCATCGGCCTCGCGGCCCTCGGCGCCGTCCGGAGCGCGGCGCGATTCGAGGCGGACAACCCCATGCGCGGCACGTGGCGCATGATGTCGGCGGGGTTTCTCACCTTCACGGCCGGGCAGGCGACCCTGGCGGTCTACCAGGCCCTGCTGCGCCTGCCCAGCCCGTTCCCGTCCCTCGCCGATGCGTTCTTCGTCGCGTCCTACCCGTTCCTGCTCGCCGCGCTGCTTAAGGCGATCCGCGCCTACGGCGAAACCGGCTATCCGATCGGCACCGCCCGCGAGCGCCTCCGAACGGCCGGAGCGATGGCGGCGGTCGCGGCCCTCATCGGATACCCGACGTTGAGGCCGGTCGTCTCGGTCCCCGCCCCTCCGCTCGAGATGTTCCTCAACGTCGCGTATCCCGTCCTCGACCTGGCGGTCCTCGTCCCCGTCGCGATCCTGCTCCGCATCGCCGTCCGGTTCCGGGGCGGGGAGGTCTGGAAGGTCTGGGCGGGGCTGCTCGCGGGGTTCCTTCTGATGTGCGTCGGCGACATCCTCTTCGCCTACTTCACCTCCATGGAGCGGGAGAGCCTCGACCCGCTGATCCACATCACGTACATCCTGTCCTACGCCGCCCTCGCCCGCGGCGCCATCGGCCAGCGCCAGCTGCTCGATTGAGCAAGCGCGCGGCCTCGGGCCTCAGCGCCCCGACAGCCACCCGACCTGGACGACCACCCAGCTCTGCCGGGAGTCGACGAGCGTCGCCTCGTCGCGCTTGGCCAGCGCTTGCACGTAACGGAGCGAGAGGGTCAGCGGATGAGCGCTGGTGCGCTTGAAGACAAGGCCGCCGGCGACGTGAAAGGCAGGCGGGTGGCCGATGCCGGCGTCACCGCCGCCGGGCAGTGCGGCCAGCAGACCGCCGCCGGCCTCCACGAACACGCGGGTCCCGGAGGGCCGATAGCCGATCGTCGTCCGGCTCTCGAAGCCGCGCTGCCAGCGCAGCCCCGCGTGGAGATACGCCAGCGCGCCGACGCCGTTGGTGCTGGAGAAGGAGTGGCTGTCGGCGGCATCCTGCAGATCCTGGGTGGCGACCGGACGGCCTTCGACGACCTCGCCCGTGGCGGCGGTGAGGATCCGCTGCGAGCGCAGCGACAGTCCGCCGAGCACGCCCACCCCGGCCAGGAACGGCCCGCCGACGCCGCGCCGCGCTTCCAGGCCGACGACGGCGAGCGATGAATAGTGGGTCTCGAGCGCGAAGGCGACGTCCGTCGCTCCTCTCTGCAGGCAGGCCCCGGCCGGAGTCCCCTCGGGGCAGGTTCGATACGGGCCGCCGTAGGTCCGGCCGTCGAGCGCGAACGGCGCGCGCCGGGTGAAGCTCGAGCCAATCCCACCGCCGACGCTGAGCTCGATCTGCGTCTGGGCGACCGCGCCCGCCGGCAGGGCCAGGACGATCGCGGCGGCCAGGCCCCTCACGGCTGCCGCGGCTCGCGGGCCGCGCGCAGGACGGCTTCCACCGGCTTGACGTAGCCGGTGCATCGGCAGAGACAGCCCGCCAGGGCATCGCGCACCTCCGAGGCGCTGGGATCGGCCTGGGCATCGAGCAGCGCCTTCGCGCACAGCTCCATCGCCGGCGTGCAGTAGCCGCACTGTATGGCTCCGGTCTCGACGAACGCGGCCTGGATGGGGTGCAGGCGGTCGGGGGTGCCGAGTCCTTCGACGGTGAGCACGCTCCGGCCCTGGGCGCGCAACGCGAGCGTCAGGCAAGCGAGGACGGGCCGGCCATCGAGCAGCACCGTGCACGCCCCGCACTCCCCGGTCTCGCAGCCGTGCTTGACGCCCCAGTAGCCTTCCCGCCGCAGCCACTCGAGCAGGGTCGTCCGCGCCTCCGCCTCTCCCGGACGAAGGGCGCCGTTCACCGTCATCTCGATGCGCCCGGACGTGAAGTAGGGGACGGCCACCGGCAGGCGCAGCGGCAGGGATGGCCGGGGCCGCTCCATCTGGGCGGGCTCGTGGTTGCGCGCCTGATCGATCGCGCGGCGCAGCGCGCGCAACGCGAGCGTTCGCGCCGCCCGGCGGCGGTAGTCGGCCGAGGCGTGGGCGTCTTCGCGGAAGGGGGCGTGGCGGAGCACCTGCTCGGCGCAGCGCTCGAGGTCCTCCGCGCTCCCCGCGCTTCCCTCCACCTTCGCCTCGGCTTCGAGCACGCGCGAGGGAGGTCCCTCGAGGCCGGTGAGGGCGACGCGGGCCCGGGCCAGGTGCTCGCCCGAGAACGAGACGGTCACCGCGACCGCCACCAGCGAGGGGGCCGAGGGGAGAACGGCCACGCGCTCCAGGGCGGCCCCTTCCGGCGCCCCCGGTATGAAGACCGACGTGAGCAGGCCGCCTCCGGCCAGATCTTCCGTGGGCTTGCGCAGGAAGCGCAGGGCGGGGCTCTCGACGGGCCCCTCGGGCCGGGTCACCACGTAGACGGCGTTCAGGGCCAGCAGCGCCGCCGCGAGCTCGGAGTCGTGGGCGGCGTGCACCGACTCGCCGCCGAGCGTCGCCATTCCCCGGATCATCCGCGACGCCGAGTGGGCGCGGCACGCGACCGGGAGCAGGCCGGCCGTGCCCTCGTAGGCGCGCGGGGATTCGATGATGTCCTGCAGCGTGGTCATCGCGCCCATCACGAGGTCGCCGTCCTCGCTGTCCACCCGGGTGAGGTCCAGGGCGGCGAGGTCGAGGACGTTGGGGGCCTCCACCGGGGAGGCGAGCACGCGCGTGCCGCCGGCCACGGCCACGGCTCCCTGCGCGGCCAGGCTCAGCGCGTCCTCGAGACGCGTGGGACGGTGATAGCTGCGGATGCCGCGGGCGAGCATGGCGCTCGGCGATCTTAGCCCTTTTCGAAGTAGTTGCGCCCGGTGCGCTCGGAGGCGCGCCGGAGGAGGCCCTCGGCGATCGCGTCGGCCTTCTCCACGAGGGCCGCGACGTCGACGCCCACGAGCTCTCCGCCTTCCACCACCACCCGGCCGTTCACCATCGCCGTGTCGACCGGCGCGGGGAACGGGCTGAAGACGAGCGCGGCCACGAGATCGCTCGAGGCGCCGGCGTAGGAGAGCCGCCGGGTGTCGACGAGGACGACGTCGGCGCACTTGCCCGGCTCGATGCTCCCGATGTCCTCTCGTCCGAGGCAGCGCGCGCCGCCCCGGGTGGCCATCCACAGCGCCTCCTCGGCGGTGAGCCACCGCGACGGGTCGGCGCCGACGCGGTGGGCGAGCAGGGCCTGGCGCGCCTCGGCGAGCATGTTGGACGTGTCGTTGCTGGCCGAGCCGTCGACACCCAGCCCCACCGGAACCCGAGCCTCCAGCATGGCGCGCACGGGGGCGACGCCGGAGCCGAGACGGAAGTTGGAAGAGGGGCAGTGAGCGACCCCGGTACCGGTCTCGCCGAAGAGCGACACCTCCTCGGGCGAGAGGTGCACGCAGTGGGCCAGCCATACGTCCGGGCCGAGCCAGCCCCGGCGGCGCAGGTACTCCACGGGCCGGCACCCGTAGAGCTGCTGGCAGAACGACTCCTCGTCGAGGGTCTCGGCCAGATGGGTGTGGAGCCGCACCCCGTGCTCGCGGGCGAGGTCCGCGGTGCGCCTCATCAAGTCGTCGGTCACGGAAAAGGGCGAGCAGGGGGCGAGCGCGATCCGCGTCATCGCGCCCGGACGGGGATCGTGATGCTCGCGGATGAGGCGGCGCGAGTCGGCGAGGATCGTCTCCTCGTCCTGCACGACGTCGTCGGGCGGAAGGCCGCCTTGCGCCCGGCCCCGGCTCATCGAGCCGCGCGTCGGCTGGAAGCGGATCCCCAGATCGCGGGCGGCGGCGATCTCGGCGTCGATGAGCCGCTCTTGCCCGCGTGGGAAGAGGTAGAGGTGGTCGGTGGTGGTCGTGCAGCCGGTGAGAAGCAGCTCGCCCAGGCCCACGCGCGCGGCCACGTCCACGGCGGCGGCGTCGGTGCCTCGCCACACCTCGTACAGCTCGGTGAGCCAGCGGAAGAGCGGCGCTTCCTGAACGCGCGGGACGTTGCGGGTCAGGGTCTGGGGCAGATGGTGGTGCGTGTTGACGAGGCCGGGGAGGACGACCTTGCCCCGAGCGTCGATCCGGCGGTCGATCCGCTCGCCGCCGCGCGGCTCCCCCGAACCCACCGCCTCGATCACGCGGTCGCGCACGAGCACGAAGCCGCCGGGGATTCGTGTTCGCCGGTCGTCCTGGGTGACGACGAGGCGAGCGCCCTCGATGAGCGTCAGCACGCATGCCTCACCGGTCCGTCCAGCGGGGCCGGCGCTTCGCGAGGAACGCCTCGACGCCCTCTTCGCTGTCCCGGGTGCGCGTCAGCTCTTCGAGGTAGAGCCGCTCGGTCCGGGCCAGAGCCTTGGGGAGGGTGCCCCGTGCGCCCTGGCGCACCGCGCGGCGGGCGAGGGCGAGCACGGAGCCGCTCTTCGCCGCCAGCCGCGACACCCAGTCCGCCGCGGCCGGCTCCAGGTCGTCGACGACGCGGTTGACGAGCCCACGGCGCAGCGCCTCTTCCGCGGAGACAGGCTCCCCGAGCAGCACCATCTCGTACGCGGCGCGGCCGGCCAGGCGCGGCAGCATCACCGCGGCCACCGGGGGGAAGCAGCCGAGGTCGATCTCAGGCAATGCGAAGCTCGAAGGCGGGGTCGCGAGGACGACGTCGCAGGAGAGCGCCAGCTCGCAGCCGCCCCCCAGACACCGGCCGTCCACCGCGGCGACGGTGGCCTGGGGGATCTGGTCGAGGAACAGCACGAGGCGATGGAACGCGCCGAGCATCTGTCGGACCCGCTCGCGGCGGTGGTCCCGCACGTCCATCCCGGCCGAGAAGATGCCGGGCAGCGCCGAGCGGATGACCAGGACCTTGAGGTCGGGCCGCGTGGGCAGCTCCTTCAGCGCGCGCCGGATGTCCCGGAGGGTCGCGATGTCGAGTACGTTCAGCGGAGGCCGGTGCAGCGTGAGCCAGAGCGCCCCGCCCCGCTCGTCCACCTCGAAGTCGGTCATCGGGGGATCGTAGCCCATCCACGCCTCACGTCGACGCCTGACAAAAACCCCCGGGTCGGTGTAACCGCTACAGACGCTGTAGATCCTTCAGGCCAGTCCTCCCCGCTTCTTACATCCGGGTCCGAGGCGACCGCTCCCTCGGCCCCGTTTCCCGGGCTTTCGACGCGTGGTACGCCTCTTGCTAATCATCCGGAGTTCGGAGGGAGCCATGGGAATCGTGACGTCGCAGCCAATGCGTGGCCGGACGAGGACGGCTCTTTTCCCGGTGCAGGAGCGTGAGGGCAATCGCGAATGGATCGAGATCCTCGCCAATCCGCTCCGTTCCGAGGATCCCGACCTGGCGATCGCGGTGGAAGAGGACGTCCGGCGCCTGCTGAAGAACGAGGACGTCGGCCCCGTCGAAGTGCGCTTCCACGTCTGCCGCGACGAGACCGACGGCGTACGGTTCATCTGCAAGGTCGAGAACCCGCCGTCCGACGGCGAGGACGGGCGCGCGCAGTGGCGGTGGTGGTCGCCCCTGATGAAGACGGCGGAGGAGTTCCGAAGCGCGTTCGAAGACGGCCTCCGGGTCCGTCGCGAGCGGCTTGCGAACCGGCCCCACTGAGCGTCCCGCCACCGAATAGCTGACCGAGGCCCGGCGGGTTAACATCAACCCGCCACCGTGGCCACGGCCGCCCCGCCTTCGGCGCCCGCCGGACCTCTTGCGCTCCTCCTTTCCTGTCCGAAGTGCGGGGGGCCGTTCACCGTCGCCGACGCGATTGCCAGCTACGACTGCGACCACTGCGGCTCGCTGCTCCTCCTGAGCGCCCCCGAGCGCGACGAGATCTACTTCGGCGACGACCAGCTTCTCTCGCCCGAGGCCGTGCTCGAGACCGTCATCCGCTACCGCGTCCAGGGCCAGCGGGCCGAGATCCTCGGCCTGCGCGGCGGGAAGGACGAGCAGCCCCCGCCCGAGTTCTGGGTGCAGATGCGGCTCGAGGCCTTCGAGAAGCAGATGCGCAGCCGGGCCCGCGTCCTCGAGGCCCACCGCCTGTACGTTCCGTACTGGCACGTCACGGGTTGGATCGTTCAGGGCCTGCTCGGCCGCCGGTCGAACGGGCCCAAGATCGTGCGCCTCCGCGCGTTCGCGGTGGAGCACAGCGTGCCGGCCTACGACACGCAGCAGGCGAACCTCCGGGACCGCGGCCTGCGCCTGTCCCGCTCCCGCGTCCGGCCGCTGACCGTGCGCGAGGTGCAGGAGCGTGCGGCGTTCCTGCCCTGGGCGCCGGTGGCGGAGCGCTCCTACCGGGAGATCGACCGTTGGCGCGGGCAGGACCTCGACCCTGGACTGCAATGCGTCGCCCGGCACGCGTCCTTCCTCGATCGCGGCCGGCTGCTCGTCTACCGCCCCTATTGGGTGGCGCGCGTCGAGCTCGACGACGAGCAGTGGGTCCTCGCCGACGGCGGGTTCGGGACGCTCGCCGGCCACCCCGATGCCGACGAGAGCCGCGCCCTGGTCGCCCTGGCCGCGGGCGATCCGCTGCGCTCGGGAGAGCCTTCGTTCCGCCGCGTCCACGTCGTGGCCTCGCGATGCCCGGAGTGCGGGTTCGAGAAGGCGCTGCCCGCGGGCAACCACGTGACGATCTGCTCCAACTGCCACCGGGCGCTGACGCCCACTCCCGACGGCCCGCACGTGATGCCCTACGGCCACTGCGTGCGTGGCCAGGAGACGCTCGACGGGGAGTACCTCCCGTTCTGGCGATACCGCTTCCGGATCGAGATGGCCGGAGCGCCTTCCGTGGAGCGTCTCGAGGACTACGGCCGCGCGCTGTTTCCGCAGGGTCCGCCGCCGGGGTTCCGACTGACGGGCGAACACCTGTGGGTGCCGGCCGTCCGCCTGCTCGGGACCGAGGTGGGCGATGAGACCTTCAAGGACCTGCTGGAATGGGTCCATGCGGCCGGGCTGCGGGCCACCGACGAGAAGATCCCCATCGGCGGGCGTCCCGTCACCTGGGGCGCGTCGCTCTCGGAGCCGGAGGCGCGGGAGCTGCTGCCCTTCGTCCTCATGGGGCTGCACGGCAAGACTTCCGCCGCGCGCCTCAACACGCTGCTTCTTCGGAGGGTGGTGTCGGAGGCGCGCCTCACGCCCTCCGATCCGGGGCTGGTGATGATCCCCTTCGACGCGGCCGGCGACGCGCTCGGCATCGCGGGCACGACGCTGCGCGTCCCCCATCTTCTCCTCGCGGGAGGACCGGAGCTCGAGGCCCAACGCGCCACGGTGTACGGAGCGAGAGTGATACTCTCTCCGACATGAGCAGCGAGGGCAAATGAAAAGGGCCCGGCAGCTCAACCTGTGGCCCACGGCCCGCGTCGCGGCCGACGAGCTCTTCGATGGGCGGCGGGTCCTGGGCGCGCAGCTCCGGACGGCGCGGACCCGGCGAAACCTGACCCAGGAGGCGCTGGCGGAGAGGATCGGCATCCACCCGAGCTACCTCGGCTCCATCGAGCGCGGGCGGCGCAACGTGCCGCTCGACACCCTGTGCCGGCTGGCGTGGGCGCTGCGAGTCGAGCCCCACGAGCTGCTGAGACCGCTCCCGGAAAAGCGCCGGACCTCCTCCTCGCGCCGGGCCTCGAGCCGGTCCTAGGTGTTCGCCTCCGGAGAGACGTTCGGCGCCTATCGCATCATCGAGCCGCTCGGCCGCGGCGGCATGGCGTCCGTCTACAAGGCGTACGAGGCGGCGCTCGACCGCTACGTCGCCTTGAAGGTCCTGCCCGGCGAGTTCCTCCACGACGAGACGTTCGCCGAGCGCTTCCGCCGCGAGGCCAAGGTCGTCGCGCGGCTCGAGCATCCGAACATCATCCCGATCCATGCCTTCGGCATCGAGGGTGGCATCCCTTGGATGGCCATGCGGCTCATCTCGGGGGGAGCGCTTGCGAGCCTGCTGCGCGGCGGCGGCCTCCCCCCCGAGCGCATCATCACGATCCTGCGGGGCGCCGCCGACGCCCTCGACTATGCCCACGGCAAGGGCGTCGTGCACCGCGACGTGAAGCCGCAGAACATCCTGCTCGACGAGGCGGAGCGCGTCTACCTGGCCGACTTCGGCATCGCCAAGATGGTGGAAGGGTCCGGAGCCCTCACCCAGACCGGGATGATCACGGGCACGCCGCAGTACATGGCGCCCGAGCAGGCCACGGGGCAGCCCGTGGACCAGCGGGTGGACATCTACGCCCTGGGTGTCGTCGCCTACGAGATGCTGACGGGCCGGGTGCCCTTCGCCGCCGACACGCCGGTGGCGGTGCTCATGAAGCACGTGACGGAGCCGATGCCGATCCCGCCCGCTTCCACCGTGCCCGAGCCGCTCGTGCGCGCGCTGCTGAAGGGCATGGCCAAGAAGCCGGACGAGCGTTGGTCGAGCGCGGGCGCCTTCGTGCGCGCGCTCGAGCAGGGGCTGGCCGAGGTGCCCACCGCGTCGCTGCCCGTCGCGGCGACCGCCACCGTCCCGGCGCGCGCTGTGCGCCCGGCGCCGACGATGCCTCCGCCCGGTCCGAGCACGCGGCGCACGGCCGCGCCGGTCCGATCGGGCGTCGGCGTCGGCCTCGTGCTCGGCATCCTCGCCGCGATCGTGGGCGTGAGTGCGATCGGCTTCTTCGCGACCTCGCGATCCCGCTCTGCGCCCAAAGCGACGACCGCATCGCTTTCCTCACGGGGCGCAGCGGTGACCGCTTCGGTCGCCCCCGATCCCGCGCCGACGGCGCGCATCGAGGCCCCGCCATCGACGGTGGCCGCCGCGCCGCCGGCCGCGGCCCCGCCTTCGCCGGCCGCTCCGCCCGTCGTCACGCCCGTCATCACTCCCACGCCCGCCCCCGTGGCGCGGGTCCGGCCGACGCCATCGCCGGTGCCGACCGTGCCGGTGGCCACCACGCGGCCCGCCTCCGCCGCCGAGACGCGGCCGGCCTCGGCCGCGCCGCCCATTCCGTCGCCCGCTCTGCCGCCGGTCCACACCGGGCCCACGGGGACGCTTCAGCTCGACGTGGATGCGCAGCAGGACGCGTACACGAGCGGGGCGAGCACGCTCTACCTGAAGCTGCTCGTGGACGGACGTCCGTTCCGCGACCTGTCGATCGTGTTCGAGGGTCGGGAAACGAGCCGCGCCCGCAAGCGTCAGGTCTTCGACGTGCCGGGCATTCCGACGGGCCGGCGCCGGATCACGCTGCTGGCGAGCGCGAGCCCCGACGCGGAGAAGGATCGGCCCGAGGGGATCACGGAGGTGGAGGTGGGTCCGGGCTCCAACCGCGCCGTCGTCCAGGTCCGCTACAACGGCGTCCGCTTCCGCGACAAATAGGCCAGGGCTAGAGAAGAGTAAATCTGCACTAGCCGGTCAGGAACACCAGGCCGTGGTGGTAGCGGCCGCCCACGGGGTTGACCCAGCGCACTTCCGCCTGGCGCGTCGTGACCTGCGCGTCATCCTGCGTCACCAGCGTCAGCCGGCGGCCCGGTTCCAGCGGGCTCTCGAGATCCACCTGCGCGCCGCGCGCGTCCATGTTGAGCAGCCAGCCGAGCGCGACGAGGTTGTCCTCCGCGTCCCGCATCTGGACGGGCGGCGTGGCGTCGCCGCCCTCGTGCCGCCCCTGGAGCGGCCGCGCGCCCTCGAGGATGCGCCGGCAGGTCTCCACCACCTCGGCCAGGCGGAACGGCTTGCTCAAGAAGGCGGCCACGCCGTGCCGGCGGGCGCGCTGGAAGCTGGGGAAGTCCTGGGCCGACGTCTCCAGCACCACCGGTATGCCCGCGGTGCGTGGCTTTCCGGACAGCGCCTCGAGCACCTGCCAGCCGTTCATCCCCGGCATCGCGAGGTCGAGGAGGATCAGCTCGGGGTTCGCGGTCTCGAGAAGCGTGATCGCGCTCGGCCCATCGGGGACGCACCAGACGTCCGCGCCGGCCTCGCTGAGGGCCGTCTCCAGGATGGCGCGGATGGACGGCTGATCGTCGACGACCAGGATCCTGCGGCCCGTGAGCGGTGTGTCCACCACGTCGATCTCAGGAGACGGGCCCGGAAAGGATGGCGGGTCCCGTGGGCGCGGGGCTGCCCGAGACGGGCTCGAGCGTGACGACGAACGTCTTCACGCGCGAGGTCTGCTCCAGCGCGGGGAGGCGGAACGCGGCGCGTCCGTCGGGCTCGACCACGACGGCTCCGGCGGGCACCGGCGCCCCGTCGGCCATCACCCACAGCTCGTAGGTCCGCCCGGGCGGCGCCGGCTCGAGCCCGGACGCCACGAGCACCGCTTCGCGCGTGGCCGGATTCCAGACGACGCGGCCCCGGGCTCCGGCGGCGGGACCCTGTCCGGCGAGGGCGACCGTGCGGGCCTCGGGCTGGGCCACCAGGTCACGCAGGCTCGCCTCCCAGGCGAGGCGGCGCTGCAGCGCGTCGCGCTCCTGGTTCACCGCGCGCACCCGCGCTTCGGCCGCGTCCTGCGCTCCGCGCAGCTGCTCGACCTCGCGCCGCGCCGCGTCCCGCTGGTGCAGGGTGAAGATGAGGCCTACGCCAAAGGCGACCGCGGCGCCGGTGGCGAGGCCCGAGAGCCACCGGGGATGCGACTCGGCCGTCGCGTTGCCTGGAGCCAAGTGAGCGGCCCATCTTAACGGAACCCTCCGCGCACGCAAACAGAGGTTCCCACGTACAATGTCGCGCGATGGCGGCGAAAGGCATCGTGCTCCTCGCCGTTGCGCTTCTTGCCGGAACGCGCGGCGCCGCCGCCCAGGAGCCCGCCGGACCCCCGCCGCCTTCGAGCCGCGTGGAAGACCGGGGGACCGCGGTGCTCGAGCTGCTGCCGGCTCTCGGCCGCATCGGCGCCCAGGTGGGCCTGATGGCCGGCCTCTCCCGCAATCCCTACGGCGTCGGCAGCGGCGTGCAGGCGGCCGGGTACCTCGACGTGCCGCTCGGACGCGGGGGGGGCGGCAAGCTTTCGTACGAGCTCCTCATCGGCTTGAGCCATGCCCGGAGCGGGCCCTTCATCATCACGGACCCGCTCGCCTACGTGGCCAACCTCGCCGTCGGAGCGAGTCCCGCCGCGGCCCTCGCCGGACCGCCGAGCGCGCCCTTCCCGGTGTTGCGGCGGGTGCGCACGCGGCTGCGCGTGCTGGAGGTCGCGCCGTTCTGCCTCAAGTACACGGTGACCGCCCTCGATCACCTTCGCCTCCGGCCTTACGCTTCGGCGGGGGCGGACGTCGTCGTCGTGATCACGCGACAGACGCCGGAGCAGGACGAGAGCCTGCTCTTTCGCGGGACGTCGCCGTTCGACGGGCCGCTGCTTGCCGGTCTCGTGTCCCCGGCCTCCGAGCTGCAGGCCCGCGGCATCCCGATCGGTCAGGGCGACATCGAGGCCGGCTTCCACGCCGGCGGCGGCCTCGAGCTGCGCCTCAGCAAGGGCCTGTCCCTGAACATGGACTACCGGCTCACCGGCATCGGCGGCGCGGGCAGCCGTCTCCACGCCTTCAGCTCGGGCCTTGGCATCCACTGGTAGGCGTCGATTCCTGCGCGGGGCAGCGGCGGCCCCGCTCGTCTGCCTCGCGCGGCCCGCGGCCGTCCGAGCCACCGACTACGCCTCCGCGGCCGAGGTGCTCGACACGATCGACCGCGGCGAGGTCGAGGTGGCGGGCCGGCTCGCCGCCATCGCCCGCGCGGTCCCGGGCGCGCAGGCATTCGCGGGCAGCGTGGCCGCGGACCGTGCCCGCCATCGGGCCGACCGGGACAAGCTCCGCCACCGCCTGAAGCTCCCCGCGTCCTCGGCGCCGATTCCGGCGGCAGAGCCGGACCTCTCGCTCGCGGGCCTGCGCGAGGCGCAGCAACGGCTCGTTCACGCCCATGCCGAAGGCCTCCCCGCGCTCGGAGACGCCGGCGCCGTCGCGGTGCTGGCGCGGCACATGGTCGACGCGTCGCGGCAGCTGACCGTGATCGACCTCTGGCTGGAGGCGGAGAGTGCCTGAGCGGCGGCGCGACTTCGTCGTCCGCATCGCGCGCGCGGCCGGCGTCGTCCCGGCGGTTCTGGGCCTCATCGAGGGGCGGGGAGAGGCGCTCAGCCGCGGAGAAGGAACGGACATGGCGATCCTCGACGCGGCGCTCGTCATCGAGCACCACGCCGTCGCGCTCTACGACGCGGGCCTGAAGCGCGGGCTCTTCCCGCCCGGGTTGCGCAGCTACGCGGTGGAGTTCCGGGGCGACCACGTCGGCCACCGCGACACGCAGATCGCCATATCCGAGGAGCGGGGAGGACGTCCGGCCGAGGCCCGCTCCCACTACGATCTGGGCCCGCTGGAGCCGGGAGACGTCTTCGTCCGCCAGGCCCTGCAGATCGAAGTGGCCGCGCAGGAGGCCTACACGGCGCTCATCAGCCGCATCGACACCCGCGACTACCTGCTCTCCGCCGCCTTCATCCTCGTGGACGAGGTGCGGCACATGACCGTGTGGCGCCGCGTCCTCGGGCTTAGGATCTACTGATGCCAGACTCCCGGTTTGCCCAGTTTCTCTCCCGCGAGCTCCAGCAGATCCGCGATCAAGGCCTGTGGAAGGAGGAGTGGCCGATCCTCGGCCCCCAGGGCCCGGAGATTCGCGTCCAGGGCCGGGAGGGGCCCGTCCTGAACTTCTGCGCCAACAACTACCTCGGGCTCTCGGGACATCCGGACCTGCTCGCTTCGGCGCACCGAACGCTCGACGAGTGGGGCTACGGCATGTCGAGTGTGCGCTTCATCTGCGGGACACAGGCGCTCCACCTCGAGCTGGAGAAGAAGGTGGCCGCCTTCCTCGGGATGGAGGACGCCGTCCTCTACGTGGCCTGCTTCGACGCCAACGGCGGGGTCTTCGAGCCGCTCCTCGGCGAGACCGACGCGATCGTGACCGACCGGCTCAACCACGCGTCGATCATCGACGGCGTCCGGCTGTGCAAGGCGAAGCGCTACCTCTACGAGCACGCCGACATGAAGGAGCTCGACGCGAAGCTGAAGGAAGCCGCCGGTGCCCGCTTCCGCCTGGTGGTCACCGACGGCGTCTTTTCGATGGACGGCGACGTCGCCCCCCTGAAGGAGATCTGCGACCTCGCCGACCGGCACCGGGCGCTGGTGCTGGTGGACGACTCCCACGCCACCGGCTTCATGGGGAAGACGGGGCGCGGCACGCCCGAGCATTGCGGGGTGGCGGGCCGGGTCGACATCCTCACGACCACCTTCGGCAAGGCGCTCGGCGGCGCGTCGGGGGGCTGCATCGCGGCGCGGAAGGAGATCGTGGACCTGCTGCGGCAGCGCAGCCGGCCGTACCTCTTCTCGAACACGCTCGCGCCCGTCGTCGTGGGCGCGACGCTGCGGGCGCTGGACCTGCTCTCGCGCAGCACCGAGCTGCGCGATCGCCTGGAGGGCAACACCCGCGTGTTCCGGCAGCGGATGACGGAGGCGGGCTTCGAGATCCGCCCCGGCGTGCACCCCATCGTGCCGATCATGTTCTCGCGCTTCGCCCCCGACGATGCGCCCCTCGCGCAGCGCTTCGCCCGCGCGCTCCTCGACGAGGGCGTCTACGTGAAGGGGTTCTTCTTCCCGGTGGTGCCCCGCGGGCTCTCCCGCATACGCGTCCAGCTCTCGGCCGCCCACACGCCTGCCCACATCGATCGCGCGGTGGCGGCGTTCACGAAGGTCGGCCACGCCCTGGGCGTCCTGAAGAGCTAGGCCAGCGTTGCCGCTAAACGCAGAGGCCGCAGAGAAAGAAAGGAGAGGACGCAGAGAACGTAAGGGAATGGAAGGCACACGGGATTGCTCCGGGCACCGCGCTTGAGTTCTGGTCCGTCTCTGCGGCCTCTGCGGTCCTCTGCGGCCTCTGCGTTGAGAGGCCGGTCCAGGACTAGCGCTTGGAGAGGGCACCTTCGCTGAGGCGAGTAATCAAGCCGGCGGCGAGGGCGGTCCGCTCCGCGAGAGAAGGGATGACGACGTGCTCGTCGACGGCGTGGGCGCCGTCGCCGTCGGCCCCCAGGCCGTCCAGCGTGGGCACCCCGAGGGCGGCGGCGAAGGACGCCTCGCTGGCGCCGCCGCTGGCGACCTCCTCCAGTGCCATTCCCATCTCGCGCGCCACCCGCCGCGCCTGCTCGTAGACCGCCACCACGTGCGGCCCGCGCTCGAGCGGCGGGTAGTGCACGCCCCCGATCACCTCGAGGGAGACGCCGGGGACCACGGGCGCGAGCGCGCGGAACGCTTCCTCGGCGCGCCGGCCGTCGCCGAGCGTCCGGAAGCGCACGTCGAACTCCGCCTCGGCGTGATCCGGCACGACGTTGGGCCGGATGCCCCCGCGGATCACGCCGACGTTCACGGTGAGGCCGCGCGTGAGGTCCGTGAGCGCGGAAGCGCGCACCGCCTGATGGGCCAGCTCGAGGATGGCGTTGGCCCCGCGGCCGAGGTCGGCTCCCGCGTGGGCGGCGCGGCCGTGCGCGCGCACGACGAACGACCCCGAGCCCTTGCGCTCGGTCTTCACCGCGCCTCCCGGCCACGCGGGCTCGAACCCGAGCACGGCCCCCGCGTCCCTCATCGCCGCTTCCATCTGCGCGAGGTAGGGGCCCCCATCCACCTCTTCGAGCGGGGTCAGGAAGACGGTCACCGGCGGGAGCGGCCCGTGCGTCCGGAGCGCGCGCAGCGCGTAGACGACGACGACCAGGCCCGCCTTCATGTCGTAGGCGCCCGGCCCGTACAACCGGTCGCCTTCGACGCGAGCCGGCCGCGCGGCCAGGGTGCCCAGGGGCCATACCGTGTCGAGGTGGCCGAGGAGCATCACCGGGCGCGGCTCGCTCCCGTCGCGCGGCGGGACGCGGGCCCGCAGGATCGGCCCCGCCCCCGCGACCGGCAGCAGCTCGACCTCCAGGCCGAGCGGCTCCAGCTCCCGCGCCAGGCGCCGGGCCAGGTCCGCCACGCCCGCCGGGTCGGTCGACGGCGACTCGATGCCGACGAGCTCTTCGAGCAGCGCCGCCATTTCTCCCGTCCGCGGCCGGGACCATTCGAGATGATTCACGTGGACCGATCTCCCGTCATAATGGCGCAGGCCATGGACCTGCACCCTGATTCTACGGCGGCTCACCCGCCGGTTCCGGTGGTGGCGAGGAAGGGCGCGGCGGCGCAGCTGGTCAACACCCTCCGCCGGCTCCAGGGCGATCCCCTCGCCTTCGTCAGCCGGATGGCGCGGGAGCCGGGTGACGTCGTCCACTACCGGCTGTGGCGGCAGGACGTCTTCCTCGTCAAGCACCCGGACCTCATCCGCGACGTGCTCGTCACGAACCAGCACGACTACGCGAAGGGAGCCGGGTTGCAGTGGGCCAAGCGCTTCCTCGGCGAGGGCCTCCTCACGAGCGAAGGGGAGTTCCACACGCGCCAGCGGCGTCTCTCGCAGCCGGCGTTCCACCGGCAGCGGATCGGCTCGTACGCCGCCGTGATGGCCGCCTACGCCGCCCGGACCGGGGATGGAATGCGGGCGGGCGAGCCCTTCGACATGCACGGTGCGATGATGGCGCTCACCCTCGCCGTGGCCGCCAAGACCATGTGCGACGCCGAGGTCGGCTCGGAGGCGGCGGTCATCGGCGACGCGCTCACCGACGTCATCTCCCTGTTCCCCCGCTTCGTCCTGCCGTTCGCCGGATTGCTGCACCGCCTTCCGCTGCCCGCCACGCGGCGCTTCGAGCGCGCCCGCGCCCGGCTGGACGGGGTCGTGTATCGGATGATCGAGGACCGCCGCCGGTCCGGCGAGGACCGCGGCGACCTGCTGTCGATGCTGCTGATGGCGCGTGACGAGGAGGGCGACGGCAGCCGGATGAGCGACACGCAGCTCCGCGACGAGGTCATGACGCTGTTCCTCGCCGGCCACGAGACGACCGCCAACGCCCTCAGCTGGAGCTGGTACCTGCTCGCGCAGAACCCGCAGGCGGAGGCGCGGCTGCACGAGGAGATCGACACGGTGCTCGGCGGCCGGCGTCCCGTCTTCGAGGACCTCCCGCGCCTGCGCTACACGGAGATGGTGCTCGCGGAGTCGATGCGTCTCTACCCGCCCGCGTGGGGGCTCGGCCGCCGGTCGCGGCGCGACCAGGTCCTCGGCGGCATCGCGGTCCCCGTCGACGCGCTCGTCATGATGAGCCCGTACCTCGTCCAGCGCGATCCCCGGTTCTTTCCGGAGCCGCTGCGCTTCGATCCCACGCGCTTCACGCCGGAGGCGAGGGCGTCGCGGCCCAAGTTCGCCTATTTCCCGTTCGGCGGCGGCGCGCGCCAGTGCATCGGCGAGCCCTTCGCGTGGATGGAGGGTGTCCTCGTCCTCGCGACGCTCGCGCAGCGCTGGCGCTTCCGCCTCGACACGGGTGCGCGCGTGGAACCCCAGGCCCTCATCACCCTGCGCCCGCGGCGGGGGGTGCCGATGAGGGCGGAACCCCGCCCCTAGGCTTTCTTCTGCGGCTGCCAGTAGGGCTTGTAGTAGTGATCGGGGCCGGTGGCCCTGGGCGCCTTCGGCGGCCGGCGGAAGGCGCTCTCGACCCGGCTCTTGAGCTCGCCCGGATTCTCGAGCGCGTCGAAGAGGGCGCCGACGGCGAACAGCGTCACGAGACCGCCGGCGACGATGAGCAGGGGAATGAACAGGATGAAGGCGAACTCGACCATGGCTGAGGGCGCTTCGCTCATGGCCTCCCCGTCCTCACTGGATCCGCATGCGGCCGCCGAACCCGTCCTCGTAGGAATGGTAGAACTGCAAGCCCTCCTCCGGATAGCGCCAGCAGTAGTATCCCGAACCGTTGTCGAAGTCGACCAGCCAGAGACCTTTGACCTCGATGCCCCTCTCCATCAGCGCCTGGGCCCAGCCGCCGATGATCTCCTCGATCCGGCCCTGGACCTCCGCCGTCCCCACGCCGCCCGACGTGCCCGCTCCGAGGTCGGCCACCTGCCGGTAGGCGGCGTCCGTCAAGCGGCGGACCTCGGGCAGGAGGGCGACAGCCTCGTCGTAGGAGAAGACCCTCTTTCCGGAGCCATCCTCCGGCATCGTGCCTCCCGAATGCGACGGGAACTCGAGGCGGCGGCCTCGGCCGGGATTATACCAGCGCTCCGCCGCGGTGGGCTCCTTGACCCTCCGGGTGGCGCGGCCTAGAATCGCTTCACCGACGAAGGAGCCCGCGGCGTGCGGGCCGAGAGAGCGATGCCCGACGCGCCGTCCCCTGGCGCCAGCTTGACGGTCCTCGGCGGTCCTCTGAAGGGCAAGACGCTCCTGCTCGAGGACGCCGTCGACGAGATCCTCGTCGGCTCCGACCCCGACTCCCGGCTCTACCTCGAGCTGCCCGGCGTGAGTCCCATCCACGCGCGGATCTGGCTCGACCTGGCGGGGGCCAAGGTCTACGACACGCGGAGCCCGCGGGGCGTCTACATCAACGACACCCGCGTCGACGGCGAGGCGGTGCTCCACGACGGCGACATCCTCTGGCTCGGTCCTCCCGGCGAGGAGGAGAGCGTGATGATCCGGTACCGCGGCCCCAGCGACCTCGAGGCCGTTCAGCCGATGCCGGCCACCGACGCCGCCCCCTCCGTCGAGGAGCAGCCCTCGTCCTTCGCGATCGGCGACGACGAGCTGGCGTTCGCGGAGCCGCCGCCGGTGCCGCCCCGGGCGCCTTCTCGGGCGCCATCACCGCCGGCGCCTTCCGAGGGCGAGCCGCTCGCGGGGTTGCTCGACGACTTCGCGTTCCTCGAAGAGCCCACGGCGGCCCCTCCCGAACCGTCGCCGGTCCCGCCCCCGGCGCCGGCCCCGCGTCCTCCCGCGGCCGACGAGTTCCGCGTGCCTCCGCCCCTGCCGGACGAGTTCCTGGTCGAGACGCCGGGCGCGCCCGCGGAGGCGAGCTGGGCGCCGGCGGCCGGTGAGCCCGCACTCGCCGAGGACGAAGCCTTCTTCGTCGATGAGCCCGCGGCGCCCGCGCCGGCGCCGCCGACGGTGGCGCCACCGCCGGTTCCCCCGCCCCTGCCGGTGACTCCGCCTCCGATCCCGCGAGCGGCGGCCGCCTCGCCGCCCGCGGCCGCGAAGCCGATGGCGCCCGCCGCCAAAGCCGATGCGGCTCCGCCGGCCCGGCGTCCCGACCGCCCGCTGCCGGCGGCGGAAAGGCCGACGGCGCCGCCGGCTCGCGTGCGCCCGGAGCGCCCGGCGCGAGCGGAGCGGCCGGGGCGCGCGGCGGCCGCGTCGCCGATCGGCCGCTATGCCGCCATCGGCGCGGGCGTCCTCGTTCTCCTCGCCGTCGTGGGTTTCTTCCTCATGCGGGGCATGGGCGCGCCGTCCATCCAGTCCATCGCGCCTTCCCGGGCGCGCGCCGGCGAGATCGTGACGCTGACCGGCAAGAACTTCTCACAGACGCTTTCGAGCAACCTCGTGCGCTTCGAGGGAAGCCGCGAGGGGCGCGTCGTCAGCGCCACGCCGACCCAGCTCCAGGTCGAGGTGCCCGACGTGCCGGCCGCCATCGGCCGGCCCAACCGCGTGCCGGTGACGGTGACGGTCGGCGGGAGCACTTCGGATTCGTCTCTCATCGCGGTCTACCAGGCGCCGCGGATCCACGGGCTGTCGCCGAGCGTGGCGATGCCCGGCGAGGAGGTGGTCCTCGCCGGCAGCGGGTGGGGCCAGGGCGCGTCCGTGCGCTTCGGCAACGTGGACGTCCCCGTCGTGGAGGTCACGAGCACGACGATCAAGGTGCGGGTGCCCCAGATCGCTGGGCCGCCCGGAACCTCGGTGCCGGTGGTGGTGTCCATGGGCGCCGACCCGTCCAACCCCGCCCCGTTCATCCTGGGCCGCCTTCCCCTCATCCTCTCCCTCGAGCCGCGGAGCGCCGGCGCCGGCGACACGGTGACGATCCAGGGCCGGGGCTTCACTCGCGATCCCGCGCGGGACGTGGTGCGGGTCGCGGGGACGCGGGCGGTCGTGGGGACGAGCAGCGAGGAGGAGCTGAAGTTCGTGGTGCCCTTCCTCGACGCCCCGGCGGGGGAGCTGCCGGTCGAGCTGAGGATCGCGGGCCTCGAGAACGTGGGGCAGTCGAGCCTGGCCTGGCCCGGCCCCGCCGATCCGGTCGACCTGCGCTTCTCGGCCGAGCCTTTCGAGGACGAGGCCGGGCACCTCCATGCGGTGATCTCCACGGCGGTGGGGCCCGCCTTCGTGCTGAGCGCGGTGGGCGGGCACTCCGCCCTCGACCGTGCGTTCGAGACGCAGCGCCGGCTGAATGAAGCCGCCGGCGCCTTGAAGGCGTCGCGCGACGCCGACATCGAGGTGCGGCTCACGGACGGCGGGTACGGCCTCTTCCTTTCCGGCAAGAACCAGCCGCTCGTGGAGGCGCGGCCCGAGGACGCGGCCGCCTACAACGAGGACTGGACGAAGCTGAAGGGCAAGGGGGGGCCGGCGACACCCGGCCGCCTCGCGTC
>Ga0207646_10001904_pt1 | contig 25113 bp, 27 predicted proteins | sample KBSK5502metaG_FD_184343 | JGI IMG/M metagenome (GOLD analysis project Ga0207646, IMG submission 184343) | Corn, switchgrass and miscanthus rhizosphere microbial communities from Kellogg Biological Station, Michigan, USA - KBS K5-50-2 metaG... | ecosystem: Host-associated > Plants > Roots >...
GTCAACGCTTCGACGCTGCTCTTGCGAACAGCTCCGCATGACTCGGGGCCGATGTGGGTCGCTGAACCACTTTCGTATGACTTTTTCATTCACTACAACCTCGCCGGTTTAACCGGCGCACAGGAGAGACGACCATGAAGTTCATGATGATTGTGAAGGCTAGCAAGGACTCTGAAGCCGGCAAGATGCCGAGCGAAGAGCTACTTTCGAGGATGGCCAAGTACAACGAGGAGCTGATGAAAGCCGGTGTGCTGCTCGATCTCGCCGGCCTCCAGCCAAGCTCCAAAGGCACGCGCATTAAATTCTCGGGCGGCAAACGCACCATTGTTGACGGCCCTTTCACCGAAGCAAAGGAACTCATCGCCGGTTATTGGATCATCCAGGTCAAGTCCCGCGAAGAGGCGCTCGAGTGGGCCAAACGGGCTCCCGCTCCCCACGAAGGCCAGGATGGTGAAGGCGAAATCGAACTCCGCCAGTTTTTCGAGCTGGACGATTTCTCTCCCAGCGAAGCTATCGATCGGCACCGCGAACTCGGCAAGAAACTCGAAGGAAAACAATAATTCGCCGAGTTGTCGATTTCGACAGTCCTCATTCGACGTTTCAACAGCAGCAGTCTTCAACGGTCGAAAACGAGCGGAATTCAGCCCCGACCGAAAATCAAAAGGAGATCGAACATGCGATTTATGATGTTGGTCAAACACGCTGAAGAACTTTCTGGACCTCCTCCGAAGGCTTTGATGGACGCCATCGACAAGCTTACCGAGGAGGCGAACAAAGCCGGCACAATGGTCACCGCCGGCGGTCTCGCGCCAACCAAGACAAGCACTCACGTTCGCGTCGCTCGCGGCCAATTGAAGACCACTGATGGCCCGTTCACTGAGTCTAAGGAAGTCATCGGCGGCTTCGCCATTTTCGACCTCAAATCCAAAGAGGAAGCCATTGAAGGCGCGCAGCGCTTCATGGAACTTCATCGGAAGCACTGGCCCGGTTGGGAGGGCGAAACCGAAGTTCGCCAGATTTTCGGGCCGGAAGACTTTCCTCCCTGCGCGTAGTGTCTTGAACGGTCACGTAGTGGAAAATGAAAAAAAGGAGAGATACAGATGAAATTTCTAAGCATCTACAAAACAGTGGAAAGAGGAGGCCCGCCTTCGCCCGATGAGATCCGCAAGATGGGCAATCTTGTTGAAGAGGGCATGAAGTCCGGCTACCTGCTTGCCGTAGAAGGCTGCATGCCCAGCGCCACCGGCGCGCGTGTTCGCCTTTCGAATGGCAATCTCAAGGTCACCGATGGACCTTTCTCCGAGTCCAAGGAAGTGGTCGGCGGCCTCGCAATCCTCCAGGCCAACTCCAAGGAAGAGGCCATCGAACACGTGAAAAATTTTATCCGCATCGCAGGCGACGGCGAATGCGAACTCCGCCAACTCTTCGAAGCCGGTCAAGACACCCCAGAATCCCGGCACCCCCGAGTCGGCACCGACAAAGCCGCGGCCTCCTGATCCGAAGCCTTGAGCCGAGGTCCTGACCGGACGTCCTGACCTCGGCTTGATGCAGCGCCCTTTCACTGGTGAAATTTTTCTCGTAATCTGATTGTTTCACCAGCTGGAAAGGGTCGCCATGCCCGGGCAAGTCGAAACCGCCGCCACTCATCGCGTCATCGACGCCGTCTGGCGAATCGAGTCCGCCAGAATTATTGCCGGACTCACGCGCATCGTGCGCGACGTTGGCCTTGCTGAAGAACTCGCGCAGGACGCTCTTGTCGCCGCACTCGAACGCTGGCCCGGGTCCGGCGTTCCAGACAATCCCGGCGCCTGGCTCATGGCCACGGCAAAGCATCGCGCCATGGACCACTTTCGCCGCAACAAACTTCTCGAGCGCAAGCACGAAGAGCTAGGCCGCGAACTCGAGTCCCAGCAGGAATTCGCCGTGGCAAATTTCGACGCCGCATTTGACTCCGCAAATGACGCCGACTTTGGCGACGATCTCCTCCGCCTCGTATTCATCTCCTGTCACCCAGTCCTGGCCACGGAAGCACGCGTCGCGCTCACTCTTCGACTTCTCGGCGGCCTCACCACCCAGGAAATCGCTCGCGCTTTTCTCGTCCCCGAACCAACCATCGCCCAGCGCATCGTCCGCGCCAAACGCACCCTCGCCGAAGCACACGTTCCCTTCGAAGTTCCGCGCGGTCCCGATCTCGCCGCTCGACTTTCTTCCGTCCTCGAGGTTATCTACCTTGTCTTTAACGAAGGCTACTCCGCCACCGCCGGTGAAGACTGGATGCGTCCCGCGCTTTGCGAAGATGCTCTCCGCCTCGGCCGCATTCTAGAGGGCCTCGCTCCAAATGAGCCGGAAGTCCACGGCCTCGTCGCGCTCATGGAAATTCAAGCTTCGCGCTCCCGCGCGCGTGTCAGTCCGTCCGGCGAACCGATCCTGCTCCTCGATCAGGATCGCACCCGCTGGGATCATCTCCTCGTACGCCACGGCCTTGCCGCGCTCGAGCGCGCCGAATCGCTTGGTGGCGCACTGGGCCCCTACGCCCTTCAAGCCGCCATCGCGGCCTGCCACGCCCGCGCGCACGTCGCGTCAGAAACCGACTGGCCCCGCATCGCCGCCCTCTACAACGCCTTGGCTCAGCTCACGCCCTCTCCTGTCGTCGAACTCAATCGCGCCGTCGCCGTCTCCATGGCTTTCGGCCCGCAAGCCGGCCTCGAACTTGTCGACAATCTCATTCCCGAACCGTCGCTCAAGTCCTACCACCTCTTGCCCGCCGTCCGCGCCGACCTCCTCAAAAAACTGGGCCGCTTCGACGAAGCCCGCGCCGAATTCGCCCGCGCCGCCTCGCTCGCACAAAACGCACGCGAACGCACCCTCCTGCAGGACCGTGCGGCATCCTGCACGTCGTCTTAGTCTTGTAAGGGATTCTTTCCCTGAGATTCCATTCTCGCGCCTACGCCGCGTTCGACCCCAACTCCAAAATGCTCGGAATCAGTTCATCCATCATGTCCATCTTGTCCAAGACCTTCGCCGCACCAATCCGGTACGCCAGTTCCGCCGTATAGTCCTCGCTACCAAATGTGATCCCCAGAATTTTTGCTCCCTTCAGCAGCGATCTCACTTCAGTGAGTGGGGTGTGATCTCTATTTGCCATGTTCAGGTCGAGCACCACCACATGAGGGCCCAGTTCCGTGGCCTTTTGGATCGCCGCCTCCAGACTCGACGCCTCTCCAACAACCTTAATCCCTTCTCCTTGCCCTAGAACGAATCGGATCGCTCTCCGCATCAATTCCGCTTCGTCCGCCAGAAGCACTTTTATAGGAACTATAGGAACAGCCACAACGCCTCCCTTCGGACTGGGTAGGCGGGACTTAGAGGCTGGAGATCACTTCTAGCGTTACACGTACTCTTTTAAGATTTGCTCGTCAATAGGTGGTAAAAGCGATGGGTTAAGCGGAATTCCTACAACTAAGTTGGTACCCAGCTCAGGCCGGGCAACTCAGCCTCAATTGCCCTCATCAGGCTCAGCGCTCCTTCGTCTTTTCCAATCACGCGTCGAATTCCTACCAATTTCGCCGTGGCTTCCGACTCTTCTACATCGTGTACATCACAATGGGAACGGATGGCGTGCTCCTGAAGATCTCATTCGCGGCCCTCAGCCCGTCCAAGGCATGCATTCTGAAATCCATAACGATCAAATCGGGATGCAATTGAGCTGCTTTCTTGACCGCCTCGCTGCCGTCCTCTGCTTCGCCACACACTTCCCAGTGTGGACCCGTACGAAACAGCGCCCTAAGCGCCTTATGCATCGATTCGCGGTCTTCCGCAATCAGAATCCGAGCGATGCAGCCCCCAAAACTGCATAGTTCAGATTAGTACCTCTGCCATATCCGATAAATCCAGTAATCACCCCGCTCCTTCTCTCAGCATATCCCTGTACATAGGTGGTGACACCTGCAGTTCGCAGATTAGGCTCTCTTAGAGGTCCCTTACGGCACTTACATCAGAGCTATCCGAGGGCCCTCGCTCTTACGCCTTTCCCAAGATCGGCATCCTGATGCAAAATGCAACGACCTTGCTCTGTATCCAAAAAACTTCTGTTTAACGTTTGAGAGGTCAGTTTTGAGAGGTCAGCGAGATGAAACGAACCGTGTTTCTGGCCGCAAGCTTGGCGTGCGTGCTCGGTGCCGGCGCCCAGCAACGCAACATCGACACGCAGAAGTCCACTTTAACAGTCCACGTTGGCAAGACCGGCGTATTCTCGGGATTCGGGCACGAGCACGAAGTCCGCGCGCCGATCCTCGGTGGTACTGCCGACATCGGCGTTCATCCGGCCGTTGAAATTCACGTGGATGCACGGGCCCTTCGCGTGATCGACAAGGACGCCTCCGAACAAGAGCGCATGGAAGTCCAGCAAACCATGCTTGGCCCGGAAGTGCTCGATAGCGAGAGCCACAAGGAGATTGTGTTCAAGTCCACAGCAGCGGACTCCGCCGGTCAAGACCGGTGGACGCTCCGCGGCAACCTGACCCTACGCGGGCAAACTCGCCCAGTCACTGTCCACGTCACTCTCAAGGATGGCCACTACACCGGCGAAGCCAGCGTCAAGCAAACCGACTTCGGCATCAAACCCCCCGGAAAAGCCGGCGTAAGAGCCAAAGACGAACTCAAAATCGCCTTCACCATCCAGCTTGCCTCGTAAGACACCGCGCGCGGTAATGTAGAGCCGGGCTAAAGGACGACCGTAGCTCTCACCACACGCCGTCACTCCGAGCCTGCCAGGCGCAGCGAGGAAACTCTCCTGCGTTCCTTTTTTGCTTTTGTAGAGAACGGTTCTTTTTCCGATATTCTTTCCAATGCTGTCACAAGCACCGCACCGCGGGTTTGGCTTCCGCTCTTTCCGTTCACCGCGCCGCTTCAACTCTAACGCGCTACTTCGACTCCGTCCCACCCGGCTCCGACTCCAGCGCTCTCGGCTTCGGCCGATTCATGTAACCCGCCACTAGCGCCGAGGCCATCCCTATCCCTGCAACCCACATCGCATTCCAATCATTCATCAGCGGCCAGCCAATCAACCCGCCCGCAATCGCTCCACAGAGCAACCGTTGCCCATATATAGCCATGACGCCGGGCTTCGCCTCACCTTGCGGCCACCACAAATCAATGGCAGCCATCAGGCACGCGTAAATCAATCCAAGCAGTACCCCGAAAACGCTCGCCACGCCCAGACACGCCGGAATCCAGAACGCGTAGAATCCGAAGTTGCGTGGCATACCCGGTTCCGCAATCGGTGGAACCCGGTCCAACATCATCGCCACGCCAACCAACAATCCAATCACCGCCCACACACATCCCCAACGAAATGTCGTCCTCGCAATCCTTCGCCATGGAGTCGCCATAGCCCTCGCCAAACTGTGAATGGAAAACGCCGCAGAAAACGCCCTGTGCGTCGAGTATATTCTTTTTCCGCGGGTATCGCCCGCTTCTGCCTTTCAAGGCTGCTGGTTTTGCTTTGCTGTGTCCCGCGGCGCAAGCTTCAGGCTTTATTCTTCGCCTTTGTTCGCGGTTGTAGCGGCTAACGGCAGCACAGTCCTGTATTTGCCACTTTTACGCAAAATGGGGTGGGGTACCCCTTTCCCCATTCCCAAGATGGAACGCTCCCTCACGCTCTCGTTGCTTCCTCGCCAAGGATTTTGTAGCCTCCCTCTGACCCAATTCTTTTCTAGCACTGGTGACCACAATGCCTCCAACTGACAAGCCTGCGTTCCACGATCCGCAACTCGACGTGTCCGTGTCGCGCCGCGAATTTGCGCGCCGTGCCGTCGCAGGAGCTGCCTCCGCTGCAGTACTTCCGCTACGACAACTTGCCATTTACCCTGAGCCCTCATCGCGAACCGTTTACCCTGAGCGTGCTTTCCGCGAAGTGCCGCAACCCTCTCAGGCTCCCCAACAAACTCCAACTGGCGCGCCCAAGCTTTCTCCGCAGAGCCAGGCCGAAGCCGACTCCCGCTTCCAGGCCATCATCAATCAGTACGGCGATCGCTTTTCCGACGCGCAAAAAACCGATCTCAAGCGCCTCTGTATTTTCGCGCAGCCGCCACTCGATCGCATTCGCGCCTACGCCGTTGGCAATCGCGACTTGCCTGCTCTGTACCTAAAACCGCTCGTCGATCGCGACAAAAAACCGCCCGCCTCCGGCCCACTCAAACTCTCCTCACCCGCTGCGGAGAAACCCTCAGCGCCAGCCAAACCGACTGCGCCAGCGAAGCAACCTACGATGGACAAGCCCTGAGGACCCCGACCATGCTCAGCGATGAAATCCTATTTCTGCCCGCCAGTGAACTTGCAAAGCGCATTCAGTCCAAAGCGCTCTCGCCCGTGGACCTCACCAAAGCCTATCTCGACCGCTCCGAAAAACTCGGGTCCAAGCTCAACGCCTACGCCCGCCTCACTCCCGAAATTGCGCTTGTCGAAGCCGACGCCACCGAAAAAGAAATCAAGCGCGGGCACTATCGCGGCCCTTTGCACGGCATTCCATATGCCGCAAAAGATTTGCTCTCCGTAAAAGGCCTGCCCACCACCTGGGGCGCAAAGCCCTACGAAAATCAGGTCTTCGATTACGACGCCACCGTCATCGAACATCTTCGCCGCGCCGGCGCAATTCTCATCGGCAAAGCTGCCATGATCGAACTTGCCGGCGGAATGAATTACCGTTTCGCGTCCGCGTCGCTCGAAGGCCCGGCAAAAAATCCCTGGAACACAAAATGTTGGACGTGCGGTTCCTCTTCCGGTTCAGGAGCGATTGTCGCGGCCGGCCTCGCAGGCTTCGCCATCGGTACCGAAACCTGGGGCTCCATTGTTTGTCCGGCGGCGTTTTGCGGCGTCAGTGGACTTCGCCCTACTTACGGCCGCGTCAGCCGTTACGGCGCAATGGCGCTCTCTTACTCCATGGACAAAATCGGACCGCTCGCCCGCTCTGCGGAAGATTGCGCGCACATTTTCGCCGCCATCGCGGGCCACGACTTCAAAGACCGCGGCACTTTGAATATCGACAAAGCTGCGTTCACATATTCGCCTTCAATGGAACTTTCCGCGAAGCCGTTGCGCGTCGGCTGGCTCACCAACGCGTGGAAAAAACTCGATGCGCACGCGGAAAAACCGCTGCTGGCTGCCGAACGCAGCGTCCGCAAATTTTTCCCGGGCACAAGAAACGCCGCTCTCCCTGAAGGCCCGTTTGAAGACGCGGGCGGACTAATTATTGCCGTCGAAGGTGTAGCCGCATTTCGCGAACTCATCCGTTCCGGCAAGATTGCGCAACTCGCCGATCCACTCGGCCAAATCAACGGCTACGTCAGCGAACAACTCAGCGGCGCGGACTACGTTCGCGCTCTGCAAGTGCGCGACATTCTGCAACAAAAAATGACCGACATGTTCGACACGTTCGACGTTCTCGTGGCAGCTTCGCAACCCATCGGCGCGACGCCGCTCGAAACCAATCTCGAAACCGATCTCACTTTCCCGGACCCGCTCGGCGGTATCGGCAATCTTTGCGGACTCCCCGCTCTTTCCGTGCCCTGCGGTTTCACCGACCAGAATCTTCCCGTCGGATTGCAATTCCTAGCGAAGGCAGGTAATGACGCCGCCGTCATTCGCGCTGCGCGCATTTTCCAGCAACACACGGACTGGCACCGCAGACACCCGAAAGTGAGCTAGCGAAATTGTTGCGAACTGTTGTTCAAGACAAGAAGAAAGAACACACCTGCACGCCGACATTCCTCGCGCAGTCCGCGCAGCGAGGAATCTCTCTTCGCAGTCTGCGGCGCTAGCTGAGACGAATAAAGACAGAAGAAGGAAGAAAGGCGGCTAGGCGGTTGCAATCGGCAGAATATCGCGAACCGTACGAAGAAGAACGGTGCGGCTGAATGGCTTGGTCAAAACGGCTGCCGCCGCGTCGCACTTGGCAGCCTCGCCCGCTGCGTGTTCGCTGTAGCCGGACATGTAAATCACGCAAATGCCATCACGCAATGAGCGCATTTTACGTGCAAGCTCTTGCCCGCTCATTCCGGGCATCACCATGTCGGTGATCAGCAGATCGATCGCGCCGGGATGTGTCGCGGCAATTTCGAGAGCGGCTTCACCGCCCGGCGCCTGCAGTACGGTGTAGCCCGCCGACTCCAGGAATTCGCGCGCTACTTCGCGCACGTCCTGCTCGTCTTCGGCGAGCAACACGGTTTCCGTGCCGCGCGCCAAGCTGCGTGGAATGTGCACGATGGGAATGGACGCCGCCGGCTCGTCCACGCGAGGAAGATAAATCTTGAAAGTGGTACCTTTGCCGAGTTCGCTATACACCCAGATGAATCCGCCGCTCTGCTTTACTACACCGTATACGGTCGCTAGACCTAAACCAGTTCCCTTGCCCTGTTCCTTGGTGGTGAAAAACGGTTCGAAAATGTGAGCCTGAGTTTCCGCGTCCATACCGGTCCCGGTGTCAGAAACCGCGAGAAGGACGTACTTTCCTGGCTGCACCACAGGGTGCGCCGCACGGTACAAGTTATCCAGTTCGACATTGGATGTCTCAATGGTAAAACGGCCGCCCTTGGGCATCGCGTCGCGAGAATTCACCGCGAGGTTCATGATGACTTGTTCCATCTGGCTGGCGTCCGCGCGAATCGTTCCCAGATCGGCAGAACTGCGGACAATCAACTCGATGTCTTCGCCAATCAAACGCGGAATGAGCTTGCCCATTTCTTCGACGGCGGAATTCAAATTCATCGAGCGCGGTTGCAACACTTGCATCCTGCTGAAAGCGAGAAGCTGACGCGTCAGCGCAGCGGCGCGATCCGCCGATCGATCAATCTGTTCAATTTTGCGCGTGACGTGATCTATTGGTGACAGAACATTCAGCAGCAATTCCGTGTGACCCTTGATCACCATCAGCAAATTGTTGAAGTCGTGCGCGACGCCGCCGGCGAGCCTCCCGATAGCCTCCATCTTCTGGGACTGGCGGAGTTGCCCTTCAAGAAGTTGGCGTTCGCTGACATCCTGCGCGACCACCAGCCGCACACTGCGCCCCGCGTATTCCAGTTCGTGCGAGATCTCGTCCACATCAAATCGCTTGCCGTCTTTTTTCTTGTGCTGCCAGTGGCCATGGTGACGGCCGCCCTGCTTCCATTCCTGCACATGCTCCGCGAAAGATTCTGCATCGCCATCGGGGCGAATGTCGCGGACGGTCAAGGCGCGAAATTCATTTTCAGAATAGCCGTATTGTTTGGTAGCCGCTTCGTTTACCTGAAGAAACCGCAGAGTCTCGGTATCGAATACCCACATGGGAAGTGGTGTGTTTGAAAAGAGCAGGCGAAACATGGATTCGCTTTTGCGAACGGATTCTTCGGCGCGCATGCGCTCAATTGCGAGAGCGATGTGGCCGCCCGCAGAGTCAAGAAACTCAAGATCACGCTGATCGTAAGCATTTTCATTTTGGTAGTGCTGAACGACCAAAACGCCAATGGTGGCGCTGGGAGTTTTGAGCGGAATGCCGAGCCACGCGGGTGATGCCGAACCAACCAGTTCCACTTCCCCTTCGGCGGCCAAACGGTCAAATTCCAATTGCGGGATCGAGCAGGCTTTTCCCGTGCGAAACACGTAAGCCATGCAAGTGCGTGCGACTTTTTGTGGGGGCGGAGGAGGATCGAACTGGTCGACGAAAAATGGGAAATGAAACATCTCCGACTGCGGATCGTGAAGGGCGACGAAAAAATTTTCAGCATAGACGACTCTTTTGAGAGCGCCATGAATCTGATGGAGCAGATCATCGAGATTGGAGGTTTCATTCAGCGCGTGAACAACGTTGGAGAGAACCATGCGTTGGGCTTCCATGCGCTGGAATTCCGTGACGTCCTGATAGCTGAGCAAAAGACCGCGAACACCTGGGTCGTTGAGGCGATTTACAGCGACGATATTGAACCAGCGCAATTGGCCGGATTTGGCGCGTAGGCTGCAATGGCAATTCGCAGTGGCGCCCTTCTGCATCGCCAGCAAGGCAAACTTTTCCCTTATAGGGCCAGCTTCGGCCGGAGGATGCAGCCAGGTAAGCGGTTTGCCGATCAGATCTTCAGAGGAGTAGCCGAGAATGCTGGCGAAAGCTTCATTGACAAAAAGAAAGTCGCCGTCCGCGGACACGATTGCTAACAACTCGCGGGTAACCGCGAGAAGGGCCTTGGCTTGCTCCGCAGAAAATTCCGTACCGTGCTCGGGCATCAGACTCTTTGGCATTGTCCCTGAACGCAAATGAGAGTCTCCGGGACTTTCAGCGTGTGTCTGGTCCCGAAGACCGAAAAACTACCTGCAAACACCTGAAAATGATCTTGCCCGAACCGAACGAACCGAATGTACCGTACCACAACAGAGGACGATGGCCCTCAGAATAAACGATTTAGCTTGCATGACCATGCGGGTATTCAGCAATTGTAGCGAAATTATGACTGGACGTTTGGACAGTACTTTGGTTTGTACGCCGGAGAGCATGTTAACCTCGTCACACAACGGCAGTTTTTTGCCGATTCCGGCTACGAACTCTCTGGCCCTCACTCTTCGGGAGGAACAATTTAAATGCATGAGATTTGGAAGGACATGTTTGTTCTCGCGGTGCCGATTCTTGAAAAAATTTTGCGCCCGATATGCGTCTACGTATTCTTGATTGTGGGTCTGCGACTTTCAGGTAAGCGTGAACTCGTCCAGCTGAATCCATTCGACCTCGTTGTGTTGCTGACGCTATCCAACACCGTGCAGAACGCGATCATCGGCGAGGACAACACAGTGACCGGTGGAATTATTGGAGCGACGTCGCTGCTGATCGTCAATTATCTGGTGGTGCGTTTCCTTTACAAGCACCGGTCACTTGACCAATTCGTGGAAGGCCGCTCGGACGTGTTGATTGAAGACGGAAAGGTGAAGACCCAGCACTTGAGGAAAGAGTTGATCACCATGGCGCAGCTTGAGGCTGCAGCGCGAAAACAAGGATTCGATTCGTTGAGCGAAGTGCAACAGTGCGTGCTCGAACCAGGCGGAACGATTTCGTTTATTGGGAAGAAACCAGACACCGACGAGCTGCGGCATCAAGCGATGCTGAAACGAATGGATGAGTTAGTGGCGGAGATCGCGAAATTAAGGGGAAGCCAACCACCGTTGAAGGCATGACGGGAGAAGACCCGCAAAGTACGAAGTGCGCTTGGCCGGTAAATCCCTTCTGACCTTGAGGCACACTCGAAGTTGAGATTCTTCCCCACGCCGGCACGGTGCTCAGTGTGACGGTCGAAAAGTTTGGGGTGGACAGGGCCCGGTAGCGGGCGGGCATGCAAGTCGTCCTGGTCGTACTCTAGACGTGGACCAAGAAGCCGGTGAGGGCGACGATGACGCCAGCGGCGCCGATGATGATGCCGGAAAACCAAAAGAGCTTCTTGTTGGTGAGCAATGTGAGGGAACAGATGATGAGTGCAAATTCGAGAATGCCTTCTCCGGCATCGAAGTGGTCGGCGCGCTTCTGATAGAGGTCGCGCTCCTTTTCGAGATCCTTGGCTTCCCTGCTGATGTCCTCCTTGTCGCCGCCGTAGCGTTCGACTTCTTTCGCATACTTTTCACGAATTTCGGCCGCTTTGGGCTTGTCCTGGGTGGCAACGACACCGAGGAGATCAGCGAAACTCTGGAGTTCGCGCAGGCGAATATTTTTGGCCTGGTAGTAGGCCCATTGATCGCTGGCCTTGGCCTGCAGCAAAAGTTCTTCTGTGTGGGCGCGATGGCCGAGGAGAGTCACGGCGGCTACCAGGACGGCGAGAATGGAAATCGTGATGGAAACCGGGATCACCAGAGGATTATTCCCATGATCCGCATGGCCGCCGTGTCCTTCGATCTCATGCATGTTTTCTTTCTCCTTACGAGGTTGCAATTTGATGGAGGCTTTCTCGAGCAGCTTTCACAGCAAATTCGATGTCGGAATCGGTGTGGGCGACGGAAACGAAAGAAGCCTCGAACTGCGAAGGGGCAAGAAAGACGCCACGTTCGAGCATGCTACGGAAATATTGGGTGTAGCGCTTGGTGTCCGACTTCTTGGCGGCGCCGTAGTTGTCGACGGTATCTTGCGTGAAGAAGAGCGTAGCGAGCGATCCAATCGCGTTGACATGGGCAGAAAGTTTTTCAGACTGGATGGTTTCGCGAATCGCGGTGACCAAGGTTGCCGAGAGGCTTTCGATGCGTTCGTATAGACCGGGCGCCGAGAGTTGGTCGAGCGTGGCGATTCCGGCACGCATCGCGAGCGGATTTCCGGCAAGAGTGCCCGCCTGATAGACCGGACCAAGCGGTGCGACACGATCCATGATTTCTGCGCGTCCGCCGTACGCGGCAACGGGCAAGCCGCCGCCGATTATCTTGCCGAGCGTGGTCAAGTCAGCCTCGATGCCGAAAAGATACTGTACGGAGCCATTGCGCAGGCGAAAGCCTGTGATGACTTCATCGACGATGAGAAGTGCTTCGTGTTTGCGCGTCAATTCGCGGAGACCTTGCAGGAAACCCTGCTGCGGCAGAACAACGCCCATGTTCGCGGCGATGGGTTCGACGATCACGGCAGCGACCTTGCCGGGATGTTGAGCGAAGAGTTTTTCGACGGCAGCGAGATCGTTGTACGGGACATTGAGCGTGAGTTGCGCGAGCGCTTGCGGCACGCCGGGGCATTCCGCGATACCGAGGGTTGCGAGGCCAGATCCTGCCTGAGATAAAAAACTGTCAGCGTGACCGTGGTAGCAACCTTCGAATTTTATAAGCAGGTCGCGACCGGTAAATCCACGAGCAAGGCGGAGGGCGCTCATGGTCGCTTCGGTGCCGCTTGAAACGAAGCGTACCTTTTCCATGAAAGGGATGGCACGGAGGATGCGCTGCGCGAGTTCGACTTCGATCTCGGTGGTTACGCCATAGCTGGTGCCCTTCTGCGCTTGATCCGCGATGGCGGCAGAAACAGAGGGATGCGCGTGGCCAAGCAGCATCGCTCCCCACGAGCAGACGAAATCGAGCAACTGGTTGCCGTCAGCGTCATAGAGATATTGGCCGAGTCCGTGTTCGATGATCAGCGGCTGGCCACCAACGGAGCGGAAGGCGCGGACGGGAGAGTTGACACCGCCGACGAGAACCTTCTCGGCTTCAGCGAATATTTCGCGCGAGCGGCGATTGTTGCGGCGCGAGGATGTCTGGGTAACACTCATTTTTTGTTTATGCTCCTTGCACCGGGCATACAGTCTATGGTCGGGCGCTGATTCAGCCTTTCAGCCATCGAGCGGCGTCTTTTGCATGGTACGTCAAAATGATATCGGAGCCGGCGCGTTGTATGCCGGTGAGAACTTCGAGCACGACGCGTTTTTCATCGAGCCAGCCATTTTGCGCGGCGGCTTTGACCATCGCGTACTCGCCACTGACGTTGTAGGCGCCAATGGGTACAGAAAATTCATCGCGGACGCGCCGGATTACATCGAGATACGGCAACGCGGGCTTAACCATAATCATGTCAGCGCCTTCTTCAAGATCGAGCGCGACTTCTTTCAGCGCTTCGCGGACGTTCGCGGGATCCATTTGGTAGCTGCGACGGTCGCCAAATTGAGGCGCCGAATCCGCAGCTTCGCGGAACGGACCGTAGAAGCCGGAGCAATACTTGGCCGCGTAGGCGAGAATTGGTAAATCCTCGAAATCATTTGCGTCGAGTTTTTTGCGAATGGCGGAAACGCGGCCATCCATCATGTCGGATGGGGCAACGACGTCCGCACCAGCGCGGGCGTGAGAAAGCGCCTGCTCAGCGAGAACCGCAAGCGTGGCGTCGTTCACCACTTCGCCGTTTTCGATTACGCCGCAGTGGCCGTGATCGGTGTATTCGCACAGGCAGACATCGGTGATCACGACGAGATTGAGTTTGGCTTTGCGAATGGCGTCGATGGCCCGCTGGACAACGCCGGATTGTTGCAGCGAACTTTCGCCACGAGGATCCTTTGCTTCCGGCAGACCGAAAAGGATGACGCTGGGAATTCCGAGGCCTTCTACTTCGCGACAGTCTTCGACGATGCGGTCAGCGGATTGCTGAAAGACTCCAGGCATCGAGCCGACTTCCTGGCGAACGGACGTTCCCGGGCACACGAACATGGGATACACAAAGCTTGCGGCCGAGAGACGCGTTTCGCGAACGAGACCGCGAAGGAGTTCTGTTTTTCTCAAACGGCGCGGACGGTGAACGGGAAAACTCATCAGCAGTCAGCTCCAGACGCGGATTGTACTTTGATCCTCTCGAAGTGTACGGCTAACGTGGCGACGATTTCTTCCACGGATGGTTCTGAGGCTTGAAAATCACAGCGCATTTCCGCGTTGCGCAAGGCGATGGATGTGACGGGACCAATGGCGCCGACGACGATGCTGTCTCCAAGAGGCTCGAGTTTGGAAGATTTTTGCAAGCTCGCGAAGGAATGGACGGCGGAGGGGCTGAAAAAAAGAATGGCGTCGGAATGAGCGACTGCTTCCCTGCTGGAGGAGTCGACTTCCGTAGTGCTGACTGTTCGATACGCGATGACTTCGGTGACTTCAGCGCCAAATTTCTGCAGGCGCGGAACAAGTTCGGTGGCAGCGCGATCGCTTCGCGGAAGAAGTACACGTTTCCCGCGGAGCTCGAATGCAAGCTCGTGGACAAGAGTTGCGGCGGTTCCGCCCTGGCCGATGTGGGCAATTTTGAAACCAGCCAACTCCGCTGCTTCGGCCGTGGCTTTGCCTACGGACGCAATTTTGGTAGCGGGTGGAAGATCACAGAAATTGATTCGGAGAGAGGCGAGACGCTCGGCGATGGCGGTAACTGCGTTCTGGCTTGTGAAAAACAACCAGTCGAAATATGCGAATTTGCAAAGAACGGAATCGAGTTGGGCGTAGTCCAGGGGCGGAAGAATCTGAATGAGCGGGAGCAAATCAACTTCTGCGCCGTGCGCGCGGAGGACAGCGGCGAGCGCGGCGGATTGAGATTCCGCGCGCGTAATGACGATGCGCTTGCCCCCAAGGGAAGATGGAGAGTGGTCAGCCACGCTGGCGGTAAACCTCCTCGAGAATTTCGCGGGCTCCAGAATCAATGAGGAGTTGCGCGACACGTCGGCCGAGTTCGCGAGCATGTTCGGGCGCCGCGGTTGCACGCTGGCGAACGTGCTGCGCGCCGTCTGGCGAACAAACGACAGCGTCAATGGCGAGTTCTCCCCGTTCGAAGCGCGCCCACGCGCCAAGCGGAACCTGACAGCCACCCTCAAGCGCTCCGAGCAGCGAGCGCTCCGCAACTATGGACTGACGAGTTTCGAAATCGTCAAGCGGGGCGAGAGCGTCGGCAATTTCTGTGTCTTCGAGACGCGCTTGAACGCCGAGAGCGCCTTGGCCGACGGCAGGCATGCAGACCTCCGGCGAAAGAATCTCGCTGATGCGATTGCTCCAGCCAAGACGATCGAGTCCGGCTTTAGCGAGCAAGATGGCATCGTATTCGCCGCTTTCGACTTTGCGCAGACGCGTGTCAACGTTACCGCGCAAATCGCGTACATCAAGATCGGGACGCAGATGACGGACCTGCGATTGGCGCCGCAGACTGCTGGTTCCCACGCGAGCTCCCTGACGAAGCGTGGCAAGTGTTTCGCCTTTTGCGGCGACGACGCAGTCGCGGGTATCTTCGCGGCGACAAATCACGGGAAAGCAGAGACGAGAGGGCACGTCAGTCGGAATATCCTTTACGCTGTGAACGGCAAGATCGATCTGCCCGTCGAGGAGGGCTTCTTCAAGTTCCTTGATAAAAACACCTTTACCGCCAATTTGCGAGAAAGGCGCCTGCTGCAACTTGTCGCCAGTGGTTTTGATGATGACGATGTCAGCGTCGGCGCCGGTGGTTTGAAAGATTTTCTTACGGACGAATTCGGCCTGCCACTTGGCGAGCATGCTGCCACGAGTTCCAATTCTAATGGGGCGAATCGGTTTCACGGACGTTCCCGGTCCGGCAGAAATAGTTCGCGAATGGCTTCGACCTGCTGAATTTTTCGACGAAGGTCCTTTTCACCTTGCAGGCGGCGAGCAGGATCAAGGAGCATTTTCTCCAACAGCTGATCGATTATGGCTTCGACTTGTTCGCGCTGCTCGGAAGTCAGACCCGGGATGCCTTCGGCCCGTTCACGAATGAATTCGGCACGCTCGGCTTTCAGTTTGTGGCGAAGAGCTTCGACTATGCCAATAAGATTAACACTGGCCTGCCAAGTGAGAAATTTTCCGACGTGCTCATCGACAATGACCTCAGCGCGGGGGATTTCACTTTCGCGAGCGCTGCGGTTCTGTTGGACGATTTGCGTCAGGTCATCGATGTTATAGAGGTAAAAATTGTAGAGATCCGCAGCGTCCGGATCGACATTGCGTGGCATGCCGAGATCCATGACGAAAAGCGGGCGATTTCCCCGCGCGGCCATGGCTTTTTGGAGTACGGAGCGTTTCAGCACAGGTTCTTCGGCGGAGACGCTGGAGACGATGACGTCGGGGAGGGTGAGAGCGGATTCCCAGTCGTCCCAAGCGATGACTTTGCCAGAAAATTCGCGCGCGAGATGATCGGCGCGATCGAGCGAACGGTTCATCACGAAAAGGCGCGCAATGTTGCGGTCACGAAGGTGCGAAACGACTTGTTCGCTGATCAGGCCTGCGCCGAGCACGAGCGCGCTCCGCTCCTGCAATTTCCCGAAAATGCGTTCAGCGAGTTTGACGCCAGCGGAAGCGACCGACATCGGGCGCGCGCCAAGTTCGGTTTCGGAACGAACGCGCTTGCCGACTTCGAGCGCGCCTTGAAAAAGGCGATTCAACACCGGGCCTGTTGCGCCATGCTCGTACGCGACGCGATAGGCCTCGCGAACCTGGCCGAGAATTTCCGCTTCACCGAGCATCATGGAATCAAGGCCGGAAGCGACACGGAAAAGGTGGCGAATGGCGTTGCGATCGTAATGGTGATAGAGCGAAGGGCTGAGCAGATCAAGCTGAACGGAATGGAAGCTGCTGAGATAATTCGAGAGAGCGGCGGCGGATTCGTGCGTGGTTTCGGGCGGGACGCCGTACACCTCGCTGCGATTGCACGTGGAGAGGACGAGAGTTTCATGGAGAATGCCGCGCGCGCGAAGTTCTTCGGCGGCCTGTCGCGCCTGGTCGTTGGTGAAAGACACACGTTCGCGCACCTCGACTGGCGCTGAGCGGTGATTTAGTCCGACGAGAACAATTTCCATGACGCTAATTGCGTGCTCCCAGCAATTCCTAGAAATAGCGGTGCGAGCGCGAGAAAAACAGATTCACAACGGTGAAGCTGAAAATGACAATCGCAAAATTAAAGATGCAAAGCTGCGAGGCACGCGCTCCGCGCCAGCCGGGATTGCGGGCGAGCCGCAAATAAAAAACGTATGCGACGAGGACGAGCAGCGTGACGACGTATTTGGGATCGTAATGCCAGACATTCCCGGTGAGGCGGTCGACCCACACGAAGCCGAGAACGGTACCGATAGCGATGGAGATGAGTCCCACGAGGACGCTGCTTTGACTCATGCGATCGAGAAGATCAAGTGAAGGCAGACGCCAGACAACATCGCCAACGCGGTGTTGGTGGAGCAGGCGTTGTTCGCCGAGGTAGATGAGGCTCAGTACGCAGGAGAGGCCGAACGCGGCGTAGGCGAGAATACTGAGCGTGACGTGAAACGCGAAGGCGACGCCGGTGGCGGGTGGTGCGGCCAAGCGGTCCGGCGGAGAGAGCTGGGCAAAAAGGAGAAACGCCAAAACGAATGGAAGGACAAAAGCTCCGACCGAACGCTGGCGGTGAAAAAGTTCGAGGCTGAGGTAGGTGAGCGCAAGCAGCCAGCCGAAAAGCGACATGGAGCCGGAGAGGTCATGATAGGGAACGGTGTGGAGGCCGCGAGCGCGTTCGAGCAGGGCGAAATAGTGGGCGACGAGGCCGGCAGCGAGAAGGAGTGAACCGAGGCGGCCGGACCATTCGCGGCCGGCTACCAGATAGCCGATATAAGCGGCAAAGCTGCCCATGTACGCCGTAAGTGTAAGTAAGAAAAAGAGATGATTCATTGCGCCAGCCAGACGCGTGAACAACGTTGCGTGCGTCTGGACTCCCTGCCTTGAGTATAGCGTAGGCGGTCGCGCGCCGCACGGCAGGCCGACAGAAAGCGTTGGTGCCGCGTTGTGTCGCGGCCGGGCGCGGGCATCGGGCTGCGCAATTTGTTATCCTCAACGTTGACGAGATCCATGTCCACACTCTCAGTATCGCTGAGCCGTAAAGAACTTTTTCTGCGCGCGTGCAGAGGCGCGGCGCTGCCGCGCGTGCCGGTATGGATGATGCGGCAGGCGGGGCGGTACTTGCCCGAATACCGCGAGCTTCGCGCAAAGCACGCATTCCTCGAAGTGTGCAAGACGCCGGATCTGGCAGTGGAGGTTTCGATGCAGCCGTTCCGGCGGCTGGACGTTGACGCGATCATTGTGTTCTCTGACATTTTGATTCCGGCGGAAGCAATGGGGCTGCCGCTCGAGCTTGGTGATGCGGGGCCGAATTTGCCGGAGCCGGTGCGCTCGTTGGACGCGGTGCGGAAATTGCGGCAATTCGATCCGGAGACGGAGACAGGGTTTTTGATGGAGGCGATCCGGCGGATCGTTCGAACGGCGGGGACGGACGTGCCTGTGCTGGGATTTGCGGCAGCACCGTGGACGTTGGCGTGTTACATGGTGGAAGGGCGGACGAAAGAGGGCTTCGCGACGGTTAAGAATTTTTTATATTCGGAGCCGCTCGCGTTTCGCGAATTGCTGCGGCGGATTGCACAAGCGACGATTTTGTATTTGAAGGCGCAAATTGCGGCGGGTGCTTCGGCGGTGCAGTTGTTCGATACATGGTGCGGCGAATTAGCGATGCCGGATTATCGGGCGTTTTCGTTGCCGGCGGTGCAGGAAGTGATTTCGGCATTGCGCGAAACGGTTCCGGTGATTTACTACACGAAGGCGTCGCATCATTTGCTGCCGGCGGTGGCCGAGGCGGGAGCAGATGTGCTCAGCTGCGATTGGCGAGTGAATTTGGCGGAGTTACGCGAGACCATTGGGTCGAAGATCGCGCTGCAGGGGAATCTTGATCCTGCGGTTTTGTTTGGACCCCAAGAACACATACGACAGACGACGCGGGGGATTCTCGAACAGCTTGGCGGTGTAGGGCATATCTTGAATTTGGGACATGGAATTCTGCCGGGCACACCTGTTGAGAATGCGCAGACATTTATTACCACGGGCCAGCAATTTTTGTTTACGGAGACAGCCTCCGGGAAATAGCACCAGGAATTGGACGATGATTCCACAACCTACACTCGAGCAGATGAAGGACGAGCTTCGCGTAAGAGCGGATTTTCTGGCTCGCTACAACCGGCCAGGGCCGCGGTACACGAGCTATCCGACGGCGCCGGTATGGAACGATGCGTTTGGTCCGGCGGATCTGGAGGCCGTGCACGCCGCGGCTGACTTAGCGCGCACGCCAGTTTCGCTCTACATGCACTTGCCGTTCTGCGAGAGCTTGTGCCTGTTCTGCGCGTGCAATGTGATCATCCAGAAAGACAAGCGAGTTTCGATTCCCTACTTCAATGTTTTGAAGAAAGAGATTGCGCGGGTCACCGAATCCGTTTCGCGCGAGCGCGAAGTGGTGCAATTTCACTGGGGCGGCGGAACACCCACGTATTCGGCGCCGGCGGAACTGGAAGATTTGTTTGCTTACACGAAAGAGCGCTTTACATTTTCGCCGGATGCGGAAATTGGAATTGAGGTCGACCCACGCGTGACTTCGCGCGAGCATCTGGAAACACTGCGGCGGCTGGGGTTCAACCGGCTGAGCATGGGCATTCAGGATTTTCATGAGCCGGTGCAGCAAGCGATTCACCGCATCCAGCCCTATGAAATCACGCGCGATCTGATCCTTGCCGCGAGGAGCCTGGGTTTTGACAGCATCAACGTGGACTTGATTTACGGCCTGCCCTATCAGACCGCAGAAACATTTGCGCATACCGTAGATCAAATCATCGGACTTGCTCCGGATCGCATCGCGCTTTTCAGCTACGCGCATGTGCCGTGGCTGAAGAAGCAGCAAGGTTCGTTTGCCGCGCATCTGCCCGAAGGCATGCAGAAGTTTGAGATTTTCCGGATGGGGCTATTGAAGTTTGTGGAAGCGGGTTACCTCTACATTGGCATGGATCATTTCGCAAAACCCGGCGACGAACTTGCTACGGCGCAGGCGAAGCGAACACTGCACAGGAATTTTCAGGGATACACGACGAAGGCCGGAGCGGATCTTTACGGGATGGGTGTGACAGCGATCAGCGGCTTTCACGATGCGTACGCGCAGAATTTTCGCGAACTTCCGGCGTGGGAGAAGGCAATCGCTGAGCGAGGCATCGCGACAATGCGCGGATATCATCTTTCCGCCGAAGACCGGCTGCGGCGAGAAGTGATCAGCCGGCTGCTGTGCCATACGGTGATCCCGAAACGGGAGATTAGCGAGGTGTTTGGAATTGATTTCGATCAGCACTTTGCTCAAGAGATAGAACGGCTGCAGGTGCCGCGCGAGGATGGACTGCTGACGATTGACGGTGACGAAATACGCGCGACGTGGCTAGGGCGCATCTTCATACGCAATCTGGCAATGCTGTTCGATCCCTATCTCGAGCAACAGCAACTGGTCGCCAAGCCGCTTTTCTCTAAGACGCTCTGAGCCGTGGCGTCCACTCCGCTAACCATTGTTGTCGGTGCAGGAATTTCCGGTCTCACGTGCGCACATGCATTGAACAAATCGGGTCAAAAGGTATTGCTGTTTGAAGCCGCTTCGCGGCCGGGCGGAGTCATCCAGTCCATTGAAGAGGGCGGCTATTTATTCGAGCTTGGACCACAAAGTTTCAGTTCGACTTCCAAGCTGGCTGACCTTTGCGATGATCTAGGGTTGGCTGGTGAGCTGCTTGAAGCGCCGCACGGTGCTCCGCGCTACGTGCTGATTGGCGACAAGCTTGTGTCGGTACCGCTCTCGCCCGCATTGCTGACTTCCAATTTGCTGAATTGGAGCACGAAATTTTCCTTTCTGAGAGACGTACTCGGCAAAACATCTCCTCCTGAAACAGACGAGTCCATTGCAGCATTCGTGCGACGCAAATTTTCACCGCAACTGTTGGATCGGCTGGTTGGACCGTTTGTATCCGGAATCTATGCAGGCGATCCGGAACAATTGAGCCTGCGCGCGGCATTTCCGAAGCTCTACGAAGCAGAGAAAACCGCGGGCAGTGTGATTCGCGGAGCCCTGGTTCTGGGAAAGGCCGCGGGCCAGGAGACTGTCACTCGATCGAGGCCGCGACCTGGACTACTTTCGTTCCGAACAGGAAACGAGACCCTCATAAGAGCTCTGGCGACGGGTCTTGGACCGGCCTTGCGTTGCGATGTTGAGATCTGTGAAGTACGGCAGGCTGAGCGCGGCTTCCGCCTGAAAATCCAAAGCTCTGCAGGAGACGAGGAGTTAGCCTGCGACCGGATTGTGGTGACGACACCTACGACGGCAAGCGCGCGGATGTTGCAAGACATCGCTCCGGCGGCGAGTGGCGCACTGGAGAAAATTTCTTATGCGCCGGTGGCAGTGGTTTCGCTGGGCTACAAACGGGAGCAAGTGCGCCATTCGCTGGACGGCTTTGGATTCCTGGTACCGCGGTCATCGGGAAGACGGACGTTGGGGACTGTCTGGAATTCGTCCGTGTTTCCAGGCCGCGCCTCGGAAGGGCACGTGTTGCTTACCAGCTTTGTTGGCGGAGCCACGGACCCGACGGCCACTTCCCTTTCGCGAGAAGAACTTGCGGCTCTGGTGCACTGCGAAATCGCGCCGATACTTCAAATTACTGGTAATCCTGCGGTGAACCGCGTCACTCCATATTTGAAGGCTATCCCTCAATACAGTCTGGGCCATCTCGATCTGCTGAAGACGATACAGGATGCTGTCGCGAGAATTCCGGGGCTGTGGATCATCGGCAATTACTGGAAAGGTCCCGCCATCGGCGCGTGCGTCGAACACGCGATGGCAATTGCGGACACGATTCGAATCGGTTAAAAGAATCGCTGAAGTCCCAGAGAGTTTGCGGACTCATCCAGATCGCGGCTCCTTACGTATGTTTTTATAGGAGAAGTAGCAGCCCCAACGTGTTCCTTGCGGTCTTCACGCCGTCGGAATCTAACGAAGTGTCGCCCGACGCGGCACTGGTGAACCGGCTTCTTCAACGGGACGTCAGCGCATTCGAAGACCTGTATGACCGCCATTCCCGCATAGTGTACACACTGGTTTTGCGCATTCTTCAACAAGCATCGACAGCTGAAGAGGTCGTTCAGGACGTATTTCTTCATCTGTGGCGCAATGCGGCGCAGTACGACGGCTCGCGTGGGCCCTTCTTGCCTTGGCTGCTGACGCTGGCGCGCAATCGAGCCCTGGATCAGCTGCGGCTGAAGAGCGAACGGCAGCGGCGGCGCGAAGAGCAAGCCGAAGAGCTGCCCCCAGTCGTTGCCATTCCTGACTTTGAAGGTTCCCTTGATGAAAAGCGCCGTGCGAAACGCGTGCGCGAGTTGGTGGCTTTGCTAGATCCGAAGCAGAAGCGCGCCATCGAGCTGGCTTATTTTGAAGGGTTGAGTCATTCGGAGATTGCGAATGCGTTGCAAGAGCCGTTGGGCACGGTAAAAGGCTGGATTCGCAACGGACTTTTAAGATTGAAGGAAGGATTGCAGGCGACGTCGTGAACAACGCTGGCCAATTCCGCGACCCTTTCCGTGAGTTGATCGAAGAATACGCGCTTGGTTCACTGGATGCCGAGGAACGCGCAGCCGTTGGTGCGCACCTTGCGTCGGGTTGCGCCGAATGCACGAAGGCTCTCGAAGAGGCGCGCTTGCTCGTTAGCCAGCTGGCGTATTTGGCTCCGGAGGCTGCGCCCTTAGACATGCTCCGCGGACGGTTGCTAGAGACAGTGCGTGCAGAAGCCGCTGCGGCGAAGTCACACACCTCAACCATTTCCGAATCCGCCATTCCCTTGTGGATGTGGGGCGCAGTCGCGGCAGTTTTATTCTTTGCACTTTACAACGCATATGAAGCGCATTCGCTGCGGGAAACAATTCGCAAGACGCAAGAAGCGCTGACGGCCCAGATGGAGTTGCAACAAGAATCGGCCCGACGGTTGGCGTGGGCCCGGCGTGAAGCCCTTATCCTGACCGACCCACGATCAATGAAGATTGCGATGTCCGCAGGCACCAAGGGCATGCCGGAGCTCCAAGCCACATGGCATCACTCCATGGGAATCGTTGTTTCGGGGCAGAAGCTTCCGATGCCGTCCGGAAATCGCACGCTGCAGTTGTGGCTGATTCCCAAGGCGCCGGGGGCAAGGCCGATGCCCTCGATGACGCTGCGTCCAGATGCGGATGGAACGTTCGACCTGCTGGTTGCAAATCCGCCGGATTCGCCGAGCGGAACCAAGGCTTTGGCCATCACAGAGGAGCCTGCTGGCGGAAGTCCGCAGCCGACCACCACGCCGATCTGGGTCGGGGCCGTTGCGGGCAAGTAGAAGTCCCAAACAAACGGAAAAGGCGGGCGCGATTAGTCCTTCTCTTGGCGCTTCTTGTAACGAAGCGCAAGCCGCGCCTTGCGGCGCGCACCCGCTTCTTGCCAGCGGCGTTTTTCATCAGCGGTTTTTAGAATCAATGGCGCGACGGGTCTCGGTTCCTTAGTTATCGCGTCGATCGCGACAAACGTTACGTATGCGGCGGTGGTGTGCTTACGTTCGCCGGTCAGGGTGTTTTCGGAAAAAACTTTCACGCCGACTTCAATCGAGGTGCGAAAAACGCGATTCACCTGGGACTTCAGAATGACGATCTCGCCGATGTTGATCGGGTTGCGAAAGTCGATGTAGTCTACGGAAGCCGTCACGACATAGCTGTTTGAATGGCGGCTGGCTGCCATCGCTGCGGCAATGTCGACGAGATGCATGACGTGGCCCCCCAGCAATTTGCCCAGCGGATTCGTCATCGCCGGCAGCACCACCTCCGCCATTTCCGAACGCGAAGCGCTGATGGGCTTGGCCTTCAATGCGGATTCGTTGCGTGGCACGTCTTTCTTCTTCTTCGACATGCGGTCCTCGGCTTGGTCGCGATTTTGGTCGTTTAGCTCCAGCCGCTATACTACCTGCACACGATGACCGGCCAAAAGAAAACCCGGCGAGAGTTGCTGGAATCCTTCGTCGCGCAAAAACCGGACGACGCGTTTTCGAGGTATGGCCTGGCGATGGAGTGCGTGAACTCGGGCGATTCAGCGGCAGCGGAAGCTAATTTCCGCGAATTGCTGCGGCGCAATGCCGATTATGTCCCGGCATATCTGATGTTCGCGCAAATGCTCGTCAAAGAATCGCGGCCGGAGGAGGCACGCGAGGTTTTGGACAAGGGCATCGCGGCTGCTTCCAAGGCGGGCAACGGGCACGCCCTGTCTGAGATGGAATCGCTTCTCAACGAACTCTAATATTCACTTGCGTCACGCGGATTTGCCTCTACACGCGGCTCTGCTATGCTCTTCATTGGAAGTCACCATGTCACCGGTTCGGCTACCACTATTCCCCCTAAACGTCGTTCTTCTACCCGGCGCGGATATGCCTCTGCACATTTTTGAGCCGCGCTACCGGCAAATGGTCCGCGATTGTCTTGACGCGAAGGCACCCTTTGGCATGCTGCTCGCGCTTCCGAATGGAATCGCGGGAACCGGCTGCACGGCGGAAATTCTGGAAGTGACAAATCGCTATGAAGATGGTCGCTGCGACATTTTGACCGTCGGCCGTGAACCTTTCAGGATCATTGAGCTCTTCACCGAAGAACCACTCATGCGGGGCGCAGTGGATTTTCTCGAAGACCGTCCTGCACCGCTGAATTCCCTTGTTTCTCGCGAGCTGATCGAACTTTACGAAACTTGCCACACGCTGGTTTTTGACGATTATCCGCGCGATATCGACGAAGCCGACGGAATCGCGGGAATAG
>Ga0207646_10001910_pt1 | contig 25098 bp, 21 predicted proteins | sample KBSK5502metaG_FD_184343 | JGI IMG/M metagenome (GOLD analysis project Ga0207646, IMG submission 184343) | Corn, switchgrass and miscanthus rhizosphere microbial communities from Kellogg Biological Station, Michigan, USA - KBS K5-50-2 metaG... | ecosystem: Host-associated > Plants > Roots >...
CCGCAGGGACCTCAACCTCATGCTTTCGTGTGAGTGCTCCTCGAGAGTACCCTTACGATGGTTAAGCCGGCTTGTTTTATTTTGCGACATCGATGTCGATTGCTCCTTGCGACCAGTTATTCTCAAGCTCATATTGATTGCTCTATATATATTGCGATAGTAACGCATCCTGCAAGCTCATCTGTCCGGGTTGTATCTGTTACTACCCCTGGTCAGATGTGATATGTATGTGAGAGCAAGTATAGCAGAAATGTACAGAAAAAGAAAAGAGAAAGATATAGCAAACTATCAAATCTTTATAATTCGAGGCTTGAAATCTCTTCTTTTCTCCTGTCCCTGGACACTTACCCCTCATTTGAGATAGACTATTCACGGGTGATGAAGTGATGACCAATCAATACAAAGAACAAATCAAAAGCATGGTGCTGGACGAGCAGACGTTTGTGCGATTGACTATGAGAGGCCAGGTTCGAGATGCCACTAACCCCTGGCGGCAGGTAGTCGTGCGCCCTGTGCTCATCAAAAACCGGCGTCACCTGCAGTTCTCCTATTTCAATCAGAAGCAGGATATCACTAAGAATTACCGTGGGCCTGAAGCCAGGGAAAAACTTGATGAAATTCTGAAGCTATCTTTCAATAGTATCTCAGTGCAGTCAACCAAGGAAGATGTGCGTGTACAGATTACCAAGCAGGGAAAAGCTATGCTACGCCGTGCTGCGACGACCAACCGCGAGCCGGACCTGGCGCATGATGTCGACAAAAACCTGGTCTTACCTGCTGGTAAGCCCGACGAGTTTTTGCGGGCGACAGGCATCATGGATGAGCAGGGATGCGTTCGACCCAGCATGCAGGGAAAGTTCTCCCAGGTCAACGAGTTTCTGAAGCTGCTCGATCATACAGGTGAACTGGAGCGTTTTGAGAATACGCCTGTCAACATTCTTGATTGCGGCTGTGGGTCAGCTTATCTGGCTTTTGCTGCGTACCACTACCTGAACGACGTTCGTGGTATTCCAGCTCGCCTCGTGGGCATTGACATCAATGAGAAATTGATGGAGAAGGATAATCTACAGAGCAAGCAATTAGGCTTTTCGCATGCGTGTTTCCAAAAATCAGCTATAATTGATTATGTGCCGGAGGTACCCCCAGACATTGTACTTGCCTTGCATGCCTGTGATACTGCAACTGACGAAGCCATTTTCCAGGGTATTGTATCCCAGGCACGCCTGATCCTGTGTGCCCCGTGCTGCCATCACCAGCTGAACCAGCACTTGCACGCCGTACAACCGTTCACTCCCATCTTTCATGATGGTATTCTCGAGCAGCGTATGGCCGGTATTCTCACGGACACCTTTCGGGCGCTTGCCCTGCGTATCATGGGATACAAAACCGACGTTGTCGAGTTCGTGTCCTCAGAACATACCGACAAAAACCTGATGATCCGCGCAGTGAGGCGGGCGCAACCAGGTAAGGCCAAATATATTCAGGAGTATCTCGAACTGAAAAATTTCTGGAACGTCACCCCGTACATCGAAACACTGCTCGGTGACCGCTTTACAAAGCTTTTAGCTTGACGCGTAGGGATGCTTGCGTCGCCCCCGGTCATCTCTTCCTACCTGCAATTAGCATCACATCAAGCGATCAATCCTCCGATTCTCAAAAAATTCTCGAACATGATGCGCGTATGTTCGCGAAAAATCGGGTAGAGCCTGGATCTATCGCTTACAAACTTATCTGCCGCCTCTACCCCGAGCGCGGTGACGATTTCCTGCCTGTATTCTGGATAGTGAAGCCAGACATCGAGCATGCCGGGAGTCAGTTCGATGTGGTATTGTATCCCATAAGCCCGGGGACCAAAACGAAAGGCCTGGTTATGTGTAATTGTGCCGGTTGCCAGTTGAACGGCGCTTCTGGGGAGATCAAACGTGTCTTCGTGCCAGTGAATCACTTGCTGGTAGCCGGGCAAACCCTGGAAGAGAGGGTCGTTTTTTCCCTCTCCGGTCAACTCTATACGCGAGAAGCCGATCTCGGCCATGTGATGCCGTGTAACGGATGCCCCCAGTGCATGTGCCAGTAACTGGCCTCCCAGGCAAAGTCCAAGGTAAGGGATATCCCCCTCAACCGCCTTGCAAATCGCAGCCTCAACTGCTGGCAGGTAAGGATACTTATCGTTAGCGCCAACATGCTGCGGCCCGCCCATGGCAATGAAGGCATCGTACCCTGTAGGATCGGGCACAGGTGCCTCTTCGACCTTGACAACTTCACATAAGATGTCATGTTCTTGCATGATCTCGCCCAGGTAGCCCGGTGGATCATCCCAGATAAACTGGAGAGCCAGCACTCGCTTCATCCTTTGGATATCCTTTCGCTCAGCAGGGAAGTAATATGTCTCATACGTATGGTACATAAGAAAAAACAACCATGCAATGGGCTAAGAAGCTATAGTTTTTGCGCATTCTACGTGATGTGGAAGCGTGATGCACTCTGGCCGGCCCTCACTAGACAAACCAAAGGGGGCAGGCGTGCACACCTGCCCCCTTTGGTTTGTTTTGTCGCGACCCGTTAGAAGATGGCTTCGCCCGTGTCCGAATCGAAGAGGTGAATATTGTCGGTATCGACATGCAGGTCGACAGTCCCGCCCGTATGTGCGCTAGAGTGCGGATCGAGACGTGCAACCAACGGTTTCCCAGCGACAGTCATATGCACCAGTAGCTCACTGCCCAGGTGCTCTACAACGTCGACAGGCGCCGTTATCGTGGAGCCATTGCGAGCCTCTGGAGGCAGCAACGCCTCATCTGCCAGGTGTTCAGGGCGTGTGCCAAAGGTTAGATTCCTGCCTGCGGTTTCCCTTGTCCGTCCCGCATAGAGCGGCGGTACATCGACCTGACCTACACTATCGATATCGATTCTGGTCTTATCTCCGTCGCTGACAACTTTCGCTCCATTGAAGAAATTCATTGCCGGAGAGCCGATGAAGCCTGCGACAAAAAGATTAGAGGGATGATCGTAAAGCTCCTGCGGTGGACCAATCTGCTGGATGTAGCCCGCGTTCAGCACAGCGATCCGATCACCCATCGTCATCGCCTCGGTCTGGTCATGTGTCACATAGACGAAGGTCGTTTGGACGCGCTGGTGGATCTTGATGATCTCCGAACGTGTTTGCACACGCAGTTTCGCATCCAGGTTCGAGAGAGGTTCGTCCAGCAGGAACACCTGCGCTTCACGCACGATGGCACGCCCAAGTGCGACGCGCTGGCGTTGACCTCCCGAGAGTTCTTTCGGCTTGCGCTGGAGATATTGCCCCAGCCCGAGGATGTCCGCCGCCTCCTCGACACGCTTCTTTACTTGCTCTTTGGGAACGTGGCGGAGTTTGAGACCAAAGGCCATGTTGTCGAAGACCGTCATGTGGGGATAGAGGGCGTAGTTCTGGAAAACCATGGCGATGTCACGGTCTTTTGGGTCAACTCCATTGACAATCCGTTCACCGATGTACAGTTCCCCCTCGGTGATTTCCTCCAGCCCGGCTATCATACGCAGACAGGTACTCTTGCCACAACCGGAGGGACCAACCAGGACCAGGAACTCCTTGTCCTTGATATCCAGGTTGATGTCGTGCACTACTTCGACTTTGCCGAAGCGTTTGTACACGTGGTCAAATAGGACACGAGCCATTTCAAATACTCCTTTTCGCTCTCGTAACAGGCCTGTCGCTCTACATGCCTGTTACATCCAATTACACAGAGCTATCGCTTGGTGCCCACATTGCACCTGCCACCATGGGCAGATGGGAGTCAAAGGGGCTTCTTCACGTTCTATTGTTGATTTCCAGCAGTTGGACATCCAACAAACAAACGCTGATCAGAGTATATCATAAAACAAATGCGTTTTGGGAAGAATTACTCAACTCTTTGCCCGTCACAGTGAATCTCCGTACTCCAACTCTGACCGGCCTCCAGGAGCAAGGGCCAGAGGAGCGTGAGACAACTGCCCTGGTGGTTGCGCTCAAAGCCAGCCTCAGAGCCAGTCACCGTCTCGATGGAAAAACGCCAGAGCGTTGCAGCCTCACTTAGTGAAAAGCCTATATCCTGCTGAAGCCAGCGGTTGCCAACATGGAAATTGTGGACCTCGAACACCTCGCCTGTACTGTCAAAGTGATCGTTGTCTAATTGGAGGCCATCAACACGGTAATAGGCCTGGTCGTTACCACCGCCGCCAAGTAGATTGAAATTCCACTCACTGGCAAAGCGTGTTTGCAGGCGTGTTCGCCCCCTATTTTCGATCGTATAGCGCACTGTTAGTTTCTCTGCACCGGCAGGTATGAAAAGAGTCTTGCTCAGACGCACCGCCAGCGGCCTCGATGCGCCCTGTCGCCGCACAAACCCAGCGCGTGTCAGCGTGACAGTAATACCGCGCTCGTCCTGCTGTACCTCGGTCTCGTAAGGTAGTTCCACAAAGTTGCCCATTTCCTCGAAGTCTAACCGGGCAAAGTCTGATAGGCTAACACTTGGAGCAAGAAAATGGTCAATCAAGCTATGACGACGATAGCGATCGATGACAATGTATCGATCGAGGTCGGGTTCCTTCGTTCTCGTTGTCGTATGAGGTGAGGCAGGTTGCGCGCGTCCTCTCTTACCTGCCTGGCGTGCAATCTTCTGGGCTGCTTCCCGCCGGCGACGCTCCACTTCGTAGTTGCGCAGCGTCTGGTGATATCCTTCATCATAGCGTGCCATCGCCGAAAGCAGATTATGCATGCTGCGCCGCATATCCCATTCAAACAGTGTGCCGCCGCGCTGCGGATCTAAATAAAGGTTCTGCTGATCGCTTTCAATGATCAATTCATTCTGGCTGTCCCGGTCGAAATCGGTGAACTCGTGGCGCTGCCAGGGCCCTGTGCCAAAGCGTAGCCGGTCAGCAGCGTTCTCGGCCTTGATGAGGTGGTGGTAGATAGCTGAACGTACGTGAACCATATAAATACCACCAAAGAGGCCGTGCCAATAAGTATCGTTGGCCTGTGCCTTCCACAACTGCACCACTCCAGCTTCTTCTGTCGCACCGGCAGCGTAGACGGCATCGTGGACGTGCAACATTTTCTTGTGCTGGTTGTTAGCCTCTGGATAGCGCACTAAAAAGTTACGCCAGAAGCCGCCGCGCATGAATTGAAGAATATTGTCACGATGCTCTTGCTCTAATTGATGCAAAAGATTCCCAAACACATAGGACTTCTGTGGCGGCAAGGCCCACTCGGTCATCTCGATGTACGATGAAGTTGGTAGGTAGATGCGACCCAGCGCTGGATAGCTGTGTGCATACTCTCCCAGCGGCGTCGTATGCAGCCAGCCGCTGTTCTTTTCTAGTGCGCTGAAAAATTCATCTACCCAACCACGCCGCTTTGCAGACCCCCAACAGTATTTCCTTGTGCCGGGCCAGGTCCCGAACTTCTCACCATCATCGCCCATCACGGCGATGCGTTTCCCATCAGGTGTTGCCAGGGAACGCAGGGCTTCAATAGTTTCGTCGACAGGACGCCAGGGGACCGTGTAGCGTAGTTCTTTGCTAGTGGCATAGACCTTCAACACGCTGCTCTGATCTTCGGTTGCATAATAGCCGTATAGGTCCTTGTCTTCCAGCCCCACGTTTTTAAAATGCACATCGTCGAGAACGGTCCACTCGATGCCTGCCTCAAGTATCGGGCGTGGTAGACCCGGTTCCCAGACGCGTTCGGCCATCCACATCCCTCTCGCCCTCACCCCGAAATCACGGGAAAGACGCTCCGTAAGACGGCGAATCTGCGCGATTTTGTCTACATCAGGAATGGACGGGAGGATTGGTTCATAGTAGCCGCCGCTGACGACCTCCACCTGGTTGCGTCGAACCAAAACCGCAATTCGTTGCAGGAACTCTGGATGCGCCTCATCGATCCAGTCCAGCAGTGAACCCGTGTAGTGCAGACCGAGGCGTACTTTAGGATGTCGCTCGAGCGCCTCGATCATCGGCAGATACGATTCTTCGTAGACCTGCTGCATAACCCAGGGGAAATTACCGACCGGCTGGTGATTGTGGAGTACCAATCCAAGGTGGATACTACTTGTTCGTTCGCTCATCGCGCACCTTACTCGAAAAATTAATAGGGGTCTTTGTTGTTGTGCTATGCATCGATCTTGTAGCCCACACCGCGCACCGTCTTAATTAATGGATGCGGGAAGCCCTGGTCGATCTTGTCACGCAGGTAGTGGATGTAGATATCCACGACGTTCGAGAGCGCCTCCAGGTCATAGCGCCAGACCGCGTCAACGATTTGCGTGCGCGTGAGCACCTGGCCAGGATGGCGCATCAAGTACTCCAGCAGGGCAAACTCTTTGGCCGTCAACTCGATGACGCGCCCGGCACGGCGTGCCTCGTGCCGCACAAGATCAAGCGTCAGATCGCCGACACTGAGTTGGAGGGTCTCATCAAAGCGACGGTCACGGCGGCGCAAGAGCGCGTTGATACGCGCCAGTAATTCCTCCATGGCGAAAGGCTTGGTCAGGTAGTCATCGGCTCCTACATTGAGACCCGTCACACGGTCCTCGACCGCACCACGCGCTGTGAGCATCAGCACAGGTGACATAATATGTTCGGCGCGCATTTGGCGACAGATCTCAAGTCCATCGAGGCCAGGCAGCATCACATCAAGAATCACCACATCATAGGTATCACTCAGGGCAAGATCAAGACCGGTGTGCCCATCATGCGCGAGATCGACAGCATGACGCTCTTCCAACAGGACGCGACGCAGCAAATACGCCAGGCGCTGTTCGTCCTCTACCACAAGTATATGCATTGCTCCATTCCTCTTTTCTCTTGGGTGCCGTCGAGTCGTTGGTCGGCATCTCTTCCTCTATTTTATGCTATGAAGATTGGAAACAGATTGGAAATATGTTTTACTATCGGTTCGATTCACGCTCGCATCCATCTCATGCAAGTTGCAAAGCGCAGTAGAAAGTGGCGATGGCACGACCATTTTCGTCATCATTGTAGTGGCAATTACAAGGGTCGCCCTGCATGGGCTTGCGAACCAGTTTTCTGTGCTTCGAAAACTGTATACTTTCTCAGGAAACTGGTATACTAAACTAACTCTACTTCATTGACATCAAATTTGATTGAAGGCGTGCATATTGTTATGGCTACAATAAAATTATTGATTGTTGACGATCACGGGCCATTGCGCAAAGCCTTGCGCGAGGGGTTAGAGGCGACCGGGGCCGTGTATGTGCTGGGTGAGGCCTCCACCGGGCAGGAGGCCCTTAACCGGGCGCTGGAACTTGATATAGACGTAATTTTAATGGATGTACAACTACAGGATGCGCAGGCCGGGCGCAAGGCTCTCAGCGGCGTTGGGGCCGCAGTCACCATCCGGCGTGAGCGCCCGCGTATGCCCGTCGTCTTTTACTCAATTCAAGATGATGACGAGTATTACCGCGAGTTTCGTGCCTCCGGTATTCTTACCCACTATGCTTATGTACGCAAAAGCAACTATCTGCTGCCCAGCATGCTCGTGCCTCTCCTGCGGGACGCCATCAACGGGCGCAGCCTGGTAGATCCTGAAATTGAAGACCGCGTACAGGAAGTGCGCGACCTCGATGAGCAATCTCCCCGTGCCCTGTTGGAACCGAACGAACTGCGCGTGGCTGAACTAGTGGGGCAGGGCATGACGAATGAACAGATTGCAGCTCGTCTTAATCTGCATGATAAGCGGGCCGTAAGTCGCACCAATGGACGCATCTACGCCGCATGGGGCTTGAGCGAGACCGCCGTTGATGATAAAGTTGCCCGAGCCAGGGCAACCTTAATCTTTACACTCAATCGCATGATTATCTGGGATGAGAATGGTGTTGCGCTCGTGCAGGATCGTCGTGGTGAATGGGTACCATTGTATCTCGAGGCTCAAACAAACGCTGAGAATGGAGCTACAGCGGCGGAGATGGGATCAATGACCGGCGCAACTGTGAGAGAGGACGCGTGGCGCAAGCGTATTGTGCGCAGGAACAAGTACAAAGAGGATTGACATGGTGCACCACAACTTTCTCGACCCTGCGTATCTACTCCAAACCATCGTACTGGCCCTTTCCATCTTCAACCTTGTCTCATTCCTCTGGCTTGCGATCACGGTTTGGCTCAATGGAGATCGCAAAAGCGGCATAGCTCGCCTTGGTGTAGTTGGCCTTGGTCTTTCTGCCTTGTTTTTCTATATTCACGCGTTGTTGATCTCAACCCCGCTGACGCAGGCGCCAGGCTTGGTCACGCCGGAATTCTTGTGGCACCTCATCTGGCTTCCAGCTCTGGGAGTACCCTATATCTGGTTCGCTATCGGCTTATACTACGCCGCGCTGATCAACAAACGATGGCGCAAACGTCGCCCTTTGCTGTTGACAATTAGTGGGGTATTCGGCGTCGTAATATTGTTGTTGCTTGTTCTTAACCAACAGGCATTCACCTATGTTGGCACATTAAGGCTAGTTGCATATAGTGATGCTCTCAATGACCTGGGCAACAGTGTGCTTTCGCCTGTAGTGCTGTTACCCGTATTGTTTTTATGCTATTTCACCTTTTGTGCTATAGGCCCCTGGTTTACGTTTGGCCGTATTAGTCGGCTACTCCGTACCCTGTGGTATGCCCTGACAAGGCGGCGCAAAGGTCCTTCCAGCTTGCGTCATGCCCTGGTCGATGCATTTTGGGATGATCCGGCCGATGCCGAGTCACTTGAAGAACCCCTTTTCTCCTGGCACCTGGCACGACCTGGTTTATTTTTAGCAGCCCTCCTGATGGTTGGCCTTACAACTACACTCGGTGTACTCGTAATCCAGTCGCTAGTTAACTGGGTACAATTTGGACAGCATCTCGCCATGCCTGCTGCTCCAGAACCCCCAATTCCTGCAGGGGCATCTGTTGTAGATTTGTTTCCTATCAGTTTGATAGTGCTGGACCTGGGCGCTAATGGTGCAGTAGCACTGGTCATTCTGCTCATTGGCTATTCGATCGTCCGTCACGGTATCCTGATCGATCGTCCTCTAGCCCGGCGCGGTTTCTTTGAGCAATGGCGTGGTATCGTTATCGTTGCCACTGCTGTTGCCATCTTAATTGTACTCATTATTGCTTTTACGCGCAGCAGCCTTGGCGGGCTGCTCTTGATTACCTCGCTCGCGACGGTTGCCTACGCCCTCTTTACCTGGAGTAGCTATACTGCTCATGATCGCTATATTGCTCTGCTGGGACCATTTGTGCGCAGCACCAGCTTGCGTCACTGGTTGAATACCAACCAGCGCAAGACAGAACAGGACCTGGAAAATCTCTTTTTCCATCTTTGCCACGATGTTTTAGCCGTACGCTTTGCGTATCTGACCATCATGGCTGGAAATGTCAGGCGCAATTTCAGCTATCGCTGGCCTGTAGAGACGATGCTTGGAGCTAAACTCGTTCTCCCCAAAAAGAGAAATGAAGCAGTTGACGGCGTGGACACTGAATTCCGTTCACAAGATGCTGGCGCGTCCACGTCCCGCACGAACTATAGCAATGGGAATTGGGTCAAAGGGAATGGTGTTGGGTCCGAAGCTCCTAGACGTGTACAGATCATCTTGCATGGGCTGCCAATGATTTGTTGGGTGTTGCCGATTTACGATGAACGTGGCCTTGTTGCTACCCTTTATCTCGGCCCTCGCGAGGATGAAGGCTCATTTACTGATGAAGACATGAACCTTGCGCATGCCTGCGGACAACGCATACTCGATACGCTTGGCGACCATGAAGCGATGCAGGCTGTCGCCGGACTACTGCGCCGCCGCATTGTAGATGTGAAGTTACTTGGTGCCCAGCAGCGGCGCGTCTTGCACGACGAAATTCTGCCACAGATGCACCTGGCCCTCCTGCGCCTGGAAATGTTACGCTCTCTCCCCAACGCCAGGCCGAACTTTCCATTGAGCCTGGAAGCCTCTGAGCTTGGCCGCGAGCAGGCCTTGAATGAAGCTATCGACCTGATCAGCGGAGCGCATCGTCGTCTCGCGAGCATGATGCGTACCACCGCGCCCGGTGCGCCGCATCGTTTAGAGCGAGATGGCTTGATGCATGCTATTCGTACCATGCTGGAACAGGATTTTCAGAATGCATTCGACGAGGTAGAGTGGTGTGTCTCCGAGGAGACAGCCGCCTGTATTGACGAAGTGATGCCGCCAGCCATTGCGGAACTGATCTTTGCCGCCGTGCAGGAAGCCCTGCGTAATGCCGCTCGACATGCTCGCGGATCCGATGTCCATCGTCACCTGCATCTTCTCCTCAAAGCCTCGTACAGCCCTGGGAACCCTTACCTCGAAGTCATTGTTGCCGATAATGGTGTTGGCATTGCCTCTGCCAGTAGCTCCACCATGGGTACAGGTGGTGGTTTACTCACCCATAGCGCGCTGCTTGCCATCGCCGGTGGCAGCTTAACCCTCAAAAGCGCTCCCGGAGAGGGTGTCACAGTGAGAATCCTGCTTCCCGCCGAATCACTGCATTAAATATTTCTTATAGCCGTTTAACTACTCGAAAAAAGCTGAGCGTCTTACGCCTCACTTTCGTGGTGGGACCAACTTGAGCAGGTTAGGAAGCAAAAGCTTCATTCTGATCTCTCGCGCCAGGGCGTCACGGAGACGACGGTACGCCGCGGCTTGCTCTTCGAGCGCAAGATCAGGTGATGGCGGATCTTCCACCGACCAGAGGAGATGCCGACCGGCACCAGGAATAATCGGTCAGGTCTCGGTAGCACCGCTGCACAGGACAATGCCTTCATCCCACTGCATCCCAAACGTCGGCTGGATGAAGTGATCGGATGCAAGCAGTGGAATCCCTTGTTCGTATAACACCTGCTCCGCCAGGACACGTCCCTGCTCATCTTGTGTGGGGGTACTCCACACGTCCCAATGACGCTCCGCCAGCGCTGCAAGAATGCTGGCTGCCAGCAGAGCGCGGCTCGATCCACGAGCGCAGAGAAAGAGGAGACGCGAAGCCATGATGCCTCCTTCCGCTGGTATAGCTTTCTTACAGAACAGCGTACTCAATTTTCTTGCCAAAAGCAATGCTCTGTCATAAACATGCTCGCTGGACGCGTCCTCTGCCCCCACAGTTTGAAAAGCCCTGATTAGACTTGTTATAATATTGACGTTATAACAAGCATGTGCTATTGTCTATAGAGATACCTGGACGTGGTCACATTCAACAGCAAAAGGGCTTGATCGTGGTACGATTGCAAATCAAAGACATTGCACAAAGACAGAATATGAACCGCTCTCAGCTTCAAATGAAGGCAGGGGTCACCATGCCTCTATTGAACCGCTACTGGAATAACAAAACGAAGTCGGTCAACCTCGAAGCATTGGGCAAGATTGCTCGTACACTTGGTGTAAGCGCGCGTGATTTGTTCGCAGATAAGGAGGAGGGGCAATGAACATCGGCAAGTCCATCCACTTTCTTCGCCGTGGCAAACGGCTAAACTGGTACATAGGCCAACGCTTGTATCACGATCCTGACCAGCACGACAATAAAAAAATTGTCGAATACCAGGACCGCTGGACCAAGTCTCCCTCCAAGGTGCAGATCTGGCTCAACGGCAGGGGAAGCCACGCACAGTAAAACAGGCATCTAGCGATGCAGATCAATTGGGATTGGCTCCCCTTTGTGTTTGATGGTGAATGCCAGGCGCGTCCAACTATCAGGCCACCTGGGATTTGTCGTGCAGCCCTCGGGAGTGACGTTGAGGCCCGCAAAACCCAGGATAACTGCCTGCCACGCTGCCCCAGCACAGGCGGCATGAATGCCATCCGGCGTATTGCCACGGAGATTTTCCAGGTCGACCATGTTGCCTATCATGAAGAGATCATAGGCTTCCCTGGCTTTGTCGAGTTCACAGGCCAGGATCACATGGAATGCCGGCGTGAGTGAGGAACCGTACTCGTGATCGGTGATGGGATAGTAGTAATCCCAGTTGACGCGCTTCGTCTCAAGATCGAATTCCTGCTTAAGCACGGTCAACAACATCAGCACATCTGCCTGTTTGACGATCTGGTACTTCTGTACATCTTCCACACCAAGAATACCCTGGTAGGATTCCTTGCGTCCCTCATATTTTGACTTGTCGAATGGCTCCAGGCTGAAGAAGCCATCGAACTGCTCGAAGAGCCTGGACTGCGGGTTCTGCAGAATGCGCAGGTGTACGATAATATCTTGCCAGTGATCCAGTCGCTCTTGCGTAATGTCCAGGAGTTGTTTGAGGTCCTCGGCCTTCTCTGGGACCTTGGTCTGCAGATAGTTCCAGACATCGAGCGCGATCTGGAGGTTGTGGCGGGCCATATAGTTGGTGAAGGTGTTGTTGTTGACGTGCTCGTGCCATTCGTCGGGGCCGATAACGTTAGTAATCTCATAATCGTTATGCTGCTCATTCTTCTCGACGCGGCTCTCCCAGAAAGTGGCGGCACTCAAAATGACCTCTGCACCGTAGTCGCGCAAGAAATCGTTATCACCGGTGACAGTCCAGTAATGCCAGGTGGCGTGAGCAATGCTAGCCGTAATGTGTATCTCTAATGGAGCATTTAAAACGGCGATTACCTTGTGCGTCTCTGGATGAACCATGCTTGGTGGCGTCGTCTCCTCACCGGTGAGGGCACTCTCCCAGGCAAACTGCGCCCCCTTGTACCCGTTGCTCGCTGCTTTTCTACGTGCGGCTGGCAGCGTGCGATAGCGATAAATCAGGAGGTTGCGTGCAACATCAGGCATGACGTATGTATAGAAAGGCAGCATGAAGATTTCGGTGTCGTGGAAGATGTGACCGCGATAGCCGAACCCTGTCAACCCCTTGGCTGCGATGCTGTAACGATCGTCGTGCAGCGCAGCACTAATGCGTAACTGGTAGATGTTGTAGCGAATGCCGATCTGGGCCTTCTCATCACCCTCAATAATCACGTCTGCCACCTGCCAAAATTGCTGCCATGCCTCCTGGTTCTTTGTCAGCAGTTCATCGAAGACGAATGTATTCCCACTTGTGCCTACAGTCTCATGATGTTTGAGTGCTGTGAGGAGCGGCTCGACACTGTCACGTGAGGTATACATGACAACGACTTTCTCGACCGTCACTGTAGCTCCCGGCGCGATCGTGCCATAAAATTCAATGCTCGGTGCAGTGGTCAAGGGGCCATATTCCTTGCGGAAACCGGGGGCATCGATGGTGAAACTCATCGTCTGGACAAGCTGCACTCCTGACTTCCTTGTGACGGTTTGAAACCAGATCAGGTCGCCCTCGTGCCCTTTGTCGACGGCTTCCCAGTGCATAAGATCATAATTACCGACAGCCGGATTAAAGTTCGACCACAGGGCAATATCGAGCGTGTCACTGTTCAATCGGTCGGAGGTGACACGAAAGCGTACCGCGCCAACGTGCTCATCTGCCAGGCTGGCGATGCGCTCACTGCTGATCTGCAGGCGCACCCCCTTCGGGCTCTCCCACTGGACGCTACGCGTGAGTACACCGTTCTGCATATCAAGAGTACGCTGGTAGCTCAGGATTCTTCCCCGGTCGAGGCGGAAGTGCTCGTCGCCGATGCTCAAGCCTATTGGTAACCAGTCCGGGGCGTTGGCCAGTTCCTCCTTGGCAAAGGGAACGGCGTCGAAAACGCCGTACAATAAAGTAGCGGGACTGGCTCCGGGATGGCCCTCTTCGAAGGTGCCGCGCGTGCAGAAGTAGCCATTACCAACGCAATAGACGGTCTCCTGGCTATGCAAATTCTTTGGAGTAGGGTTAAATATATCTTCGCTTATGTGCCAAAGACCCATGAAAGCATCCTCCTTTCAACACTCTGGCCTTTCGACTGTTTCAGGCCAATATGTCTTGCAATCGTTTGTTTGTCAACGTCGGCAGCACCTTGTCTGCTTTATGAAAACGCTCTGCAGGACCAATGGCCAGCGCTTGCATACCTGCCTTTTTGATCGCCTCGATGCCTGCATCCGCGTCTTCAACGCCCAGGCATGCTGAGGTCGGAACACCGACGAGACCTGCTGCATAGACGAAGATATCCGGGGCCGGTTTAGTATTACTGATACTATACCCGTCAGCAATACCGTCGAAATACCGGGTGAGGTTCAGCCGCTCAAGCACAATACGACAGTTCTTGCTCCCGGAGGCGGTCGCCGTTTTGATGCCCGCCTGCCTGATTTCTTCCAGTAACGCTCTGCCGCCTTCGATGACTTCGTCAGGCGTCATCTGGTGAATAAGGTCGTTGTAGTAGCGATTTTTCCGATCCATCATCTCCTGGATCTGTGTTTCGCTGTATTGGCGGCCCCGGATAATGTACATCAGCGATTCGCGTCGCCCGACCCCTCGCAGGTGAGTATCGTTTTCCTCCTGAGTAAAAGGAATGCCTTCATCATCAGCCAGGCGTTTCCAGGCGAGATAATGGTACTCTGCTGTGTCCGTCAAGACCCCATCCAGGTCGAAGAGAATGGCCTTTGGTGTTTGCAACATAACAATCTCCTCCTGACTTATTTTACACCAATATCCACAGCTTTAGCTGAACTGGGAGCAGGCTCTCCACGAAACTCGCTGTATTCAGCTATGACGAACGAGTACAAGGTTCGTCATAGCTTAGCCCTCCTCCGGACGTGTTCCGCAAGGCCTGGCTGCAACCACCCCCGGCGCTCGAACTCTTCGATAAGCCGGACATAGGGTTCGTCGAAACGCCCAACGTGGTCCGGTCGTGGATCGATCACCTCACGCGTGCGTACCATCTCTGCGGCAACATCGGACACCTTGCGACCTACAGAGGCGGCGAGGACGGCCATACCTAGCGCGGCTTCGGCGTTGTCAGGGAGGTGGACTGGTCGGCCCAGCACGTCAGCACGAAGCTGGCACCAATACTGGCTGCGCGCGCCCCCACCGGTCAGAATCAGTGCGCCATCAGTGGGAGCGCCGAGCATATCAAGAGAGTCAAAGCATAGCCGCTCGATGTAGGCCACACCCTGGAGCATGGCTGCGTACAGGTCGATCTCGTCGGTCGGCTCCCCGAGGATGAAGCCCTCCGCTTCGGGCGCAGTGAAAGGGAACCGCTCCCCGCGTGAGATGAGGGGGTAAGCAATGACACTGGCAGGCTCTCGCTGCGCCGCTTGCGCATTGAGCGCGTCGAGGTCGCGGCCGGGAAAGTACTTGGTAAGTACACCTGCACCTGTGCTGGAAGCCCCACCGGGAAGCCAACCGCCGTCGGGAGAGCGATGTGAGTACATGACTCCAGCGGGGTCCTGGATTAGTTTCTGCGTTACACCTTTCAGAACGAGTGTGGTTCCAAGCACGGAGTTCCAGCTACCCACGCTCAGAGCCCCTGCGCCGATCTGGGCGGCACAGCCGTCCGTCATACCAGCGATAATAGGCGTCCCTTCAGGGATACCCGTCATAGCTGCAGCCCCCGTGCAGATGGTCCCAAGCTGGGTGCCAGAGAGTACAACGCCGGGCAAGATCCCTTCAGGCACGCCAAGTGTGGCGAAGACCTCGTGAGGCCAGGTATCTGCGATCAGATTGTACCCCGTCTTTAACGCGGTACTCGCGTCCGTTGGGATGTCATGACCGGTGAGCCGCCTGTTGATAAAGTCCGTTTGGTGGGCGAGCCGGGCACCGGGTATTATGTCTCGATCCTCATGGAGCAGCCAAAGCAGCTTCGGCAGCGCCCACGACGGCTGCATACGGTAGCCTAGGGAGGCCCATACAGCAGCTCCTACTTCACTGATACGCCGGACCTTGTCAACCGCGCGTGTGTCGTCATACATGAGCCCCGCTGTGAGTGGCCTGCCGGCGCGGTCGATGAGAAGGATCGTGCCGGACGTGCCGTCAACGGCGACCCCGTGGATCGACCCGGGAGGCAGATCCTTTAGGGCGACGCGGCAGGCGGCGGCGATAGCGCTCCACCACTCTTCAGGGTTCTGCTCGTGCCGGGGGCCATCCCGCTGACTGGTAAGCCGTTGGGAGCCTACGCCGAGTACCTCTCCGGTGGCCGACACTGCAATCGCGCGGACACTTTGGGTTCCCAGGTCGAGGCCGAGCCAGGCAACCCCCGGCCCAGGCATATGAACAGTCATTTGCACCCCCACTCAGTATTTTGATTCATGCTCCTACTCGCTCGCCTTCAGTCTAACTATCAGCTATACTGGTAATATGGGTGGAATCCCTGTACCATGCTATGAAATGGTTACAGGCAAAATGCTACCCTGATCTTATTATACACAGCGTCTCATACAATCGAAGCAGGAGACCCCGCGTCTTGAGACCGGGGATGAATGCGAGTCCTTGTTTGGGGCTTGGGCACCGGGGCCTCCGTTTCATCACTTGACAGAATGCATACAAAGATATATAATGTGTGCATGGAAACAGAAAAGTATACCGTCTTGCGTGTGCGGAAAACCACGCGCGATATGCTCAAATTGGTCTCGGTCTTATCCCATGAAAGCATGGTGGAGACGATTGATCGGCTTGCACGGCAAGAACTGGCTCGTATTCAGAAAGAGCAGGAAAAGCCAGACGCTGCCCTGCACACAGAGTAGAAAGTAGGTTCATGACGTGAATCGTTCGCATGTGATCAGGCTTAATCCAACTCTAGAACAAGAGGTGTATTTTCGGAAAGCCTGTGGGGTTGCACGTCATGCCTATAACTGGGCGCTTGCTCGCTGGAAAGACTACCGTGCAGAGGGAAAATGGGCAAAGATCAAAGACCTCAAGGCAGAGTATAACAGGATCAAGGGCGAGCAATTTCCCTGGTGCTATGAGGTCTCGAAATGTGCTCCCGAACAAGAGTTTAGCCATCTGGGACAGGCTTTTGACAACTACTGGCGGATGAAGAAGGAAGGAACGCTTCCCAAGCTCAAGCATCCACGCAAGGATGGGGAGGAAGGTGGCTTCCCTCGTTTCAAAAGCAAGAAACGGGACAGATTGAGTTTCTACCTTGCCAACGATAAATTTTCCGTTGCTGGGCAGACTATACGCATCCCCAAGCTTGGGGCGGTGAACATGACCGAAACACTACGCTTGCAAGGTAAGATCATGAGCGCGGTCATTTCCTATCGCGCAGGGTGGTGGTTCGTCTCCATTGCGGTGGAGGTGGAACATGACGTACCAACCCATAACGGTGGGGCTGTTGGGATAGACCTGGGCATTAAGACCTTGGCGACGTGCAGCGATGGTGTCGTGTTTGAAAACCATAAGCACTACCGCCAGACCTTAGGACGTATCAAGAGCTTAAGCAAAGGGCTATCTCGCAAAGTAGAGGGTAGCCAGAATTGGTGGAAGCATGCTAGAAAGCTGGCAAAAGCGCACTATCGGATAGCTTGTCAACGGCAAGATACACTGCACAAGTTGACGACATATCTTGCCCGAACATATGCATTGGTTGGCCTGGAAGACCTCAATACCCAAGGGATGCTATCCAACCATTGCTTAGCGCAAGCAGTCAGCGATGCCAGTTTCTTTGAGGTGAAGCGTCAGCTTCTCTACAAGGCTGAGCAGTATGGCGGATACGTACAACTGGTGAGTCAGTGGTATCCCTCAAGTAAAACCTGTCACGCCTGTGGATGGATCAAGGAAGACTTGACGCTCGATGACCGTGTGTGGGTATGTGAGCAGTGCGGTGTCATCAATGAGCGAGATTTGAATGCAGCCCTGAACATCAGGACTGAAGCACTCCGTTTGGTAACGGATGTCCCGGTTGTGGCTTCGTCGGGACAGAAATTCGCCTGTGGAGCGGAAAGCGCTGGCTCTCTACGTGTAGAGAGTGAAACTTTCTGCGATGAAGCAGGTACGAAGGTGTCGTAAATACGTTTTACTACATTTTAGGAAGCAGGGTCTCGTCATGATACTTGTTACCGGAGCCACAGGCTATATTGGACGGCATCTCGTAGCCCGGCTGGTCGCCCAGGAAGAGCGACCGCGCTGCCTGGTACGAAACATAAGCCGTGCAGCAAACATCTTGCCTGCAGGTAAAATTGAATTTGTGAAAGGTGACACAACATCCCCTGCTACTCTAGAGACTGCCGTGCAGGGCATCGATACCATCGTGCATACCGCATTTATCACCGCCGATCACAAGCAGTCCGCGGGCAATCAGTACGAAGCAACCAATGTCCAGGGTACCGCCAATCTGATCAAAGCGGCAAAAAAAGCTGGTGTCAAACGTATCATCGTGCTTAGCGGACTTGGCACCAGGCCCGATCAGCCTGGCAGCTATATGCAGGGACGTTACCTGGCCGAACAAATGGTCAAGGAGAGCGGCCTGGATTGGACGATCATCCAGCCATCCGTCTTATTCGGCAAGAATGCCCCTTTCATCAAAGGCTTGACCGATCTCATCCGCACATCACCCGTGGTGCCGCTGATTGGCGGCGGTAAGGTCATGTTTCAGCCGATCTACGTGGAAGACGTCGTAACCGTTATCCTCAACGTATTGCACGAGCCTGAGCGCGCGAAGGACAAAACCTATACCATCGGTGGCCCTGCCTACTACTCCTTTACTCAGATTATCGATGCATTGTTGCACGCTATGCATAAGCGACGCATCAAAGCGCCCGCCCCCACACCCCTGGTTGGTGTAGGAGCCGCGGTCATGGAAGCCGTATTGCCCAAACCCCCGTTGACGAAGGCCGCGATGACCCTCTTCACCTTTGATAACACCACCGACCTGCACAGCGTCGAACGCGATTTTGGCTTCACACCGGTGTCTTTCACTACTTACCTGGCGCAGCAAGGAGTATGAATTTAATCTGCTTTCTTTACCTCTCAGGCAATTTCTATATGCTATAATGGATGGGCAAAAGCGTCTTTATCTATGGGGAGCATGTCCACCCATCTACGCCTGTTTATTACCAGTGCCATCATCCGGTGATGTGGCAGCGGGTAAGGGCAGCCCCGACCTTAATGGCATGGAGGAAATTGTGGCAGTAACGCCTGATCCAACATCGAAAACGCATAACGACTTACGTGCACTCGGCGAAGCTCTTATGCGCATCTCGCGCATACTTCACGAACATAGCCGCAAGTTAGAAGTAGCAGTCGAAGGTACGTATGCCGGCCAGAGTGGTGATCCTCGTATCCAGTTGCTCAACGACTCCCTACGTATTTCTCGCACCGCCGACCTGGAATTGGGACGGCTAAATCAAGCCGCGCAGCGACTGATACTTGTGTTGCAAGAGCAGTTAGCACAGGCGCCTCAGACTCCTCCTCCATCTGCATCCCGCCCGCTTTCACCGGCTCCTACGGGTAGTTTCGAACGTGAACGGGAAGCTCTCAACACAAGTATACACAACCTCCAACGCCAGCGAAACGAACTGGAAACCCTCTACGAGATCGCGCGTGTGCTCAACTCCACGCTCGAGTTTGATAAAGTGCTGCGCATGGTCATGGATGAAGTCATCGATGTGGTGAAAGCTGAGCGCGGCTTCCTCGTCCTGGTGAATCCGGCCACCAATGAACTCGAGTTCACGATTGCGCGCGATAAAGAAAAGCGAACAATTGACGAGAGCGCATTTCAGTACAAAAACAGCCGTAGCACTTACAAGATCAGCCATAGCACTGTTGCGCGCGTCGTGCGCACGCGCGAGTCTGTACTCACCCATGACGCGCTGCTCGATAAGGCATTAAAAGAGCAGGAAAGTATCATGGCTAATAGCATCCGCTCCATCATGTGCGTCCCGTTAGTGGTGCGCAACAACTGCATTGGCGCGGTGTATGTCGATAGCCGTATCAACGCGAACCTCTTCAGCGACAAGCACCGGGACCTGCTGCTCACCTTTTGCCACCAGGCAGCTATTGCCATTGACAATGCCCGTCTCTTCGCCGACCTCAACCAGGCGCTGCGCAGGGTCGAAGAAGATAAGCAATATATGGATAACATCTTTGCCTCTATAGCGAATGGCGTCATTACCACCGACCCATCCGGCATCATTACAAAGTTTAATGACGCGGCCGGTATCATCCTACAAATCAACCCGCTTTCAGCAGTAGGCAAGGACTACCGGGAAATATTTCGCGCATTGCCACAGGTTGGCCTGATCGAAATCCTGCAAAACACGCACGTGCAGCACCAACATGGCACGATTGTGCCCGATGCGGTCGAATGCGAAATACCGGGCCGTGCTGGCTGGGTCAGCTTGACGCTCTACGTCTCCTCGTTGCGCGACATGCAGGACGTACCTATAGGCATGGCGCTTGTTATTGATGATCGCACCGAACTCAAACGTGCCGAGGCCAAGGCCAAAGAAATTCGTCGCATCTTTGGGCGCTACGTCCATCCCAATGTTGTGCAGCAGCTCATCGACAATCCAAATGCCCTGAACCTCGGTGGCGAGACTAAAGAAATCTCAGTAATCTCCGCCGATATCCGCAGCTTCACGCGCCTGAGCGAAGGTATGCCTTCCAGGGAAGTCATGAACTTGCTCAATACCTACTTTGAGATCATGGTCAAAGAAATCTGGGATGAGGAAGGCACCTTGACCGGCTTCTGGGGTGATGCGCTCATGGCGATTTTCAATGCTCCCTTGCGGCAGGAGGATCATGCGCTGCGTGCAGTACGAGCTGCCTGGAAGATGCGCATGGCGGTATTGAAACACCAGCGTTCTCAGCCACAAGATTCTCTGATCTCGTTTGGTATCGGTGTCAATACTGGCGAGGCCATGGTTGGCAACATTGGTTCAAAGGAGAGGTTGCAAAACTACACCGCGATTGGGGATGTCGTCAACGTTGCCTCCCGCCTGCAATCGAACGCTTCGGATAATAATATCCTGCTCAACCACTCGACTTTCACACGTGTGCGCCAGCTTGTGCGGGTGACCAAACTCCCACCGCTGCAGGTGAAGAATAAAGTGGAGCCGCTCGACGTCTGGTGCTTGACCGGCTGGAATGAGTCACAACAGCTTGCGTAGTACAAATCCCATCTGCGGTATGTGCACAAATCCGAACCATTCGTAGAGGCGGTGCGCACGTATGTTGTCGTCCTGCGTATTGAGCATGATACGCAGGACTCTGGCTTTTTTAAAGAATTCTATCGCCTCGCTCATCAAACGTATGCCAACACCCTTGCCGCTCGCCGAGGGATGGACGGCAATGCGCACAAGATAGCCGAATTCGCCGTCCAGCGCATTAAATTGGTACCCCACTACTTTGCCCTCCAGTTCTGCCACTACAAAATAGGGATGGGTTGCAGCGATATCTTCAAAAGAGAGCGCGTCGTAACGCCAGAAATCCTCAAAGCTAGCCTCTTCGATGGCAAGCAGCGCGGGTATATCGCTGGTCACAAAAGGTCGCAGCTTGACCTGCGTATTGCCTGTTGATGGGACACTGTAGTCGAACTTGTCATAAGCGTAAAGCAGGCGATGTGGCGCAAATCCGCGCGGTAAGAGTATGTCGCGCAGCCAATCGTTATGCATGTCGTTACCGGAGTAGTAAAGGTAACGCACGCCTCTCGTAATTAAAGATCTGGCAAGGTATTCAAGCATGGTGTCCAGCAGCTTGGTGTACGAGCGGCTCTCCGTCCAACTCACGCCAAAACCACCTACCCATGCAGAAGGAGCATTAATGGTTTGCGAAAGCAAGAAACTACGCAGCGACGTTCCATTGAACATACCCACCGTGGGATAGTGGTTGAGCAGCAGTGGTAGTTCTTCCTGGGTGAACCGCTGGTAAATGTATTCAGAGGTATTCAGCAGGCGCAGCACCGACGGGAGATCATCGCTTGTCAGTAGTCGCACTTGATCAGACTTGAGCATGCTTTCTCCGCGTCAGGATCAGGCATCCGGCCCTTTGACTTCGCGTCGTAGCCGTTCAATATCTGGTTTAGGCGCGTTCCGCATACGATAGCCCGTCAACTTATGGATGCGGCGTAGCTCGGCAATCAGCACATCTGTATTGATACGCCACTGGGTTGTTGGTGCTGGCCCGAGGTTATCCACCGCAGCATCATCGCCCAGCAGTAAATTCACGCAAGTCGCTGCGCAATTAGCCATCGCCTGCAAATCGTAACCACCTTCCTGCACCATAACCAGCCGCCCGTCACACAGGTAATCAGCCAGTTCTATGATTATGCCTGTCAGCTTGGCAAAGCCAGCCGTAGAGAGATACATACCGCCCAAAGGGTCTTTCCAGTGCGCATCAAAGCCAGCGGAAACCAGGATCAACTGCGGGTTAAAGCGATCAGCGGCAGGGCTCATAACCTGGCGAAAGACGGGTTCGTACGTCTCGTAGCCCGTGGTTGCCGGTAATGGCACATTTATGGTGGTCCCCAGGCCTTCTCCTGCCCCACGTTCAGTCGAAAGACCCGTGCCTGGATAGAATGGTGCCTGGTGTATCGAGAAGTAGAGTACGCGTGGGTCCTCGTAAAACATCTCCTGGGTGGCGTTCCCATGGTGCACATCGTAGTCAATAATCATCACACGCTCAAGCCCAATGTGATCGATCGCATAGCGTGCCGCGACTGCCACGTTATTGAACAGGCAGAAACCCATTGCCGATTCTGCTACCGCGTGATGCCCTGGCGGGCGTAGCAGGCAATAGGCGTTGTTGACCTCTCCCTGCATAATGGCATCGATAGCCGTGAGGGAAGCGCCCGCAGCCTTGAGAGCCGCCTCGTATGAGCGCGCGGAGATGTAGGTATCGGTGGCAAAGAAGCGTGTCTTACGCCCTCCTGTTTTTTCTTCCTCGGCAACCATGCGTGCCGCTGTCTCAACCTTGCGGATATAGGCGCGCTCGTGCACTGCGGCCAACTCATCCACGGTGGCCGCCCGTGGTGCAAGCTGTACCAGGCCATCTCGCTCGAGCCAGTTCAATCCCCGCAGGACATCCATCGCCCATCGCAAGCGATCTGGCTTATCCGGGTGGTTCTCTGGCGTAATATGCTCTAAAAAGATTGGGTCATAGATAAGGGCGGTTGTCATACGTGTGCTTTCCAGCTAACAATGCTACGTCTCACCTCCAGCTTTCGCTGTTCTCTCATTATGCCAGATTGACGGCTTTTCCCGTGCTTCTGTGCTTAATAATCATACACCATCCTAGGATACTCTAGCCAGTGCCTCTTTGGCCAGGTCAGGAATGTCAAAAATGGTATCAGCAACTGGAACCTTCGCTGCCTGCAGGGCTGCAACCTTGCCCTGTGCTGTGCCAGTATTGCCGGAGATAATCGCACCCGCGTGCCCCATGCGTTTTCCCGGAGGAGCAGTCCTTCCAGAAATAAAAGCCACCACGGGCTTGCTCATCGTCTTAATGTACTCGGCTGCATCTTCCTCGTCACTTCCGCCGATCTCACCGCACATTACCACGGCCTTCGTCCCGGCATCCGCTTCAAAAAGCTTCAGGTAATCAGTAAAGGTCGAGCCAATAATCGGGTCGCCACCAATCCCTATGCAGGTGGACTGGCCAATACCAGCCTCGGTCAACAAGGCGACAACCTCGTACGTGAGCGTACCCGAGCGCGAGATGAAGCCTACTGGCCCTGGCTTAAATATCTGGTAGGGAATAATCCCGATCTTGCCTTGACCGGGTGTACACATCCCCGGGCAGTTTGGGCCGATCAAGCGTGCCCCATGCTCGCGCACCACCAGCATAGCACGTGTCATATCGATAACGGGAATACCCTCGGTAATACAAACGATCAACTCAATACCCGCGCTTGCGGCTTCCATAATAGCATCGGCAGCGCCAGCCGGTGGTACGAAAATGCAGGTCGCGTTTGCACCTGTGGCTGCCTTCGCTTCCGCAACAGTGTCAAAAATAGGAGCATCTTCGACTATCGTGCCTCCCTTGCCAGGAGTAACACCGCCAACGATATTTGTGCCGGCTGTCTTCATGTTGCGCGTGTGAAACTGTCCCTCGCGCCCGGTTATACCCTGCACAATAACTCGTGTTGTATTACCTAATAGAATACTCATCTTGTCTTCCTCTAACCCTTCGAGTTTATAGCGGCAACAATCTTCTGGGCCGCGTCGCGCATATCCTTACCCCAGTCGAGTCCGGCGTCTTTCAGTATGGCCCTGCCCTCTTCCGCACCGGTACCCGAGAGTCGCACGACGATCGGCATGCCCTTAGGCAGATCTGCCTGCGCCAAAATCACGCCTTTTGCCACCTCTTCGCCGCGCGTGATGCCGCCGAAGATATTCACCAGGATGCCCTTGACCTGTGGATCACGTGCTACGAACGTCAGCGCCTTGCGCATGACTTCGGCTTTAGCGCCGCCGCCAATATCGAGGAAGTTGGCCGGTTTGCCACCGACACGCGCAACCATGTCAAGTGTCGTCATCACCAGTCCCGCGCCATTGCCGATGATGCCGACATTGCCATCCAGTTTGACATACGTCAGGCCTTCCTGCTTGGCCTCGAATTCCAGTGGGTTCGACTCCTCGGACTCCGCCCAGGCAGCATATTCCTTCTGGCGGAACAGGCCGTTGTCATCAAGTAGAATTTTGGCATCTGCAGCCTGTACCTGCCCATCAGCGGTCAGCGCGAGCGGGTTGATTTCGGCCAGGCTGGCATCACTTTCGATAAAAGCCCTGGCGAGCGCTGCCAGGATTGTCCCTCCTTTGGCAATCACCTGGTGGGGTAGCCCGGCTCGTGCCAGGATATCGCGCGCTTCAAACGGACGCAGACCCCAGTGCATGTCGATTGGCTGCTGAATGATCTTTTCGGGTGTGCTAGCGGCTACCTCTTCAATGTCGATACCGCCCTCTTTGGAGACCATCACCACGGGGGCCTGTGATTTGCGGTCGAGGATAATTCCTAGATAGTACTCCTCTTTAATATCCAGTTTCGAGACCACCAGCACTTTTTCTACTGTCAACCCTTTGATATCCATGCCCAGTACTTTTGCTGCGGCGGTGCGGGCCTGTTCGGGGGTGTCGCCAAATTGAATGCCGCCCGCCTTGCCTCGACCACCAACATAGACCTGGGCTTTAATCACTACGGGCCCACCTAGCTCGCGGGCAATTGCTTCGGCCTCTTCCGGCGTATATGCGACTCTCCCCGGCTGAATCGGGACGCCGAAGTGGGCCAGGATTTCCTTGGCTTGATATTCGTGAATTTTCACTGCAACC
>Ga0207646_10001912_pt1 | contig 25079 bp, 17 predicted proteins | sample KBSK5502metaG_FD_184343 | JGI IMG/M metagenome (GOLD analysis project Ga0207646, IMG submission 184343) | Corn, switchgrass and miscanthus rhizosphere microbial communities from Kellogg Biological Station, Michigan, USA - KBS K5-50-2 metaG... | ecosystem: Host-associated > Plants > Roots >...
GCTCGGATTGTTCGCTCGGCAAGGCGAACGCAATGTCGCTCATGCGAGGCGCGCATTCGCCTATCATTTTGAGAAAGCCCTCAGGACGCTGGTGGCATAAGGGGGGAACGACTTTGCAACAGCCCTGATACTCCTCGGGATGCTCTGTAACGTGCTGGATGAAACGGTTGACTAGCTCCTTCAATCCCGTCGGCTGGCCCTCAAACCACTGGAAGTCGTCGAGGAGTGCATAGAGCTGGGCCTCCTGCTCCCACTGTGCCGGGTCAATGGAAAAGTGGTGTGCCGCCAGTTGCTCTTGCACCAGTTGAAAGGTAGGCGAGGGAGAGGCTTTCGCCTCGAAGGCATCGAGCCTGGGTTCATCGAGCAGGGTTCTGATCTTCTTCTGGCGCTCCTCCAACAGCGCAATCTGCGTGCCAAGCTCCTGGTCGAGGGATTGTAGTATCTGCCGTAAGGTGTGCTCGTGCGTGGGATCACCAAGGACGACCTTGATCTGTTTGAGCGATAATCCAAGCGCCTGCAAACGGCGGATACGTTGGAGACGGAGGAGGTCTTGCGCGCCGTAGAGACGATAGCCAGCCTCAGTCCGTGCAGGCTCGGCCAGCAAGCCCACCTTCTGGTAGTGCCGTATGGTCTTGGGCGTCACCCCAAGCAACTGTGCTATCTCACCAATATGCAGCTGTGTTCTCATCATGCATCTCCTTCTTCTCAGAATATACAACTTTGCCCTAGGGGCAAAGTCAAGGGATGAGGGAGTGACGAAAGGTCAAAGAGCGAAAGGTCGCATCGGGAGGGGTCCTAAATCGGCTCTGAGCATGTCAGAATTCGCCATGCTTCCCATGAAAATAGCGTATTTGAGAGCTGGGGAAGCTGGCACGTTTCCCCAGCTCTCATCTTCATTGCACTATAAATGCGGCTCCTGGGAAGGCTCCATCAGGGACAACAACTACTGAAAAAATCGAATTTTTCTGATCAGGTTCACTGCCCACATACGTCAAGCATGTTATGTCTAAGTGTCCGATGGAACAAACAGTCGATCATCATTTTGGAGGATATGGTCCAGGGAAGGCGGAGCCCCGCTTAATCCTGACAGCCGTGGATATCCAGGCCGGGACAATGAGAGCATTTGATAGCTTTCAGGAGCGGATTACTGCCCAGCAGGTGGTTGCGTGTTGCAGCCTGCCGCCTGCATACCCGGCAAAAGCGTGTGAGGGCAAATTCTATTGGGATGGAGGGTTATGGAGCAATACGCCATTGCCAGAGGTCCTCAATGCTCTACAGGCAAGCCAGATGAGTGAGTTGTCGCCGCTATACCGGGTCTACATCGTTGATGTCTTCCCCTCTCAAGGAGAGGTGCCGCGGAATCTCTTGGAGGTTTCGCCACGGATGGCCGAGATTATCTTTGCGGATAAAACGGTCTATGATAAAAAGGCGGCTGAGTGGGTCAATCGATATATCAGTCTGCTGTGGGCGCTGAAGTCCTGTAAGGACGAGCTTCCGTCTTCGCTGCAAGAGCGATTAACTCAGGAATATAATGAGGTCCCCGCTTTAGAGAAACGGGTCATTTTGGACATCACATACATTAAGCGCTCCGCTCTGCCGTATGAGGAGATCTCAAGCGGGAGCGATTTTTCTCCTGAACGGATCGGGCTATTAATGGCTCAGGGACGCACCGATGCCAAGCAAGCGTTAGAGACACGGGCTAAGGAGCCAGTTGCCAAGCTTTGGTCCAGTAGAGCAGAAGAGTCACTCGCGCAGAGGTAACATAGCGATACAACGGACACAAGTGATACAAGTGATACAAATGATACAAGTGTTGCAAGTGCGACAAGTGCGACAAGTGCGACAAACCTCATTGGCAATACACCAGGTTATAACTTCTAGCGGAAGCGCGCTCGCCAGAGCAAGTCGAGCACGAGCTTGTTTTCCGAGACTCCTACGGCATGTGGGAAAACCAGAAAACAGCAAAGAGAGGTCAGGCAACGCGCTACAAAACTGATGTATAATACCAGTCGGTGAAATGAAAATACAGAGGAGGCGTCTATGGGTACCGTCAGTTTTGATTTCAAAGGCGAAGTTGTTGTTGTCACAGGTGGTTCGCGTGGTCTGGGCCTGGAAATTGCACATGCTTTTGGTTATGCAGGCGCGCAAGTGGTGATTACGGCCAGGCGCGAACAGTGGCTAACTGATGCTGAAAAATTCCTGAAAGATCGCGCTATTTCTGTGCATGCGCTGACCTGTGATGTCGCCGATGCGTCTTCCGTAGAGCAGACAGTACAGCAGGCGCTTGAAAAATGTGGCAAGATCGACATATTGGTCAATAATGCTGGCCTGACCTGGGGCGCTCCCGCGGAAACCATGCCTCTCGATCGCTGGCAGCAGGTGATCGATGCCAATATCACTGGCACGTTCCTCATGTCACAGGGTGTCGGAAAGCATATGCTTGAGCGCGGCACCGGCGCTATTATCAATGTCGCCTCCATTGCAGGTCTCGGTGGCGGGCAGTTGAACACGGTTGGATATAATGCCAGTAAAGCTGCGGTGATTAATCTAACACGCGCACTGGCAGTAGAATGGGGACCGCGCAACATTCGCATTAACTGTGTCGCGCCCGGTATGTTCAGAACGCGCATGACCGAGGCGATCATTGAACGTGCTGAGGCAATTTATAATGCGACGACGCCGATGGGACGTATCGGCAAACCGGGTGAGATTGCCCCGACCGTCCTCTTTTTGGCCTCAGAAGGTGCCAGTTATATCACCGGCCAGGTCATCCCTATCGATGGAGGAAGATCGGCGCAGTAAGATAAAAAGAGCATACTCCAGTTTCGCCGAAAGGGGAGAGAAACCAACAATGCAACACAAGCTCCTGCTTCAACAGATGGTTGATCGTCTCAAACCCGTCCATGGCCTCAGAGCCATCGTCCTGGGTGGATCATACGCGAGTGGTTCACAGCGGCCCGACTCCGATATCGACATCGGCCTCTACTACGACGAAAACCAGCCGTTGGACATTGACCAGATTCGTTCCATTGCCTCTCTCCTCAATGATGCTCCCAACCCTACCGTGACTGATCTAGAAGGGTGGGGAACCTGGGTCAATGGGGGCGCATGGCTCACGATAGGGGGCCAGCGTGTCGATTTTCTCTATCGGAACATTGACTTTGTCTCCTCTACCACCGATGACTGCAATGCTGGCGACGTGCGCTCCGATTATTGGCAGCAACCCGCCTATGGCTTTCATAGCTTCATGTATTGCACAGAGACCGCTATTTGTCGTCCCCTCTACGACCCTGACCAGACGATCGAGCGTCTCAAGGCAAAGGTTGCCCATTACTCCCCTCATCTCAAGCAAGCCATCATCAAAAACTTCCTCTGGAGCTCCAGATTCACGCTCGACAATACCTACAAGCCTGCCTCGCGTGGAGAAGTGTACCTGGTGACGGGTTGTCTGGCACGAACTATTCACTGCCTTGTCCAGGTCCTTTATGCTCTCAACGAAACCTACTATCTCAGCGAGAAAAAGCTTGAGGCAGATCTCGACTCTTTCAGCATCCGACCGAAAAATTTCCTTGAGAAGATCTACATGCTTCTCGGTGCAACTGGAACTACCAATGCTCAGCTCCAGGAATCCTTGGCAAAAACAGAAGCGCTCTACAACGAACTCGCCACTCTAGGGAGAGAACGGAAGAGATAGCTGGCATTGTCTGCTGCTCCGTTCTCTCCGACAAGCTGCTAGAGCAGTCTTATGCGAAGTCATATTTTGCGAGCAGCAGCCGCAAGCGGTTTAAGAGTGTGGGTAAGGCGCTAAATGTGACTTCGTGTGAACGCCATCGCCCCCGGCATGTTTCGCACACGCATGACCGAAGCCATTCTGGATCGAGCCGAGTCTATCGTAGCCGGTACAACCCCCATGGGACGCATCGGCCAGCCAGGAGAACTGGCTCCTACCGTCCTCTTCCTTGCATCAGAGGGTGCGAGCTACATCACGGGGCAGGTTATTCCTATCGATGGAGGTAGGAGCGCACAGTGAAGTACGTGCTGCGCGAGAAAGCGTGGGCTGGACGTGAGAAGCGTATCCACTAATCTACTTTTCAGTCAATCTCACTCGCAACAGGCAGCTTTAAGATAAAAGTACTCCCCCTCCCAGGTGTACTCTCCACCTCGATGCTGCCCTGGTGCTCCTGCACAATACTCTGCACAATCGTCAAACCAAGCCCGCTGCCACCACGTTCACGGGAACGGGCGCGGTCTGCCCGGTAGAAGCGCTCAAAAATGTGAGGGAGGTCTTCAGGTAGCATACCAATGCCCGTATCCCTCACTTTTACCACAGCATAGCGCTCGTCAGTTGTGAGCGAAAGCGAGACAGATCCCTCGTAGGGCGTATATTTGAGTGCATTATCCAGCAGGGCCACCAACACTTGCTTAAGCTGGTCAGTATCACCATACACTTGCACCGGAGTAATATCTTGCAGCAGCAGCCGTGGCCCTTGCTGCTTACTATCATCGTTCACATTTTCACCGGCAGGCTTGTATTGCCGGAAGACTTCGAGCAACAGGCTGTCCAGGTCAACTTTTTGCACTTGCCCGGTATTCTTCTTATATCCATTTGCTCTGGCCTCCTGTGCAGCATCATCAGAACGGGCCAGCGTCAAAAGATCATTCACCAGGCGACCCATGCGGGCTGCTTCTGCTTGCGCGTCTGCCAATGCTGACCTCGCCTCTTCGGCGGGGAGATCAGGGGCCGTTGCAAGCAGATCGAGATTGCAGCGAATAGAGGTGATGGGCGCTCGCAGTTCGTGGGAGGCATCGGCGACAAAGCGCTGCTGGCGCCAATATGCTTCTTCCAGGTTCGCCAGCATTTCGTTGAAGGTAGCTGCGAGCGTGGAAAGCTCGTCCTTTCCCAAAACTGATCCGGCCGGTACGCGCTGGCTGAAATCACGGGAGGCGCTGATGCTATGTGCTGTCTTCGTCATGTGCCTGACCCTCCTCAGTACGCTCCAGGTAACGAACCATCCACCAAGCAGCGCGAATACCATCACGAGGGCGCCGCCACTCCAGAGCAGGGACCGCAGGTCCCTCAGAGATTGCTCGACATCTAGCTCGGAACGTGCCGTTTGGATGACATGCCCTGTGCCGAAATCACTATTAAACAGGGTGTATACTCTTATATGCTGACCCTGATACGTAATAGTGCTGTATACGCTGCTTGCCTCTCCATCCTGAGAGAGAGGATGCCGCAACACCCCTTGAGCTGCTTGTGCATCCCAGGGAACAGGACTATTGCCAAGTCCTCCTACAGATATTTGTGAAGGATTATTCGCATTACTTGTTGTTGCGAGTAAGTTCAGATTATTATCCAGCACTTCAATGGCAACCCCACCACTTCCCAATTCATTAACACTCTGCAAAAGGTCAGGAAGAGCTGCTTTGTTTTGACCAGTCAGAAGGCCTTTACCAAGGCTTACGCTTGCTGCCCGACTACTCAGGGTAGTATCAAGGTCTGTATAAGCGCGTTGCTCTGCCTGCGTATAGACCGTATTGCCAAAGAACCAGAGCGCAAGCCCCAGCAGGACGGCGTAGAAAAGTGTGAGGCGAAGTTGCAGTGGAAAGTACATGGCCGTTATCTCCTCCTTATTCGAGAGTACGGAGGACGTAGCCAGCACCGCGCACCGTCTGAATGAGCCGTTTCTCACCGCCTTGCTCCAGCTTGTTGCGCAGGTGGCCGATATATACCTCTAAGACATTGGGACCACCTTCAAAATCACTGCCCCAGATGCGGTCCATCAGCACCGAACGAGTTAAGACGATGCGTGAGTTGCGCAAAAACATCGCCAGCAGTTCGTATTCGGTTGTACTCAGTTCGATTAAGCGATTGCCTCGTCTAGCCTGGCGCGTGGCAGTATCCAATTCCAGGTCCTCAAAGACCAGCACCTCGCGCGTAATATCAGACGAATTGCGTCTCCTCAGGAGCGCCTTGACCCGCGCTAGCAGTTCCTCGAGGGCAAACGGCTTCACCAGGTAGTCATCGGCCCCGATTTCCAATCCTTCCACGCGATCCGCCACTGCATCGCGGGCCGTAAGCATCAATACTGCTGTGCCGTCTCCAGCACGACGTAGGCGGCGGCATACCTCAAGCCCATTAATGCCAGGGAGCATAAGGTCGAGAATCACCAGGTCAGGTGGCTTTGTGCGGATCATAGACAATGCGCCTTCTCCATTCACAGCCACAGAGACCTGGTAGCCCTCGTAAGCCAGAGTACGGCGCAGGGCGCTCGTCACGCGACTATCATCATCGACAATCAAGATGTGTGCATTCATCGTGCTTGTACTTTGCAAGTTCCTCCTGACGAGTGGGCTGCTAGTCTAAAGAATCGGAAGGAGAGAAGCAACAATTCACCTCTCCCCTTGCAATTTTTTATCAATTGGTGATCCATTCTATGCCCCAGGGAGCATGTGTGGGTCCCTGGATTATCTGTTGCGCCTGACCCGTCCTGGCATCGAGTACTGTAATGCCGTGTGTGGGGTCAACTGCATATAACGTTCGCCCGTCAACGCTCAGCGCAATGCCTGTGAAGGACTGCTGCGCCAGGTAGTGTGCGAAGATATCGCGCTGTGCATGTAGATCGGAACTGTTCACAGCCCATATTCCTTGCATCCCTACAAAGTAGAGCGTGCCCTGGTCCGGCGAAAGCGCTGCACCGTTATAGAGCATGCGCGTGTTGTCACTACTGGAGTTGCTTGTATTAAAATGAGCTGTTGCTACGAGCTTAGCATCAAAAATGTCATTGTAATCACTCCCCAGGCTAATCTCGTTAGCTGCTCCTAACGCGCCATTTGCAGCGTAAAGTGTAGTACCGTCAGAAGAAAGGGCCAGGGTGTAGTAGTGGAGTAGATCGGCGGAATTCCCGGCAGGTAAACCAATACAGCGAGCACCATAAAAGTTTCCGGCCAGCGGCAGAATATGTACGAAGGCTATGTTACGAGCCGTGTCGATGTACAACGTATAGACCATCGTACCATCATTTGCCATCTTCCTCGCAAGCGCTGTGCCTGTCATCCAGGGGTCGTTGATTTCTGTCTTATCAACGATAGGATACTGGTAAAGCTGATTCTTAGTCACATCGTAAAGTCGTACGTAATAGTGACCAGACCCATCGTTAAGTCGCTCCAGAAGGTAAATTCGACTGCCATCAGGGCTAACCGCGTCAAGATCAAAGTTGCCATCCAGTTGGATTGTCTTGACCAGCTTTGCAGCCTGTGTGTCTACAAGCGCGATAGTCGTCACGTTTCTAGCCTGTCCCAGGCCTCGCAGCGCTAACCAGCGACCATCGAAGGAAAGCACTGCGCCGTTGAAACCTTGTCCAGCGATCGAATAGGTTCCGTTAATCACCAGTGAGTGTATGGTTGTCCCGCTTTGCGTATTGATAACGGAGATTGTTGTTTGACCACCATGGGGTGTCGCCATATAAAGTCTGCGATGGTCCATTGAGGTCAAGCCAGCAGGCAGGGTAACAAGCGCGTTCGGGCTGGAACTACCTGGATGAAAGGCTATGATCTGCTGACCGGCGCTGTTTGTTCCCGTGGGTGTATACCCATCGAGAACGTAGAGGTTTCCCCGGCCAGGAACCGGTACCGTGCTCGATGAGGAAGTACCCGTCGAAGAGCCTGGCCCGCAAGCGGCTAGAAGAAATAGTAGCATACTCAGCATCAGTGTGAGCCAAAATTTCGCCTTCCTTGGCATGGCCTAAAGCCTCCTTTGCACTCGCGAGTGCACGCGCTATGCATGCACTTATCATATCATATTCAAAATATGTTGTTGCTATGCTTAATAAGTTATAGTAAATTGAACTGAAATGAGGTTAACGACTTCCTGAATCTAAACTGAATTACTGAAGAAGTGCCAAGATGTCTCTACTTCTGCATCCTGTGACCTCTGATGAGACAGAAACGCTGGCCTCAATTCTCCTGGGTGCAGATGAAGATGAAGTAATTTGGCTTTAGATGCGAGGTTGGTCTGAAATTTCTTGTTCAGCGTAATATTTGTGCTGGTTATGTAGTTCATGGATCGAGCGCATCACTTTGGCGAGTGATTCATCCATGGGATTGGATGTGTCAATGACACATCCGCCATCCTCGTATTCCTCAAAGCGGGGTTTCCACTGCTGCCATTCCTCCCAGGAAGTAATCTGGAATTCGGACACTTTGCCCTTGCGATCCTCCAGGCGGCGTTTCTGCACCTCGGGCGGGCATTGGCAATGCACTACCAGTATGGGTAGATGGAATTCTTGCGCCAACGCTTTGCATTGTTCGTAGGTTGTGCGATAAGTGAGGGGTGTATCAACAACAGCACCCAGGCCCAGGCTGAGTTGCTCGCGTGTCAGGGCGAACATCAGCTCATACGAAAGCCGCCCAACATGGGGCACATTTCCCAGTAAATCAACCGCCGTCCGGCGAATGATATCTCTATCGATAAGGGGCGTTTGTAATGCCGTGGCGAGCAATCGCGCAATCGTACTTTTACCGGTACCCGGATATCCACGCATCACAATGAACATACTACTAGTATGCACCATTGCATTCTCTTTTCTACACTGCCTGGCGGTCTAATGTATTTTCAGTATAGCTACTTTTCAGATAAGCGTCAATCCAACTCCCCCATTCACCCCAACCAGACCGCCTCCCACGCGCTCTGATCTCTTCCCTCTCCCTGTTGAAGCGGAACAATTGACAGTCATTTGGCAGCAAAGGGCCTAAAAACGGGTCATTTTTGGCCCGTATGTTGCTCGTCATCCTCGTTCTTTCCAAACAGGTGGTCTAGCTTCTCCATGGCTTCTTGCTGCATCGAGGCAAGGACATGCCCATACACATTCAGCGTCGTACTGATGTCGCTATGCCCGAGCAGTTCCTGCACCACTTTGATCGGTACCCCCATCGCTAACAATATGGTTGCAGCGCTATGCCGCAGGTCGTGGAGCCGCATGTGAGGCAACCCTGCTTTTCTCAGCAGGGATGAGAAAAGCACCTGAAGACTGGCGGAATTCAGAAATCTCCCGTAGATGTTACAGAAGACTAAATCGTGTTCCTCCCACTTTGGGCCAGCTTTCAACTTGGCCTCGAACTGGCGAATACGGTGTTGTTGCAGCGCCTCGATCACAAACTGCGGTAAGGTGATCGTGCGTTTTCCCCTGGCCGTTTTGGGTTCCGTCACACGATAGCCACCTGGCAGGCGGTTCGCAGAACGCCGGACATGGAGGCGTTTCTGCTTGAAATCGATATCGTGCCAGCGCAGGGCCAGCAACTCCCCACGGCGCATACCTAGGGCTAAGGCCAGGGTGATCATTGCCTCTAACCGGTGCCCCTTTGCAGCCGCGAGCAGGTGTCGGGCTTGCTCCGGTGTTAAGGTCTGTCTCTCGTGGAGTTGCGTATCACGAGGGGGAGAAACATCTTCGCTCACATTACGGGCTATCAGCCGCCAGCGCACAGCTTGTTTCAGCGCCAGATGAATCACGCCATGTATATCTCCAATCGTCCGAGGAGAAAGCCCCTCTTCCAGCTTCCGCGCATAGAGTGTATCGAGATCCTGCGCCGAGAGCCTCTGCAGGGAAAGCTGTCCAATTGTTGGTATGATGTGCTTCTTGAGCATCCTGGAATAGCCAAGGTAGGTAGCCCAGCGGATTTTCGAGCGGTGGATCTCCAACCAGTGTTCAAAGTGCTGCCTCACTGTCTGGTCTTTTTCGGTAACCAACATGCCCCGCTTATGCTCATACAGCATTTCATTGAGCGCGTCAGCGGCCTCTCCCTCCGTGTTGAAGTAGCGTTGTCTGGTTTTGCCATTGTCCAGGACAATTTGCGCGACCCACTGTTTGCCTTTGCGTTCAGAACGCCGGAAAATGGAGCCGGTACCGTGGGCACGCTTTCCACGCCTACGCTGTTTGCGCTCCTTGGGCTGCTTTTCTTCACTGGTCATGCTGGATCACCTCTTTTTGCATACGGAAATTGGCCCTCCATAACAGCCATTGTCTGGGGGAGGTATGCTCATACCTCTTGGGAACCATACCCCCAAAAATCGCTGGAGAGAGGGGCGTAATCTGTACATTTGGAAGTAAACTAGAACTAATGCTCTAGAACATCAAGTTGACGTTTCGGAAGATGATGTGCGCGATAAAGGCGGGTGGGAACATTACCACCAACTCCGCGAAGAGGCCGGCCACAGCGACCAGATGATCACGGAGTCAGCGCCGCACATCGGCGGGGAAGCTGGTTGTTCTTCGCCCGACACTGACGCCCCGGCGAGCTCTGCGCACCTCGGCCAGGAGCAGCGCCAGGTACAAGATTCGGTGCAACCCGTTCCCTCCTCCAATCCCATGCAGGTGCTAGCGCTGCTGGAAGCGATCAAGGAGTATGGACAGGCAGCTGCATGGGCAGCCCTCCGTATTGACGGAGAAGAAATCATTCCAGCCGGGCGCTCCAACTGGCTCCAGTTTGTGTGGCTCTCGCACAACAAGGAGCAGCAGCGCCGGGTGTATGAGTTCATCAAGGGAGACAGCGCTCGTGAAAAGGCGACCACTTTCAGGCTAGATGCGGCACATCCCTCAGGCAACTAGTTAATCAAGCTTCTCCTTTTCTTTAGTCCCTCTTGGCTCGTATGGTGCGAGCCCGTTGTTCCAGGAGCACCGCTTCATGCGACCGGTGCATCCGTCGCAGCAAAGACGCATAGTTCTCCAGTGTAGTAGCTGTGTGGGGATGCTGTGGCCCCAACTGCTGCTCACGGATAGCCAGCGCCCGCTGCACGAGCGGCTCCGCCTCCGGGTACTTGCCCTGCGCCCAGTAGAGCCCCGCCAGGTTGTCCAGGCTGCTTGCCGTGTAGGGATGATGTGGCCCCAACTGCTGCTCGTAGATGGCCAGCGCTCGCTGGGAGAGCAGCTCCGCCTCCGGATACTTGCCTTGCGCCTGGTAGAGCAAGGCCAGATTGTTCAGGCTGGTTGCCGTATCGGGATGATGTGGCCCCAACTGCTGTTCGTAGATGGCCAGCGCCCGCTGCACGAGCGGCTCCGCCTCCGCGTACTTGCCCTGAGCTCGGTAGAGCCTCGCCAGGTTGTCCAGGCTGGTCGCCGTGTCGGGATGATGTGGCCCCAACTGCTGCTCGCGGATGGCCAGCGCCCGCTGGTAGAGCGGCTCCGCCTCCGCGTACTTGCCTTGCGCCTGGTAGAGCATGGCCAGGTTGTCCAGGCTGGTCGCCGTGTCGGGATGATGTGGCCCCAACTGCTGCTCGCAAATGGCCAGCGCCCGCTGGTAGAGCGGCTCCGCCTCCGCGTACTTGCCTTGCGCCTGGTAGAGCCCCGCCAGGTTGTTCAGGCTGGTCGCCGTGTCGGGATGCTGTGGCCCCAACTGCTGCTCACGGATGGCCAGCGCCCGCTGCAAGAGCGGGGCCGCTTGCTCGTACCGGGCGCGGTCTCGTAAGTACCGCCCCGCTTGAACGAAGAGGGCAGCGGCTTCCACCTGGGCTGTGCTCTGCTGCTCCAGCTGGGCAGCACAGGCCTGGATATGGGGCACCAGCCGCTCACACGCCTCCCAGTTGGAATAATCCACCTGGGGAAAGTGCCCGGTCAGCACCGTGACCAGGCGGGCGAGGAGGGCCGCTTGCCGCGCTGCCTCCTCGCCTGCCAGCAGCACCTGGCGTGCATAGCTGTGGATGAGCGGATGGCTCACTTCATAGGAAGCTCCCACGCGCACCAGCAGGCCGTAGTCCACTAACTCCAAGAGCGCCCGGCTAGCGGCGCGTGCAGCCACTTGCACGACATCGGTGACTACTTCGCGCTCAAAGGGAGCCAGGGCGAACATGCCGATCACGCCCAGCATCGACTTGGCATCGGCTGACAAGCGTGCTACACTACGTCCTAACAAGGTAGGCACGCTCTTGCGGGTCGTGCTGCCCTGGTCCAGCGCCTGCCACACATCTTCCTCCAACCAGGCAAGGTAGTCCTCGGCTTCGTCCGGGTGCAACGCCAGGTAGCTCCCCACCAGGCGCAGGGCCAGCGGCAGGCCTCCCACCAGCTGAACGATGCGCTCGATCACCGGCTTATCCGCCTGACGCTGCGCTTGCCAGGCCTGCACCACTGCCACTGCCTCGTCCTGGGGCAAGCGCTGCAAATCAAGCAACAAGGCAGGGTCGGCGGCATCGCTGCGGCGGCGGCTCGTCACGAGCACAGCACAACTCGCACACACAGCCAGGACTTGCTCCAGGTTCTCGGCTTCTTCCGCCCCATCAAGCACCAGCAAGACCTGCTTGTTGCTGAGTGCCCGCTGGGCGGCCTGCGCCGGCGTCGGCAGCGGGTCTTCACCAAAGGTCCGCGCCAGCTGCTCCAGTGCGACAGCTGCTTCAGGTCGTCCATAGAAGCTGTGGAAGACGATGCCATGCGGGAACGCTGCAGGTGGGCTATCGCCAGGAGCGAGTGTCCAGAGGATTTCGGCGACCAGGGCCGTTTTGCCCATCCCGCCGGGACCGCAGAGCGTGACGATCTGACCTGGCTGCAGATGAGCCAGCAGCCAGCTGCGTTCGCTCACCCGATCCTGAAAGTGCTCGGCTCGCCGAGGAAGCTGCAAGGGAGGGACATATTTCTGACCAGGCAGGTGAATATACTGGACATTGGCGACATTGGTGGCGATGATGTCCCTGGCCTCAAGACGCGTTCCTGGCAGAAAGCGACTGTGCTGGTCTCCATAGTCAGAGCTGCTCCCAGCCGTACCGAGATTCCTCTCCTGCTCGCTCATACTAGCCTCCAAAGAGGTGTTGTGCGACTTGCCAGAGCGTGGCAGCAACGGGAGCCAGCCGAATGACCAGGGCGCCGAGTTTGCCAGCGGCATCCGCCGTTTCAGCAGTGCGCGTGATGATCTGGCTGAACTCATCCAGCTTGCGTAGGACTCGGTTCCCATTAGGCACTGGCTTGGCCAGCTCGGTTTCAGCCGTCGCCAAGCTCGCCTGGGCATCTTGTGCATCGGCTGTATCAGAGAACTCTTCTGAGGCAATCGCCTGCTCCAGTTGCGTGCGCAAGGCGAGCAGTTCGCGGCGCAGGTCTTCCACAGTGGCTTGTGCGGGATCAGCAATATACTGCAAACCACTGACCAGGTTGCGAGCCTTGATCTCCTCTGCACGAATGTCCCCTCGCCTGATAGCCTGCGCCAACTGGACGAAGGCCGCGGCCGTCTGTGCGTCACCGCCCTGGAACTGAACCCCAGAGACCACATTCTCGGCTTCAATACGCCTGGCATGAATGCCGCCTTGTTCGTTCCCACTTGTGCTCATAACGCGCTTCCTCACTTTCACAGTTGAAGATTGCACCTGTTTGCAAAACGCGGAGAGATAATTGATGATATGAGTATACATGAGTAGATGCACAAACTCAATCATGCAGCGGAAGTCATGAAGAAATGAGAGAGAAGAGAGAAGACGCCTCACGGGTACAGGCGTTCATGAGTTCTGCTGGGTGGGAACGCAATCACCAGGTGCACTACGAGGCAGCTCCGACGATCACGGAGCAAGCGACACCCTCAGGGGGATAGCTGGTTATTATTCTCCCGACGATGACACCCTGTTGGCAATACACACCAGCCTGGCATCGCACCAGCCCAGCGCAACCCCTGCCTCCCTGGTCCTCCCTGTCGTGAACTGTGCCTTAGTGCTGCTCGTTCCGTGGTGAGAAGTCTTGTAAGAGCGAGGTGTAGTTCTGCTGTATGATCTTGGTCGTTGGATGGCTGGCACCCAACTCTTGCTCACAGATCGCCAGCGCCCGCTGGAGGAGCTGCTCCGCCTCTGCGTACTTGCCCTGATCCTGGTAGAGTATGGCCAGGCCGTTCAGGCTTCTCGCCGTGTTGGGATGGCTGGCACCCAACTCTTGCTCGCGGATGGCCAGTGCCCGCTGATAGAGCGGCTCTGCCTCGGCATACTTGCCCTGCGCCCGGTAGAGCTCCGCCAGGTCATTCAGGCTGCTCGCCGTGTCGGGATGCTTCGGCCCTAATTCTTGCTCGCGGATGGCCAGCGCCCGCTGGTAGAGCGGCTCTGCCTCGGCATACTTGCCCTGCGCCCGGTAGAGCCAGGCCAGGTTGATCAGGCTTCTCGCCGTATGAGGATGTGTTGGACCGAATTGCTGCTCGCGGATGGCCAGCGCCCGCTGGTAGAGCGGCTCTGCCTCGGCATACTTGCCCTGTGCCTGGTAGAGCAAAGCCAGGTTGTTCAGGCTTCTCGCCGTGTTGGGATGCTTCGGCCCTAACTCTTGCTCGCGGATGGCCAGCGCCCGCTGGTGGAGCGGCTCTGCCTCCTGGTAGCGCCCTTGATTCCGGTAGAGCTCCGCCAAGTTGTTCAGGCTTCTCGCCGTGTTGGGATGCTTCGGCCCTAATTCTTGCTCGCGGATGGTCAGCGCCCGCTGGTGGAGCGGCTCCGCCTCGGCATACTTGCCCTGCGCCCGGTAGAGCTCCGCCAGGATATTCAGGCTGCTCGCCGTGTCGGGATGCTTCGGCCCTAATTCTTGCTCACAGATGGCCAGTGCCCGCTGGTAGAGCGGCTCTGCCTCGGCATACTTGCCCTGCGCCCGGTAGAGCTCCGCCAGGTCATTCAGGCTGCTCGCCGTGTCGGGATGCTTCGGCCCTAATTCTTGCTCACAGATGGCCAGCGCCCGCTGGTGGAGCGGCTCCGCCTCGGCATACTTGCCCTGCGCCCGGTAGAGCTCCGCCAGGTCATTCAGGCTGCTCGCCGTGTCGGGATGGCTGGCACCCAACTCTTGCTCACAGATGGCCAGTGCCCGCTGGTGGAGCGGCTCCGCCTCGGCATACTTGCCCTGCGCCCGGTAGAGCTCCGCCAGGTTGGTCAGGCTGCTCGCCGTGTCGGGATGCTTTGGCCCCAACTGCTGTTCGTAGATGGCCAGCGCCCGCTGCACGAGCGGCTCCGCCTCCGGGTACTTGCCCTGAGCTCGGTAGAGCCCCGCCAGGTTGTCCAGGCTGGTTGCCGTGTAGGGATGATGTGGCCCCAACTGCTGTTCGTAGATGGCCAGCGCCCGCTGCACGAGCGGCTCCGCCTCCGGGTACTTGCCCTGAGCTCGGTAGAGCCCCGCCAGGTTGTTCAGGCTGGTCGCCGTGTCGGGATGCTGTGGCCCCAACTGCTGCTCACGGATGGCCAGCGCCCGCTGCACGAGCGGCTCCGCCTCCGGGTACTTGCCCTGATCCTGGTAGAGCCTCGCCAGGTTGTCCAGGCTGGTCGCCGTGTCGGGATGCTGTGGCCCCAACTGCTGCTCACGGATGGCCAGCGCCCGCTGCAAGAGCGGGGCCGCTTGCTCGTACCGGGCGCGCTCTTGTAAGTACCGTCCAGCTTGATCGAAGAGGGCAGCGGCTTCTGCCTGGGCGGTTCTCTGCTGCTCCAGGTGGGCAGCGACGGCCTGGATATGGGATACCAGCCGCTCACAAGCCTCCCAGTTGGGATGATCTATCTCGGGAAAGTGCTCGGCCAGCACCATGACCAGGCGGGCGACGAGGGCCGCTTGCTGCGTTGCCTCCTTGCCTGCCAGCAGCACCTGGCGCGCAAAGGTGTGGATGAGCGGATGGCTCACTTCATAGGAAGCCCCCACGTGCACCAGCAGGCCGTAGTCCACCACCTCCTCCAACGCGCGCCGTGCGGCTGCAGGCGCGAGCTCCAGCACGCCCGCGACTAGCTCGCGCGTGAAAGGGGCCAGTGCCAGGAGCCCAACCAGGCGCAGCACGGCCTGGGCTTCGGGTCGCAAGCGGGCCACGCTGCGCTCTAGTAAAATCGGCACGCTCTTGTGCGAGGAACTGCCCTGGTCGAGTGCCCCCAAAAGGTCTTCCTCTAGCCACGCGAGATACTCTTCCCCCTCCTCCGGGTGCAGCGCCAGGTAGCTCCCGGCCAGGCGCAAGGCAAGCGGCAGGCCTCCCACCAGCTGGCAGATGTGCAGGGTCACCGCCTTATCCGCCTGGCGCTGGGCCTGCCAGGCCTGCACGACCGCCGCCGCCTCGTCCTGGGGCAGGCGCGGCAGGTCGAGGAGCAGGGTGGGATCGGTGGCATCGCTGCGCCTCCGGCTGGTCACGAGCACGGCACAACTCCCCGAGACGGCCAGCACCTGCTCCAAGTCCTGAGCTTCTTCCGCTCCGTCCAGCACAAGCAGGGCGCGCTTGCCACCCAGCGCCCGCCGGGCCGCTTCGGCTGGGGTAGGTAGCGGGTCTTCGCCAAAGGTGCGCGCCAGCTGCTCCAGCGCCACCGCCATGTCCGGTCGCCCATAGAAGCTGTGGAAGACGATGCCATGTGGGAAGCGCGTCGGCGGGCTATCGCCAGGCGTGAGCGTCCAGAGCACCTCGGCGACCAGCGCGGTTTTACCCATGCCCCCAGGGCCGCAGACCGTGACAATCCGACCGGGGTGCAGGTGAGCCAGCAGCCAAGCCTGCTCGGCTGCGCGATCTTGAAAGTGTTCCGCGCGCCGGGGTCGGAGCAGCGGAGGCATGCGCGGCTGACCTGGAACGCCATGTACGTGAATATGCTGTTGCCCGATGAGCTGCGCCCCACTGACCACATTGGTCCCAGCGACCGTTTCTGCCTGGATGTCTCCACCTGGAAGAAAGCGGCTCACTTGTGTTTCTCCCTCCATCCCAAGTGGCAGAACGCCTTGCTGATCAGTCCCAAGGGGGTCGCGTGTCTCGCTGCTCATGCTAGCCTCCAAAGAGATGTTGCGCGACTTGCCAGAGCGTCGCGGCAAGGGGAGCCAGGCGAATGACCAGCGCGCCGAGTTTGCCAGCGGCATCTGCCGTTTGGGCGCTGCGCGTGATGATCTGGCTCAACTCATCCAGCTTGCGCAGCACGCGGTTTCCGTTGGGGTGTGGCTTCGCCAGTTCGGTTTCGGTCGCCGCCAGGCTCTCCCGTGCATCCTCGGCATCTGCTGGATCGGAGAACTCTTGTGAGGCTATAGCCTGCTCCAGTTGGGTGCGCAAGGCGAGCAGCTCATGGCGGAGATCCTCCACACTGGCTTGTGCTGGGTCGGCGATATACTGCAAGCCACTCACGAGGTTGCGAGCCTTGATCTCATCGGCGCGAATCTCTCCCCGTCGGATGGACTGAGCCAAGTGAATGAGGGAAGAGGCCGTTTGTGCATCTCCTCCTTGGATCTGGGCACCAGAGACCACATTGTCCGCCTCAATGCGCCGGGCGTGTATGCCACCCGGTTCGTTCTCGTTTATACTCATCCTCTGCTCCCTCCCTGTTACTCATGATGCTCTTTCGATACTACATCAAGCCAGTGACTATTGATGACATCATTATATATGAGTTGATGCATAAACTCAATTATACAGCAGGAGTCATCAATAAAGGTAGCGGAAGAGTGGAAACGCCCAATAGGTAGAGCAGTCCATGCGTCCTGCTGGATGGGAACGGTATCGCGAGCGATGAGAAGAGGCAGGCCACAGCGACCAGGCGATCACAGCCAGCCCGGAGTTCGCGCCACACATGGGGGGTAGCTGGTTCTTGTACAAAGAGTCCGGTGCAAGTCGTTACGAATACTACTTGAGAGTCTTGCGTCTTAGGGATGTTATCTTACCGAACACGTCACCATTGGCCTACAATCAGCGATTTTGAGGAAGTTTTGTGAGAAAGTGGTTCCAACCTACCTTTCCCCCTCCCTCTCACTTCCGCCCAGAGCGGCTCCTCCACTTCATTCATCAAGTATCACGCACTTTTGTTCCGTCTAGTGGAAAAATCCCACATTTTGGGGCGGAGCGAGGGAAAACAAACCCGCGAAACCCGCAAAGCCCATCAATTGATTGTCCTCTCAACTGGCTTCCCTGGCTTGACGAGACTCTTTTGATCTAATGCGGGTTTCCAAAAGGGCAAACCCGCAAAGCTCATATATTGTATGCTCCTCCTGTGAGCGCAAGCCGTAGAGACGTACAGGGAAATAGCGCCCGCAACCGCTGCCACTGCTCATCGGTCAACCGCCGCGGGTAGCAGCGGTAACACATACGGTAAGGAGCCTCACCAAGAGAAGTGTGTGCAGCCACGCCGGGTGCACGGCTCGACGCTCTCTGTCGTGAGTGCTTCAGGTGCATCCTGTAGGTGGTGGTTCTCATACGGAACAGCCTGCGCCGAATCTGGAGGCTGCGCCGCTCCTGGCGTTCTCGGCTGTTGTGCTGCTTGTGTGGTCATCGCAGCAGAGGAAAACCAGTTACCCCCCAGGGGTGGCTCGAGTTCATGCGTGTGCGTATCTGCCTGGCTCAGGTGGTCGCTTCCTCCCTGCTGCCCAGACAGCAGGAACCATGAGCGCTCGTCTCCATGACGGTGCTGCTCATTTTCACATCCAGGATGCGTTTTCTACTATAAAGTGAACGGTTCCTGTTCTCTTGACAGATGAGTTTGTTGCAGCTACAATGCGCAGTGAGCGATCGTGACCAACACTACCATGCTCCTACTGAAATGTCGGGGAGAGCACACGCTGTGGCTGGCTTTTCCTCGCTTGCTGTGGCCTCTCTGGAGGAGGTGATGCTATGCCCAACCTGCACCTGCGCACCTTCACTGATCGCAGCGAAGCCATCGCGCTCTTTCGTTCTTTCCTTGGGCGCGACCCCTCTAAGCCCTGGCCGCTGTTGCCCATCCTGGCCTTCATCGCCCCTGGCGGCAGTGGCAAAAGTACTCTCATCGAGTACCTGCGGGTGACCGCCTGTTGTTTGTCTGATCCGCAGGAGTCAGCGGCTCTTCCCTATGCGCACCTGGATTTTACGTTGGCAGGGGCTCCGACCGACCTGCTCTCGATCCTGATTGCCTTGCGCAACCAGTTGCAGTGGCACCATGACGGCCAGGGCCATCATCTCACATTTCCACGTTTTGACCTGGCCGCAGCCATCGCTGCGGCCACGCCACCGGATGGCACCTCGCCCTTACTCGATGAAAAAGAGCTCCGGCAGCGTCTTGCAGCTGGCCTCCCCTTGATTGGACCGCTTGGAGAAATGGGCAATGCGCTCGCCGGGTATTTCCCGCTCATTCCACCATTGCTGGTCGGACTGCAGTGGATGAGCAAGCTCCCGCCGTTGCAAACGCTGCTACAGCGCCTGGAGCAAGGTCCTGGCTGGCGCTGGTATCAGACGCAGAGCATCGAGGTCGGCCTGCTACCGCAGGCGAGCATCACAGAGGTCTTGCTCCGACTGCACGAGCTCAGCATTCCAGGGAAACCTGGCCGTGAGGTGCTCGTGGAGCGCTTGTTGCCCGCTGCCTTCCTCGCGGATCTACGCGATGCGTTGGATGGACCACACGAGGCCCTGGCGTGGAGTAAAGCGGTCACGGTGGTACTCTTCCTCGATGGGTTCGATGCCCTACTTGAGGGCAAGGGGAGTACCGGCATCCGTCTGCTTGAGGTGCTCGCCTGCGCTGCACACCGCACACAGGGGCAGACCGATCCATTGCTGGTGGTGCTCGGCAGCCGGCAACGACTGCTTGAACTGACCGATGTCGCACAGCATCCGCCGTTTGAAGACATGACCCGGGTGGTGGACGACGCGCTGGTGCGTGACCAGGTCCATGCGCGCTACACCAGCTGGCAGCACCACGTGCCGGGACCAGGCAAGAGGCACTACCTGCGACTACGAGATCTGTTGCTGCTGCTCTGGCTCCAGGATTTCGGCATCGAGCATACACGCGAGTACCTGGCACGGGTGGGGGAGCAGGAACACACAGCGGTCTTGACGCATGAGCCACTGGTGCAGGCCATCCATCACGCTACCCTGGGTCATCCGCTCTACACGGCGCTGGCAGCGGCCGCCGTCCTGGAGGCAGAGGCACATGGCCAGCCACTCTCACTGGCGGAGTTGACGAACGCCCCAGTTCCGCCAGAAGTGGTACGCGGCCATCAAGATGAAGCGATCGGCGCGTACCTGCTGGGGTTATTCCTGCGTCAGCTCTCCGCCGAAGAACAGCAGGAAGTCATCTTTTGCGCCGTCCCGCGCACGCTGGATGTGGCGGCGGTGCAGGTGGTCCTGCAAGGCTCCAGTGAAGAGGCACAGCAGCGCTGGACCCACTTTCGCCGGTACACCTTCGTGCGTCTGCTTGACGAGCAGCGTCTCGTCCTGCACCCGATCGTGCGGGCCTTACTCTTACAACAGCTGCCTGCACCCCCAGCGCAGTTGCTCGCTGAGAGCGATTACTCCCACCTCCATCAGCGCTTACGAGATCATTTTCACCGGCTCACAGAGGTTCAGGAGACGGCTCGGCAACGGACAGAGCAGTGGCAGGTGCAGCTTGAGGAAACGTATCACGCGCTGGCGTTGGGAGATCCCGCACCCGCCATTCGCCAGGGCATCGCTGCGCAACGGGAGGTGCTCTTGCTCTGGCAACCGCTCTTGGATGCGGTGGCACAAGCCCCCACTGGTTTAATTCCCCAGGATGCTGAGCGCCAGGCCTATAGCGCCCTCCTGCAGGCTGAGCGGCATTCCCACGTGCAGGACGGCGTGACCGCCATCGTTCTCTACACCTGGCTGCTCACTGCTGCACGTGGGAATGCCGCTCAAGGGGCTGCTCTTCTGCACAACCTGGGCACTGCCTACCAGAGCTTACCGGGAGACGACCGGCAGGCCAACCTGCAGCAGGCCATCGCCTGCTTCACCCAGGCGCTGCAGGTCTACACCCGCGAGGCGTTTCCTGAGCGTTGGGCCGGAACGCAGCACAACCTGGGCAACGTCTACAGGAGCTTGCCAGGGGGAGACTGGCAGGCCAACCTGCAGCAGGCCATTGTCTGCTTCACCCAGGCATTGGAAGTCTACACGCGCGAGGCCTTCCCTGCGGAGTGGGCCGGAACGCAGCACAACCTGGGCAACGTCTACAGGAGCTTGCCAGGGGGAGACCGGCAGGCCAACCTGCAGCAAGCCATCCGGTGCTACACCCAGGCGCTGCAGGTCTTCAAGTCACTGCATGTGGACAGCTCAGCCCGCGTGGTTCAAAGGAACCTTGATGGGGTACGAGATGCCTTGCAAGGGCCTCATCGTGATCAATGAAAAGGGGGGAACACACATCTCTCTTCTCTCCAACACCATGTAGAGAGGAACCAGCAGATGCACATGACGACCTTTTCTAAACGCTGCTCTCCATCAGTTCATCGAACTGAGGGCTACTTTCTCACCTGGCCTATTATTTCACTACGTCTACGCTCTACGCTCCCCACGCTCTCTTGCGGCGAAGCAAGGCCCGTAGACGCGCCCGCTGCTCGTCGCTGAGTCTGCCAAACCTGGCCGGGCGGGGATAACACCAGTGGCACAGGCGATAGGACCCGGACTGGTAGGAGAGGGTGCACCCACAGCACTGGCAGGGTTCGCCAATCTCCGCACCGAGCTCAGCCGCGAGCGCCTCTGGCGAGTCGTGCCTCTGCTCCGTCAGTTGCAGCGGTGCCTCGCTTGTCACCGTGACATGATCAACACCAGTTTCCCTCCTGCTGGATAGTGCGGTCGCCTGGTCGCGCCTGCGGCCCTCATCGTGTAGGCGGTGATAGTGCTGCCAACCTGCCTCCGTCATGATGGAGGCGACCCAGGACGGGGGCGCTCTGCCCTCCCTGGCTGCCTCTTCCAGGGCGGCTTTGGCCTCGCGCACCAGGGCGCTGGCTGCCTGCTGCATCGTGCCCCGCTTGTGCGTTTTCGTCTCCCCGTTGCGCCGGGCGACCAGTTCGAGGGTATCGCCCCCATCATGCTTGCCATCGGGGTGCCTGCTGCGAGCGCTGAAGTCCACCCACCCCAGGCCGTCTTTGGTAATGGCCGTGCTTGGTGTGCGTTCTTCCACCGAGGGCGAAAATGCCATGCCGTTCTGCTCAAGTGGGAGCAGCTCCGACAAGGGATGCCGTTCGTTGTAGAGCGAGGCCAGTTGCCCAGGGGTGAACTGGAACCAGAGCGAGCGGCCGTACTGCTCGTACCAGCGGCTATCCACCTGTCCAAAGGAGCGCCCCCTGCGCCCTGCCTCTTGCTCCTGCCGGTTGGGCATGTCCACGCGCTCGCCACCTTGCAGGGCGAGGCTCATCGCCACGGGAGAGGCCGGTACCACGGTTGCGGGGGTCTGGAAGTCCAACAGGACGCGGGCGGCTCTCTGTCCATCGGTGGCAAGCAGAGTGCCCTCTGCATCGGCAAGCGTGCACCAGGCAGCAAAGCCCGGCTGCATGTACTTCCCACCAGGCAGCCGTACTTTGTGCGCCGTCCCTGGCCAGCATTCGCTGATCTCCTGCAACTGCGGGGCGCGTGCCACCGCCTGGCGCTGTGCCCAGGATGCCTCCACCAGGCCGCTGTAAATGATCCAGAGATGCCCGCCGCGCCCGGCAGGTGAGGCTTCCAACAGCGGCACATAGCCGCACCCGGCAAGCACCCGCGCCGCCTCTTGCAAACGCTCCCAGTCGGTAAGGGTATCGGCATCGTAGCACAGGGCGCGGGTCATGCCGTCCGGGTAGCACAGGGCTGCCCCTTTGGTGCGCCAGCCTGCCAGGTGCAGGCGTCCGTCTCGTTCGTCAAAAGGGCGATGCACCTCATAATATTTCTTGGGGCCGCGTGCCGACATCTCGATATGCACCGGCAGCGGCCCTGCGATCGCTACCAGGAGCCGGGCGGCAGCTACGAGGTCATCTGGAGGGTGAAGCGGTCTGTTCATGGGAAACGTACCTCCCTGATCACTAACGTGTCAGCCGGCACGGTGCGGCACAACGACCACTGCTGCATGTCTTTCCTCATACTTGCTCCTCCTGTTCTGTTTGCGGGTTTGCGGGTTTCGCGGGTTTGTTTCCGGTCGCTCCGTCTGCAAATTTTTCCGCAGAATCATCCCTCCCCCCGCCTCCCAAGTGCTCTCGTGGGGGGTAGTTGGTTATAAGATCCGATTCTGTGAGGTTTAAAACCCGTAAAACCCGCAAACCCGTCACTTTCCAGTAGATCGAGCCGTTGCGGGTATCGGTGCCTCCGCGCTCAATGTGCAGGCCGCTGGTGTCAAAGCGGCTGCCGACGTGAGCAGAGAGGGCTTTGCCCAGCCTGCGCCTGAAATCGCCCTTGTAGAGGTCGGAGAGCTCATCCGGCAAAGCAGTGTAGAGCTCAGCGCCGAGAGCCGCTCCATCAGCCGCGCCTGCCTTGAGGTCGCGCACTACGTCAGCCGCCAGCACTTCGCGTTCCCCGTAGGTGGCATACCAGGCGTGCAGGAAAGCGGCCCATTGCTGCGTATCGCTATCGGCCTGCTCATAAAGATGGTCCAGGTTATCTAAGAAGTTGCTGAGGCCCACAAAATGCAGGATGCCGCCCACGGTGTCCACCCACTCCTGGAAACTGCCGACGCGGGGGAGCGGCTTCTCGGGTAGGGGCCTGCCTGCGGCAGACCAGGCACGCGCCAGAATGAGTAAGGCTGCGATGAGCGCACCGCGATGCGCCGGGACCCATTCCTCCAGGTTGTGTAGAAAGCCGCCGCGCTGCCAGGGCTTCGCGGTCTGGGCATCCATGCGGATCCAGTAGGAGCGTCGGGGGATGTCGCCTCCCAGTTGAATGTTGTTGCCGGTGGCGATCCAGGTGGCCCGCTGCGCATACATCCCGTTTTTGCTCTGGCCTAAGATGCGCTCCTGCATCGTGTGGGAGGTGAGCACCAGGTCCAGAGCGGAGGATTGCAGCTTGCCGTGCACATTGTCGATCACAATGATGGTCGCCCCATCTGAGAGCGTCGAGGCGATGCGTTTACGCCATTCATCATCATCATTGTACGGAGCGGCCATCATCGCCGCTTTGCGCCCGGTGGCAATCATGGCGACCGTTTCAGCCAGTAGGCTCTTGCCGGTGCCGGGCCTGGTGGCATCCACGAGCGCGATGGGCACATGGCCGCCGATGGATTGCCGGATGATGGGGGTTAAGAGTAACCCATAGGCGTTGGCATGGCTGGCCGTGTCCTGGTAAGGAAACTCGCCAATGGCCTCGTCGATGAGGCTAATGGCGTCCACAATCTCGTCATCGGTGGGCTGCTCTGGCACTGGTGGGAGCGCGAGCGCTCTCCCTGGCGCGTAGTAGAGGCGGGTGGCTCGGTCATAGCCTGGGTGCAGAATGAGGGTGCCATCAGGCCGGAACACCGGGAATTCGATCACTGCCTCGAGTGGAGCAAACGGAAAGCTCGGGCGCGAGACGAGGTTCCTCACAATGTCATCGGGTGGTGCAATGTGAATTGGCCCCCTGCCACCGATGCGCACGAAGTTCATGGCATGGGCCAGGATGTCTTTTAAGGCCGGGTCGCTGATGGCTTCAATGGTCGGGGTGCCGTCCTCTTTGCGCACGATGCGTACCAGTTCGCCCTGGCGCACATACAGTGGCGTCTTGGCCTGTGCGAGATGGCTCAGCGCTTCATCGGCAATATCGCGCCAGGGGCGCAGCGAGGAGCAGAACACGCCGGGCAGGCCATCGGCCTGCAAGAGGTGCGCGAGCGTCAGCGCCTCTTTTTCTTCCGCGGTGGTACTCATGCCTGCACCACCAGCCGTTCCATGCACAGGCAGTGCATGGCGCTGCCGATGGCGTCCAGGAGGTCGTTTGCCAGCCCCGACAGGTCACCGACTTGCCAGTAAAAGCGCTCGCCCTCCTGCGTGATACGCAGGCCCGCACTGCGCATTTCCACGAGCAGGCGGCTCGTGCTTACCACCTGGTACCCTTGCCTGCGTGCAGCAGGCCGTTTGCGCTCCGTACGCCGGTCATGCTTCATGTGGCAGGCAGGGCACAAAGCCCTGAGCTCTGCCTCCTGGTTGTCGGGATCATGGTTGACATGCGCGGCGTGCAGGTACACCACGTAGGGACTTTTGCTGCGTTTGCCCACCCGCAGCACGCCATGCGGGATACCGCAGTCTTCGCAGCGATAGCCAGCACGCGCTAAACAGGCTGCCGCCCGCGCTTTCCAGTCAGTCGGATAGAGGTGCTGTTGCATGGGGGGAGCGTCCTCCTTGCCAGGGCTGTTGCAAAGTCGGGAATAAAATGAACCTGTCATGAGTATGAAAGGATATCAATGCCATTATACTCATGAAAGGTTCTTCATATGAACGATACAACACTGTTAAGCCACCTCTCCC
>Ga0207646_10001913_pt1 | contig 25078 bp, 25 predicted proteins | sample KBSK5502metaG_FD_184343 | JGI IMG/M metagenome (GOLD analysis project Ga0207646, IMG submission 184343) | Corn, switchgrass and miscanthus rhizosphere microbial communities from Kellogg Biological Station, Michigan, USA - KBS K5-50-2 metaG... | ecosystem: Host-associated > Plants > Roots >...
GCCGCGCGTCCGGAGCTAGGTCTCGCCGGCGTGATCGGCTTCTACGGCTTCCCGATCGGCACGCATCGCACCGGAATGCCAGCGCCGGCCGACCTGGCGCCCAGGTTCACGTGTCCAGTCCTCGCCATCTTCGGTGGCGCGGACCAGGGGATCCCTGCCGAGGCCCGCGACGCCTTCGACCAGGCTTTGCGCGAGGCCGGCATCGAGCACCGGATCGTCGTCTATGAGGGCGCTCCGCACTCATTCTTCGACCGCAGGGCGGAGGAGTATGCCGATGCCTCGGCCGATTCCTGGCGGCAGGTGCTCGCCTTCATGAGCGTCGGCGAGCCCGGAACCTGACGGTTCACGGCAAGAATCCCGTCTAGGCTCAGCCCATGGCCCAACGCAATGCCCAGCTCGATTGGCTCGTCTTCGCCGCCCTCGGCATCGCCTGGGGCAGCAGCTACCTCTTCATCAAGATCGGAGTGGAGACGCTTGCCCCCTTCACGCTCGTCGCCGGACGGTTGGCGATCGGTACCGCGGTGCTGGCCGCGGTGCTGCGCCTCAGCCACCAAAGGTTGCCGCGCAGCCGCGGCGTGTACGGCCACCTCGTGGTGGTCGCGCTGTTGGGCATCGTGATTCCCTTCTCGCTGATCACATGGGGCGAGCAGTCGATCGACTCCGCGCTGGCGGCCATCCTCAATGGCAGTGTGCCTCTCTTCGCGATCGTGCTGGCCGCCCTGGTCCTTCCCGACGAGCCCATCACCGTCAACCGCCTGGTTGGCCTGCTGATTGGGTTTGGCGGCGTCGTGGCGCTCACCACCCCGGACCTGCGCGCCGGAATGGGCGGCAGCCTGCTCGCAGAGCTGGCGCTCATCGGCTCAGCGGTAGCCTACGCGGCTTCAGGGGTCTACGCGCGGCGCTTCGTGAGGAACATCCCGCCGTTGACGAATGCCTTCCTCGAGGTGGGCTTCGCCTTCGTCATCACATTCGGGTTGGCCGCAGCCTTCGGCCACCCGCTGGCGACGCAACTCCAGCCCTCATCGGTGCTGGCCGTCGTCTGGCTCGGCCTCGTCGGCTCTGGCCTCGCATATCTCGCCTTCTTCTGGCTGCTGAGCCGATGGGGCGCGACCCGCACCTCCATGGTCGCTTACCTTCTGCCGGTGGTCGGCATCATGCTCGGCGTCCTGGTCAGGCACGAGACGGTCACGACCGTGACCCTGCTCGGCACCGTGATGGTGATCGGTGGAGTCGCCCTGGCCAATAGCCGGTACGGCCACCGCCGGCTGGTTGGTCGTGGGGTCGCTCCCAGCACTCCGCCGATGGAGGCCTCTACGGTTGGGCCGGGCTCCGCTGGGCGGGCTGTGGAGACGCAATCCGAGGCTTCACCGGCCGGAGGTAGAGCACAAGCACCACGGTGAGATACGCGGCCCAGGCCGCGAGCGTTGTCCATTCCGGAGTGCTGGTGTAGCCGAAGAGCACGTGCAGCAACTGCCCCACCACACCAATGCCTCCGCCCTCGTGGGGAAGGAGCCCAGAGATGTCGAATGCGGTGGCCGAGCCGAGGCTGATCCAGCCGATCTCGATGAACTCGTGGACCGCACTCGCCACCAATCCGGCCGCCACGAAGATGAGCGCCACCCCCGTCCAGCTGAAGAAGGTCTTCAGGTTCAGGAGCCGGACGCCACGGTAGAAACCGAGGCCAAGGGCGGCCGCGATCCCCAATCCAACGAAGGCACCGGTCAGCACCGAGAGCGCGCCCGTCTCGGCCCGAGACGCGGCCGTGGCCTGGCCGAGCAGGAAGAGCGAGGTCTCGATGCCTTCCCGGATCACGGCGGTGAAGGCGAGGGCGCCGAGCGCCCAGACGCTGCCAGAGGTCAATGAGCGATCCACGGCCGCACGCAAGGTCGCGCTCGCCGTCGCCGACGTCCGGCGCATCCAGAACAGCATCCAGGTCACGACGGCTGCCGCGAGCAGCAGCGCGGATCCCTCGAAGATCTGCTCGGCGGGCGTCCGGAGCTCGTGGATAGTGATCCACAAGGCGGCGCCGACCGCGATGCTGAGGAGAATGGCTAGACCGGTTCCGAGCCAGATCGGACCGAAGTGTCGGCGGTTTCCGGTTCGGGCCAGGTAGGCGAGGATGATGCTGACCACGAGGGCTGCTTCGACGCCCTCGCGGATTCCGGTCAGGAGGCCGGTGACCAGGGAACCGAGATCCAAGCAGGCTGCTCCGGGATGCGGGAATGGGGCGGGGTTAGGCTAGCCTAACCCCAGAGCTTCGTCAATGCGAACGACTCGCCGCCCGCTTGGATAACAGGATCAGGCCGGCCGGTGCCCGGATAGAATCTCGCCTGACCCGCCCTCCCTGCCGGAGACCACCATGGACTTCTCGCTGACCGATGCGCAGCGCGAGGTGCAGCGCACCGCGCGCGCCTTCGCCGAGCGCGAGATCCTGCCGCGCATCGGGGAGCTGGACGCATCGGCCCAATACGACCGTAGCCTCTACGAAAAGATGGGCGCTACGGGCCTTCTGGGACTGCCGATCCCCGAGCGCTACGGCGGCTCGGGCATGGACTACCTCGCGTTCGCGCTGCTCTGCGAGGAGATGGAGCGTGCGGACACGGCGTTCCGGGTGATCCTCAGCGTCCACACGGGCTTGAACTCGCTGACGCTGCTGCAGTGGGCGAGCGAGGAGCAGAAGCACCGCTACCTCGTCCCGCAGGCACGCGGCGAGAAGCTGGCGACCTTTGGCCTCACCGAGCCGGGCGTCGGCAGCGATGCGGCCAACCTGGCGACCACCGCCCGCCGCGACGGCGATCGGTACCTCCTCAACGGCAGCAAGGTCTGGATCAGCCTGGCCGACACCGCCGACCACTTCCTGGTGTTCGCCACCGTCGATCGCTCAAAGGGGCACAAGGGCATCACCGCCTTCATCGTCGAGCGCGGGTTCGCTGGATTCTCAACCGAATCGCTCCACGGCAAGCTCGGGGTGCGTGCCGGGAATACGGGGATCCTCTACTTCTCCGACTGCGAGGTGCCCGCCGCCAACCGCGTCGGAGAGGAGGGGGAGGGCTTCACGATCGCCATGAGTGCCATCGACCAGGGTCGCTACACGGTGGCGGCAGGCAGCGTCGGTCTCGCCCAGGCGTGTTTGGACGCCTCACTCAAGTACGCGCATGAGCGCAAGACGTTCGGCGACGAGATCGGCCGGCATCAGCTCGTGAAGGAGATGCTCGCGAAGATGTACGCGGGCATCGAGGCCGGCCGGCTGCTCGTCTTCAAGGCGGGCTGGAAGAAGAACGCGGGGGAGCGGAACACGCGAGAGACGAGCCTCGCCAAGTGGTTCTGCACCGATCACGCAGTGCAGTCGGCGCTCGACGCGGTGCAGGTCCACGGCGCGTATGGCTATAGCAACGAGTACCCGGTCGAGCGTTACCTGCGGAACAGCAAGGGATCGGTTATCTACGAGGGAACGTCGCAGATCCACACGCTGATCCAGGCGGACTACCTGCTCGGATACCGACGCGACCACGAGTTGCGCATGCCCCAGCCGCCGTTCGAAGGCGAGATGTAGCCGGTTCAGTCCCGAGCGTGTTCGGGCTCGAGGGTCAGGGTCGCCACCGTGGCGGCCGAGACCTCCGACTCGGCCCAGGCGATGGGGACCCCCTCGCCGCGCTGCCAGAGCTCGAAGAGGTCGCCGTAGTGCCGTGACAGCGGGTTCCCGCTCTGGCCTCCAGCCAGCGAAAAACGGCTGGCCGCTGAGTCGCACAGGTCCATGACGCAGCGGGCGTTGGCCAGGAATCCGGGGTTGCCGAAGGGCGCCATCGGTCCAGTCGAGGCCTGCATGGGCGTGTTGCTGTCGCCGCCCATGGGAATCGGGCCCAAGTTGAAGATGCGGTCGAGCGGGGGTCGCGCGGACATGGGATGTTCCATGGTCAGCGGTCGCAGGTCGCCCCAGCGCCATCCGGCGGGGTCCGTCCCGTACGCCGCCTCGAGGGTGCGCACGGCTTCGCTCACGGACTCGACGGCCTGGACCTCCCAGCTCGAGTCTGCGAACCAGCCGGCGGGCCGCTCGCGGAGGAGCCGCACCAGGCGGCCCATGGCGCGAGTCGAGAGGAGCGTGCGCGGCACGATCTGTCCGAATCCTTCCCCGATGGCCCACGGCCAGGCTCTCGGCGCCTTGGCCTGCGCGAGTCTGCGCGTCAGCGCGGCACTGAACGCCTGATAGACCGATGCGCCGATGGAGCCCGCGGCCATCTGACCGTCCCACGCCTCCAGGAGGTCGAGGGCGGCCGCGGCCTTTGGATCGGATGCGATGTCAGCCTTGAGCGCCAGTACGATCTCGCGCAGCTCCCGCCAGGGAAGGCAAGTCACATCCATCTGCAGGCGCTGGGCTGCGACGACGTCCCAGCCGCCTCGACCGGAAAGCACCTCGCCGATCCGTGCCACCCGGTACCCATCCGCGAAGTCGATCCCCAGGAAGGGGCCCGTTCCATCCGGCACCGGCTGCGCATTGGCCGTCGCCACCCAGCCGTTCTGGGGATCGCTCAGGAAGGGCATCTCCTCGAACGGCACGAGAGACTCCTCCCAACCGTTGTCCTGATCCGCCCCCTGCAGCGGGATCGTGCCGTTGCCCGTCTTGCGGCGCGGCAGCTGTCCGACTAGCTGCCAGCCGATCCGGCCCTCGCGATCGGCGTAGACAACGTTGAGGGTCGGTCCAGGCCACTCGGCAAACGCGGCGCGGAACTGTTCGAAGGACCTGGCGTGCACGACGTCGAGAAAGCCACGGAGCGGCAGCGGTCGCAGCCAGACCGCCGACATCGACAGCGCCTGGGTCACGGTCTCGTCGAGCAATGCCGTAATCACCGGCCCGCGACGTGTGACGAGCACGCGCTCGTCCACTGGCTTGTCGCCCTTCACCACGATTCGCTCGACGATGACCTGACACGGCACGCTGCCGTCGCCCTCACGCACGGAGGCACCGTCGGGGCCGATCTCCTCGAGGAACAGGTCGACGCCGTCGGTCAGTGCCGCAGTGATGCCCCACGCCGCATATCCGTTGGTCCCGATCGGAAACGCTGGTCCGCCCACGAACGAGGCACCAGCCACCTCCCATTCCGGCGTGCGAAGGTGTGCGAGGTACCAGGGCGCCGGGAGCCGCGGGGCGAGGTGCGGGTCGTTGGCCAGTAGCGGCTTTCCCGAAGCGGTCCGGGTGCCTGCGATTGCCCAGTTGTTCGAGGCGCCGCCAACCGGCACCAACCCCTGAAAGGCGGCGAGATCGGCCGCCAGGCGGTCGAGAGTCGCCCCCGCCGGCGCGCCTGGGGGAGCCGCCACCGGCAGCCACTCGGGGTAGCTCGGGTCCAGCGCAGCCACCGCCTCCGGCCCGTCATCGGTCAGGATCTTGAGCCGGGCGAGCTCGACGTCCCAGTTGCTGGAGAGCGAGAAGGCCTGCAGACCCACGAAGCACAGCACGTCGAGCGCGGTCCACGGCGTCGGGGGGCGCCGCAGAAGGGCCAGCTCGTGCGGGGACCGCGGCAAGCCGCGTCGCAGTCCCTGGTTGACGCCGCTGACGTAGGCCTCGAGCACGTCCCTGACGTCGGGACCGATGACCTCCAGCTGCGCCTGGGCCGTGCGGCGGAAGCCGAGGCGCCGGCTGATGCGATCGATGGGCACGCCGTCTCGCCCGATCAGGTCGGAGAGCGTCCCCGATCCCACGCGCTGCAGCAGCTCGAGCTGGAAGGCACGATCCTGGGCGTGGCAGAAGCCGAGACCAAACCACGCATCGTGCGCGCTCCGCGCGTCGATGTGAGGAATACCCCAGCGATCGCGCCGGATGGTGAGTGTTCCATCGAGGCCTTCGAGGCCGATTCGGCCGCGCACGCGCGGGAGCCGGCGGCCCACCACGAGGCGGAGGAGCACGCGCGGCCATTCGATGCCGGCCATGCCCACAGCCTACGCGAACCTCGGGCCAAAACCGCGAACCTATACTCGGCTGGTGAGTCGCACCATCGAGCTTGCTGCCGGCCTGATGTTGCTGCTCATCGGGCTGCTGGTGCTCTCGGCGGGGTGGATCGGAGACTGGCTGGGCAGGATGGGCGTCGAGGGCCGCTGGCTCGCGTACTGGCCGCTCGCCCTGGTGGTGCTCTCGCTCTTCTTCATCGGTCCCGCCTTGATCGGCCGCCGTCAACATCGTCGCCTGCGCGCCGGAATGGCCATCCCGGGCGCCCTCCTCCTGGGGGCTGGGGCTGCCCTCCTGTTCAGCAGCCTCAATGACCGATGGGGTGCCTGGTCCTACCTCTGGACGGTGATCCCGTTCAGCTTTGGAATCGGCATGTATGCGGCGGGCTGGATCGCCGATGCGCCGGCGTTCAAGTGGATCGGCTCAGGCGTGGCCGCGGGGTCCGTGATCGCCTATCTGGCGCTGTCGACCGCGTTCGGCGGCGAGGCATTCCGGCTGGTCGGCGCGCTCGGGATCATCGCGCTGGGGCTGGCGCTGACCGTGGGAGGCCTCGCCGACCGCCTCAGCCGCAAGTCTCCCGCCTGAGTTCAGTACACCGTTCCCTGGCGCGTCAGCCGAGGTGGTGGGCGAACCACGCGAGAATGCGCTCGAGGCGGTCTATGCGCCGGTCCGGGCGGCCGATCGACTGCATTGGGTGGTGCTCCTCGGGATATAGGACGTACTCCACTTCTCGACCGAGCGCCCGAAGGGCGGCGAAGAGCTGGACGTTGTCCGAGGCTGGGCAGACGCGGTCCTCCTCCGCCTGCAGCATCAGCAGCGGGGTATGGATATTCGCTACGTTCCGCAGGGGTGAGCGCGACCAGAGTGCGAACATGCCCTCCTCCGATAGCGGGTCGCCGAGGCCGGATCGGCGCGTGTCGTAGATGCCGAAATGGCACTCGGCCCAGGCGGTGACCTGGTTGGTCACGCCGTTTTCGCTGACCGCGGCCTTGAAGCGATCAGTGATCCCGACGAGCCAGTTCACGAGGAACCCGCCGTACGACAGCCCCATCACCCCAACGCGACCCTCCTCCGCCAGCCGATCCTGGATCAGGGCGTCCACGACGGCCAGGATGTCGGCGGCATCCGCCTCGCCCCACCTCGGTCCGAGCCCGTCGACCCACTCGGCTCCGAGCCCCGCTGAGCCGCGGATGTTCGGGCGGACCACGCGGTAGCCGGCCGCGGTGAGCGCAATCACGTCGAGGGAGGTCCCGGGTCCCCACGCGCCGGTGGGGCCGCCGTGGATGTCGAGGATGACGGGCAGGATTGGCCGCGATGCTCCACGCATCCGCCCACCGCCCACCGGCGAGTAGACCCAGGTCTGGATCAGGCCGACTGGACCCGGTAGCCGAATCTCCTCGAGGCGGGTGACAGGGAACCCCCGCTGCCACGCGGCGCCGTTGCCCGTCACACGTCGCTGCTTTCCGCGCTGCACAACGGCCAGCTCGCTCGCGCTTCCGTCGACCTGCGCGTTGATGACCACGGTGCCGGCGGCCGCCTGCAGCCCGGAGGCGAGGACGCGCCGGTCAGGTTCGACGAGCGGCTCGGCTCCGCCGTTGAGATGGAAGCGCCACGGGATCGAACGTCCGCGAACGGTGAGCAGCGCCACGACCGATGTGTCGTCGACCCAGAGCGGCCCCTCGGGTTCATCGGTGCGGTTGATGTGGCTCCCTACCCAAACCCCAGCAGGGAGGTCGAGGTCGGCGCTGAGCGACCGCGCCTCCCCACTCTGCGCGTCGATGACCCAGACCTCCGGTTGGTGCGACTCCGGGGGGTCCTCGACATCGGTTCCGAACGCAGCGAGCCGGCGACCATCCGGAGACCAGGCGGCGGCGATCAGGTCGCCGGGCAGTCTTGCCAGCTCGCGTATCGCACCGCCGTCAGTGTTCACGACGAAAATGGCGGACTGCGGATTGACGACCGCGTCTGGGGTCGTATCGGCGGCGAACGCGATCGATCGCCCGTCAGGTGCCCAGGATGGGGATTCCACGTCGAAGTCGCCGCGCGTCAGCTGACGAGGACGGGCGCCTCGCCGAGCCGCCGCCACCCACAGGTGGGTACGCCGATCTCGATAGCCCGCGTCGTTGCGAAAGTCCATGCGGGTGATGCGCCGCGCGGTCGGAGCGGGCGCGTCGCCGATGCGCGACCTCCGCTCGCCCACCAGGAAGCGCGCCTCCGCCGTCGGAGCCAGCAGCGCGAGGCTCCGCGAGTCTGGACTCCAGCGCAGGCCTTCCACACCGTGCGGCAGACGGCCGAGCGCGCGCGGTTCTCCCGACCGCCCGTCCGTCATCCAGGCCTGTGGCAGGCGCTCGTTCTCCGACACCGCCAGGTTGGCGCTCGCCCGCAGAAACGCGATTCGCTTGCCGTCCGGCGATATTTCCGGTCTGGTGTCGGACACCTCGCCCTCCGTCAGGCGGCGCGGGCGCCCCCCGGTGGTCGAGATTCGCCACAGGTGCCGCCGGTAGGCTCCCCGGACCACGGTCCGGCGCACGTACACGAGCCAGGTGCCGTCCGCCGCGAGCGCATGCCCATCGATCGCGACCTGCGCCCGAACTAGCTCGGATGGCGTCGGGGGGCGGGCCGGCACGAAAGGATCAGGCTGGGAGGAGAAGGCGCACAAGGATCGCGCTTACCGCGATCCCGATCGCGGCCGGTGCGAGGCCTCGGCGCACGCGCGAGCGCATTCGCGAGAACGCCGGCATCAGGGTCGCGGAGGCCAGCGCTCCGCCGAGCCCCGCCGCCGATCCCGCGACGGCCTGGGCGACAGGAGGCGTAAAGGCGCCAACCCGCACCTCGGGTGAGACCGCGACGGCGTACAGCACGATCAACAGGGCCGCAAAAAGGGCGGAACCGAGCGTCGCAGCCGCAGCCCACGCCGGTCGCAGCTGGGTCGTGCCGGTGAGCACACCGCCAAGTACGAGAGCACCGGCGATGAGCCAGGTCGCCGGCATGGGTCGCGCCGTCTCCGCCGGAGGTGCGATCACGAACCAGAGGACAACGAGTGCTGGAGCCAGGAGCATCCCCGCGGCCGCCACCCAGGTGAGCGGGCGCCCCCAGTCCTCGGGATCCTCCGGCGGAACGACCGTCCCCAGGCGAACACTGACCGGGACCGACTCGTCTCCGGCTTCGGCCGCAACAGACCGTGACGGCACGCCTCCCGGAACGGAGTGCGGGGTTGGCGTCATGCGACGATCGCGTCCTCAGGCTGCTCGGCGACCTCGCGGGCACTGGGGACCGTGGCAAGTCGGAGTCCGAGGATGCGTGCTCCCAGCTCGCGGACCATCCAACCGGCCTGGGCCACGACATCGCCCGGCACGCCTCGGCGGCAGAGGGCCGCGAGGGCGTGCAGCTCGGGGAGCGCAGCCGGCGTGTCGAGGTCGTCGTCAATGGCCGAAAGGAATCGAGTGCGATGTTCGGCGACGGTCGGATCCAGCGCTGCCGGATCGGCTAGCGCCGGCGCCAGCGGCTCGAGCTCCTCGGCTACGCGGCACGCGCGGCGAAGGAGTGCCGCCTGGGTGGCCGATGCGTCCAGATCGGCCTCGTCGAAGTCGACCTCCTCTCGGTAGTGATGGCTCACCAGGTAGTGGCGGATCGCGTCGCCGGAGTACGTCGCGAGCAGGTTGCGCACGAGGACGAGGTTGCCCAGCGACTTGCTCATCTTCTCGCCGTGGTAACTCAGCATCCCGGCGTGTAGCCAGTACGCGACGAACGGACGCAACCCCGTCGCCCCTTCCGACTGGGCGATCTCCGCCTCGTGATGCGGAAAGATGAGGTCCTGGCCCCCACCGTGAATGTCGAACTGCGCGCCCAGGTAGGCCATGCTCATCGCGGAACACTCGATGTGCCAGCCGGGCCGTCCGGGACCCCACGGTGACGCCCACGTCGGCTCGACCGGCGCAGATGGTTGCCATAGCACGAAGTCGAGCGGGTCGCGCTTGCCGGGCATGTCCGGGACGTTCCCGCGCTCATTGGCGATCGGCAGCATTGCCTCGCGGGGCAGGTGCGACAGTTCCCCGAACTGCGGGCGGGATGCGACTGAGTAGTACACGTGTCCCTCGGCGATGTACGCGTGGCCGTTTGCCAGCAGCCGGCCGATCAGCTCCTGCATCTGAGGGATGTGCTGGGTGGCCCGGGTGAGATGGTCCGGCGGCAGCCAGTTGAGCGCCGCCATCTCGGCCAGGAAGGTGGTCAGGTGCCGGTTGCCGAGCTCCAGGTAGTCCTCGCCAAGCTCCCGGGCCTTGCGCAGCAGATCGTCGTCGACATCGGTCAGGTTCTGGACGTAGGTCACGCGGCAACCGAGGTACTCGAGGTACCGATGCAGGACGTCGAAGCTGACATAGGTGAAGGCGTGTCCCAGGTGACCGGTGTCGTACGGGGTGACGCCGCAAACGTAAAGGCCCACGGAGGCATCGGCCATAGGCTCGAACACCACCTTCTGTTCGGTGCGCGAGTCGAGGAGATGAAGGGTCACGGCCCGATTCTAGGTGGCCCCATGCGTGGGGCGCCGATGCGGCAGGTGAGCGTTGAAACGTGCCGTAGAATCCGGGCGCCAGGGGATGCCCAACGTACCCAGGTGAGCTGCCTACCGTCGTACTTGGGAGCCGAGCCATGTGGGAAGTCCTGCGCTGGATGATCGTGTTCATCCTCGCCCTGCTGCTCATCGTGGCGGCCATCTACCTCGTGGCCGGCCGGCCACTGCCCATCCCGCAATTCTGATCATCCTCCACGGGCGCCGCGGGGCCAGCGTGCTGGCCAGCTGGCCGCACCGCCTCAGAATTCGGGCTTCGTGCTCATCAGGAAGCCGATGATGCCGGTGGCCAGCGCCATCGCGTAGGCGAGCAGGCGCTGGCGACGAGCTCCGCGTCGCCATGCTTCGCCGTCCGTCGGGCCGTCCGGGCCTCGGATGCCGAGCAGGCGGCGGAGGTTGGGGCGCGAGACGAAGCCCGCCACCAGCAGGTTCGCGGAGTAGATGCTAAGTGCGGCCAACAGCCATGGCTTGCGGAGGAGGTCTAGTCCCAGCACCACAAGCAGTCCGGCGCCCGTGATCGCCAGACCGGCACCGATCGCCACGTTCCCCGTTCCCTGGATGTTCAGGAGGAACCTCGCCAGTTCGCCGGGGCGGTGGCTGCCATCAGGCAGGCCGCCGCGCAGCAGGAAGGGCAGCACCAGGCTGGGCAAGAGAAGCGAGATCGCCAAAGCCACGTGCGTCACCAGGAGGACCAGGAACCAAGGCATGGCGGCGATCCTATCCCATGCGCGGTCCAGGCTCCGGCCGTGCAGCCGTCAGGCTCTTCCGACCTGTGCGGCTCACGCTTCTACGGTCGGGGCAGCTCCGCGAGTGACCCTCGGCCGCCCAGCTCGAGCGCAACCGCGCTGACGAATGCCTCGACCGTATCGGGGAACCGCTCGCGGAACAACAGCAGCCTCGGGTCGATCGGCGACGGCCCGAGGGCCGCGAAGAGGACATCGAGATCCGCGTGCGTTGCGATCTGCCCGGTTGCTTCGAGCGGCCCGGATGGTGGCTTGGCGTTCTTGGTTGCGATCACCGGTATCGGGTGCGGCGCCGGAGGTGGAGGCGGGGCGGCGGCGTTCCGGAGGCTCGACTGGCCGCCACCGGGCAGCTGCTGGTTATCGGGGGGCGCGGGGAGGGCGGAAGGCATTTGAGACGGCGTGGGTGACGGCGTCCCGCGGGGGGTCGACGTGGGCCTGGGCGTTGGAGTCGGCGTTGCCGTGGTCACGGGGTGGGGTGTTGGAGTGGCCGATGGCGTCGCGGACCCCGGAGCGGTCGGGGTGGCCGTGGCGTGTGGCGTGGGGGTTGGGGTGGGACGAGGCGTGGGCGTAGCCGTCGGGCGCGGGGTGGGTGTCGGCGTCGGGCTCGGGGTGCCGAGACCTGTGACAGTGACTCCCGGGTAGTAGTAGGTGACCACGATCTGGCTGGCGCTCATCCCGCCCAGGCCGCACGCCTGCGTACCCCATTGGTAGGCCATCCATCCATTCGCATTTGCGCCGCACGCTTCGTTCACCGCGCCGGCGTTGTAGTAGGTCGGGAAGATGTGCCCGTCGCGATATACGAGCCCGCTCCAGGTGGCGTCGACCGCGGCCGCAGCAGTGCTCCAGGTCGGAAGGCTCGGGTCGTAGACCTGGTCCCAGGTGTCGTCGCGAATGTCGAAGCACGCGCCGCTGGCGTCGACACCGCCCCGCCAGTGGAGGACCTGGTACCACGCGTAGTTCCGCACGATCAGCGCCCCGGACTGAAGCGACTGCGCCGTCCAGGACCCGATCCACTCGCGGGAGAGCACGTTTTTGGTGTATGGCTTGAAGTTGACCGTGCCGATCGTTCCGGTCGCGTGCCGGAAGACGCGGATCGTGGGCGGCGGAACCGTTTCCGAGGTCCACGCGCTGCACGACGAACCGGCTACCGGAGCGACGAGACCCGGGAGCAGGCCAACGATCGTCGCGGTCACCGCGAGGCAGGCGGAGGCGAGCGTTCGGCGAGGCATGGGTCCGGACGGTAATCCGCACAGGACCGCACCCCAACCAACCTATGGTCCTAGACCGATGGTTGGTCTGCCCAGCGGTGCACGCGCTCGCGAACGCGTTCGAAGCCCAGCTCGGCGCAGATCGTGAGGAAGTCCGAGCGCGGCACGCCGACCCATGCGAGGTCGTCGAGCGTGCCCGTTATCGCGGCGTCGGTATTCAGGCGCGCAAGGCGCCGATACAGCAGCGCCTCGGCCTTGTGGTCCCGCAGCACGGCCGCCAGTTGCGAGGCGCCTCGAAGGGGAACGTCCCAGTCGAGCGGCGACTCGGGGATCGTATCAAGGTGCCCGAACCGCGCCAGGATGGCCGCCGAGCTGCGGGCTCCCCATCCGGCGAGGCCTGGATATCCGTCCGAGCTGTCGCCGACGAGGGCGAGGTAATCGGGGATCGATTCGGGAGCGACGCCGAACTTGGCGAGCACGCCCGCCGCGTCGTAGGTGACGCGACGGATCCGATCGCGAAGCACGACCCTGTCGTCGTCGACGCACTGCGCGAGGTCCTTGTCGACCGAGCAGATCACGATCTGCTCAACCCGCGGGTCCCCGGTGAAGCGCCGGACCGCAGTGGCGATCGCATCGTCCGCCTCATCCTCGACCATCGCCCAGGTCACAATGCCCAACGCCCGGAGGGCGCGTTCGGCGTCGTTGAACTGCCCGAGCAGCTCTGGGGGAAGGCCGACGCTCGACTTGTAGCCTGGAAAGACGTCGTTCCGCCACGACTCGATGACGTGGTCGGTAGCCGCCGCCACGTGGGTCACGTCGGGTTCGCGTAGCAGGGAGAGCATGGAATCGACGAGTCCGTGGACGGCGTTGACCGGCCGCCCGTCGGGCGCGAACTCCATCCCTCTGCCCGGTGAATAGAAGGCTCGGAAAAGCTCGAAGGTCGCGTCGACCAGGTGGAGCTTCATGGCTCGTCGAGGGGCATCTCCATCGCCCCCGTCGCCGGCGCGAACCCCGCCCGCTCATAGAACGAAACGGCTCGGCGGCTCGGCCAGAGGAGGAGGGTATCCAGGCCCTGGGCGCGCGCTGAGGCGATCGCGAAGTCCATCATCTCCCGCCCGACTCCACGGTCACGCCACGCCGCGTCGACGTAGACGTTGGTGATGTAGCCCCACGCTGGAGGCCGCCGATAGGGCCTCGGAACCTTGTCGATGCGCTGCATGAAGACGGTGGCGATCACCCGACGCGCGACCTCCGGATGCTCGGCGACCCAGATGGACCACCGGCCGCTCGCCAGGTAGCCCCGCACCTCTGCGGCCATCCGCCGGTTGAACGCCTCGTTTGGCTCAGTTGGCTCGTGCTCCTCGAGCGAGAACTCCCAGCGCAGCCTGGCGATCTCGTCCGCATCTCCGGCGGAGGCCGGGCGTATCCGGAGGCCCTCCATTCCGGCATGGTAGGCGCCAGTAAGCGGGCGGTAAGTGCCGGTGTGCCAGGCTCACGGCCGGCTGGAAGCTCGGCGCGGGAGCGTGCCCTGCGAACGACCGTGGCGACCCGCTGCCATGGTGCCGCGCCGGGCCTTCGGCTTGAGTCAGACGGCGAGCGGCTCGCGGTACTCCCCGTAGACTCCGCGCAGGACGCCGCACATCTCGCCAAGGGTGGCGTAGGCGCGTACCGCCTCGATGATGGCCGGCATCAGATTCACGTCGCCGGCCCGCGCCTCCGATTCGAGGCGCCGCATCGCGGCCGCGTGGGCGTCCGTGTCTCGCTCAGCGCGTACCCGCACCAGACGGGCAAGGTGCCGCCGTTCCTGCTCAGGGGTGATCTCCAGGAGGGGAATGCGCACCTCCTCGTTTGGATCGGCGTAGTGCGTCACGCCCACGGTCTCGCGCTCGTGCGCCTCGATCTCGCGCGCCTGCTCGTAGGCGGCATCGGCGATCTCCGACTGGGGATAGCCCGCCTCGATGGCATCGACCATGCCGCCCATCGCGTCGATGGTCGCCAGGTAGCGCCAGGCCGCCTGCTCGGTCTGGTTGGTGAGGGTCTCTACGAAGTACGAGCCGGCGAGTGGGTCGACCGTGTTGGCGGTTCCCGACTCCTCGGCGATCACCTGCTGTTGGCGCAGGGCGAGGCGTGCCGCCTCTTCCGAGGGAACCGCCCACGCCTCGTCGTACGCATCGGTATGCAGGCTCTGCGTTCCCCCCAAGACGCCGGCAAGGGCCTGGATCGCGACGCGGGTCAGGTTGTTCAGCGGCTGCTGGGCGGTGAGAGAGACCCCGGCCGTCTGCGTGTGGAAACGCATCCAGGTCGAGCGCTCGTTCTCCGCGCCGAACCGCTCGCGGGCCAGCTTGTACCAGATGCGGCGTGCGGCGCGGAACTTGGCGATCTCCTCGAAGAAGTCGTTGTGGCTGTTGAAGAAGAAGCTGAGCCTCGGCGCGAAGTCGTCGAAGCGCAGGCCGCGCGCCATGGCGTCCTCGCTGTACGCGATCCCGTCCGCGATGGTGAAGGCCAGCTCCTGCACCGCGGTCGAGCCGGCCTCGCGAATGTGGTACCCGCTGATGCTGATCGTGTTCCAGCGCGGCATCTCGCGGGTTCCGAACTCGATGGTGTCGGTCACCAGCTTCAGGCTCGGCGTGGGCGGGAAGATGTACTCCTTTTGCGCGATGAACTCCTTGAGGATGTCGTTCTGCAGCGTGCCGCCGAGCTGCGCGCGCGGAACGCCGGCCTTCTCGGCGGCAACCAGGTACATGGCCCAGATCATGGCCGCGGGCGAGTTGATGGTCATGCTGGTGCTGATCTCGTCGACCGGCAGCCCATCGAGCAGGATCTCCATGTCCGCCAGGCTGCTCACCGCCACACCGCACGTCCCGAACTCGCCTGCGGCGTGCGGGTCGTCGTGGTCGTACCCGTACAGGGTGGGCATGTCATAGGCGATGGACAGCCCGGTGCCGCCCGCGGCGATCAGCTTCTTGAAGCGCTCGTTGGTGTCCTCCGCCGTCCCGAAGCCGGCGAACATGCGCATCGTCCAGAGCCGGCCGCGGTAGCCGGTGGGGTGGATGCCGCGGGTGTAGGGAGGCTCGCCGGGCAGGCCCAGGTCGTCGACCTCTTCCCAGCCGTCCGCTGCCTCTCCCTCTCCGAATTTGCGGAAGCGATAGCGTGGCCGATCGCGGTCCGGGTCATTGGCCGGGTCGTGGAGGTCCTGGGGCGTGTAAACGCGGTTGATCTCGACGCCCGACTGGGTGATGAACCGGTCGCGCCGTTCAGGCGACTTCTCCAACGCGGGTCGCAGACGTTCGTCTTCCCAGTCGCGCTGGTGCTCCCTCCATGACTTGCGGTCGGTCACGCGCGAATCTTCGCCGCTGCCCCGATGGAGCCGCAAGCCGCGCCTGTTATGGGTACAGGCCTCGGAGGGTGGTGGCGTCGGAGACGCGCTTGACGGCGAGCATGGTCGCGGCGCTGCGAAGATCCACCCGCTGCTCCTCAGCCATGGCCATCACGCCTTCGGTGGCGTCGTCCATGATCCGATCCAGGTTCTCGTGGATCTCCGCATCGGTCCAGAAGAAGGACTGCATGTCCTGGACCCACTCGAAGTAGCTGAGGACCATCCCGCCGGCCGTGCACAGAATGTCCGGCAGCACCGGAACGCCGCGATCGATCAGCACCTGCTCGCCCTCCGGCGTGGTCGGCCCGTTCGCGGCCTCGACCACGATCGCCGCGCGAATCCGCTCAGCGATCGGTCCGGTGATCTGGTCTTGGAGGCCGGCCGAGACCAGGAGCGTGCAATCCGTCTCGAAGATCGCCTCGCGCTCCGTCGGTTCCGCATCGAGGAGGTCCGCTATGCCGTCGTGCTCGCGCATCCAGGCGACGGCTCGTGCCACGTCGATCCCACCCTCGTTCCGCACCGCGTGGTGGTCGTCGGCGATGGCCACGATGACCGCCCCCGCCTCCTGGAGCGTCTCTGCCACGCTCGATCCGACGCGTCCGAAGCCTTGGATCGCCACCCTGGCGCTATTCAGGTCGATCCCGCGCTCCCGGGCGGCGGCGACCGTCGCGCGGAACGCGCCGCGGCTGGTCGCCTCGCGGCGTCCGGCCGTCCCGCCCACCTCGAGTGGCTTGCCCGCAACCACCCCGGCGACCGTGTAACCGAGGTGCATGGAGAAGGTGTCCATCATCCAGGCCATCGTCTGGGATCCGGTGTTGACGTCAGGGCTGGGGATGTCCTTGTCGGGACCGATCATCGGCTTGATCTCGGTCGCATACCTGCGGGTTAGACCCTCCCGCTCGTGCGGCGAGAGCCGTCGCGGATTGACCACCACCCCGCCGAAGGCCCCGCCGTACGGGATCTGGACCAGTGCCGCCTTCCACGTGTTCCACATGGCATTGGCGCGCACCAGGTCCAGGGTGAGGTCGTTGGTGAACCGCACCCCGCCCGTGGCAGGCCCGCGGTTCAGGTTGTGGTGGACGCGATAGCCGACGAACACCTCCACGTGCCCATCGTCGAAGCGAACCGGGAAGTGCACCTCCAGCTCCCGCTTGGGGACCCGTAACACGCGGTGCATGCCCTCGTCGAGGCGAAGGCGCTGCGCCGCAGCGTCGAGCTTCTGCTGGGCGACGGTCCAAACGCTGCGCTGGGCGGGTTGCGCCGAGACCATGGGCCACCTCTCTCGCACGTGACCGATGCGGCGCCGATGCGCCGGCTCCGGAAGGCTACCGCACCGCCCGCGGCTATCAGGCCGCTTTGACGACGTGGCAAGATGTGCCACTCACCAGCCCAGAGCCGCCGGCGACCCGATTGCAATCGACCGGCGCCCAATGCACCGAGGTCAACCATCATGGCCCCCCGCGTCGTCACCGTGACCGGGCCGGTCCCCCCGGAGCGGATCGGCTTCACGTTACCCCACGAGCACCTCTCCTGCCGTCCGGAGCTGGTCAGAGCCCGCGAAGAGCTCCTCGACTTCACCTCGGACGCCGAGGTGATGACCGATGAGCTCCATGACTTTCGCCGTCGCGGTGGCAGCTGTGTGGTCGACCTCACTTCGGGTGGCCTTGCGCGCGACCCGACATGGCTGCGCAACCTCGCAACCCGCAGCGGTGTCTTCATTGTCATGGGCGCCGGCTGGTACCGCGACAGCCTTTACCCAGCCGAAGCAGGCATCGATCGCCGGACCACTGACGAGCTCGCCGAGGAGATCGTGGTCGAGTTCGAGCACGGGGTTGACGGGACGGGCATCCGCCCGGGAATCATCGGCGAGATCGGCACCGACCACGCCTGGGTGAGCTCGCGCGAGGAGCGCGTCTTCCGCGCGGTTGCGCGAGCGGGGAGACGCACCGGCCTGGCGGTCAGCACGCACGCGATGCAAAGCCAGGTAGGGCTCGATCAGCTCCGCATCCTGGAGGAGGAAGGGCTCGACCCCGGGCGCGTGGTCATCGGGCACGTGGACTCCAACCTCGACATGGACTACGCGCTCGCGGTGCTCGACCGGGGCGCGAACGTCGAATTCGACCTGCTTGGCAGGCCCGGCGACTACGCAGTCGCGCGCGAGGTGCAGCTGGTGGAGCTGATCGTCGAGCTGCTCGAACGGGGCTATGCAAGCCAGATCCTGCTCAGTCACGACATCTGCAGCAACGCCCAGCTGAAGGCGTACGCGGGTCCGGGCTTTGGCTACGTGACCCAGCACTTCCTGCCGCACCTTCGCACCGCGGCCGTGGGGGAAGGCGAGATCGCGGCCATGACCATCGAGAATCCGCGACGCATCCTCACCGTCGCCTGAGCGCCGGACCTTGGAGAGTCAGCGGGACCCGGTAGAAGATTTGAAGCGGATCGCATTCCTGCTCGAGGCCGCCAGCGAGCCGACCTACCGGGTGCAGGCCTTTCGCCGTGCGGCGCAGACGGTCGCCGCACTGTCATCCGAGGAGCTGCACGAGCGCGTGCGTCGGGGCTCCCTGCGTGAGCTCGCAGGCGTCGGCGAGGTGCTCGAGCGCACGGTGGCCGAGTCAGTGCGGGGCGAGGAGCCGGTCTACCTGCGTCGCCTGGAGGCTACGGGGGGACGCCCCGTGGCGGAGGGGGCCGCGACGCTGCTCGCCGCACTGCGCGGCGACGGCCACGTCCATTCCAACTGGTCCGACGGAGGCTCACCCATCCGGGAGATGGCGGAAACAGCGCGGAGCCTTGGGCACGCCTGGATGGCGCTGACGGACCACTCGCCTCGGCTCACCGTGGCAAACGGCCTCTCGCCGGAGCGCCTCCGCCAGGAACTCGATGAGGTCGCGGCACTCAACGTCGAGCTCGCGCCGTTCCGGATCCTGACCGGAATCGAGGTCGATGTCCTCCCGGACGGCTCACTTGACCAGGAGGACGAGCTCCTGGCCGAGCTGGACCTCGTGGTCGGCAGCGTCCACTCCGAGCTGCGCATGGAGCGCAGGCTGATGACCCGCAGGCTCGTGGCGGCGGTCGCGAACCCGCACCTCGACATCCTGGGGCACGTTACCGGGCGCATGACCACCGGCAAGCGGCGCAGGCCACCGTCGGAGTTCGACCCCGAGATCGTCTTCGCGGCCGCCGCGCGCTTCGACAAGGCGGTCGAGATCAACAGCCGGCCGGAGAGGCTGGATCCGCCCAAACGCCTGCTCCGGCTCGCCGTGGAGGCAGGCTGCCGGGTCGCGATCGATTCGGACGCCCACGCGCCTGGTCAGCTGGCTTGGCTCCCGAACGGATGTGAACGCGCGTTCCTGTGCGGGGTACAGGTCGAATCGGTGATCAATTCGTGGGAGGCGGACGAGGTCGTACGCTGGGCGCGGGGCCACGACGGAGCGAGCTGAGCCTGACATCTGGCCACTCCGTCGCCATCGGGCCATACTGACCGGACCGCGGATTGCACGAATCGGGAGGTCTCCATGTCCGTTGCCCGTGTCACCGAGCTGTCCTGCACCTCCAACCAATCATTCGAGGACGCCATCCGCCAGGGGATGGAGCGCGCCATGAAGACGCTGCGTGGCGTGCGAGGCGCATGGGTCAAGGAGCAGCGCGTCAACGTCGGACGGGATGGCAGCATCGAATTCCAGGCCAACGTCCTCGTCACCTTCGTCCTCGAGGACTGACCGGCATGGACCGATGCCGCTACGAGGACCACCTCCCGACCCTGAGGCCGCGAGCTATTCGGCCAGGCTGATCCTGCCCTCGGCGCGCCGGAATCGCCCGCGGTAGACAGGGTTTGAAACCCGGCTGTTGACCGTTGCGGCGTCGAGCGGCTTCGCGGAGCGAGGTGGCTGGTAGCGGCCCCGCTGGCGGATGGCGGTGGCGAGCTCGGCGGCGGTGGATGGTCCGCGCTCACGGATGACCGCGATGATCTCGTCGTGCAGTCCGACCCGCCCGTTTCGCGAAGCGGCCGCCCGCGGAGCCGATGTTCCGGCCTGTGCTCCTGCAGCCTTCGGTGGGCGGCCGCGGCGTCGACGAGGAGCCTCTTGAGGTTCAACGCTCGCGCTGGATGCGGCCGCGTTCGTGGATGACTCGACCAGCTGCAATCGTCGGGTCACCTCGTCGATCCGGGCGGCGAGCGTAGCGAGCGCCGATTCGAGCGACGCAACCCGCGGATCAGAGGAGGCGACCGCTCCCGCCGGGTGACCGGAGCGTTCGGCATCGAGCCGCTCCTCGACCCACCGCTGGACCAGTTGGCCCGGCCTGAGACCCTCGGCCGCCGCGAGCTCCTTCAGCAGGGTGAGGCGCCGGGGGTCGACGCGGATGGCCATACCGCCCTCATCCGGAGCGCTTCGCGGCGCGTAGCCACCCCCGCTTCGAGTGGGGTAGGGCGCACGACCCTGCCGTGGAGCAAAGTCGCGGGGAGCCTCGTCGCCAAAGCCGCCACGTGACGCACCACCTCGGGGAGGTCCACCGCGCGGTGGTCCGCTGCGACGCGGACGGAAATCGCCATATCCACCGGCGCCGCCGGGACGCCCCTGGCGGCGGTCGCCGCGTCGCTCGTTGGCCATCCGCGAACTCTACGCGCGACGTTCCCGGTTGGCCAGCACGAGCACGCGAGCGAAGCGGTGTCCGGAGTCAACGTTTGACCGATGGTCCGGCGCATGGCACGGTACCTTTGGCGTATGACGTCCTGACCCATCTGGGTCTGCTGCCGTGACCGCTGTCAGGTCACACCCGAGGCCGCGCCGCCGGCAAGTGTCCGCCGGGCCTGTGCGCAGAGCCGCTGGAATCCGCACTCGGAGAATTCATTGCGACACCCAAGAGGGGTGCTTGTCGCCCTGCTCCTCTCTGCTGCCGCGCTCGTCGCTGCGACCGTCGTCGCTGCCGCGGGCACTGCAGCCACTGTGCCCACCATCACCACATCCATCATCGACGGCGGAGCGGCGCCGCCCGGCGACGATCTTGACCGCGTCACGCATGCGGCCTACCTCGCGCTTTTACCGCGTCCCACTCCCAGTACCGCGCCGGCGACCTCAGCGTCTCGCAGCACCAGCAGCGTTCGATCGGGGCCTGCGAGGCCAGTCCCTCGCCGCCAGATACGGGGCACGGGAACGAACTACCCGGGCACCAGCGGCTTCTACGGACAGGCCGCGGTTGCTCTGCCCGGCGTCCTGGGCGGCCGCTACACGGGGCGTGTGAACGCCATGGTCACCGTATGCGCGACCCGGTGCGTGGTGCTGCCGGTGGTCGACTACTGCGACTGCTACTGGGGAACGGCGGACCAGCGCGTGGCGGACCTGACTCCTGAGGCATGGAGCTTGGTGACCGACGAACCGCTTTCACGCGGCGTGATCACGGTGACGGTCTACCTCTGAACCGCCTCATTGGCAGGTGATCGTGACCGTCGCGGGCTGAACGTTCACACCCGGGATCTGGCCCGAGACGAGCACCGAGGCGCCGGCGCTGACCTCTTGAGAGACGGTTGACGTGGCGCCCAGCGTGCCGCCCGCGGCGTCGCGTACGGTGAGCTGGCACTTCGCCCTTCCGGTCTTGGTTCCCTCGTTCGTGACGCGGGCTATGGCGAGGACGGTGCCCTGGTCGTTCAGCTCGAAGCGGACGGCATCCGCGCGGAATGGTCCGATGCCCCGCATCGCAAGGCTTGCCGCGACGGCCAGGAGCGCAACCCCCGCCACGATGGCAACGACGATCGTGCCGTGATATTGCGTTGCCGATGGGGTCGCCATGCCCGCTCGGTTGCAGACCTCGCAGATCGACTCGTCCGGCCCGATCTCGCGGCCGCACTTGTAGCAGTTGCGCAGCGGGCGGGGATCGACGGTGGCCGGGGCGCTCACGCGTGCCCCTCCCCCAGCCGCTCCCCGGCGCGGATGGGAACCGTCAGTCGGTTCTCGGGTGGTGCCAGTGGGCAGCTCCAACGCGGGTCATAGACGCATGAGGGGTGGTAGGCGTAGTTGAAGTCGAGAACAAGCTCGTCGCCGGATGATCCCAGGTCGGCGCCCTTGGCCGAGTCCCACAGGTAGCGGCCCGCGCCGTACGACTCCCCGCCGCTCGTCGCGTCGCGGAAGGGGATGAAGATCCCGCCCGCGTAGTCGTTCAGCCAGTAGACCGCCAGGCGGCAGTCGGTGCCCAGCAGGGCAAAACGCACCCAGCCGATCCGGCTGTACGGGAACGACGCACCATCGCCTGAGCGGGGAAGGTCGAGTGGCGGAGCATCCGGATCCGGCTCCAGTGGGGCAGTGAAGCGCAGCGCAGGATCATGGGGCCAGTACGGAACGCCGGGGAAGGCCTCCCGCTCCGCGGGCGGCATCGGCGAGGAAGGATGCTCCACGAAGAGCCGGTCACGCGTCGTGCGAAATGCCGCGAGGCGCTCGGGATCGGAGCGCGTGTCGGAGCGAAGGGCCTCGTACAGGGCGGCGACGCGACGTCGCCAGTCGGCGAGATCGAGATAGTCGGACATCGGTGCAGCAGGAAGCATACGAGGCGGGTGCCCAGCCCCGGGCACCCGCCCCATCGGTCCATGAAGGTGATCGGCTTAGATCAGGCTGTTGTCCTGCAGGAACTGCTTCGCGACGGTAGCCGGATTCTCCTTGTTGACGTCCACCTTCACGCCCATCTGGGTGAGGGCGTCGGTCGTCAGCTTGGCGGAGATCGCGTTGAGTGTGTCGCTCAGGGTCGACCCGCCAGCGGCCAACAGGTCCTTACGGAGCACCGGTGCCATGTTGTCAGCGCCCTGGGACTGCTTGTCATCCTGGAGCAGTACGAAGTTGAAGCGAGCGATATCCGGCTGCGTCGTGCAAAGCTCGGCGACGTCCACCGTCTTGCTGTTGAGGGCAGTCGCCATCACGGCACTGCAGGGGGCAAGCTTCACCCACTGCACCTTGGTGACGTCGACCCCGTAGGCGTCCTTCAGGGCCTTGCCGCAGGACGGGTTGGTGCTGCACTCGGGGGGCAGCCCCCACTTCAGCTGGGCCGCGACCTTGCCGGCGTCGCTCAGGGTCTTCAGGCTCAGTTGGTCGGCGGTCTCCTTGCGCACGGCAAAGCCGTTCTGGTCCGCTCCGGGAGCGAACTGCAGGACGGTCAGGCCGAGCGGGTCGAGGGCCGCCTTCAGGGCATCGAACGTCGCTTGCGGGTCGCCGGTGGCGTTGGCCTTCAGCTCGTTCGCCTCCGAGCCGATGTACTCGGGCATCAGGTTGATCTGCCCGCTCTTCAGGGCGTCGTTGGTCAGGGTGCGCTTTCCGAAGTTGAACTTGCGGTCGACGGTGAAGCCCTTCGCTTCGAGGGCCTGTGCGTAGATCTCGCCCACCAGGGCGGACTCGTAGAAGTCGGCGGAGCCGATGATGACCTTTGGCTTGCTGGCCGATGCGCTGGAACTGCTGCCCCCTCCCGTCGAGCACGCGCTGAGCACCAGCGCGAGCACCGACGCCCCAAGGGCGAGCATGCGGAACCTCCGCATTGGGTCCTCCTTCTGTGGTACGAAGTGCGCCGCGGCGGGCGATGCGCAGCGATAGGTGGCGGAGTGTACCAGCCGGACTGTGACGCTCCGATGTCAGGTACATGGCACGGGGTACGAAATTGGCTCAGTTGCCCCGCGCAGCCCGTTAGGCGTCAGCCGCGCTCTCGCGAAGGGCCGAGGCCCGCCCCCGCAAGCCGGGCGAGATCGCGATGCGTTGGATCCCGGCAAAGCCGAGCTCGGTCAGGATCGACAGGCTCGCGACCAGCACCGCGCCCATGAAGAGCTGCGCGTCGTCCTGCTGGGCGATTCCGTCGATGATCAGACGGCCCAGCCCACCGGCACCGAGTACTGCCGCCAGCGTGGCGGTGGCCACGACCTGCACCGCAGAGATGCGCAACCCCGCGAGGATCGATGGCAGCGCCAGCGGCACCTCGATAAGGCGCAAGAGCTGCAGCTCGCGCATGCCCATCCCGCGGCCCGCCTCGATCGCCTCGGGATCCACCTGGCGCAGTCCCGCGAACGTGTTGGTGACGATGGGTGGGATGGCTAGCGCTGTCAGCGCGAGAACGCTCGGGATGAGGTCGAAGCCGTACGGCTCGATATTGGCCGTGAGCGGCCACACGATGCCGATCACGCCCAGCGTCGGGAGCGCCTGACCGATGTTGGAGGCGCGTATTGCAAAGGCGGCGCCGCGGCCCGTATGACCGATCCACAGGCCAATGGGCAGTGCGATGGCGATGGCAAGGACAACGCAGAAGGCTGAGAGAGCTAGGTGCTCGAGCGTGCGCGTCACCATGCCATCCGGGCCCGTCCAGTGCGCCGGGTCGCTCAACCACGCACCGAGCTCGTCGATGAGCGTCACGTCGTCGCCCCGCGGGCTCGCGACCATGGCGTCAGGCGTCGCTGGATAGCGAGGAGCAGGGTGTCAGCCGCCACCGCGAGGGCCACCGACAGCAAGGCGCCAACGTAGGTGGCGGTCGGGAAGAAGCCGTTGATCCCGACCACGACGATCAGGTACCCAAGACCACCTTGCCCGATCAACGAGGTGACGGTGACCAGGCCGATGGTGGTCACCGTCGCGATGCGCAGGCCGGCCACGATGATCGGCAGGGCGATGGGCAGCTCCACGCGCCAGAGCCGTTGACGGCTGGTGTAGCCCATGCCGTTCGCGGCCTCGAGGACGTCGCCAGGCACGCTGTCGAGCCCGAGCAGGATGTTGCGCACCAGGATCAGCAGCGTGTAGCTGACGAGGGCTATCTCGGCCGTGACGAAGCTGATGCCGGTGAACGGGATCAAGAATGCGAAGAGGGCGAGGCTCGGGATGGCGTACAGGATTCCGGCCGTCCCGATGACTGCGGCGCTGAGCGTCCGACGCTGTCGAATGAGCAGCGCCAACACAAACGAAATCAGAAAGCCGACTCCGACCGCAGTCGCCGTCATGCCCAGGTGCTCCGCCAGCCGTTGGCCGATGACGTCCAGGTTGTCGACGATCCAGTCCGGACGGAGAAGCGGCTCACCCGGCGGCATCGGTCCTCTCCGGGAGATTGCCGCTCTGCAGCACGTCGCTGATCTGATCGACGCTCACGAGGCCGAGCACCCGCTCGCGCTCGTCGACGACGACGCCCAGCTGGACCGATGAGGCGAGCATCGCCGAGAGGGCGTCGCGGAGCGTGGTCTCCGGCTCGAGGAGGCTCGCGCCCGGCGTCGCTCGCTCTGGGTTGATCGGTCCCTGCCCGTCG
>Ga0207646_10001915_pt1 | contig 25060 bp, 17 predicted proteins | sample KBSK5502metaG_FD_184343 | JGI IMG/M metagenome (GOLD analysis project Ga0207646, IMG submission 184343) | Corn, switchgrass and miscanthus rhizosphere microbial communities from Kellogg Biological Station, Michigan, USA - KBS K5-50-2 metaG... | ecosystem: Host-associated > Plants > Roots >...
ACGTAGGCGGCCAGAGTGCGCAGTTCGGTGGTGCCCGGCTTGGCGTGCTCGATGGCGGACACGCGGCCCTGGGTGATGCCCATCCGTGCAGCGACCTGGGCTTGGGTGATGCCGAGGCGGCGGCGCATCTCGGCGAGCCGGTAGGCGCGCTGCTCGGCGCGCAACTGCTCCATCCCAGCGGCGATGGCGGCCTTGTCGGCAGGGTCGGGATAGAACTCGGCGAGGAACTCATCCCTGGTGTAGTGGTGGAACTCGCTACTGCTCATCGGATGTCCTCTTGTTTCAGGTAGTCCTCGTAACGCTGCTCGGCCAGCGGGATCGCCTGGCGGTACCAGGCCTCCCATTTACCAGCCTTATCTCCGGCTACCAGCAGGACCACGTTCCGCCGGGGATCGAAGATATACAGGATGCGGATCTCGCTGCGCCCGGCGGAGCCTGGCCGCAGTTCCTTCAGGTTGCTCAGCGGGGAGTGGCGGACGCGGTCGGCGAGCGGCCGGCCCAGCTCCGGCCCGGCTTCGAGCAGCATGCCGATGGCCTGGCCGACCTGGATCGCACTGGCCCGGTCACGCTTGCGCAAGTCGTGCAGCCAGGCCCGGACCTCCGGTGTCATGACCAAGACATAGGCCACGTTAGCTGCCTCCCCGCAGGAGTAGCATTACGCAGACATAATATCACGTCAACATAATACTATGTGGCTTGCGGAGCCGGTTAGCTGTCCGCGCCAGCGCTCGGAGTGAGAGCGAGCCTGCGCGGGTCGGAGAAGCCCAGACCGGTGTAGCCGGGCGCGCGTTTGGCGAGCATAGCGGCGAGGACGCCAGTCCGCTCATCGAGGTAGTCGTGGACTTCGGCCGTGGTCTTGTTCTCATGCGAGCGCAGGATCCGGCCTACGTACTGAGTCAGGCTGCCCTTATTGGCGACCGGCGTGGCGAGAAACAAGGTATCCAGGGCCGGGCAGTCGAAGCCTTCGCCAGCGTACGGGCCGGTGGCCACGACCAGGAGCGGCGGGCCGCCGGGCTGCGGCTGCAGGCGGGCCAGCGCCGCTGCCCGGCTCTTGGCACCCATCCCGCCGCGGAGAATAACCGGGTCGTGCCCGGCCTCGCGCAGCAAGTCGGCGAGTTTTTCCAGATGGCTGGTCCGGTTGGTGAGGACCAGGCAGTTGCGGTCCTTGCTGAGTGCGGCGAGGACGTCCCCGATGACCTGCCGGGTGCGCTGCCCATCAGCGGCCAGGTGCCGGTAGATGGTCGTCATGCCGCCAGGGCGGGACGGGTCGGCATCGCCGTCGTACCGGTACGCAGTCGGGTGGACGTACAACACGGGGCTGGGCCGGCCGGTGCCCAGAAGCGTGTCCTGGCCGGCTGCGTCGCGGGAGAGTGCGATGGTGTGCCGGACCGGTCCCACTTGCATGGCGATCAGGTCGTCAAGCTTGTCGCGGCGGTACGGGGTGGCGGTCAGCCCGAGCCAGCGCCGTGCCGGGATCTGCTTGACCGCGTGCTCGAATGCGGCGGCCGGGACGTGATGGCATTCGTCGGCGACGATAAGGCCGTACCCGGCCGTCAGCTCTGGTACGTCGTCGCGGCGGGACAGGGTCTGCAAGGTGACGACATCTATCGAGCCGCGCAGCTTGGCCCGGCCGCCGCCGAGCTGCCCGGCCTTGACGCCGAGGAACTCGGCGATCCTGGCCCGCCACTGGTCCGCCAGAGTCTTCCGGTCCACCAGGACAAGCGCCGAGACCTGATGCGCGGCGATGACCGCGCACGCCATCACGGTCTTGCCCGTTCCGGGCGGCGCGACAAGCACCCCCAGATCGTGCCCGGTCAAGGCCTGGACGGCTGCCTGCTGCGGCCCGGCAAACACGGCCGAGCAGGTGAATGCCTGCGCGATCCCGGCCGCGCGCTCATCGGTCAGGTCCAGCTTGCTGCCTGCCTGCGCGGCGAGTTCGGTCACAGTGGAGAGCATGCCGCGCGGCACGATCAGCCCGCCGTCGATGGTCTCGTCGAAGAACTGCAGGAACCGGGGGATGTCCCAGGTGGAGGCGCGCATCCGCTGCTTCTCGTAGAACTGCGGGTTGTGCATCGACGCAGCGTGCCGCAGCGACGCGGCGAGCGCGGGCGTCAGGTCGGCCAGTTCGACTCGGATGCCCGCGCCGAGCCGGGCCCGGACCACAGTCGCCGCCTCCGGCCGGATCTTCGTAGAGACTGGCGCGGCGAGCCTGGTGACCTCTCTGCCCGCCGGGACCCGCCCCGCCTTGTCCGCCGCCTGGCTCACCTCCTTAGGCGTCATGCGGCCAAGAGTGGACAGGTAAAACCACTGATCCTGGTGCGGTTCGAGATTCTCCAGATTCAGGAACACCGTCGCGTTGCGGTCCCGAGCCGACCGGAACAGCGGCAGCGCAATCAGGTTTCCAGCACCGCCGGCCGGGAGCAGATCCTGGGACGGGAACAGCCGGTCATAACTGGCCAAGTTCACCTTCCCGCGAATCGCCATCGCCTCACGCAGCAGGCCGGTGCCCAGTCGCCGCGCAGTCCCCGCCGACACCGGCGCAGTGAAAAAGACCCACCCGTGCATACCCACCCCGGAACGCGACACCTCCAGCGCCACCGGCACCCCGAACGCCCGACCCGCCTTGACGTACATCAGCGCCTCGGTCAGCGCATCCTGCCCGTCGAAGTCAGCGGCCAGCCACCAGCACCTGTCGCCGTCCAGCAGCGGATAAACGCCGACGTGTACATCGCCCTTCAGATGAGCAGCCAGCACATCCTTGGTCAGCGGCAGGTAGTCCCGCCTCTCATGCGGAATCCCGCGCTGCCACCCGCCGCGCACCGCCGGGAGCCAGCCCCTCCAGCCAGTACGGGAGTTCTCGATCCGGGTGGCGTAGATGTCTGTGCGCGCCGCGAACAGCGCCCGGAAGAACGCCACCTTTGCGTCATTGGGCGAGTCTTTATGAACCGGTCCCGGCGGCGCATCGAAGAAGCCGGCCTGCGCCGGGACAGGCGGCGCGGCCTGCCGCGGGCTCAGCTCCAGCATCTTCAGCAGGCGCGCATTCTCCGCCCGTAGCCGCGCCAACTCCGCGGCCACAGCCGCGGGAATCTCAGTCACGCCCACACCATACGCACCCTGCAGCCACGCAGCTCATGCCGAAGTGCCAAGCGGCAGCCGGGCCACGCACGGAGGTCAGTCCGGCGGCGGCGCACTCGCCGACTTGCCTGACCCGGCCTCTTGGCGTGATGCGTGAAATGACCACACCGCCAAGAAGACACGGCCGGAGGGCTGATCGCGGAACATGGCGGTCCCCGCTGCGGCGTTCGCGAACCGTATGAGCAAGGCCGCCAGGGACATCAAAATCAATGCGTCTCGTTCAGCCGCCCACCGCCCGGGTGGCTCTCAACGGGCCGGCCAACAGCCGGTCAGACACCTTTCCGAACGGGACGTTCTACGCGCGATCAGGCCCGGCATGGGGCCCGGTCAACCAGGCGCGTATTCGACAGGGCGCATATACGCGGTAGAGGCAAGGCCATTGTGCTCACGCTACGTGGCAGATGGCGTGCTTACCTGGCTGAGCGGAGCAACGGCCTCATAAGCCGATATCGCTATGCGGCCATGACCTGCACCAAAGCAGAAGCGGCGGCCGCTTGGGGAGCGCGTGGGGCGCAAACATGACTTCGCCAATGCGAAGCCGCAGGTCGCAGGCTTACGGCTGCGACGCGTCAAGATTGCCAGAGTGTTCGAATTTATGCCTCTGAGCAGTGCCCCCGACAGGATTCGAACCTGCGCTCACGGCTCCGGAGGCCGGTCCTGTTCACGGCTTCTACCTGGCAAAACTCGCGCTGGCGTCCCCATTGGGGAGCGCATGTGGAGTGCGCGTGGGCAGCTGAGCCGGCACGGATGCTCCCTGTGGTTTCCGGGTGACCGCCAGCATGGCTCGGCCGGTCGGCAGGCTGACGGGAGCATACTGGATGGTATGAGTGACGAGCAGCGCGGTGATGCCGAACGGCTGGCTGCGGCTGCAGAAGAGGTAGAGGCAGGTCGTGGGCCGGTCGCTGTAGCGCGTCCCGGACACCAGCCCGTCGTGCTGGTGTCCGCTGAGGAGTGGCAGCGGCTGGAGGAGCTGGAGTCGGCCGAGTCAACGGCGTGGTGGCGGCGGGATACGGCCGAGCGCGCTGCCTCGGGTGAGGAGCCGGGGTCGGGGGAGGATGGCCCCGGCCTGGACGAGGCGGCGTTCCGCCGCCGCTTTGGCCACCTGTTCCCTGACGCCGGCGCTGCGTGACCGGCCCGGTCGGTCGGTGGAAGCTCGATGTGCGTCCCCGGGCGCAGCGCCAGCTCGCCCGGCTGCCTGAGAAGGTCGCCGCTGCCGCGGCGGAGTTCATCACCGGCCCGCTGCTGGACAATCCGCGCCGTGTCGGCCATCCGCTGCGTGACGAATTATGCCGGGCAGCATTCCGCCCGCCGGGGACCTGACTGGCGCGTGCGTTACCGGATCGACCAGGACAGCTACACCGTAGTCGTCTTGGATGTTTCTCACCGATCCGACACCTACGGCACATGACCGACAGCGCCCAGCGCCGGGAAGTGACCGCTCTATCGGCTGCTTTGCAACTGTTCACTGTGCGTAGCCGGACGCATGCCAAAGAACGCGCGCACACCCGCCGATATGGTCGGCAACCTGGTCGACATGGTGGCTACCCGCGGCCATGCCGAATCGGGTGATCTGTATGCGGCTAGCGCATGGCCTAATGGTCGGTCGGTGCCTGGATCTGAATAGCGGGGCCTTGTTGGAGCTTGTATCTGTCGCAGATCTGGCATGGTGTGCTGACCGCCGACGTGGCTGTTCACTCTAGGCGTCATTGGCCTCCGGCGTTTATGGTTGCCTGGTGGGGGGCGCGCAGGGCGGAGCGTCCGCGCTGATGGTGGGGCGTGATCGCGAGGTGGCTCGGGTCACGCGTGTGCTTGACGATGCCCTGGCGGGCTGCGGGCGGCTGGTGCTGTGCACCGGCGAGGCGGGGATCGGGAAGACCCGGCTGGCTGAGGAGGCCGCCGCGCTGGCCGAGGCGAGGGGCGTGCCTGTGGCGTGGGCCCGCGCGGCGGATAGGGGCGGCTCACCGCCGTACGGCCTGTGGCGGATGGTGCTGGCTGATCCTGCCGTCCGGGCTGCCGGTGACGAAGCGTCCGGCGCCGACCTCTGGTCACGCGCCGCGGGCGACGCCGAGCGCCCGGCGCTGGCCGAGGGTGCCGATTCTGGCAGCGCGCGCCGGTTCGCGCTGTTCGCCGAAGTTCGGAGGTGGCTGGCGCAGGCGGCCGGGTCAACCGGGCTTGTGCTGGTGCTCGACGATCTGCAGTGGGCGGACGAGGCGTCCGCGGCCTTGCTCACCGACGTCGTGCGTCAGCTGCGGGGGATGCCGATCCTGGTGTTCGCGACCTACCGGGAGCCGGCGGCGCCCGATGAGGTGAGTGCCGGGCTCCTGCAGGGCCTGTCGGCGGACGCCAACACCGAGCGGGTGGATCTGCGTGGCCTGCCCGTGGCTGCGGTCGGGGATATGCTGCGCGCCGCCGGGCTGCCGACGTCAGCGAACCAGGCGGGCGAGGTCCACTTGGAAACGGGAGGCAACCCGTTCCTGGTCAAGGAGTTGGCCCTCATGCTTCTCGAGCAGAACCGCAGCCGGCCGGGATCGGTGCCGGGGCGGGTGGTCGAGGCGACGGCCTACCGGCTCGCGCAACTGTCAGCTCCCGCCCGTGAGCTGCTGCAGGCCGCCGCGGTGGCGGGGAACAACTTCTCGGTCGGTGTGGTGGCCCGGATGCTGGACGTGCCTGTGCTCGCCCTGCTCGGCCCGCTGGACGCGTGCCGGGGCGCCGGGTTCCTGGTGACCGGTGACCGTCCCGGCGATCACCGGTTCTCGCACGCGCTGGTCGGTTCGGCGGTGATCGCCCGGCTGAGCGCCACGGAGCAGCGGCGCCTGCACACTTCCGCGGCGGACGCGATCGAGGCTCTGTACGAGGGGCAGGTGCGGCTGCACCTGGCGGAGGTCGCCCGGCACCGCGTCGAGGCGTCGTGGCCCGGTGACCGGGCGCGGGCGGTGGCGGCGTGCGAGGCGGCCGCCGACGTGGCGGCGGAGTCTCTGGCGTTCGAGGAGGCCGTGCGCCTGTACCGGCAGGCGCTGTCGGTCGGCGAGGGTGAGATCGGCGAGGATGACCGCTCACGCCTCGAACTGGCGCTGGCCGCGGAACTGCACCGCAGCGGCGACCTGCCCGGGGCGCAGCAGACGGCGGTCCAGGTCGGCCGACGCGCGGAGGCTCGGCGTGACCGGCTCTGGCTCGCTCGCACGGCGATGGTGATGGAGGCCACCGGCGTACCGGAATGGGACGGTGAGATCTGCCGGGTCTGCGAGCAGGCCCTGGCCGGGGTAGACATTCCTGATGACCTGCGGGCCCGGGTGTCCGCCAGGTACGCGCAGGCCCTGGCCTACCGCGGGGAGAATGACCGCGCCGGGGAGGTCAGCCGGGACGCGCTGGCCTTCGCCGACGCGGCAGGCGACCCGGTCGCGCTCGTGGACGGGCTCCGGGCTCGCCAGCTGGCCTGCAGCGGCCCCGAGGGTCTGGCCGAGCGGGTCGTGCTGGCGGGGCGGATGCTCGAGGCCGCCGGCCGGCTCGGCAGCGCCTGGGTGGAGATGTGGGCCCGGCTGTGGCGGATCGACACGCTGTTGGAAACCGGCCAGCTCCGGGAAGTTCAGCGTGAGCTCGCTGACCTGGGTTCCTGCCTGGAACGGCTCGGCGGCACGGTTGGACGATGGCACCACCTGGAAGGCGCGGCCACGCTCGCGCTGGCGACCGGGCGCTTCGCCGAGGCGGCGAGGCTGGCGCGCGAGGCGTGGAAGGTGTTCAGCGACATGGGGCACCCGGTCGCGATCGGTGCTCTGGCCGTGATCCTCTCTCAGTCGGCGCTGCATGTCGGCCTGGAGCGATCCGGCCTGGCCGAGGCGTTCGACCTTATCCCGGCGCACCTGCGGCCGGAAGCTGTGGACACCACCCAGGGGACCGCCACCGTGTTCCCCGCGCTCACGCTCACGCTGATCCGCCTGTATCAGGACGACCGCGCGGGTGCCGGGGCAGTCTACGCGCTGGCCGGCCCGATAGGGTCATGGGCGCCGATGGCGGCGATGCGCATGTCGTGCTGGGGGCACGCGTTGGCGGTCGCCATCGGCCTGGGCCGCACGGAGGACATCGAGTTCCTGGCTGAGCGGTTCGAGCCTTTCCGCGGCCAGCACGTCGCGAACGGCGCGGGCCCCGGGGTCTACATGGGGCCGGTGGAGCTACAGCTCGGGCTGGCGGCCGCGGCGCTGGGGCGCCTGGATGCGGCGGCGGGGGACCTGGCGACGGCGGCCTTGATCTGCGACGCCAACGGCGCCCGCGGCTACGCCGTGCAAGCCCGCGTCGAGCTCGCTGCCGCGCTGACCCGGCGGCAGGCGCCGGGCGACCTGGACCGGGCGCGGGCCGCGCTGGACGCCGCGGCAGCCGAGGCCGAACGGCTCGGCATGGTTCCGTTCACCGACCGGATCGGGCGGCTGCGGGCCCGGGTCCCGGCCGGGGCGGCCACAGAATCGCCGCTGAGCCCCCGCGAGCTCGAGGTGGCCCGGCTGGTCGCGCGCGGGCTGACCAACAAGCAGATCGGCGTTGCCCTGTTCGTCTCTGAGCGGACGGCCGAGAACCACGTCCAGCACATCCTGGTCAAACTCGGGTTCAGCAACCGCAGCCAGATCGCCGCGTGGCTGGCCAGGGATGCGTCCGTCGGCCGGGAATGAGTACCCAGCTGAGTATTTCCCCGGATGGCCAGGCCGGGGCTCTCCCGTAGCGTCCTTCCTGCCAGCGCACATGCAGCAGCGATAAGGAAAGGCAGGACGATCATGGCACTCGTCTTCATCACCAAGGCGAAGGGCGTCACCATCGAGGACTTCCGCGCGGTCTCCGCCAAGCACAACCCGCCCCAGGACATCGACGGCCTGCTCGCATGGGCGGCCGGCACGGACGAGAACGGCCTCAACGTGGTGACCGTCTGGCAGTCCAAGGCGCACCAGGAACGGTTCGCGGCCGAGCAGCTCTTCCCCGTGTTCGAGGAGTTCGGGATGGCCGAGCGCATGATGGCGAGTAGCGAGTTCACCGAGTACGAGGCCGGCGAGTTCTACGTCCGCTGAACACCCGGACCACACAGCAGGTCCACTCTGGCACCAAGCGCAAGTTCCCCGGCCGCCAGCGCCTCCGGCGGCCGGGGCATCCCTCCGGGCCGGTAGCGGGAAGCAAAAGATCTCCGCGCTGCAATCGAACGCTCTCATCTCGCGCTGGGAGCTCCTGCTCATGCCGGTGCTGAGGATCGTCGGTACAGCGATACCGCGCCTACAACGAGACAATCAGTTCGCGGGCACGCACACTGGCGATACTGTTGCGCCTCGCTTGCAATCGCCAGGCGTAGGGAGCCATCTCGCTCCCGTCACGGACTGTAGTTTGCAGTGAGCACCGCTTGACAAGCGATATCCGCCGTTCTGGCGCAGGACGGCGCCGCAATGCGCGGCCGACCTGGTAGCGCATAGTTGGGCGTTCTGTTAGCCGACGCCTGCGTCGGTGACGGCTGAGCTAACAGATCGTGTCGAACTGTTCCGGCGTGATGATCTTGAGTGGCTTCTTCGGGACGGTCGGAGTCTTCACGCCTTTGCAGGGGTGCAAGTAGGTCACGTCGTTCAGCGCGGCGGTGAAGATTGCGCTGAGGATGAACCTGTCCTTCTGGATGGTGGCTGGGCTGACTCCTTGGCCTGCGGGTCGGTCACCCGGTCATGAACCTTGCGTAGGTACTCCGGGAAGACCGTCGGTTTGTCCTGGGACTATTAGGCCGCTCTCGTAGGCGAGGACGACCAGTTGCGTTCGGTCCCTGGCGTCCAGCTTCGTCAGGATGCGCGATACGTGCGATTTGCAGGTCAGCGGGCTGATGAACAGGCGCTCGGCGATCTCGGTGTTCGTCAGGCCGGCGGCGATGAGCCGGAGTATCTCGACCTCCCGGCCGGTGAGCGATGAGGGAAGCGGGAAGCCTGCGGGGGACGCCACCTGCTGGCCGCCGACGTAGGCCTCGATCAGCCGGCGGGTTGCGCTCGGCTCGAGCAGGGCCTCGCCGTCGGCGACGGTTCTGACGGCGTGGATCAGTGCGGGTGGCTCAACGCCCTTCAGGAGGAACGCGCTGGCGCCTGCCTTGAGCGCCCCGAAGACGTACTCGTCGAGGTCAAACGTGGTCAAAACAATGACCTTCGTGCCCGCAAGCCTAGGGTGAGCGGTGATCAGGCGCGTTGCTTGCAGGCCGTCCATCCCGGGCATGCGGATGTCCATGAGCACCACGTCAGGGCGCTCTCTGACCGCGGCGGCGACTGCCTCTGCCCCGTCTTTGGCCTCGCCGACGACCTCGATGTCATCCTCGTCGCTGAGGATGGAGCGGAACCCGGCACGCACCAGGGCGTGGTCATCGACGACAAGCACGCAGATGGGCGCCATCACGATCCGTTCCCGCCCAGCGGGATGCGGGCCCGTACCCGCCACCCTGCGCCGTTGACCGTTCCCACCTCGCAGGTGCCGCCAAGAGCGGCGGCCCGCTCTTGCATGCCCCGCACTCCGTGACCGCCGGCCGGGAAGACAGCCGCCCGCCTCTGCCCGTCATCCACGACCTCGATGACGACGGCGCAGTCACCGGCCTCGACTCGGACCTGCGCCTTGCGCGCGGTGGAGTGGCGCAGCACATTCGTGAGCCCCTCCTGGACGATGCGATACGCCGCATGGCCGACGCTAGCGGGCAGCGCGGCCGGCACTCCGGTCACGTCGAGGTCGACGTCGAGGCCGGCGGCTTCGACGCCGGCGATCAGGTCGGGGAGGCTGGCCATGTCCTGGATGGGATGCAGCGGGGCCGGCCCGTCTTGCGCAGCGCGCAGGGCCTTCAGAGCGGTGCGCAGCTCGGCGAGTGCCCCGGCCGACGCGGCGGCTATCTCATCCAGCGCGGTGGGCGCCTCGGCGTTCCCGGCCTTTCGCTCGCGGCGCGCGGCGGCCGCGGCGCGCACATTGATGGCCACCAGCGTGTGCCCGATGATGTCGTGCAGCTCGTTGGCCAGCGCGAGGCGCTCGGAGTCGAAGCGATGCTGCGCCGCGGCCTCGCGCATGTGCGCCGCCTCGTCGGCGAGCGAGCGCGCGAGCGCCTGGCGGGCGCGTAGTGTCTCGCCAGCGAGGAGGGCGCCAAGCACCAGCGAACCGAAGGCGATGACGTCGCTGAGGCCGCCATTTTTGCCGGTGATGAACACCGCAGCGGCCACGATCGGCGCCATCAGCGCCCCTACCACGAGCGAGCGGGCCCGGCCTCCCTCAAGCCCCACGGTGAATACCAGCAGCATGACGATGCCCACCGCAGCCCGGTTCGGGTGGAACACGACCAGGCACGCCATCAGCAGGGGCAAGACGACGGCCAGCACACCGAGCGGGAAGCGCCGCCGGGCCACGAGCGGCAATGCCGTCAGGAAGGCCAGCACTCCCATGACCGGTGTCACGTGCGTGACCTTGTGCAGCAGCAGCGGATCGACGAGCAGCGCGACAAAGGCGATCAGCGCCAGGACCTGGTCGATATCTGGCGCGCGCAGCAGCCCCTCCAGGCCCAGCCTGCCGCTGGCGGCCGCGCGCGCAGCAATTGCGCGGAAGGTAAGCATGTCAACCCCCTTTTCGGCGCTGCTGGCCACCGCCGGACTGGATGGGATGGGCGCGGGAGGCACGTGCCGTTAACAGAGCGTAAGGCCGCACGCCCCAAACTACGGTCAAAGGATCCGTCTCACATCCGCCGCGAGAATGCATTCCGGCCGCCTCCGGGCCCCAGCAGTGCTCCTTGAGAACTACGACGGCCCCCGCAGCGGCGCAGGTGGGACGGCCTGGAGCGTGCATCGCAGGCGCTACTTCCGCAGAACTAAATGCCGGGCATCAAAGGGTTCTGCCGGCCGACGATACGCAGGGCGCTCCGGCTCGATGCTGCTTTGGAGGTCCCCGATCGGCGGGGATCAGCGGAGGAGATCGTGATGCGTTCGCTCGCTCGCTGGTGCGTCAGGCATCGCCTGGCCGTGCTCGGAATATGGCTGATGGTGCTTGCCGGCGCCTTCCTCGGCCAGTCTGCCCTCGGGAGTCACTATGCCACCGGTACCACTCTGTCTGGGACGCCAAGTGCCGCTGCCGCCAGTCTGCTGCAGCGGGCGGTGCCGGGCCAGTCGGGAGACACCGAGCAGATCGTGTTCGAAACGAAGGCCGGAACGGTCAGCGCGCCGGCTGTTCAGAGACAGATCCAGACCATGCTGGGCCGGGTGTCACACCTACGGTACGTCTCCGGCGTGACCTCGCCCTACAGCCCCCCGGGCGCCAAGCAGATCAGCGCGAACAGGCGTGTCGCCTTTGCCACGGTCAGCTTCTCGAAGGATGCCAGCAACATCCCGGCAGCCGAGGCGACTCGGTTCGTGACCCTGGCCCGAGCGCCGAACTCGTCAGCCCTCCAGGTCGACGTCGTCGGTGCCGTCGCCGCGTCGACCAATCCGGTCTCCTCGTCGAGCACCCTCATCGGCGTTGGTGCTGCTTTGATCATCCTGCTGCTGTTCTTCGGCGCCGTGCTGCCCGCGCTGCTCCCGTTGGTGAGCACCGCCATCGCGCTGACGGCGGGACTGGCGGTGGTCGGGATGCTGTCCAACACCGTCAGCATGGCCTCGTTCACCTCCCAATTGTGCACCCTCATCGGCCTCGGCGTCGGGATCGACTACTCGCTGTTCATCCTCACTCGCGCGCGCAATGGACTGCGTCGCGGTCTCAGCGTCGAAGCGGCGGTCACCGGTGCCGCGGCCACCGCCGGGCGGGCAGTGCTCTTCGCCGGGATGACGGTGTGCGTCGCCCTGCTCGGCATCCTCACGGTCGGGGTCAGCACCCTGTCGGGTGCGGCCATCGGCGCCTCGATCGCCGTCGCGTTCCCGGTGACTGCCGCCCTGACCCTGCTGCCGACGCTCATCGGCCTGCTCGGCAAGCGCACTCTGACGCGCCGCCAGCGCGCCGCCCTCGCCCGGGGGGAGACCAGTTTCTCCGAAGCGTCGCGGCGCTGGACCGGCTGGGCCTCGCGGGTGCAGGCACACCGGATCGTCTTCGGCGTGGGCGCCCTCGGAATCCTGCTCGCGCTCGGTGCGCCGTTCCTGTCGATGCGGCAAGGGACCGCCGATTACAGCGTCAACCCCACGAGCACCACCACGACCACCTACCGGGGATACGAGATGCTGGTCCACGGGTTCGGCCCCGGCTTCAGCGGCCCACTGCAGCTCGTGGCGCCGCTGCACAGCCCAGCCGACCGGGCCACCTTCGGCACCGTCGTCACGGCGGCCAGCCACGCCCCCGGTGTCGTGACCACCGCGGGCCCCACGTATTTCCCGGCCGGCCCGGGCCACCCGGCCGTCGCCCTCGCCCAGGTGTACCCCGCCGGCAGCCCCCAGGCGGTGTCGACCTCGAACTTGATCACTGACCTGCGCAACCACGTCATACCCACGGCACTGCACGGACAGCACCTTCAGGTGCTGGTGGGCGGCCAGACAGCGCTGGGCATCGACCTTGCCGGTCAGCTGTCGTCCAAGCTGCCGCTGTTCGTCGGCATGGTGGTCGCCCTGTCGTTCATCCTGCTCATGCTGGTGTTCCGCAGCCTGGCGATCCCCGTGACCGCCGCGATCATGAACCTGCTCTCCGCGGCGGCGGCGTTCGGGGTGATAACGGCCGTGTTCCAGTGGGGTTGGCTGAAGAGCCTGGTCGGGGTCACCAACACCGGGCCGGTCAGCCCGTTCATCCCGATCCTCATGTTCGCGGTCCTGTTCGGCCTGACCACCGACTATCAGGTGTTCCTGGTCAGCAGGATCCAGGAAGAGTGGCTCAAACGGGGCGACAACTCCGCCGCGATACGCATCGGCCAGGCGACCAGCGGCCGCATCATCAGCGCAGCCGCCGCCATCATGACCGTGGTCTTCTTCGCCTTCACCTTCACCACCGACCGCACGATCAAGATGATCGGGCTGGGCATGGCAGCCGCCGTCGTCACCGACGCCCTGCTCGTCCGCACGGTGCTCGTTCCCGCTGTGATGCACACGCTGGGCAAGGCCAACTGGCGGCTTCCGGCCATTCTCGATCGTCGGCTCCCCCACCTCGATCTGGAGGGCAGCGGCGAGCCGGCGAACCGGGCCGCCGAAGACGGTCTTGAAGATACTGGCGAGCTGAGGTCGGTCGCCAGAACCTAGGTTCTGGTCCGCCTCCCGGCGCTGCGCCACCCGCGACCGTGGGTGGCGCAGCGCCGCCCGGTCACGGCGTGGGCATCGTCCGCCGAACGCTGGCAGGGACTAACCGAGGTCGTCGAGGAGAAGCTCGACTCCCGTGGTGGCGTGGCGACGGAAGACCTGCTCGACCAGGTCCGGATCGCGGCCGCGGAATGCGGCCAGTATGTCGCGGTGGCCCTGGATCCGGCGCGCGCCCACCTCCGGGTGCGCCCACATGGATTCCGCGTATCGCGCCCGGCGCTCCTGGCCGATGATGGACAGGCTGAGGATCATGCTGCGCAGCGTGGGGTTGCCGGCCGCACGCTCGATCTCCACGTCGAATTCGCGGGCGATCCGCAGCTGTCCGGCTATATCCACTCCGCGGGCGCTGGCCAAGGCTTCCACCAGGGACTCCATCCGGTCGAGCGCCGCGTCGGTGATCTTGTGGGTCGCGAACCGGGCCTCCAGGCCGCGGAGCGCCGCTCCGGTCAGCAGGAGCTCCCGCAGGGTGCCGGTGGAGTGATCGACGACGCGAAGTTGCCGGGCTGAGACCCGCTCGATCAGGCCTTCCTGCTCGAGCCTCCGGAGCGCCTCCCGTATGGGGGTTGCGCTGACGTTCAGCCTGGTCGCCAGGCCCCGTTCGGTGACACGCTGGCCGGCGCTGAACAGGCCGGTCGCGATGCCCTCACGGATCGCACGGTAAGCCTGCTCAGCGAGCGACTCCACGCGGAGCAAGGCAGGCAGATCAGGCGCATTAGTCATGCGGCTCCATGAACGGTGGCACGATAGAGGCAACCTACCACTTGCTATGGCACGTCGCATCTCCGGTGAGGCGCGTGCCGGATGCCCTATGGCCTCTTGCTTTGACGACTATGAACATGTTATCTATAGCATACAGCTAAACCATCTAGCCCTCACCGCCGCGGTACCGGGCACGGATAGCTCCACACGGCCAGCGAGCCGTGCGGACGCTGACCGGCCCGGACCCGCGCCGGGCGATCCGGCAGGCGCTCGGTCAAAGGCTCTTTCGCGTGGAAGACCACCGCGATCATTGATGCTATAGCAAGCATGCTATAGCGATAGGAGGCTCAAGTGCCTACTTCGCTGAGAATCAGCGCGCTGGCGGCTACGGTCGCCCTGACGGCCGCCCTGGCCAGTTGTTCCACCGGTGGCGGATCGCCGGCGTCGTCATCGGTGTCCTTGTCATACGAGTCGGTTTCGGCCCTGACTCAGCAGGCGCGGCGGGAACACGGCCTGATGATCTACGCCAACATCCCGTCGGGGTACCTCCAGCCGGTCATCTCCGCGTTCAACAAGCGGTACCCGTTCATCAAGATCAGCGCCGCTGACCTCAGCGACAACGTGGTGTTCTCGAAATACGAAACCGAAGCTGCTCAAGGAGCGCGAACCGCGGACATGCTGATCGCCAGCGCCCCAGCGTTGTGGGTTCAGGCGGAACGCAACGGCGTGAGCGCGGGCGTCACTCCGACAGGTCTGAGCGCCTTCCCGTCCTGGGTGAATCAGGGCCATGGCGTCTTCGTCATGTCGGCCGAGCCCATCCTGCTCACGCACAACGACAAGCTGCTGACCCCATCGCAGGTGCCCACGACGTATGCCCAGCTTGCCGCGGACGCGAAGGCGAATCCCGCCAAGTACAAGCTGGTGTCGTACTCGATCACCAATCCGCTCGATTACGCCGGCATCTATGGCCTGGCTCACCTCCTGGGACCGGCCAAGTTGTGGAGCTACTACGCCGCCATGGCGCCAGTGACCAAGACCTTCGATGATGGTCTGACTGCTCTTACGTACATGCTGCAGGGCGGCGCATCACTCGGCTACATGACCTCGGGGCTGGCCCAGGGTGTCCTTCCGCACTACAAGGGCCTGGCCAGCTACACCTATATGCAGGACGCGACGCCGCTCATTCCTCGCGGTATCACGGTGACCAAGAACGCGGCCAGCCCGGCCTCAGCTCAGCTGTTCCTGGACTTCCTGTACACCCAGGCCGGCCAGGACGCCCTCTGCGCCGGCGGCTTCGAGGCCACGATGAACAACTTCCACTCCGCCAACGGCTGCACCGCATCCCTGACGGCACTGCAGAGCCATGTCCCGGCGCACACGATCTACCTGGTGCCGATCAACCAGGCGGTGCTTGACCAGCAGGGCGCGATCACCAAGCGCTGGAACCAGGCCTTCCACCGCTAGGCAGCGCCAGCCGGCCTCCGGGAGAAGAAGCCCATGACGAGCATGATCGAGCGCCCGCCCGAAGTCACGGCACCGGTGGCGGCCAGACCCCGGGCGCGCTGGCTCCCGGCGAGCGCCGGGCAGGCGCTGGTCTGGTTCGCCGTGGTCGCGCTCGTCGTGGGCCCCTTCTTCCCGCTGGTCTACTCGTCGCTGCGGAGCAAGCCGATCTATCTGCCGGGGGGAACGTTCACGCTCCAGGCATACCGGACCCTGTTCGCTGACCCGTTGTTCTGGAGGGCGGTCAGGAACACCGTTTCGTTCGCCGTCGGCACCACGGTGCTGGCCGTGGCCTGCGGCACAGCGCTTGCGATCCTGTGTGGCCGGACGAACCTGCCGGGGCGCAAGGCATACGGGCGGCTCCTGATAGCCCCGATCCTCATCCCGCCGCTCGGATTGATCGTCGGCTGGCTGGCGATCTACGGGCAGGGCGGCTACCTCACCCAGGCTGTCAGCAGGAACCTGCATCTGCCGGTGTGGAACCTGTCCTCGATCCCCGGCATGTCACTGCTCGGGGCCGTCATCACGATCCCGATCGTGTACCTGGCCGTGCAGGCCGCGCTCACCGGGACCGACTCCTCGCTGGAGGACGCCGCGCGCAGCGCAGGCGCGGGACCCTGGCGGGTGATCACACGGGTGACCGTGCCCATGCTGCGTCCGGCCATCTTGAACTGCACTGTGCTGATCTTCGCCCTCTGCCTGGAGATCCTGGGTATCCCACTGTTCCTGGGGACGCCGTCGAACATCGACTTCTATGCCAGCTACCTGTACCGATCCTGGAGCACCGGGGCGACTCCTGATCCGTCGTTCGTCAGCGCCGGCGCCGTGCTGCTGCTGGTGGCCGTCTCGGGCCTGCTGATCATCCGAGCCCGGCTGTCCGGCTCAGAGCAGCGGTTCATCGTCACCAGCGCACTCGGTGGCGGCACCTACCGCCCGCTTAACCTGGGCCGCTGGCGATGGCCCAGCTGCATCGCGCTGGGCGCGTTCATCGGCATTACCAGCGTGATCCCGCTGCTGGGGCTGGTGCTGATGTCATGCGTGAAGGTGCTGACCACGCTGGAGGTGCCCTGGCATCTGTTCACTGCCGACAACTGGCACCTGGTCGCCACCGACCCGACGCTGCGACGCTCCATCACTAACAGCCTGCTCATCGCCGGCGGCGGCGGCGCCGCCACCGTCCTGCTTGTCGCGGCGGCCACGCTGATCGCGCACCGCTCGGGGTTCCCGCTGCGGCGGACCCTGGCCCCCGCCTTGATCTATCCGCGCGCCGTGCCCGGAGTGATCCTCGGCATCGGCTTCTTCTGGACCTACCTCATGTTCGCCCCCGGAGCCTTGGTCCGCAACAACTTGTGGGGCGAACTGATCGCGCTCTGCGTGCGGAACCTGACCCTGGCCTACGTAGTCATCTATCCCAGTCTCGCGCGCATCAACGCCGAGTTCGACCGCGCGGCCCGCTCCAGCGGGGCGGGCTGGTGGACGGCCGCGCGGCGGATCCTGCTGCCCATCCTGCGTCCGGCGCTGGTCGCCGCCTTCGTGCTCATGTTCATCACGCTGCTCGGCGACTACGACCCGGTGGTGTTCCTGCAGAAACCGGGCACCGAGGTGCTCGGCGTAACGATGCTCCAGACCTGGCAGCGGGGAATCGTCGGCCCGGTCGCTGCCCTAGCCGTCGTTCAGGTCATCATCGTCGCCGTCGTGCTCTTGCTCGGGAGCCGGGTCCTTCGGAGGCTGCGCCGTGCCTGACATCCGCGTCGAACACCTGAGCAAGTCCCTCTCCGGCACCAGGGTCCTCGACGACGTCAGCTTCACCGTGAAGGACAAGGAGTTCGTCACGCTGCTGGGACCCTCCGGCTGCGGCAAGACCACGACCCTGCTGTCCATCGCCGGTCTCCAGACCCCGGACGAAGGGCTCATCGCCTGCGGGGACGAGACCTTCGTCGACCTGGGCGCCGGCGTCGACATCGCGGCCGAGCGGCGCAACCTCGGGATCGTGTTCCAGTCGTACGCGATCTGGCCACACATGACCGTCGCGCAGAACGTGGCGTTTCCGCTGCGCGTCCGCAAGGTGCGGGGGCGCGCCGTCACGGCCCGGGTGAGGGAGGTTCTGGCTCTCGTGGAGCTCAGCGAACAGGCGGGCCGCTACCCCCACCAGTTGTCTGGCGGCCAGCAGCAGCGGGTGGCCCTCGCCCGCGCCATCGTCTACTCCCCGTCGGTGCTGCTCCTCGACGAGCCGTTCTCGAACCTCGACGCCAAGCTGCGCGAACGCGCGCGTGACTGGCTCAAGGGATTGCAGCACGCCCTCGGGCTCACCACGGTCTTCGTGACCCACGACCAAACCGAGGCGCTGTCGATGAGCGACCGGATCCTGGTCATGAACGACGGGCGCATCCTGCGCGAGGGGACCCCGGAGGAGGTCTACCGGCAGCCCCGGGGGCGCTTCGTCGCCGAATTCCTCGGGCAGTGCAATTTCCTCGCCGGCGCCGTCAGCGCCGGGCCCGACGGCGACGCGGTGCTGCGGACGCCAGAGTTCGGCGACGGCATCGTAGTGCCCGAACATCATGCCGGTCCGATCGGGACCATCGCCGTCCGACCCGAGGACATCGAGATCAGCCAGCCCGGCGCACGAGGCGGCGGCCCGGCAGGCACCGTCCTGGACGCCTCCTACCTCGGTGACCACTACCAGTACCGCGTCGCTGTCGGAACGGTGCAGCTGTCCGTGCGCTCGCAACGCCCACTGGCGCAGGGGCCGGTACGCGTCCGGATTCCGCCCGGTGTCGCCACTTTCGTCGAATGAGCCCAGCGTCAGGCCGGCCCAGACCGGCCCAGCCAACGACCTCCAGCGCCCAGGAAGGCGGCATATGCCCAACCGATGTGGCCCGCCAGACAGCGTGGGCATCCTGGTACCGAGCGGCATGCTCGGCGCCGGGTTCAGCCCCGGCACCATCACGCGCGGCATCTCCCTCGGCGCCGATGTCATCGCCGTCGACGGCGGCTCTACCGACTCAGGCCCCTACTACCTCGGCACCGGCACGGCTAAGACAACCGAGCGCGCCGTGCACCGCGACCTCCGGTTGCTGCTAGCGGCCGCGAGCAGCGCCCGGATACCGCTGGTCGTCGGCTCCTGCGGCACCAGCGGGGCGGACTCCGGCGTGAACTGGGTAGCCGGCATCGTGAGTGCGATCCTTGCCGAGGACGACCTCGACCTGGCCGTCGCGAAGATATTCAGCGAGCAGCGGCCCGGCCGGCTGATCGCGGAGCTTGAGCGCGGGCGCATCCACGCCCTGCCGCCCAGCGAACCGGTGGACACCGCCACACTCGCCAGGTGCGAGCACATCGTCGGCGTGATGGGCCACGAACCCATCCAGGAGGCGCTGCGCGCGGGCGCGGACATCGTGCTCGCCGGACGGGCAACGGACACGGCCGTCTCCGCAGCGTTCGCCCTCTTGCATGGGATGCCGCCCGGGCCGGCCTGGCACGCGGCGAAAATCATCGAGTGCGGCGCCCAGTGCACCACCGACCCGAGCTCCGGCGGAGTGTTCGCCCGGGTCGATCACACCGGGTTCACCGTCGAGCCGCTCGACCCGGACGCGGCCTGCACGCCGGCGTCGGTGGCCGCACACATGCTGTACGAGACGGTCAACCCGTACACGATGCGCGAGCCAGGCGGCACCATCATGGTCGCCGGCGCCCGGTACATCGCCATCGACGAGCGCACGGTGCGGGTCGAGGGGTCGCGGTTCGAGCCGACCGGCCAGTACACGGTCAAACTCGAAGGTGCGGCGGTCACCGGGTACGAAACGGTGTCCTTCACCGGTATCCGGGATCCGCGGGTCCTGCGGTCGATCGACGTGTGGGCCGAGTTCTTTCAGAAGACGCTGACTGATCGGGTGGAGACCGTGCTCGATCTGGCAGCCGGCTCATGGGCAGCCGATCTGCGGCTGTACGGCTACAACGCCATCCTCGGCGAGCTGGAACGCCCGCCGGCCACGCCTCACGAGGTCGGTGTGATGCTGCTGGTCAGCGCGGAAGACCAGCAGACGGCAACAGCGATCTCGAAACTTGCCAACCCGCTGCTGCTGCACCTTCCCCTGCCGGCGATGAAATACCTGCCCAGCTTCGCGTTCGCTACCTCCCCCGCTCACATCGAGCGAGGCGCAGCCTACGAGTTCGTGCTCAACCACGTCGTCAACGTCGACTCGCCGACCGAGATGTTCCGCCTGGAGATGACGGAGCCAAGTCATGCCTGACACCAGGGGCGCAGCTCGTACGCTGGGCGAACTCGCTCTTGAGGTGCGGTCCAAGAACGCCGGCCCCTTCTGGATGACCCTTGAGGCATTCATGCCGGACGAGCAGACGTACCGCATCGCGGACGCGGTCATCACCCCGGAGCTGATCAGCGACCTGTACCAGGTCCCGCCTACGTCATTGCTGATATTCCGCATCCCGGACCTGCACGTGGTCAAGGTCTCCTTCCCCCGCCCAATCGTCCAGGGCAGCTTGCGCGACCGGGACATGCACGCCGGGCAGCACCACGTCCCGCTGGCGAATACGGTCGTACCGGGACGAGCCCGCCTACCAAGGGGAGAGCGAGGGCGAGCCGCACGTGCTTGAGGATCCGTTCCATCGCGTCGAGGACATCAAGAACGCCGTCACGTTCTTGAGCCTGCGGGACGAGGTGGACGCTGAGCGCATCGGCGCCCTCGGCATCTGCGCCTCGGGCGGCTACGTCATGCCTGCCGCAGCGACCGATCACCGGATCAAGGCCGTCGCGACGGTCAGCGCCGCGGACGAGGGCAGCGTGTTCCGCGACGGCCTCGGCCGCGTGCAGAGCCCCGAAGTCCTCCAGGGCATGCTCGACGAGGCCGCAGTGGCGCGCATCGAGGAGGCGCAGGGCAGGCCCCCGCGTCGGCAGCAAATCCACCAGGAGACCGGGGAGGAGGAAAGGGCCCTCGGGCAGCACACTTACGACGGCTGGCAGCACGGGGAGCAGGCCAGGGCGCTCGGGCAGCACGCCTACGACGGCTGGGAGTACTACCGCACACCGCGCGGCCACCACCCGCGGTCGGAGAACTATTTCGTGCTCCGCAGCATCGACCTGCTCGCGCAGTTCAACGCCTTCGACCTGATCCACCTCATCTCGCCCCGTCCGCTGCTGATGATCGCCGGCACCGAGGCGGCCTCCGCCTACCTCAGCCAGGAGGCGATCGAGAAGGCCCAGCAGCCCAAGGAGCTCTTCTGGATCGACGGCGCCACCCACGTCGACCTGTATGACAAGAAGGAATACCTGCCGATCGCGGTCGCGAAGCTGGCCGGCTTCTTCGACGCCCATCTGGGCGGGACGAAGTCGGACCACCGCCAGGACCGCACCCACCAGACGGTGGCCTAGCGCCAGAAGCCAGACAACGCCGTGCCACGAGATCGCGGCGCTGTCCGGCTTCACGAACCCGAGGAACTTCTCCCTCGCGATGGCGAAAGACCGAGCCGCTCCATAGCCAGTGGCCTTGCGCGGCCAAGGGCGAAACGAGTGCCCCTGAGCGCGCAGGAGTCTTGCTGAACAGGGAACGTCCCGCCCACGTTGTCCGGCTTATCTAGCGCTGACCAGGCCGCAGGATGGCAGGACAAGCACGCCCGAATGGTTAATCTGCGTTCCGCGTCGGTGCCGTACAAGACCATGACGAGGGACGCCGAGTCGGCAGGGCGCACATACGCGCGGAGGCAAGGCCATTGTGCTCACGCTACGTGGCAGGTGGCAGCCTGCCCACCGAGGCTGAGCGGGGCACCGCGGCCGGTTGATGCGCGCGGGGGAGCACGGTGCATCCGTCGCTACCACGGCCACTCTGCCTGGGCCCGCGTTTTGCAGTTGCGGACACTGTTCCGGTCGGCAGCGTCAGCCTGCAGTTACCCGTCGAGGGACTGGCGCGAGTCATCTTCGTGGATGGAGCAACGGCCTGATAGCCGAAATCGCTGTGGGCCATGACCTGCACCGAAGCAGGAGCGGCGGCCGTTTGGGGGGCGTATGGGGAGTAATCGTGACTGCGCCTTTGCGAAACCGCAGGTCAGCGAAGTAATCGCAAAACGGCGAGTATCAGAGGTTATGTTCGAATTTATGCCTTTGACCAGTGCCCCCGACAGGATTCGAACCTGCGCTCACGGCTCCGGAGTCCGTTGCCGTGTACGCGCCTGACCAGCACAAACGTGCTCACAGGAGTCCTGTCCGGGCACGTATCGGGCACACTAGCCGGAGGGCGGAGTTGGTCAATAGCGCAGGCCGTGCTGTACTTCTTCCTTCATGACCATGTTCTGTCCTGACTGCATGCTGAACCTGGACGATGTGCCGACGGGCGATGCGTGCCCGCAGTGCGGCGGCGACCGCCCGGGTCGTCGTCTCCCCCCTTCGGGCCGAGAAAGACCACCACAACACGACGCCTCACAGTTGGCATGTACTTGCTAAGTGTCTGCCTGCGCCGTCACTGGGTGGCGGTTCGCGGTGGTGCGGGTTCCGGCAGCCCGGCCCGATGCAGTACAACGACCCGGCCGCGAACACACATCTCTCGTGAACCTGGTGGCACAGCGGGCAGGAGACCGGGACATCCGACAGGCCCCGCTGCCCAGGAGCCTCGCCCATACCACCCACGGTAGCTAGCCGACAGTGGCCGGTCGCCGGCCAGTGACCTCGGCCAGCTCCTCCTCAATCGCAGACGACAGTAGGTCCGACGCGAGCGGCCGCAGGCAGCCATTCTCGACCTCGGGATGCTCCGCCACGTTTGGGCACACAGCCACAGCTTGCAACTGCACCGCACGGCGGACAGCCTCCCAATGCTGGACCGGCGTCAGTTTCATAAGCGTGTCCGTAGCGGCGCGGCCAGCCAGGCGAGCGGCCCGGGGAGGCATCCCGCAGGCGGTCAGCGCCGCCTTGACACCTTCGGTCACCGCAGCCCTGGCCGCATCCTCACCGGCTTTCATCGCATGCGCCACGGCGGCGAGAGCACTGCACAGCAGGTGATTCTGCCGTTTGCCGCGCGTGCGGCTGTGGGCCTCCAGTGTGGCTGTGATCGCATCCGCCACCTGGCCCGCTACGTCGGCATCAACCGCCGATACCACTGTCGCGGCCGGGGCACCTGGCGCTGCACTGATGACAGCATCGAGGAGATCGCCGAGCTGCTGCTGTACTGCCCGCAGCACCGCTTCGCGGCTGCGCCGCGTGCGGGCGGGTGGATCAGGCGGCGCGGAGCTGGCCGTACTGCCTGCTGCAGATAAAGACCCCCGGCCCTTCCTGCCATTGCACCTGCGGCCACCTTCTGCCTTGCTCCTGCACATCGCCTTCCCCTCCTAGGCGCACGGCGGGCACCAACCCGAGCGTGTCATAGGACGGCCTGAGCGCCAATATCTCGTCTGGAGTTAGCAGGCTGCGGGCCTGCCACTCCCGGCAGTCGGCGAGGCGGGCCGAAACTGGTAACCCGTCGTATTCAAGTGTGACGAGTTCGCCGAGGGTGATAACCCGTGCGCGGCGGGACGCCGGGGACCGTGCTGGCGGCCGTGCTGCGCTCGCGGGCGCCAGATAACGGTCATTATCGTGGGGCTCCGCCCACAGGGAAGGGGCCAGTTAGCGCAGGGGGGCGCGGACGCCTCGCGGCTAGTGGCTGATACTCCGGGCTTGGTAGCTGGTGCCCGCGAAGTGGAGAAGCCCCTCACAGCCATCCGCCAAACGGGCGAGTTGCGTGTCGTCCAGGACGAAGCCCACAAGGAACCCGCCAGCGGTCGGGTGGGCGGCTCGGGGCTGCCCAGCTCGAAGGAGGGGCCAGAATCGCCCGTGAGCAAAGCCAGAGCCGACCCTCCATGACGCTCGTACAGCACGCGGATCGAGTCCGGCCGCGGTAGCGGCGGCTTCGAGGATGCCCCCCGCCTTGACGGCAGGCAACGAGGTGCGGGGAATGCCGATCGAGTCCCCGCGCTGGAGAATTTCTTCCCGACGGTCGGCGCCCGACTTCTCGCCGGGTCCGGTGATTACGTAGTGGGTGTCGTCCTCGTGTTGGGCGCGGTTGCGCAGATCCTCCGCCCACAGCGCCAACGCGCGGCTGCGGCGCTCGATGCGGTCCTTCCCGGCCAGCAGCCACACAGCCGTCGCGAAGGTCTCCAGCGCTCCACGTAGCAGCGTCCAAGGCGTGTACGGGTCGACCACACCGGCCTTGGTAACCATCCTGTTCAGGGCCTCGACGTGTGCGACACCAGCGCCTACCGAGCTACGGATGAGCGTGCTCCCGTTCCATCCACCTAGCGGTCGGTCGTCTGCGGCGAGGCTACTGCCTGCGGCGGGCGCGGGGAGCAGAGCGTGGTACGCCTCCGCTCGATCGAACACGGGTCGCAGGTACTCAAGGTTGTCCATCGCACCAGGATGCACGCCGCCTCGATGGGCAGATCCGCGAGGCGAGGCCCGTGCCAGGCCGCCGCGGCCGCCGTGAGCTAGCTCACGGCGGGATACCACCGTCGAGCAACAGCCGACGAGTCTGCGGTGCGTTGACGGCCGCCGGTGAGGAACCCTCAGTCAGGCTGAACTCACGGCTGAAAAAGCTGGTAACCCGTCGTATTCAAGTGTGACGAGTTCGCCGAGTGCTACAACCATGCACGACCGGCGCCGGTTTCGACCCGCGTCGGGCAGTTGCTCGGCGGCCTGGGCCTGAACCGCCTCGATCTGCGCCGTGGTGGCTCATGCTGACCGGGGTCCCTTGCCGTCTGCAGCCGGGTCCCCTCCGGTTCCGGCCGCGGTGGGCGTGGGCAGGTAGCGGTCTTCGGCGGCTCGTGCCGCGGCCGCGAACGCCGCGCTTTCTTGCCCGAAGGCTGCCAGGCGCTTCTTCAGCTCGCTCAGGTCTGCCGGGCCCGGGCCGCCGGAGTCGAACCAGTCGTGTATCTTCCACGCGGCATCCCAGGCTGCGCCCGCGAGCGCTTGGACGTTCCGGGGTGCCACCAGGAAGACGTTGAAGTACGCATGCTGGATTTCCCGACCGCCTGTCCCATGGCCTTGCCGACGGTCCCGGCGGCAGCGCTCGCTCGTCGAGCGTCTGGGGCGCGCCGAAGATGCGCCGGAGATCGTCGAGGCGAAGCATGAACTCAAGGTAGGCCGCCCGGCGGCGGTCCTGCCTCGCCCGCCTGGCGTCGTGCGAGTCCTTCAGCGAGATGCCACCCCAGCCGGCGATGAGGGTCGACGCGGCAGTGATTGCTGTTCTCCAGGGAAATGACACGCTGTGATGCTAGCGGGACGAACATCTGTTACGCGACGCTGCCAGTAGGCGAACTGGTGACCCGACGTTTTCAAGGGTGACGAGTTCGCCGATGGTGGTACCCAAGGGCACGCCGGGCCGCGGGGCCCATGACGTGTGAGGAAACAAGCGGCAGCTTAATCCACGGCGGGTCCGGGGCTGCTGCCTGCCTCCCTGGTCCAGCGGGCAAGGTCGGCCCGGGTGTTCCGGGTGTGTGGGTGCTCTGGGCCGAGGACCCGCTCGACCACG